>Ga0315268_10004804_pt1 | contig 14586 bp, 17 predicted proteins | sample C1_top_MG_FD_204535 | JGI IMG/M metagenome (GOLD analysis project Ga0315268, IMG submission 204535) | Sediment microbial communities from Yellowstone Lake, YNP, Wyoming, USA - C1_top | ecosystem: Environmental > Aquatic > Freshwater > Lake > Sediment | place: USA: Wyoming | collected 2017-08-01
GCATCGTGAAAAAGAAATACTATGTGTACCCCATTCCCAAGGAGAAGTGCTTCCGCTTCATACTGCTTGTGAGAAGCGATGATTTCGAGAAAACAGGCAGGCTCGTCTTTAACTTCGGAAAGCATGCCCGGTTACAGAAATCGGTCACCTATTGGATTTCCTACACCGACAGGAAAATCTTCGGGCTAATCCAGTGTATATGTGACCCTCTCTTTCTCATAGATGTCCTCAAGAAACTCGATACCTACAGGGAGATTCGTGAGAAGAAGTTCTACTTCCTTCGCTCCTACCCACTCACGTACTGGTCCTCCCAAAGCATCACCACAGATTACTATGACTATAAGACCCAGACCCTCTACTACCCTTACCAGAAATACTTCAGCGAAATACGGGAGGAGGCAGACTCACTGCTCAGATGACCTCTCCTCGTGGATGAGGAAGGTCATGCCATATGCGACAAAGACCAGAGGAAGAAGAATGAATACCATGCGGGAGAAACTTGTCGCATAGAAGATGATGCCGCCCAATATGGGTCCCACAATATTTGTGGCGTCCCTGGTCATGGAGAACCCTGCCATGGCTTGCCCCCTCGACTCCCATTCCGACTGGTCTGCCACAAGCGTCGTGATGCCCACGAAGAGGCATGACCAGACGAATCCGAGCACAGCCTGGAGCAAATAGATGAGATAGATATTTGTGGTCAGTGTAATGCCAATGAATATGAAAACGGTGCCAATGATGCCCATCCTCACCACAGGTTTTCTCCCCAACTTATCCGTCATTCTCCCCACGAATCCCATTGTGGCCGCCTGCACCATCATGTTGAGAAAGTAGGAGAACCCAACCTGGGACTTGGTGGCTCCCACGGACACGAAGAAGAGGGGGAAGAAAGCCCAGATGCCATTGGCGCAGGTATGTCTGAAGAAGAAGGTCGCGTACGTTGGTGCAAGTTTTCGCAAGGTTTTCCTGTCAATGCCCACCACAATTGTAACCTCGCGTTCAGGCGCAATCTGGGAGAGGGCGAATCCCGCGGACATGAGAACACACGATAAGAGGAAGGCGTACTTGTTGCTCACATCTGCGAGGTATCCCGAGGCGAGGGAACCCAGCGCCCATCCGAAAGAAGATATGGCATTGAAGACGCCCAACGTGCTTCCGCGAGACTCTGGATTGATTTCGGATGCGAGGGCGAAGAGGAGAGGGATGGTCGCCCCGAATGCGATTCCCACGATGAACCTGAAATAGAGAATGTGGATGAAATCACGGGTCATGTAGAGGAGAATGCTTCCCACCGCCCCCACAAGAAATCCATACTTCACCGCCACCATCTTTTTTCTCACGTACTTGGCAACGAGGGGTGCGGTGAGTATGGTGGCAATGGAAGCCACAGAAATGGTCCAGCCCACAAACCGTTTGGTTGCCCCCAGCTCAGTGGCGAAGAGTGGGGTCACCACGGACTGGGAAGCGAAGCTCGCCCATACGATAGATGAGAGTGTCGAGTAAATCAGAAGGTCGCGTCTCATTTCTTCTCACCTGAAAAAAGAACATAGATGCCTCCGAATATGATGAGGGACCCCGCTATCGATACAAGAGGCGGAACTTCGGAGAATATGAGAAAGGCGAGAAGTGAGGCGGAGACGGGTTCAAGCAGGACGAGTGTGGCAGACTGGAAGGCTTTCAATCCCTTGAGCGAGGCTATGTAGAGGGTGTGCCCAAAGGCGGTCGGGATGATGCCAACTGCGAGGATGAGAAGTATCGTTCTGGAATCAAACATATTCGTTGCGGGTATCCTCCTCCAGAATAGGAGAAGGACAATCGCAGCCACACAGTAGGTGGGAATCATTATGGGTATCGTGTCTTTTGTCTTTCTCATCTTTGCCCCTATGTTGAGGTAGATGGCTTCGAAGAATGCGGCGAGCAATGCCTCCGCGTCGCCCCAAAAGGTCCCTCTGCCAAAATCGTTCGCCGATATGATGAGGACACCCCCGACACAGAGAAGGACAGAAAAGATTTCTCTCCGCTTCACCGGTGTCGAAAAGAAGAAATAGCCAAGTACCATGGTGAAGATGGGAACTGTATTGACAAGCACCGTGGCAGCCATGATGGTGGTGTCTTTTACCGAAGAGATGAAGAAGAGAAAGTGGAGGGCGATGAATATGCCCATGGCGAAAAGAGGGAAGTCAAAGACAATCTCCACATGCTTCTTCTGGGCAAGGAGGAAAAGTGAGAGGACGACTGAGGCAATGACGAGGCGGGCAATGGCGATGGTGTGGCTGTCAAGTGTCAGTGCGCGAATGAAAATGGAGGCTGTGCCGAATGCGATGCCGGCGAGAATCCCCCAGAGAAATGACACCTTTCTTTCTTGCACGGGATGCTTCACTGCATGGCTTTAAAAGGCTTTAGAAAGTCATGCTTCCCTCATGACCTCTTCGTATATCTTTTTTTCATGGGTTTTAATGAGTGCGAGTTTCTTGTTCCAGCGCGAAATGAAGAGCGCCTGGCGGATGCCCACGTAGGCGAGCAGTGCCGAAACGAGGAGATTGAGTGTGAAAAAAACAACCCTCACAGATATCCAGCGGTCCGTTCTCACAAGGAGGACTTCGAGCGCCTTGAGGTTTATCCACAAACCCAGAGGCGCAAGGATAAGGCAGACGACGGCAACCACCGTCATCCACCGTTTCTCGTTCTCCATGTGCTCAATGAGGTCGTACTCGACATCCGTCTTCGTCATTTAGTCTCCTCCTCGTAGAGTTCCGCGTTGATGCGGGTAAACCAGATATGCCTCTCGCGTCCCAAATCGGTGAGCCCGTAGTAGGTGACGCTCCTGTCCCCCCAGGCACCCGACCTCTCCTCGATATAACCCGCCTTGACGAGGAGATCCAGGTAGCGCTCCGCCATGGGGGTTTTGAGGTTGGCGTACTGAATGATGTGGGTCTTGAGAACCCGCTCGTGGGTCATGCCCTTCTCGTGGATGCATTCGAGGATACTTTGTATGATTCTATTGGACGATCGGTATTCAGGCATAAAAACTCTCCGTAACAATGGTACATGACCATTTAAAGGTTGAGGCTTTTCATCGTCTTTAGAGGTCAAGTATCATTTGGGATATGCTTTCCTTCTGTGGCGAATGTGATAGATCATAACAATTCTCTCTTTTGAATCCACCTGAAATAATACCCTATAATCACCAATCCTCAATCTAAAGTTCGATTCTGAGCCCCTCAATTTGCGACTTTAAGGTGGAATTGGATCGTCTGCAAGATGCCCTATCGCCTCTATGATTCTGGGGATATGCTGGGGGTCGATGTTCCGCAAATCCTTCTCGACAGAGCTCTTCCATAGAATCTTATAGGAGCCCATCTTTCTCAAGCCTTTGTTTGAGTTCCTCAAACGATATCGTGGATTCATTTCTACGTTCAGCAATGATGGCAAGGTCGCGGAGGTCTTCTAAAAGTTCTTCATACTCTTCAATGGAAAGAACGACTGCCTTCTTTTCCCCCTTCTCGTCCACTATGAACTGTTCCTGGAATTTATCCATGATGCATCTGTATCCCGATTCTTTATAAAGGTTTGGTGTTGTGAATTTAGCATTTATAGTAACTATTGCTTTTTTTCAATCTCTTTTTTTGGAAGTATGTTAATGCTGCTAAGAGAATTATTAATATTACAAGCACCAAAAAGACGTGTTTGTACTTCTCGTAAAAGAGTCTGAGAAGTATTTCTGTTTCAGAGGGTTGAATAGACATATATCAACTATTTCTATATATCATATAAAAAGATTTTAAGAAAACCTGAAACATGAGTCATATCATATTGGATACCATCTCATTTTCATCTGTTTTAACCCTGGCAGTAGCTTTATTATAAGGTTGTCTCCTCTTCCGTACAGATCTTGATACTCTTTATTATTTTCTTTACCGAACATATAATTTCCATCTTGATCGTACTGAACATACCAACCAGTAGGTAGGTCTTGGAATATTAAATGATAACAGGATCCTGATAATCTTCCTGCGCCTGGAAAACTACTTAGAGAAACGTGATGTTTATGTTTATCCTTATCATATATATATATATATATATCAGTGTTCCACCATCTCTCATCACCAGTTGCTTCATGTGTTATTGCACTTCCATATGAAGTTATCTGAATAGGAGTTTCATATCCTATGCCCACATAGTTGTCAAAAAAATTATAGAAATTGGCGTTGCTACGATCAATTGTAAGGCCTGGTATAGTGTCACTAACTACATAATATTGCTCATCCACGTCAGATATGATATGGTCTATTTTCGAACTTACAACAAGAGGGTCATCGAAGAATAGGTATCGTTTTTGTTTTGCATTCTTTATTTTAACTTCTTTGGAATATCCTTCATGCCCGGTGTTAATTTTTATAATTCTTTGTCCGTTTTCAACATAATCGCCTGGATTGTCTATCTGAACATAGAATTTTCTGCCTTTAGGTATTACATTCAAAGTTGAATCATAAGGATCCTTGAGATAATCTTCTGTTACTCCTATGGATTCTATTGTTCCTATTCCATTTCCTTCCATAATCTCATTGAATTTGTTGGCGATTCCGGGATCCATTTTTTTGTACGCCATTTCAAACCACTGCAGATTCTGATAATCATATTGAGTCATAGTTCCATCATCATTCAAGGCTCCTCTTATCAGATATTTTGACAAATACGCATTGAATGACTTCATGACCTCTTCTATGTATTTATCTTTTGTTTCGTTGTATCCGTCCCGAAGTACTTTTTCCGCTACAGAATTTTTTGCTAGGAATTCAAGTTCATTGAGCTCAAGGTTAACTCCATAAGCTTTGGCAGCTTCTATCTGAGCTTGGCTGTCAAAAGATGCGATATATTTGAATATGTTGGATTCATCTGAACCTAGTTGTTTGTGAGATAGCACATATGCAGGAAGTGTTCCTAGACCAGCTTCTCTGGCTCTCGTATATACTGAGTTAGGTCCGCCTTCTTTTGCCATCTGTTCAGCCAGGAGCGGGTCAGAGTTGTTAATTTCTACATAAGTGTCGAAATACTTCAGACTGTCTGTATTCATCATATCGTCAAAGAAGGGTTTGTCTTCATATGCAACAACTGCGCCTATTTTTGTCATGTTGCAGTTGTATGCTGTCGCAAGCTTGTCCTGATATTCATGAGGCAGCGGTCCTATGCTCTTGCCAAATGTATCTTCTACAACTGATATATTTCCGTCTCCGTTAAAGCATCCTGCTGCTTTTTGGGATATGTTGTGGTTTTGGATATACTTTTGCTCTTCTGTTGCCTGACTAATGCAGCCGGAAAGCATGAGGAGGACCGTCAGCCAGGCGAGAAGCTTCCTTTCCATGAAAAAGATGAGAACTATGGGAATAAAAACGTTGTGAATGGGGTCTTGGAGGCTTCCGTAACAATGTTCCATACCAAACGTTCGCAATCTACTTATAATATGCAGACGAGAAGAGAGACGGTGATATAAATGAAGGCACTATTCGCCCTCGCAGGAATCTTATGGGTCGTCATAGGCGCGGTGGCACTCTATGTGCTTGTGAAGTTTGGACGCGTCCTTGGCGAAATATCGGCATACCTCAAGGAGGTGAAAAAATGATACAGGCAGGCGTCGCCATTGTGGCAAAGCTTATAGGTGGACTCGCCAATCTTGCCCTCGTAATCGTAGCCATCTATGTCCTTGTGAAAGTGGCAAAGTTTGTGGACAAGATACCAGAACTTGTGAAATAAATCGGTGATGACTCCATGGCAAAGCATTTTTTTATTTTTTTATTTTTATTAATCCTCTCAACAGGCTGCCTGCAGGAAAGCCAATTCCAAGACTCACTTCGGTCAGGACTTCATATCGAATTCATTTTCCATGATGGAATGGAGAGAACCTATGCCCTGTATGTCCCTTCTTCCTATGACGAGAACACATCATATCCTCTCCTCATCATTCTCCATGGCGGCGGAGGAACGGGAGAAGGCATGGTGAAACTCACCAGGGGTGGATTCAATACACTCGCCGAGAAAGAAGGCTTTATCGTCGTCTACCCCGATGGCATTGAGAATCACTGGAATGATGGAAGAGGGTTGACTCAATACAGGGCGCATAGGGAGAATATAGATGATGTGGGTTTTATTTCAGATTTGATTGACCATCTGAGCAATGAGTTGAATATTGATACAGCCCGTGTCTTTGCCGCAGGCATATCCAACGGCGGCATGATGGCACAGAGGCTCGCATGCGAACTGACAGATAGGATTGCAGCCATCGGCGTTATCGCTTCTGCCATGTCTGAAAATCTTCATTCATTCTGCAAGCCCTCGCAACCCATACCCGTTCTCTTAATTTCGGGGACTGAAGATCTACTTGTGCCTTTCGAGGGCGGAGAGGTGGGATTCTTTGGTAAGAATTATGGCGCCGTCCTTTCTGTTGCTAAGACAAAAGAGTTCTGGATTGAGAACAACAGTTGCTCCCCAAACTCTCAAACCTCCTATGAGCCTGATGTTGACCCCACCGATGGGACACGGGTGAGAAAAGAGGTCTATGTTGGGTGCAGTGAGGATGCAGAAGTCGTTCTCTATATGATAGAAGGCGGGGGACATACTTGGCCTGGTGGGCAGCAGTATCTACCCGAAAAAATCATAGGCAGAACCTGCAGGGATATAGATGCAAACGCCGTCCTCTGGGATTTTTTTAAGAACTATGCCTCAAAGAAAAGTGAAAAGATTACAGTAGTCACGCAGGCGGGATGTACCTTCCCTCAAAAAAGCAATATTGCTTCCTTTAAAATCCTTACAGATCCTGGAGGTCGTGTAAGCTGGCTGCATTCAGAAAATCTCATCGCCTTCGACAGAGTTGGAAATGATTCCTATTTTGATGTGTATGTCATGAACCCGGATGGCTCCGATTCCCGATGCCTGACATGTGAGAAGAGTTCTGTCCCCCAATTGCACGACGGCAATCCATCCTGGCATCCCTCAGGCGGGTACATGGTCTTCCAGGCGCAGGACCCCGCACTCGAAGGAGTCGCGGAGGGAGTCCGGGGTGACTATTTCGCAAGCCCTGGCATAGGCATCAACAACAACCTGTGGATAACAAACGCAGACGGCACAAAATTCTGGCAGCTCACGCATGTCAGTGCGAGGCAGGGGACGCTGCATCCACAATTCTCACCAGATGGCAAAAAACTCTTGTGGAGCGACGTTGAGAGGCCAGGAGGAAGCCTGGGAGGATGGTGGGTGATGAAACTTGCAGACTTCTCTATTGTGAAAGGTGTTCCCCAAATCTCAAATGTCAGGATACTTGCCCCCCTCACCCTCCAGTTGTACGAGACGCACGGGTTCTCACCGGATGGAAAATCGATACTCTTTTCAGGGATAGAGGGAGGAGGGTTCTATTACGACTTCGAGATATATGTCATGGATCTGGAAACTGGAGAGACGACGCGACTCATAGACAACGACGAGTGGGACGAGCATGCCCACTTCACTCCCGATGGAACTAACATAATATGGACATCCAGCGAGGGCACCCCCCAGAAAAAAAGCACATCATGGGACCAGATGAGGGAGAACCCTCTCCTTCTTGAATACTGGGTCATGAATCCCGATGGCTCGGGTAAGAGAAGGCTTTCAGGATTCAATGACCCTGCATCCCCCGACTATATGAACTGGAAGGGAGGGGTCGGGCTGGGGGACTTCGACTTTTCCCCCGATGGCAAATCCATCGTCGCAAAAATGAGAAAAGGTCTCGGGGGAGAGATTGTAGTATCGATATCATTTGCACCCTTCCCACAGTCACAATTCATTGAGGTGGCGTGATGAAACCCATTCTTTGCATTATCATACCCTGCATGCTTCTTCTTTCAATCGTAAATTGCTCGTCAGTCCAGTCTCCGAATGTCATACTCATAAGCTGGGATGGGGTGCAGAGGGAACACCTCCACAATATGCTTGAGGAGGGAAAACTCCCCAATCTCCAATCGCTGATTTGGGAGGGAGGAATCGCAGAAATCACAGTAATAGACCATACGACAGATACGAAAGCCGGACACTCAGAAATGCTTTCGGGATATCCTCCCCGGATCACGGGTGTCTACAACAACAAACGATTCAACTCCATACCAAAAGGCTACACCATATTTGAGAGATTGGAGAAATATTCGGGAGGAAAAATAGTGACAGTCATGCTCACAGGCAAGACCCATCATCTGGGAGGAGAAAGGGGTGAACCATTTTTTATAGCCAGGAAAAGAATGGATGTCTTTGATTCTAATGCTGCTCCTGCAAGCGTGGTAGGGTCCAAGGCTTTGAATTACATAAAACAATATAATAAAGATCAGTTCTTTTTCTTCTTCCACTTCTCAGACCCTGACTCCAATGGGCACAAGTATGGAGAAAACTCGACCCAATATGAAAATGGCATCATGGCATGTGACCTGTGGCTTGGCAAAATCATTGCAAGCCTTAAAGAGAAGGGCATCTATGAAAACACCATATTCTATGTGACTGCAGACCACGGATTCGACGAAGGTAAAAAGACGCATAGCAATGCACCCTATGTATTCATCGCCTCCAACAGAAAGGTGAGGGGTGGTGACCAGAAAGACATTGTGCCTACGATATTACAGGATTTCGGAATCTCCATCTCAGATGTGAAACCAAAGCTACAGGGAAAATCACTGAAAGCCTCGGAGGGTGAACTCGACTATGCGCCCACGGAAGAAGAGGTATCCCTCATTTATAATAATTTCCCCAAAACCTTCTCCTGCCCGTACTTCTCAGAACATACACCTGAAAAAAAGGAGGGTATCCTTATCTCAAAGATTGCCTACACGAGCGAAGGATTGAGAATAAATGGCATGCTCTTCCGCCCCTCGGGTGATAGAAAAAATCCGCTCCTCCTCCTCAACCATGGCGGAGGGTGGGGCATACACGAGAAGGTGGAACGATGGGGGGAAATGCTTGCACGCAAAGGATATGTGGTGCTTGCATCGAGTTACCGCGGAGAGGATGGGTCTGAGGGGAGAATAGAGGTGGGGAAGGGAGAAGTTATCGATATATTGAACCTCGCAGAGTGTGGAAAAAAGCTCCCCTATGTCGATTCTTCACGAACAGGCATCATTGGTACGAGTCATGGTGGACTCAACACGCTCCTCGCCTGCGAGGTGTATGAGTTCGATGCATGCATAGATTTCTATGGCATCACAGACTTCCTCGACCCCGCGCTGTATGACAATCTCTCCTTCGGTGTGATAGAGAGGGCGTATAAATACCTATTCGGACACAAACCCTCCAAAGAAGAGCTCCGCGTGGAGTACATACGCCGCTCCCCGCTCTACTTTGCCCGGCACATGAAGGCACCGTTGCTCGTAATACATGGAACGGCAGACGCGCTCGTTCCAGAAGACCAGTCTTTAAGGCTTGTTGCAGAATTGGAAAAATGGGGAAAGGTGTATGAGGTAAAGATTTTAGAAGGTGCTCCCCACGGGTTCAACTTTTTGCCCCGATACGAAGAAGAAGCATTCAACCTCACACTCGCGTTTCTTAAAAAGTATATGGGATGATCTAAAAATGAGAATACCGAAAAATCAATTGCGATTCTATTTTTCCTGAGAGGAAACAATTGACTCCATCCCACAACCTTTTTATTCATGCCATCTGATTGTCTCCATGCCCACCAACGTGACGGGTGAATATCTGGCAGCAGAGGAGGAATACAGGATAGCCTCTAACAGAAAGGAGAAACTCGCCGCATTACAAAAAATGTTCCAGACCGTCCCGAAACACAAAGGAACGGAGAAACTCAGATTGCAGATACGACGCAAGATGGCAAAGATGAGGGGCGAGATAGAGGCGGCGGAGGCTAAGAAAGGAGGAGGGCCATCCTTCAACGTCAAGAAAGAGGGAGCCGCACAGGTGGCGCTCGTGGGATTTCCCTCCGTGGGCAAGTCATTGATACTCACGAAATTGACAAATGCGTATGTGGTCGTTGGGAGCTATGACTTCACCACGACCATGCCGACACCCGGCATGCTTCTCTACAACGACATTCAAATACAGATGGTCGAAGTCCCTGGACTCATAGAGGGTGCCTCGGAGGGAAGGGGGTTCGGGACGAAGCTCATGTCGGCTATCCGTGTAGCCGATGCGTGCGTTTTCATCGTTGACCTCTCAGGCGACGTTCTCGCTCAGATGAGAGTACTCTTAAACGAGCTTGAGAAGAGCAACTTAAAGATAAACAAGAAGAGGAAGGATGTGGAGATAAAACGGCTGAGCACGGGGGGCATAGAGGTTCGTGGTGCGAGACTCTTTGCGGGTAGTGAGGCAGACATACGTGCACTCCTCACCGAAGAGAGAATCCATAACGCACTCGTCGTATTCAAGGAGCCCGCCACAATCGAAGAATTCGAGGAGTGCCTCAACGTCTCACTCACCTACCTCCCCGCCTTCATCATTGCCAACAAAATGGACATCCCTGGCGCAGAGGAGGCGCTCGCACTCTTGCGGAAGAACTACCCCCAGTTCAAAATCATTCCCCTCTCGGCTGTCAATGAGACAGATCTGGGGGAGATGAAAAGAGAAATTTATCATATTTTAGACATCATAAGGATCTTTACCAAGACACCGGGAGAGGAACCCGCCTATCCCCCCATTGCCATATCGAGAGGGTCAAGCGTCATAGAGGTTGCAAAGAAGGTGCACAAGCAGTTTGCGCGGGATTTCAAATATGCCCGCGTGTGGGGAAAATCTGTCAAATATAAGGGTCAGAGGGTGGGAGGCAATCACATACTGGAGGACGGGGACATTGTGGAGATTCATATCAAATGAGGGATTCACCTCTTATGATACCTTCCCCTCTTTTCTATCTCCTCAATCTTTGAAAGTATTGCGTTTCTGTCGGGATGAGAATAACTGTCGCATAGAATCTTCCATAGATTCTCATACTGCTCATAATGGACGCTTCTGAGACACTCTTTGAATAGATGGAGGTCAACCGCGAAGGCTTCTGTCTCCCTTGAAAACTCGCCAAGCCCAAAGTCAATGAAGTACAATTCACCGTTTTTCACAATCATATTGGAGGTGGTAATGTCGCCGTGAATCAAACCTGCGCCGTGCAACTTACCTATGGCAAACCCAATCTGCTCCACAATGTCTTCTGATAAGACGTCACGAACCCTTTTTCCCTCAATATACTCCATGACTATGTTCATATTCTTCTTGTCCACCTCTAAGAGGTAGGGTGTCCTTAACGCCACCTTGGCTTGTGAGAGAAGTCGTGCCTCATACACCGTTCGCGTTTTCCTTATTTCTGAATCAAGCTCGGACGCCCTGTATCCCTTCTTTATTCTGTGCTTTATGAGAATCGGCTCTCTTCCGCCAAAGCCGAAATAATTAAAAAATGTGGTGAGGTGAAGGTCGGCCTCGGCACCCTTTTTTATTCTTAAGGGCTTCTCCGCGTATTTCACGACCTCGCAGAATCTGGCTTCACCCTCTCGCGTAGCCTCTCGTGTCACGAGGTCTATGATCGTCGAGGGTTTCTTTCCGGGGAGCCTGCCCGCATCGACGACTATGTCCACCTCCTTTCCCAGCGAGGCAAGTGCGCCTTCCGGAGTGTATTGAGGAAGATCTCCACTCTTGTTGGCGGAGGTTGCGATGAGAGGGCAAAGAGAAATCCGGGCAATCTCGCGCGCAGAAAAACAATCGGGAATCCGTATGGCAACCTTTTCCCTGTTGACCGCATCTGGTATTATTTCCTTTTTGGGGAGGGCAATGGTTATGCCCGGGAACTGGGAAAAAAGGATTCGTGCCTCCTCTGTGAGCATGACGTACCTCTCGGCAGTACCGATATCAGAGACGATTATGGAAAGTGGCTTCCTCTCCTCTCTTGTTTTTATCTGAACAATTCTTCTTACCGCTTCTTCGTTTGTCGCATCACACCCGACTCCGTAGCAGGTGTCTGTGGGGTAGATAAGGATGCCTCCGCGTCTCACGACATCCGCAGCCCTTTGTATTCCTCCCTCATCGTCTCTCACTTTCTCCATGTCACATCCACCTCATCGGTCCTCCACTTCTGTCTCACACGGCTTTCCGCAAGGGATGTGGCCTTGCCGTGCATGTACTCAAGCAATCCTTGATAGGCAATCATGGCTCCGTTGTCACGACAGAGAGAGGGATGTGGTACGTAAAACGTTGCACCTCTTTCCTGAGCCATGATGCCGCACATCTCCTTCAGTTTCGGTGACGCCGCAACGCCTCCTGTGAGAAGCAACTCGGTCTTCTCAGTCGCAGACATTGCACGTTCCGTGGCTTCCACAACCATGGAGTAGGCATTCATCATGAGGCTATGGACTATGTCTTCTTTCTTATGTGAGGAAATCCTTTTCTGCGCCTCTGTGAGGAGGCCTGAGAACCCGAAGTCCATGCCCTTCACCGTGTAGGGCAGCCCCGGAATGTAACTCCCGCGCGCGAGCATTTCATCCATCTCTTTTCCACAGGGAAATGACAGTCCGAGCCCTCTGCCAAATACGTCCTGCATATTGCCGATGCCTATGTCGAGTGTCTCACCGAAGACGCGATACCTCTCACCCGCATAGGCGATGATTTGCGTATTGCCACCCGAGACGTAGAGGGTCACGGGGTCATCGATGCCACACGACCAGCGCCCGACCTCCACGTGGGCAACGCAGTGGTTCACCCCCACCATCGGTTTTTCATATTTGAGGGAAAGCGTCCGCACGAGTGTTGCCGCGATGCGCAGGCATGGTCCCATGCCCGGACCCTGTGAGAAACTGAACACTTCTATGTCAGGGAGGGTAACATGCGCTTCGCGCAGCGCATCATCTACAACAGAGGAGGCGTACTCTGCATGATGGTCTGCAGCCTTGCGCGGATGAATTCCAATGCCCATGTAGGAATGCTGCGTATTTGCGAGGACATGATGTTCATCCACGATGCCCACGCCGAATGTATGAGCCGTGCCCTCGACTCCCAGACAGAGCATGAGGCAAATTTCACCCGTGCTATTTAACCTTTTCCAAAAGACCGAACTCGCGCTCGAGTATGGAGAGCTCCTTGCCTTCGAAGGCGGCTGATTCTACGGGGAGAATGAGTATGGCATCATATATCTTGGCATAATCGTTTATTATATGCAGATGCTTGAGCACGGTGATGAAATCCGTCTGGGTGACGAGATACTCGAGTCCATCGAGGATGATGACGGGTCGTGTGCTCTCCTTCATGAACTCTATTATGGTATGGCAGAGAAAGGAGAGGCTCGAGGGGTCGATGCAGTCTTCTTTACCTATCTGGCTCAGCCAATACGTCTTGCATGAAAATCCGTAAAGAGAGTGCAACTTATCGGGATGTGACCGCGAGATAGAAAGACCGGATGCCCCCTCAGAAAGAAACCTCATAAACAGGGCATACCCATGATGAAGTGTGTCATCGAGGAGGAATGTTTTACCAGAGAGCTTTCCCTCTAATCCATTCTGCACATCCCCTCCGGAAAGGCGTTCTCTCTCGACAGTCACCAACCAAACCTCCGCCATTCACAACTGAGTTTCCTGCCTCCTTTTGTTTATAAGTCTTTGGGTTCACCACCGTTGAGTTGTAAATACTCTTTTTACCTCTGTTTCTGTTTAAAAAATGTTTATATATTTTATTCTTTTTGAAAAATCTTAAATGGTGATATGAATGAAGAAAAACATCGTCCTCGGAACGAGCGTTCCTTTTCAGGTGGCACAGGATGTGGAAGGCCTTGTAGATTTGGGCAGATACAGGTCAAAATCCGACTTTCTTTATCAGGCGATAGTCGAGAAATTGAGGAAAGAGGAGGAATATGTAATATCGGCTATAGAAACATGAAATCTTTTTTCATTGAATGAAAATATGAAACCTTATTTATTTTGTCATGGAAGATTGCTTCTGCATTCTTTTAATAAGGGGAGAGCATCTATAGAATTCCATTGATGAAATCTAAAGGATTGCGTCAAATAACAGAAGGATTTCGGCTTCTTTAATGTACGACCATGAGTGAAAATGAGGAGTTCTTATACATCATATAAAGTAATAAAAGAATAAAAAAACTGACTATTCTATGATTCCCCTACATCATCAATATGAAAATCATTGGCGATATCTTTATAAATTCGTCCCCCTATTGATGTTATGGCAAAAAACAATACACTGCTCTACATCATCATTGCCGTCCTTGTAATCTTGCTTCTTGCACGATTCGGGATTCTTGGACCAATGGTGGGCACCGTGATGTGGCTGCTCAACATACTGCTCCTCGTGGGGCTCATCTACCTCGTCTACCTTCTGATTAAAAGATATAAGTAAGAAGAAAGGTAGAGGGGAAAGAAGAGAGCGATGCCTTAATTCAGGTTAGACTTGGCTGGAATGGCATTTACAATAGGGCTTTTTTTCTTAGTCAAAGTTTTTTCAATCATACAATTTTCCCAAGAGAAAGAAAGATGGAAGAAGGTTAAATCTTCCCCACGACCTCCTCCAGCCCAAGAGTCTTAAGTTTCTCTAGCGTGGGTTTTCCATTTTTATCCCATCCGCGCAGCTTGT
>Ga0315268_10004805_pt1 | contig 14585 bp, 13 predicted proteins | sample C1_top_MG_FD_204535 | JGI IMG/M metagenome (GOLD analysis project Ga0315268, IMG submission 204535) | Sediment microbial communities from Yellowstone Lake, YNP, Wyoming, USA - C1_top | ecosystem: Environmental > Aquatic > Freshwater > Lake > Sediment | place: USA: Wyoming | collected 2017-08-01
GTTTTTTTTTATGAAGAATCATTTTGTATAATAATCTATATCTTTTCTCTTCACTTTTTGTTTTTGAGTTAAACAAAATATTATTGAAGAGGAGAGAGAGGGAAAAAATATGAAAAAAGATAAGGGGATAACTCTCCCCTCTCCTCATAAATCCAGGCACATCACAAATCACTATTTAAAGCTATTTCAATACGTGTTAACAAGGAACATAAACTTTTGAAGATTTACATCTAAACACACACAAAAAAACGATTCTTGAATAGATGATACAATTAAAGAAAAAAATGGGATAAACCTAAAACGTTTTTCCTACAAAAAGTTACAACCTATGTAGAGTCCTAGCTTTCCTTTTCTTCGGATTCTTCGTCTGTCTCTTCTTCTGATTCTTCTTCGGGTTCTTCCTCTTTTTTCTTTTTCTCTTTTTTCTTTTCTTTCTCCTCTTTCTTCTTCTCTTTTTCCTCAGCTTTTTCCTCGATATGCTTCTTCTCCCGAACAATCCCACCCTGCAAGACGCGAATGCGAGCGCTCCACGCATGCATCTGCTCATCATGATGTCTCTTCTTTACAATAAACTCAGCTTTCGTCATCTTTTTACTATCACATTTTGCTTCCAATTGCGCGATTTTCATCTCTTCTTTATCCATTTTTTTCTCCAGCTTTGCAATGTTTTTTTCCAATCGGTCAATGAAGCCCATGTTTTTTACTCCCTATTTCTTTTAATTCTCAATGGTTTCGAGATTTTCCTACGACGAATCCACAATAAACATGGTGCTTATATAATTTTCAGGTCAGCAGTATGATTTTCCAATAATAAGAACGACAACTCCCTGCTTTCAGAATAAGTTTTTCTGTCCCGTCTTTAGCTGAAGCTCTGGATACGTAAACGGTTGGAGAACATCGGGTACATTTGGATTTCTCTGTTTTGATGTGATCAATCGGGAGATTGTAAACGCCTCTATCTCATGTTCATCAAACGGAACGAGAAACATCTGCACCGATTCCTTGTTTAACGAAGCACTAATCCACTTCTCTTCGTTTTCCCTACAGAGAATAACGGGCATCCGTTTTTTCTTATTATGGATTTTTTCCATGAGTTGGTTCGCTTTTGTCGTAATAACTGAATAGGTTCGTAGTTCCTCAGATGACTCCTTATCTACCCATGTATCCCACAAACCAGCCATTGCGAATGGTTCATGATTTTTCAACCGGATATAATACGGGTAGTTTTTCCCCTGGTACTCCTGCCATTCGAAAAAGCCATCCGCCAACACAAGACAATGCTTCTGCTCTGCAGCGTAACGAAATGACGGTTTCTCAAAAATGCTTTCGGCACGAGCGTTCATTGTTTTTAAACGTACTTCCTCTGCTATCTTCCTATCCTTGACCCAAAACGGAATCAAACCCCATGTGAACAACTGGATCTGCTTTGGGTTTTCATTCGTAATAACCGGGAGTTTCGGAAGATCAAAACTTGAAGCGTGGTACTGTCGCTTAAACGGTACAGGCTCTAGAAAGAGGGCGGAAAAACGTTTCACCAACGAATCAGGACCTGGGACTGAATACCGATAGCACATGTTATACTCCAAATATTGATTCGACATGGTTGTTTAATAGTTTTTGGATTAAATTACTTAATACTATATTCAATCCAAGGTCCAATCAATTGCCCAATTCAATGTCGATTTAATGTACAATGCCATGTCAGGAACGATCTACTACGTAGATTGTTCATAGGATTGATTTAAATTGACATTGAATTGTCATTGAAAGATGCGATTAAAATCAACCTTCCAAACAGGAAGTGTTTCATTGGAAAGAAAAGAAATTTTTATATCATAGATAAAACAAGGAAACACCTATTCATTAATACAGAAAAAAGGATAAAAAGAGAAGTTTCGTTCTCAAAATCAATGACAATGGTCTACGTTGGCACGTCTGGATGGTCCTACGACTGGAATGTAGGAAAGTCCCTTGATTGGTACATCACAGAATCGCGATTAAATGCCATTGAGCTCAACATGAGTTTCTACCGATTCCCCTACCCCAACATGGTTAAATCATGGACAATCAAAGGAACATCACTCGCATGGGTAGTGAAAGTGCATCGATCAATCACCCATTTTCAAAAACTCAGCACACTAGCAGTTAAAAGTTTTCAGCGTTTCAAAAAACTTTTTACTCCCATGGAAGACCTGATTCATTATTATCTCTTTCAACTCCCACCATCCTTTACCGATATCACGACGCTAGAGCAATTCATCGAAAAAACAGGGACAGAAAAACTCGCTATCGAATTCCGTCACCCAACATTATACACCAACGAACTCATCGAATGGGGAAAAAAACATGGTATTCTCCTTGTGAGTATCGATGCACCACAGCTCTCCCAGACCATCATGAGTCAAAATGTTGTCTACGAGCGAATCCATGGTCGAACCGGGTGGTACTGCCACGATTATTCAGATCAGGAACTCCAAGAGATACAGCAGCGTATTCTTATCAACCACCCAAAAACAGTGTACATCTTTTTCAATAATAATCATGCGATGCTTCAGAATGCCATGCGAATGAACACCCTTCTTAAATGAAATACTCTCCTTAGAATACTTTCATTCACCTCTGTTACAGCTTTTTAAAAGAGAACCACCTATGTTTTCTTTCTTACACCTATTTAACGGGAGGCAGATTCTATGAAAAACAGTCGTTCAGAACAGGATGTTAAGAGATCTCATGCGAACATATCCATTGTACATGTCCTACGACCTGACCTCATCGTCTCTTCTGGGATAGCAGAGCTGGACCATCTATGTGGTGGTTTTAAAGCAGGGGAACTGACGCTCGTTGATGGGAACAGCGGTCTGATCGCAGATCTACCAAATCAGCTCTGTGTCAACACCTACCGAACGTTTCAGAGTGAAACAATCTATGTTGATGGGGGAATGTGTGCCAATCCGTATCAGATTGCTCGGTACGCACGGATGGCGGAGCTGAATCAGCAGGAGGTATTACAGAACGTGGTGATGAGCAGAGCGTTCACCGTGTACCAGCTCTCCACCATACTCCAGGAACTGCTTGAGCCGATGATCCTGAAACGCAGTCCACGAACCCTCCTCATCGGGATGCTGCCTGCGCTGTATCTCGACCCTGAACTCCACGTTCAGGAGGCACAGGCAGTACTATCATCGGATCTCCAGAAAATACAGGATCTCACTAGCAGATACCAGCTCATCACGGTGTGTACGAATCTGGATTTGATGCCACTCTCGCCATCAAGAGGCGTGGGGAAACGACTGTATGACAGCGTTAGCGAAATCGTACGAATAAAACAGTTTGAACAGTGTACCACTCTTGAGCTTGTCAAGCAGCAGAAAAGTGCGACGATAATTCGTGGTGCAAAAGGACAAGTGCACCTTGAAGCGTTCGGGGTGGTGAGCTGATGGGCCGGACTGTTCCGACGTTCCGCATGGTCGTTGAATCATTCGGCTGGGAATGGAATGATTTCAAACGCGCGCTGCGCAATATCGACCAGGAGGCGTTCGATGAGCTTATCAACCATGCGCGGAAACACGCGGCCGCAGGCAGCAACATCAGCAACCCGAATCCGTTCGAGCCGATTGTGATGTCGATTTTAGTGGAACATGAGAAAACACTGCGGATGCTTCGAGAATATGTTACGCGGGATCATCCTTGACGTGTACCCTGACTATGAGAAAAACACCATGGTCACCTGGCTGCTGCAGGATGAGAAAACAATTAAGATCCAAGAACCATACGTACCCTCTTTTTACGTACATACGCCGTCCCAAGATATCTCTGAGGTCGCCAAGGCGTTAGAACTACTGCCGCAGGTGAAACGACTACAGCTGACTCCGGCAAAACTCACACTTGGTTCATCAAGGCATACCATGGTTCTAGAGGTGGTGCCAAAAACCCTTAACTCTCTTTATACGCTTGCTAACCTGATTGATTCGTGGGGTGGTTTTCATCGATATCAGTTGTTCAACGTCGATATACGTCTTCCAACCAGGTACCTTCAGGAACGCGGCGTGTTTTGCCATGCGCAGGTCGCATGGGACGAGAAACGATTCATTCTTGATGATGACCAATGGGCACTTGACTACGAGGTACCCTCACTAAAAATACTGTATCTTGGTATCGTACCGAAACAACAAGGAATCCCATCATTTCAGGAATCACTTTCTGGGATAACTATAAATGACGAAGTAATTCAAGAAAACAATGAAACAGATACGATTCTGTCCGCACTTGATCAGATTCAACGGATTGACCCTGATGTGATTGCAACTGTGAATGGGGACAGCTTGTTGTTTCCATTTTTGTATCATCGTGCGAAGCTCTGCGGCATCGAACATATGATGAACCTCGGGAGAGAGACAAATCAGAAAAAAAACAGCATCCGGCCCGTGAAAAAAGCAAAATCATATTTCAGTTACGGACGAATCGTGTATCGACCCGCGTTCTACACGCTGCAGGGCCGGATTCATCTGGATACCGCACAGTCGTTCTTCTACGGGGAAAGTGGGCTTCGCGGCATTCTTGATATCGCACGATGCGCAAACATCCCCCTTCAACTCCTCTCACGACTCGGTCCTGGGACTGCCATCAGTCAAATCGAAATCAACGCCGCGATGGCCAAAGGCTATCTGGCTCCCTGGAAGAAAAATATGCCAGAGAATTGGAAGACCGCAGGAGAGTTACTCGTCGCGGACCGAGGTGGACTGGTGCTTGAACCAGTGGTTGGCCTTCATGAGGGTGTTGTTGAGTTGGATTACGCCTCGTTATACCCCAATATCATGGTGGTGCATAACATCAGCCCTGAAACAATGCTTTGTCCCTGCTGCCCTGACTCCACCAAACGAGTGCCTCAACTGGGATATCATATTTGTGAGAAGCAGAAAGGATTACTCCCAGAGGTCTTGGAACCAATTTTACAACGCAGGTTCTGCTTCAAAGCACGCGCAAAAAACACACTGTACAATCATGCGATCTACACGGAGCTGCAGAAAGCATGGAAATGGGTTCTTGTAGTCTGTTTCGGGTACACCGGGTATCGGAACGCCCGGTACGGACGCATCGAATGTCATGAGAGCATCACTGCTTTCAGCCGCGATATCCTGCTGACTGCATCTGAGGTTGTGCAACAAGCAGGCTATGAGGTGCTCCACGGCATTGTTGACTCATTATGGGTCAAAGGCTCCGAAGGGTGCGTCCATCCGTTTCATCTCTCACGGATGGTCAGCCATCGCACCGGGATTCGTATGGATGTGGAAGGTCGCTACAAATGGATTGTTTTTCTCCCCAGTAAAGCAACCGGCGTCGGTGCGTTAACTAGGTACTATGGGTTATTTGAGGACGGGACAGTGAAGATACGTGGCGTGGAGCTCCGACAACATAACACACCAACATTCCTGAAAAATGCTCAACAGGAAATGCTCACCGTCTTCGAACAAGCACGCACCGCAGAGGAATTCCGTGCGTTGATACCAACATCTGTTGAGATGCTCAGACAATCTGCAGCAGCACTACGAGACGGTGCGGTGGATCACAAGGACTTGGTGTTTACGACAACGGTTTCAAAGGATATTGTGAACTATAAGGTCAATACGCTCCCTAAATCAGCGTTGCTGCAGCTGCGAGATCTCGAGGTTCAAGTCGAGCCAGGTCAATCGGTTCACTATATCGTCACCGATGAATATTCTCAGAACTACAAAAGACGGGTCTGTCTTGCCGAAAAGATGCAGGGGATTGAAGACATCGACGTTAATTATTACCTTCGTCAGCTTGCGAAATGTGCAGAAAGTCTTCTGATTCCTTTTGAATACACAAGAGAAAAACTTCAAGAGATGCTACGATGAAGCGCTTGTTAGAAAAAATATCTTGTATAGACTCTTTTTTAAAAGAAAAAGTAGTTAAATAATATACGTGATACGAATTTAGACCTTCTCTGAGAGAAGGTAGTAAACGAGGATTGAAAATCATGGGGAGAGATAATTTGACCAATATGAAGGCTGGCGTTCTCGCAATCGTTGTCTGTGGATTAATGCTCGTGGCTTCTTTTAGTGGATGTATGCAACAAACCACGCCACCAAAAACAGAAAAGGTGTTAATCTTTGCATGTTCTGGGGATGCTGTTAAGCTTGATCCCGCGGATGTCACTGATGGAGAGTCGACATCAAGAACCGATAGTATCTTTGAAGGGTTAGTGGAATATAAAGCAGGTACTGCAGAGATACAGCCTTGCTTGGCGACATCATGGGTTACTTCAGCAGATAACAAGAATATCACCTTCACTTTAAGACAGGGTGTGAAGTTCCACGATAATACTACCTTCAATGCTGATGCGGTTGTCTTTTCATTTGAACGACAGTACAATACAAGTCATCCGTATCATCAATATGGTGAATGGGCGTATTGGGGATACATGTTCAGTGACATACAGAGAGTTGAAAAAATCGATGATTACACGGTGAAAATCGTGTTAAGCAGACCGAACGCTGCGATCATGACAAGTCTTGCAATGTTCACAGTTGCTATTGTCAGCCCAACCAACGCAGCAAAATATGGAGCAGATGCGTTCACACACCCTTGTGGTACCGGTCCGTTTAAGTTCGTAGAATGGGTAAAAGCTGATCATATCACCTTAGAAGCAAACAAGGATTATTGGCGTGGAGCTCCAAAAATAGATAAAATAATCTACCGAGTTATCACAGATCCCTCCGCAAGACTACTCGCCATACAGGCAGGAGAAATTCAAGGAATGGAGTTCCCTGATCCTGCAAGCCTTGCTTCAATTGTAGCTGATAACAAACTACAACTGTTGACGGCACCAGGGATGAATGTCGGCTATATAGCGATGAACAACGGATATGGTTATAACGATAGTAATAAAAACGGCATGCATGACCAAAATGAACCATGGGTGAAAACCCCTGGATACTTCGAGCCGTTTACGAACAAGACCGTAAGACAGGCAATCAACTATGCAATCAATAAAACCTCAATCGTTAAGAACCTCTATAAAGGAACAGCAATCGTTGCAAAGAACGGGATGCCACCGTTCATGCTCGGATATAACGATTCTATTGTTGATTATCCCTATGATCCTGTCAAGGCACGAGAACTGTTGAATGAAACAAAGTGGCCGAACGGATTTAATACGACACTCTGGGTTATGCCAGTCAGTCGACCATATATGTTTGACCCAGCTAAGATTGGAGAGGCGATTCAAAGCTATCTTGCGGCTGTGAATATTCATGTAACAATTTACCAGATCGATTGGGCTACGTATCTTACAAAAACAATGGCAGGAGAAGACCCGATGTGCCTGCTTGGTTGGACTGGAGACAATGGTGATCCGGATAACTTCATGAACGTTTTATACGGCGCAAACGCATGCACGTTAGGAACTGCAGGAAACAATGCGTTTTACAACAATACCAGAGTACAAGATTTATTATCAGCTGCATTACAAACCTATAATATTAGTGAGCGGGCACAACTCTACAAAGATGCACAAGGAATCATCCACGAAGACGCACCGTTTGTATATCTGGCACATGCGAACCAAAACCTTGTCTTTACTAAAAACGTACAAGGATTTATCTTAAATCCAACGGGTCGGTATTTCTTCTATCCTGTTGATTTAACCTAGAACTCAACAGGATATTTTCCGATTTCTGATGCACAAAAGAAAAAAAGAGAGTGATTCCAAGATATTCTGTTGATCAGAAATGAAATGGTACATCATTAAAAGACTATTGCAGATTATACCAGTTGTCTTAGGAGTTACCCTTATCGCATTTTCATTGATTCACCTTGCTCCCGGTGATCCCGTTAGAACCATGCTTGGACAGCATGCTACACAGCAGGAAATCGACGATATCCGCGCAAAATATGGATTGGACCAGCCATTGTATGTTCAATATTTCATCTGGCTTGGCCATGTCCTGCAAGGCGACCTGGGTCGTTCTATTCTTTCTCATGAACAAGTCACCACGGAGATAGCATCACGATTCCCCAACACCATTGAGCTAGCGATCGCTGCGATGATCTTCGCGATTCTTATTGGTGTTGTCGCAGGAATCATCTCTGCTACAAAGCAATACTCAGTTGCAGATTATTCAGTGATGGGAGTTGCACTTTTTGGAATTTCAATGCCAGTGTTTTGGCTTGGAATCATGCTGATGATGATTTTTGGAGTCTTTCTTGGATGGCTTCCGATAGGTGGACGAATTGATTTGTTACTTCCATTTACTCGCATCACCGGTTTTATGATCGTTGATAGTATCATCATGGGAAATGGTACAGCGCTGATTAGTGTTCTTCGTCATTTGATTCTCCCCGCGATTGCATTAGGTACTATTCCCATGGCGATTATCGCACGAACAACAAGATCAAGTATGCTTGAAATATTGCGTCAGGATTTTATCCGAACGGAACGAGCAAAGGGGTTATCGGAACGCAAAGTCATCTACAAACATGCAATTCGAAATGCGATGGTCCCAGTCGTGACCGTTATCGGATTAAATTTTGGGCTCTTGCTCTCCGGTGCGATATTAACAGAGACCGTATTCTCCTGGCCGGGAGTCGGTCGCCTTGTGGTCGATTCGGTGTACGCTAGGGACTATCCCTTAGTGATCGGCTGCATTCTGGTGTTTGCTTTAGTGTTTGTTATTGTGAATTTGATAACTGATCTCCTATACACCTATATCGATCCAAGAATCCGTTATGATTAGGTGAAGAATGGTACGAAAAAGAGAGACTAAAACCCATGAACTAATCAGACGATTTCGATATAATAAATCAGCGGTTTTTGGTCTCATTCTTATCCTTTTTCTCGTATTTTTAGCAATCTTTGCACCGTTCATTGCTCCTCAAGATCCAACACCTTCTCCCCCAGAACTTGAAAACAGTCTGAAACCTGGATTTTGGAGTAATGAAAGCATCCAAGGGTATCCACTGGGAACAGATATGATGGGAAGAGATGTCTTGAGTCGTATTATTTATGGGTCCCGTATTAGTCTAACCATTGGTTTTATCGCAGTTGGTATCGCAACAGCACTGGGTATTTTAATTGGGGTTGCTGCAGGATATTACGGCGGATGGATCGATAACATACTGATGAGAATCACTGACATCTTGTTCGCGTTTCCCTCGTTATTACTTGCTATCGTCATTGTCGCGGTAATTGGTCAGGGATTGGACAAAGCGATGATCGCCATTGGCATTGAATATACGCCGCAGATGGCACGAGTCATGCGAGGTTCAGTACTCTACATTAAAGAGACCGAATATATAGAAGCCCAGAAAGCGATCGGCTCGAGTAATACACGAATAATCTTTCGACATGTATTACCAAATAGTCTCTCACCAGTCATCGTCTATGGAACACTGATGATGGCAGGTGCTATTCTTGACGCAGCTGCGCTTGGCTTTCTAGGATTAGGTGCACAACCACCAAGCCCAGAATGGGGTGCAATGCTTTCTGAGAGTCGGTTCTATATGGTAAGTGGTGCCTGGTGGGCAGCGACATTCCCTGGTATCGCAATTATTCTAGCAGTGCTAGGATTGAATCTACTAGGAGATGGTTTACGGGATATTTTAGATCCGCGACTGAAAGAATAGGATGAAAAAAATGGAAGAATTGTTGAGAGTTGAAGATCTCAAAACATACTTTTTTACCCATGAAGGAACTGTCAAAGCAGTCGACGGAGTGAGTTTCACCATCAACAAAGGAGAAACCCTTGGCCTTGTTGGAGAATCAGGGTGCGGCAAAAGCGTTACTGCATTATCCATCATGCGATTGATACAAAGCCCTCCCGGAAAAATCGTAGACGGAAAAATATTTCTTGAAGGAACCAATCTTTTAGAGTTAACTGAAAAAGAAATGAGGAAAATCCGAGGATGTAAAATATCAATGATTTTCCAGGAACCGATGACCTCGCTAGATCCTATGTTTACGATAGGTTCTGAAATCACTGAAGTGCTGAAACTACATCAGAGTTTAACAAAGGATGATGCCAGAAAAAAAGCAATTGAATCTTTATTAACTGTTAAGTTCCCAGATCCAGAAAAAAGAATCGACGATTACCCCCATGAACTCTCAGGTGGAATGCGACAACGGGTAATGATCGCAATGGCATTATCATGTAACCCTGCCCTTCTTATCGCTGATGAACCAACCACTGCATTGGATGTGACGATTCAAGCGCAGATTTTAAAATTAATCGATGAACTTCGAAAAAAGTTCGGTACCTCTGTGTTGTTGATCACTCACGATCTTGGGGTTATAGCGAAAACATGTGATAACGTCGCGTTGATGTACGCGGGATATATGGTTGAATACACCAATGTTCATACGTTTTTTAAAAACCCGTTACATCCCTATGCACAAGCATTAATGAAATCAATACCACGTCTTGATGTCGATACAGAACGGTTGAAAATCATTCAAGGATTAGTTCCCAATCTTCTTGATCTTCCTCAGGGATGTCCGTTTCATCCGAGATGTGACTTTTGTTTTGAACCTTGTACAAAAACATTACCACCACTGCTACAAGTAGGCGAACGTCATTGGGTGCGATGCTTCTTAATCGGAGGTCTCTAACAAATGGATAATTTAATTGAAGTAACGCATCTAAAAAAATATTTTTATCAAGGTAGTGGACCATTTAAAAAGAAAGAAGCGATTAAAGCAGTAGATGATGTGAGTTTCTATATTAAAAAAAATGAGATTCTCGGACTTGTCGGGGAATCAGGGTGTGGGAAAACCACCTGCGGAAAACTAATCCTCCGATTAATAAATCCAACAGCAGGTACTATCTCTTTTGATGGACATGATATCACTCATTTAAAACAAAAACAAATGACTGAGTTTCGGAAAAAAATGATGATTATTTATCAAGATCCCTATGGCTCTCTTGACCCGAGGATGACGATTGGGGCAGCGATCGCAGAACCAATGGAAGTTCATAAATTAACGTCAACAAAAGAGGAAAAAGAAAACAAAATCATTGAACTAATGGAAAAAGTAGGATTAACACCAGATCAAATAAACCGATACCCCCATGAGTTCAGTGGAGGTCAACGACAAAGGATCGGAATCGCACGGGCGTTAGCGACAAATCCTATATTTATCGTTGCAGACGAGCCAGTATCCGCGCTTGATGTTTCCATTCAAGCACAAATTATTAATCTTTTGAAGGATTTACAAAAAGATTTTGGTTTAACTCTTCTATTTATTACCCATGATCTCGGTGTCATAAAACATACAAGTGATAGGATTGCGGTGATGTATGCTGGAAAACTCGTGGAATTGGCGTCAAAACAGGATTTATTTCGCGATCCATTGCATCCCTATACACGAGCATTATTATCAGCGATACCAATTCCTAATCCAGAGTATCAAACAAAATATATTCCTCTGACTGGTGAGGTTCCAAGTCTTATCCACCCCCCACCTGGATGTCGATTTCACCCGCGCTGTACCGAGGCGAAACTAGAATGTTCACAGTTTGAACCAGAATTGCTGGAAGTAAAAAAAGGTCATTTTGTTGCATGTTTCCCAATGTAGAGTACGTTAAATGAGATAATCGTCTACTCTTGTAGAATCAATCATTGTCTAAAAGGAAAAAGTAATTAACTAATAAATAATATACTGTTTTAATTCATAAAGAGAGATGGTGAAATAAAGAGGGACCATAATTATGAGAAGTTTTGAAAAGAAAGATATGAAGGCTGGTGTTCTAGCAATCTTGATATGTGCGATGTTTATATGCGTCGGGTTTAGTGGATGTACACAGCAGCAGCAACAGGGAAACCCTGAAATAAAAAATCCAACAACATATGTTCGTTATGATATTGGAGAACCAAAAACACTTGATCCTGCAGAGGCATATGATTCAGCATCATGTGATGAGGTCTTTAACATCTATGACCAATTAGTCACATATCACGGGAACGATACAAAAACCATTTATCCGGCACTCGCAACAAACTGGACCGTTGGGAGCGATCAAGAAACATGGACATTCCATTTACGACAAGGAGTGAAATTCTCTAACGGAGATCCATTTAACGCATCCGATGTGAAGTACTCATTAGATCGTGTGTTAACTATGAACTCTCCCGATTCTGGAGTCGCTTGGATTTTGTCCCAATGCATGGATTTAAACAGTACGACAATACTCGATCCATATACTGTTCAAATTAAACTAAAAAATACCTATGGGGGATTCCTCGCATTAATGGCGTTTAGTGTTGCGTCTATTGTTGATAAAAAAATTGTTGAAGCAAATGGGGGTGTGATCGCCAACACGGATAATGAATGGATGAAAGAACATGCTATTGGAACCGGCCCGTATACACTTGATCACTGGACACATAACTCGGAAATCGTCTTAAAGAAAAATGATCTCTATTGGGGTGGCTGGAGCGGAAACCATGTTGATACAGTTGTTGTGAAAACTGCTGATGAAGCATCAACCCGAATACTTGCCTTGAATAGCGGAGACGCTGATTTCGCGTATATTCCTTATGAAAACCTTGTTGATATAAAAAATAAAACGGGGGTTCTCATCTTTAATGCACCAAGTTATAATGTGGTCTTAGGGCTCTTTAACACAAAAAGCGAGAACACATTCATGGCCAATAAAGATGTTCGAAAGGCGCTAAGTTATGTATTTAATTATCAGTCTGCAATTGACGATGCTTTCAACGGATATCTGTTTCCGCTCCCAGGATCAATTCCAAAAGGAATGCCGTACTATGAAACACAAAATAATGGAGTGCCTGTCTATAATCACAACCTTGCAAAAGCAGCAGAACTCTTGAACGCATCAGGTTACACGCAAACGACGAAGTTTAAAGGAAATTACTATCGATTCAATAACACAGCAATACGTCTCTGGTACAACTCAGGAAACGCGGAACGACAAAAAATGGCGCTTTCCTTCCAACAAGATCTCGCAAGCATTGGAATAAACTCCGTTGTCAGCACAGAATCATGGCCACAATACCTCAATAGATTGTACAATACCATAGACTGGGATTTCATGTTCCTCGGATGGATGCCTGATTATAATGACCCTGATGATTATGTTGCTCCGTTTGTCGGATCGGCGGCAAATGGGGGCGATACATTCCATACGGGATGGGCGAACGCAACAGTTGATCAAATGATAAACAGAGCGAAATTCAATGTTAGTTCTCAAATACGAAGTGATTCATACGCTACCGCGTTTAACATTTACATCAATGATCCTTCGCTTATCTATATTGGCCAGGAATCATACACTAGAGGGATGCGCACTTGGTTACAAGGTTACTCATATAACCCATGTATTGAATACTATTACTATAACTACTATAAAGCGTACAAATAAACCTCTTTCTTTTTCTTTTTTTAGCACATGAAGACATGGGAGTATATAGTCCGTAGACTATTACTGTTAATACCGGTGTTAATTGGGGTAACTATCATAACTTTTACAGTCTCCCATGTAATCCCAGCTGATCCCGCAAGAGCGTTTGCTGGAGGACCAAAAGCACAACCAGAAACCATTGCACGAATACGTGCGGAACTGCATTTAGATAAACCACTCTGGGAACAATATTTTTACTATCTCAATGATCTTATTCATTTAAATCTCGGAAAATCATTTCTTGAAGAAAGACCAGTCGCGACTGCTCTCGCTCAATATTTCCCTGCGACATTTGAACTGACTATTTTCGCAATGATCATTGCAGTGCCCTTTGGAATTATTGGAGGAATTATATCCGCGATCCGACAAAATAAACTCTCCGATCATATTACGAGAATTATTGCCATCGTTGGATATTCATTACCTATCTTTTGGCTGGCATTGATGCTTCAATATGTATTTGCTTATCAAATACCAATTTTTCCGCTGGAAGGACGATTATCTGCTGGAATGACATCTCCAACGACGTTCACCGGATTTTATGTTTTAGATAGTATTTTTTCCGGCAATGGTGCAACCCTTCTATCATCATTGCATCATCTTGTCTTGCCTGCATTTACCCTCGGCTTTGCTACGCTCGCAATCATCTTACGTATGATGCGCTCGAGTATGCTTGAGGTCATGGGTTCAGATTATATTCGTACTGCTCGAGCAAAGGGATTATCTGAACGTACCGTAATCTATAAACATGCCTTACGTAACGCGATGATACCAACCATTACTGTCACCGGTTTATCGTTTGGTGGCTTGTTAAGTGGAGCGGTGCTTACTGAGACTATCTTTAATTGGCCGGGAATGGGTCGGTTTGCTGCTCATGCTGTCCTCGGATTAGATTTCAACGCAGTAATGGGATTCACCCTCTTGGTTGCAATAATCTATGTCATTGCAAACTTAATCGTTGACATCCTCTATGCGGTTGTCGATCCTCGTGTTAAATTAGGAGGAGGATAATATCCTGCGTTTTAAAATAATGGACGATTATCTTAAAAAACACGAGTCGAGAATCAAAGATATACGGTTCATGTTTCACCTTTTTCGAAAAAGTCTTCTCTCGATGATCGGACTTGCGATAATCATTGTATT
>Ga0315268_10004806_pt1 | contig 14583 bp, 9 predicted proteins | sample C1_top_MG_FD_204535 | JGI IMG/M metagenome (GOLD analysis project Ga0315268, IMG submission 204535) | Sediment microbial communities from Yellowstone Lake, YNP, Wyoming, USA - C1_top | ecosystem: Environmental > Aquatic > Freshwater > Lake > Sediment | place: USA: Wyoming | collected 2017-08-01
GAGCCGTCCGTGCTCACGCCTATCGATTCGACGTTCATGCCGTGGCCGAGGAGTATCTCGTTATAATCATAGGAATTGGTGTCGATGACGTAGATCCCGGTATCCGTGAGCACGGCTGTGTTGTTATTGATATATGTCTTTATGTCGCCGATGACATAAGCGAGGGGCCCTATGGTCAGGGCGCTCGGGGCATTCGGGATGACTGGCTGGACGACATTTTCGGGTGTCGTTGTATTTATGATGGATATCGTCCGGATAGTAGTGTCAATGGCGGTTGGCCGATACGTGTCGGCCCCGGGCATCGCCGGATTGGCAATGGAAGCCAACAAGAGAAGAACCAACAGTCCCGGAGCGAATCTTGCTTTAGGAATCATAATGCCTCACTAAGGTTAGTCCTTGGAAGATTCTCGATATTAATGCATCGGTATCCATGAAGGAAAACGGATCGGACTTACATGATGATATGATAGAATCCCCATTCAACGCGGTCCAACTCGGTCCAATCTATTTTTATTTTATCGCGCAGGGAAATGATTAAGAACAACATTGATCAAAGGCGAAAACATGGGAATGAGCAAGAAGGATCTGGGAAGGCATAAATCTAATCTTAAGAGAAGGATAGAGGAGCTCGAAGCGAAAGCGAGGATGGACCCGCTGAAGAAGAACAAGCTGCTCCACGACGAGCTCGCGCAATTGAAGAAGAAGATGGCCGAATACGAGTGAAATACTATCGTGCTAATTCGGTGCCTTTAGCCTCTCTGCAGCACATACCTTGCATACAATTTAGAGAATATCCTGTATTTCCCGCGCTCTAATCGCACGATCTGCCCGCTGTCGAGCAATCTCCCCATGAGCGCCGTGACCTGCCCCATCGGCCTCCCCACCCGCCTCGATATGTCGGAGACATGTATGCCTTCCTCATCCTTCGCCATAGCAGCCAGTATCGCCCGCTCCGAAGCCGGGGTCTCCTGGTACGCCCTTGCGAACCATTCGATCGACAGCACGGCCATGATGGCAGGGAGGTAAGCGAGGTAATGGCCTTTAGAGATTATCTTCTCGTTCTCCCGGAGCCTGTCATATATCAGCTTGCAGACGTTCCGGAACAGCTTCGGGTTCCCTCCGGTATCCGACAGGATCGTGCTGATGCATTCGTCGCCCATCCTGACATGGCTGTCCTTGAGCGACTTGTTCACGAATTCCTTCGCCTCTCCTTCGCCGAGGGGCTTCAATTCGAGGATGGCAAGATCCTTGCGCTTGATCGTCCGGATCGTGCTCATCGCTATGCCCACCTTGTTCTGCGACGCATGGGCCGCCCTTTCCATCGACAGGATCGATTCCTCGGGTTTGCGAAGCGCATCGATATCGTCGATGATGAGCAAGGTCCCGAACGCCCTCTTCCCTTCCTGGGGCACAAGCGATGGCAGGAGCTCTGCGAAGCCGGACGGCTTTTTCTTCTGTCCTGCGGCGACCCCTGTCATCTCGCCGTATATCCTTTTCGAGATCTCGGAAAGATCCTCCCCCTTCTCGGCGCGGGCATAGATTGTGAACACCCCGGCCTTCTCTGCTTCCCGTTTTAGATGCCTCAAAAATGCGCTCCGGCCGCTTCCCGGGACCCCCCGGATCAGCAACATGGACGGATTTCCTGATCCGACCATGTTTATGAATCCGTCAAGGATCCTGAGCTCTTCCTTCTTTCCGATTATCTCGTCGTTCTCATCGACGGAAGGGATGAACGGGTTGGAACCCCTCATTTTAATCACATCGTTCATGATATTAACACAATAAACTACAAATCTTGTAGTTTTTGTAGTTTCTCAAATCACTATGAACATAAACATTTATAAAGCGCCGGACACCCGTTCATGTCATGAACGCTCTTAGAGGATTGTTTACGGTCGTCGCGTTGCTGCTCATGTGCACCAGCGTCATCGCGGTAGGCGAGGGCCAGATGCTGGACAGCAAGGTCGTGGTCCAGCCGATGGATGCGCAAGGCACATCCGTACATGTGAGCCTCCTGGTCTTCAACCCGTTGGTGAGCCAGAGCGGCACCCAATACCGCTCGCAGTACGAGAAATACTACTCGGAATGCAAGGCGAACTTCCCCCAGGAGTGTGTCATCGGAGGAGTAAATGACTATAACTGCTGCCTGCTTAAAAAGAGCGCTGCAGACCTCCAGACCACGCAAAGCGACCAGGTCGAGACGACCTACCTCAAGAACGCCCATTTCCGCTTTGAATACTATAATATGCAGTCGGGCCAGTGGATCTATGTCCCGAACTGCCAGGACCGCATGGCAGATCAAACCGGAACGACATACAAACCGAGTTCGGTGGCCGGGCAGGCCCCGGAGCAGGTTGAATTCTATTACGCCACGTGCGATATCCCGAAGGAGATCTACGGGGCCCAGACACGCACATGGGTCCGGGTCTGGTTCGTCCCCCAGGACGGACAGCTGGTGAACGGCAAGGAGGTCTCGATCAGCAGCGCGGAATACACGATAGAGAACGCGAAGGTCGCGCCTGCCGATGCCCTCACATTGCAGATCTCGAGCCTGATCAAAGGCACGGCTGAGAATCCGAACTCGCAGTTCCTCTGCTTCGGCCTGTTCCTGATAATGGGCACCCTGCTCGCGTCACTGTACTTCGCAGGAAAATCGCCGATATCGCTCCTTGATATCACCACCCCGAGGCTCCCGTCTCCGAAAGGGCCTGTGGCTTCGGGCCAGATCATCACGCCCTTCGGTTACACCGAGCTTAAGAGCACGATAAACAAGAAGATGGCCGATGCGACCAAAGCCGCAGGGCTTGTCGCCAAGCGCGGCGTGGATTCCATGGGCGGATCACGGAACGCGGACAACACCGCACTTGAGGAGATCCGCAAGAAAGCTTCTATCTCCGCCGCTGACAAAGCCTCCGGCAAAGCCGCCCAGGACAGCGATATGCACAGCACCCTGCTCAAGGCCGGCCTCATGGCAGGCAATTCCAGGGCAGACCTGATGAGCCTGGCCCGGACCAGGCCCTCCGACCTCAAGGACCAGGACTTCAAGTTCATACGCGAGAAGATCCTCAACCCGCTTCTGGCCAGGGGCGGCCGCGATGAGCTCCTTGCGAGAACCATCGACGAGTACCTCAAAGGCAAGCGTGTCATGGATACGTTGAACGTCCTCACGGCCCACCCGGATATCGGAAAGCCGAGCGTAATGCACTACAAGATCTCCGGGGTCATGAACAAGTTCGTCGGCGCCAACCGCTACAGCATGTTCGGTTCCATGGCCCTCGCGTCCGTGGACTCGACCTTCAGGACCGCCCGTGTGGGCGGCAGGATGGTCAAGGCCATCGGCACGGAAGCCCCGCACCTCGCGCGCGGAGTGGGCAAGACCCTCCTCGAGCTCCAGGGCGGGGCGAGGGCGATGCAGGATCTCGAAGCCCGGTCCAAGACATCATCTGTCTCGGCCTGGGCGTTCAACCAGCTGACCAAGCACCCCTCCAAGGTGGAAGTCGGGCAGATGTTCCCGGTGCACGAGAAGATGGCGCACCTCTACAAGGTCCTCCGCGACGAGGCGGTCAGGGACCAGATGAGCTATGTCCTGCGCCAGCTCTATAAGAAAGCGGGCATCCGCTCGGACCTCTCCGAAGCCGAAGTGGGCGAGCTGGGATTCAAGAATGTCGACATACTCAAGAGGATCAATTACACCGCTGCAGCCGCCGCTCTTGACCGCGAGGTCGAGCACATACTCGGCGACTCCTCGAAATCCGCTTACGCGAAACTCAACGCCCTCAAGGATCTTGCCGTGGCTCACGGAGCCGAGCTGGACCACAGGATGACCTCTGTCACGCAGAGGATCGAAGCCATAGACCACATGGCCAAGCCTGAATACGCCAAGATGGTGCTGATGCAGGAGCTTCTCGAATCCGAGAACAACCTCCGCAAGGCCCATGCTGCCGGCAGCAAGATGGCTGAAGACGCTTACATCTGCCATGTCGGCGGCGACACGCTCACCGGATCCATGATCTGGGAGAATATGGTCTACCGCCAGATGGTCAAGGACAAGGAAGATGGCTACAAGAACGGAGGCATACGCGAATACGCCATGCTCGGTACCCTCGAGGTCGCGAACCGCACTACCGGCCTCACTCCGAGGTCCGGCATGAACCAGCTTGTCGAGTTCATGCGCAATGAGGCCGAGCTCGCGCAGGTCGAGACAAGGAACGCGAGATACTTCAGGAGCATGTTCAGCGAAGAGGCGGCCCGCGACTTCCAGGCCCAGAAAGGGAAGAGCCTCAGCGCGGCATCGATCAACGAGCTTGTCGAATACAGCAGGGGCACCGGCAGGGTGACCAAGTCTGGCGATTTCGACAAGAAGACCGGAGCCATGGCGTTCTGGGCATACTCTGAAGCAGAGCACCCGCTTGATAAACGCTTCTGCAATGTCGACTTCAAGCGCTACTGGGTCACCGAGCTCAACGCGCGAGAGAACTTCGCGCTCGGCCAGTGGGTGCAGTCCCGCTTCGACCGCGGTCACGTCCAGGCTTACAATGCTTCTATAGAAGCCCAGCTCGACCGCATGTCGGCATCAGCCGGCTGGTCGGTCCAGCGCAGGGAGGCCGAAGCCAAGCGCCTCTGGGTAGCCGACCTGCTCCGCCAGGATGTCGAGCAGAGGGCTAACTCGCTATACGGGCAGAACACCTATGGCACTACCCGGGAGACCGTGAAGTTCTATACCGGTGTGCTCTCAGGTTTCATGGAGCAGGCAATGAAAGCAAAAGGCATGGACAGCAACCACCACGATATGAGGTTCATCGACCAGGTCGATTCCACGAACCCCAAGCAGCTCTCGAGGCTCAGCCAGCTCATGACCGAGCACCAGGAAGCCTTCGAGAAATCCATCAACAAGCCGGTGTACTACGATGACATAGCGCGCTCGAACAAGGCCATGGTGATGCTGCATGAAGGCGGTTTCGCTTATTACAAGAAAGGCATGGCCTTGAGCGACTTGGACCGTGTGATGGGAGGCCAGGTCGCACTGAAGGATAACAAGGGCCAGCTCCGTGCGTTCGTTCCTGAGGACGTCACCGTCCAGTTCGCGAACCGCGATGATCTAACCGCGGAGTATCACCGCCTCGGCGGGAACAAGGATTCCCGCGAATGGGACCACTTCCTGGGCAAAGTGAAGAAATGGGCCAAGGAAGGCGGATACGATTACGACCGGGAGAAGGTCTTCGCGGCGACGCTCTTCACCTACGGGCAGACGACCTTTGATTACACCAAGATGTGGAAGGAGTCTGCCGTCAGCGTGGAAGCCAAGCGCCAGGTCACCCCTGTCGCTCCATCCATACTGCGGTTCTTCGGTGTGGACGCGCCCCAGCTCTCGACCGTCCTCAAGCCATTCCGCGACATCGGCATGCTCGCAGGGGACTACATATCCAAAGTGTCTCTGCTGGCAGGCGGTTCGCTCCTGCGTTCTTCATATGACATCACGCCGCTATCCGAGCTCTACCGCCAGCGCTCCCGCGAGCTTGCCTTCGATGTGTTTTCCGGCAAGTACGCGAAGGACCTGACCAAGGAGGAGCAGGTGGCATATCGCCAGCTCGGCGTCGATCACTGGCGTTTCCACCAGGTCTGGGACTATGCGATAGACCGCCACCCGGGCAGGACCTCGACATCTTACGGCAGCCCGGCGACCTTCGCGGCAGGGTTCAACATGGGGCCCTCCTCCACATATAGCGTCAAGGACAACCTGCGCGCGTACATGAACAAGGGCGAGTACGCCAACTTCATGACCATCTACGGTTTCCCCATGGATGTCGCAGCCAAGATCCTGATGCCGTACCAATCCATGGTCAGGGGCATGCAGATGTCCATCCAGGGATACCCGTCCAAATGGGACCGCTCAGGGGACCCGATGAAGATGTGGGACCACACCCAGCCTCGCTTCAGCGAATGGATGCAATCCTTCAACCCCTTCTCGTTCAGCTGGTTCGGCGGGAAGAACTCCGAATACATAAAGAAGCTGAACGTCTTCGGCGGTTCGCTCGAGCGCTCGCAATTGGCTGGCGCCGACTTCCTCAAAGGCCTCTCCCAAGGTCCGCAGGACCTCTTCCACTCGAGGAAAGGTATATTCTCCAACATGAGGACCATGGATGCGAATCCTGGTGCGAGCGCATACGACTACCGCAGCACGCTGCAGCTCGATGCCCCTATGGGCGAGTACCTCTACCGCAATAAGGAAGGGGCGTTCTTCCATGACGAGGGCGTCCGCAAGGCCGCCATGGACAACACGGTCCGCAGGACGGTCGCGGCCGAAGCCCTCGCCTTGACACGGGAACGCGAGCTCCGGCACCTTGGTGTCGCAGCCAACCCGCTGTATGGCTGGGCCAACCCATTCGCCTTCCTCTGGCATATGCCGGTGGCTTTCGTGCCATCGTCCATAACGCCCAAGGAGATAGTGTCCAAATGGATGCTCAGGGCAAAAGGCGGGCAGCCCGCGTCGTTCACCGACAGCATGAGATCGTTCGCGGAGCGCTCCACGACAGGCATGAAGCAGTTCTTCCAGCCTGATCTGCGCATGAGGATATCGCAATGCGGCAAGTGCGGCCGTTCGAACCCCCGTGGCGCGAAATGCCAATGCGGCTCATACATGTACGGGACCTGAAAAGCCAGAGTCGCGCAAGCGATCAAGGGTCTTTTTGGGTCTTTGTTTTTCTTTTCATTTTTCTCTATTTTTCTCTCTCGCTCTCTTTTGCGCTTGATGATTTATCGATAACTCCCTCCGTCTTCGTTTCGGGTATGGTTTTATTTATTTACCCATCCAAGTATTGGACATGGGAAGGACCACCCCGACATCCATATCGCTGGCGCTCATCGTCATCGCCGTCTTCCTTGCCCTGCCAGGCTGCCTTACGCTGATCGGTTCGTCCAATTCCCAATACTCCGACGCTTACACGAAGGAGATGCGATACAACGGCACTGATTTCAACAAAAGCGAGGACTGCGTGATCGGCACCTGCTGGTGCATGGTCTGCAAGAACAACACCAAGATCTTCCCTGGCAAGATCGACCTTGTCGGCCAATACTGCTTCTTCGACAAGAACTGCGACCAGACGCAGTTCAACAAATACGCCAATGGCACATACAAGGATTTCTTCCTGCGCGGCTTCGGGATCGGGACCGGCCTCACATTCACGGATTTCGCGAACGCGAACAAGTACTGCTCCGAGAGGATGAATATCGCCGTGCAGTGGCTTGTCGGGACTGATAGCGAGCCTTACAAGATCCCCGATGCTGGAAGGGCAGTCTGCATGCTCTCCAAGGACATAATGCCTGTCTATGTGCTATACAGCAATTACAGCAAAGGCGGCGTCCTCAACACCGAGCGGCCCCGGAAGATCGCCAATACGCTCTTCACAGCCGGAGCCCTGTACACACAGGGCAAGCTCTCGAGCGGCCCTGTCGGCCCGGTCGTCATCACGACCGAGATCGATTTCGATAAGAAAGATGCAGCGGCGATCGCCCAGCAGGTCAAGGCGATAAACGACGGCTGCATGAATAAACGGAACAGCCTGACCGACCCGAAAGCCACCGACGAGATATATTGTTTCGTCGCGGTCGCCCCTAAGATCAACGATTACGAGGCGCTCGATGCCGTGATGGCGCAGCCGGGCATGAAGGACCAGGTCGACCTGGTGGCATTCGGCATCAACGGTCGATATGTCGAGACGTGCGACCCGTACCGGATCATGGAGCAGGTCAAGAATTTCTCGAAGTACGCGCTGTACAAATATCAGAAGCCGACGATAATCCCCTACGTCATGTTCGAGCCTGCAGGCACCGATAAACTCAACACCTGCGAATGGAACGAGAATTCCGTCCGCAACGCCTACAGCGCCGTGTTCCAGGAATCAGTCACCTCATTGACGAAGAAAGGCGTCATCGCGATAGCTCCATACTCCTTCAACTCCACGACCATCCGTCCCGGCAACCCCCTCAATTGCGTTGATTGCGCCCTTGCCAAGAACGATGGCCGCATGAGGACCTGGTTCGGCCAATGCCAGGGTTATACCAACATCGTCAGGAAGATGCCCAGCCAGGATGTCTCGCACCCGACGCCTACGACAATGATCCTTTTCTCCAATGCATCTGCTGGCTACTGCGATTTCAACAGCAACCCTGATTTCCTCCGCGGGATGACATTCGGCCAGGGGTCGGACAAGTCTTTCGCTGATCCGCAGCTCCCGAACCTAGCCCAGGCGAGCGACAAGCTGATCAGCTGCGACGCGTGCCTGGTCCGCTCAAGCACCGCTCCTCCTTGGGGAAGCATGAGCGGAGGCGGAGCGCCAAGGGCCCTGGCGATTCAATCCACCGGCCAGACCATAGATGCATGCACATCGATGCCCGAAATCGATCTCTGGGCAGAGCAGCGCGACCTGGACCCGATGCTCGTGCGCGCGTTCATACTAACTGAAAGCGGATTCGACCCCTGCAAATACGCGGTCGTCATGGCGCCGAACGCGCCGATGAGCCTCTGTCCGGTGCCATGGGGCTGTTTCGATTCCGGAGTGGCGACATACGGCGCAGGATATGATTTCATGGATTATGCAGGCACCTGCTCTGGCGCCATGCCCTTCCCGATCCCCTATGATCCGGCCATCATGGGCGAGCCGCCGACCACGCAGCCGAAATGGCGATTCCTCGGCCTCGGCCTGATGGGCAGCTTAGAGGCGCCATACACGTTCTGGCCAGCTAAATACCGCAAAGAGAACGACAACGGCCAGTACTGGAAATGGTTAGAGCCCCTAGTCGCCATGGACAAGCCCCTTCCCGGGGAGGACAAGGTCGATGGATTGTTTTTCGAGCAGGTCCCGCCGGCCAGCCAGACCGCCGGATCGCGGGCATTGATCAGCGAACGGATACTCGCTGCGGCCAAGGACTGCAACCCGGATAATTTCAATCCGTTCAATGTCTCCGATTCCTTGTGCATGGGCACATGGAAGATGAAGAAGGCGCTCGATGTCGGACGGGCCAAGGTGAGATATTTCCATTCGATGGGATGGATCACATGGAGCGATTATGACAAGGACGCCGCGCTCGCAGCTTATCTGGCCGCCAACTACTATGTCGGTGGATGGGGTGGGGCGGGCAAATGCGGCCTCGGCGATGGCGCGGATTGCGCCGGCTATTATTATTTCCAGAGTACGCGGTGGAACGATGTAATCTGCGCCCAGAATCCCGTGGAAGGTTTCTGCACCCCTGATGGCAAGGCGGATACGGCCAATTGCTATGGAATCACTGATTTCCCGGCCGCGGTCGCTTGCTGGCATAACAAGCCATCCCCTATGCTTCCGGCTGATAACGGCCTCGCCAAGATAAAAGCGTATTACGGGCTCCTGACCGGCTGCGGCAAGGATTCGACATGCCCCGAAGGGCCCAAGCTCCTCGCGGCTATGAACCAGCCCCCTGCCGCAGGGACGGATGTCTATGCTCCTGGCGCGCCGGTGAAAGACGCGGTCCCGCCGACGACCCCGCCGACCCAGTGATGCTGGCTATTCCTTTTTGCTTTGAAAGAGAATTCTATTCTGGAAAAAGAAGAGTGCCGGAAAAAAGTAGGATGCTAGAAGAAAGCAGAAGACCGGAAGAATATCTAACGACCGCGTTGGCCTTGGTGCTCCGGCATCCAACGCCATCTAGACCGACGGAATAATACCCAGTGCTCCTGAAGAAGCGATGAAAACCGGAAGAATCACGACAACCATTGCTTCTTCTTTATCTTATTGTTGATGTATTCCCCGACGAATGTCAGCCTCTGCCCTTGCAGAGCATCCTGCTCTATCTTCTTCCTGGTCTTGATGACCTCTTTGAGTTCAGCCACCCAGTCCGCATGCCTGTTGATCCACGGATATCCGAGCATCTCCTCGGCCCGCTTCACATCGACATCCTTCGCCTTGATCGTCAATTTCTGCAGGAACTCGAAATCGCGGATGTCCTTCATGGTTACCCCGAGGAACCTCGCCTCGGGGACTGCGAAATCGCGCCCCAGGTAAGCCAGATTCATGCTTCCGGTCTTGATGGTCCAGTAGATGTACCATCCCCATGCATCGCAGTCCATCAGGCAGTATACCGGAAGCCCTCTGTCGGCGAGCTTGCGCAGTAGCCTCCGTGTGCCTCTTGTCGATTGCCCCTTCGGTGTCACGAGCAGGCAGTTCTCCTTCTTCCAGAACTTGTCCTCGTTCAACCTCTGCCAGAGCGCGTCTTTCTCGACTACAAGGACATACTCGGCATCGCATTTCTTTATCTCCATGCCGTTGTCCACGTCGCTCGGTATGCTCCAGCCGCTCCGGCCCTGTTTCGCGAGGTCGATCAATGTCTCATCGCCGCCGAATTTGTCCATTATCGTCATCGATCCGGCTACGAATCCTTTCCTGTCTGTCGTGAGGTTGAGGTCCTCGCGCTTGATCCGGAGCGCGACCTCGAGATCCTCTATCAGGCCGTTGGATTCGCTCTGCTCGGTGAACAGGTCCTCGTCGATATCCTCGCCGAGGGTGAATTTCAATTGGTAGAAAAGGCCCCTGATCGAGGTGTGCAGGTTTTCCTTCAGGAATTGTTTGGTCTTCGCTGCGACCGCAACGGTCTGCATGAACGTCCTTGCCTGGGCTACGCTGAGGAATTTCCTCGTCTCCTTCTTGTCCCCGGACCGCAGGCACCCTATCGCCTCATCGAAAAGCGTGTTGCTCCTGGTCCGTAGCACCGTCTCGAATGTCGGGCCATCCCCTTTGTCTATCTGGCCGACCATGCCCTTGCCCATCGTTTCGAGCTTGCCGGTTGTGCTGGTGACGCTCATTCCTCATCGCCTCCTTCGCTTTCTGCCTTGTCAGCTGGATTCTCAGGAGGCTTGGCTTCCTCCTCCTCGTTCGCTTCGCTCGCGTACTTGTCATGGATGATCTTCGCGATCTTCGGCTCGATCTCGCTGCGCTTCTTGCCAGAAAGGACCGCCAGGTCGCTGGCGAGCTGCGATGCGTAGCGCTCGACGACTTTCTTCTTAGTCGCTATCTCGTGGGCCTTCCGTTTTCCGGACAGGTATTTTTGTACGCCCCTCGAGGCTTCCATGACCGCGAACCTTATCTCGTCCATGACATCCTCTTCGATCGATATCGCCTGCTTGCCAGCACTCGTGTATGGCACATGGACGCTAGCCAGGTTCACCAGGACCGCCAGGGGCTCCTCGTCGAAGTTCTTGACATCGTATCTCTTCCAGTCGATGGATTTTATCGTCTCGGTGATCGCGCAGCCGCCATTGTCGAAAAGCAGCGGCACCCTGTTCGAAAAGCGCATCACTTCCCCCCTTTTCTCGGCCGATACCAGTCCCCCGCCATAAGCGATCCCGACTTCCACCATGAAGGGGATGCCGCCCCGGTACACCTTGGGGCTACGCTCGGTCACGACAAGGACCTCCGGGTTGAATATGTTCCGGAATGATGTCTCGATCTGCTCCTTTCCGATCGGCACCAGGGAATCCATAGCAGGCGCGATCCATTTGACTTTGGAAAATGATTTCACGATGAGTTCGGCATCGTTCCATGTCATGTCCGCAGGATCCTTCTTGAAATCGACTTCCGGGATCAACCCCTGCAGCTCGTCTACCTTGGCGGCGCTCACCCGCGAGAACGTGTTCTGCAGGAATGCCGAGATCCGCTTGTTCTCCTTGTTGAGCTTGGCGAATTCCAGGATGTCATGGGTCCCGATGCCCAGGGGATGCGGTTTTATCTCGAACGCCTTCCTGGGGTTCTGCGGCACCGATCGCGGGAACACGGCCGTCTCGTTGTTCGGCTCGATGAGCGTTATCCCGCAATGCGGGTTCGCGAGAGCCGTCCTCCTGAGGTATTCATACACCCCGTGGTTGCTCCGTTCATGGCGCACGTCCTTGAATTCGGCTATGACCGTGAGCCCGCTCTCAAGGGTCGGCTCCTCGCCGAGATCCTCGATGATCGGCTTGTTGTTCTTGAAGTCTATCGATATCGTGGCGCTGATCCTTTTCCCGTTGCAGCATGAGATGGCCTTCGCCGCCTGTCCGGTCGTGAGGTAGGAGAACATGACGCAGGCGGATGCGCCGATCCCCTGCTGCCCCCTCTGCTGGATGTAGCGGTGGAACTTGGTGCCGGCGAGCATCTGGCCGAGCGCTTTCCCCAGGTGCGATTTCGGGATCCCGGGCCCGTTGTCCCTGACCGTGAGCCTGTAATGGTCGTTGTCCTTGGAGAGCTCCTCCACCTGCACGAATATCTCCGGAAGCACCCCCGCTTCCTCGCATGCGTCCAGGCTGTTGGTCACGAACTCGTGCACGATCATGGTCAATGACCGCACCTTCCCTGAGAAACCGAGCATCTGGCGGTTCTTCTTGAAGAATTCCGCCACCGAGTGCTCCTTGAAGTTATTGGCTATCATGTCGCTGTCTGCCATTGTGCATTACCTCTTGTACTGGGTGTTTGGTCGCAAGACCATTTCTGCATGGGATTATTTAAGATTTATCCTACCTTTCGCTCCGGCCCTGGGAGATGACTGGATGTATCAGTTGCCGTTCCCGGTTTCATCCGATGCCAGTTTATGCGTGGCCTCTCAATCTCGACTCGTAGATCTCCCGCTTCGCTTTCGCCAGGTAATTGAGCAGCGCCATGTGCGGCGCGCCGTCGAGGAGCATGGAGATGGCTTCCTTGGCGTACGACATGGTGTCGATCTTGGAGATGATGCTTATCGTGTTCCCGTAGACCGATATCGCAGAATCGGTAGATGCCTCGATATCCAGTTTGATCTTGCCCTCGCTCCCGATCACGCGCCCCCGCAGCCGCGTCATCTCGTTATCCGATTGCGTGAAATCCCGCAGGGGTATTATGTACAGGTTGAAATCGCTCTGGGCAAGGCGCATCGCATCCTTCGGGTCGAAGCCTCGCCCGATCGCCTTCACGATGTCCTTGGCGAAGAAGATGTCTGTCGGCTCGCCGCTGATCTGGACCTCGCCTTCATTGTCTATCTCCAGCGTCACGTTGCACCTTTTCTCGATCCTGTCCTTGACCGAACCTTTCTCCCCGATCAGCGCTTTCGTGCGCTCGTGCGGTATCTTGAGTATCTCGATCTCTGTCATTTTGCAATCACCTTGAGCATCTTCTTGATGTCCTCTTCCGTCTCATTAACGAGCCTTCTCGCCGCGGCCTCGCGGATGTCATCATCCTTCTTGAACTTCTTGAGCGCCATCGCCGCCGCCCTCCTCGCTTCGACATCCCAGTGCGACAATATTATTATCAGGGATTTCTTGATGTCCGGATCCTCCTTCAGGTTCGATATCGCTTCTATGGCATCCAGCTGGTTCTGCCCGATGTCCCCCCGCGCGATTATCATGAGCTCGGCCTTCACCGATGCTATCAGCTCCATGTCGCCGATATCCGCTATGTAGGCCAGGGCCATCGGGTTCATCGAAGGGTCCCGGAGAAGCGCCTTGAAATACTCCCTTATCCATGCCTTGTATTGCTCGCTCTCCGCGACTTTGCGCAGCGAGAGCGCGACGTTCTTGCGGACATCGCCTTTCCCTTCGTATGCCTTCTGCAGGAACTCGGAGATGCAATCCTCCCATCCGCCCTCCAGCATCATCAGGAGCGAATAGTTCGCGATGAATCTTGGCGATAGCCCGTAATTGTCTATGTGCGGGCTCATCAGTATCGATAGCGCGGCCCTCATGAGGGCGAAACGGTCCGCCTCCAGCTCCTTGAGGTCGACACCTGGCTTCTTGGTCGCGGCATAGGACGCCATGATCTTCCAGAAGACGTCCCGTATGTTCGTATCGGGCGTAAGGCCGAACTTAGAGAGCCCCCCCAGTTTCTTCTTGTTTTCGACCTGCCCGCCGGTATCGTCACCGCCGAAAGTCTGCTCGGGCATATGTATGTTATGCCTATCAAACGATTTAAATGTGATGAATGGGTTTTTGGCGGCCTATCCGCCGCCATCGCTACCGAACAACGCCTAGATGTCCTTGAAGATATTCTTCGAGAAAAGCACCGCGATCACGATCAACAGCGAGAATCCGGCTATGATGTATTCGCCCATGCCTATCAGTATCCCGATGGCGGCGGTCGTCCATATCGCGGCTGCGGTGGTCAGGCCGCTGACCTTGACATTGGATTTCCAGATCACTCCCGCCCCTATGAAGCCGATGCCTGTCACTATCTGCGCGATCACTCGCGTGGGATCTACATTTGGCGTGCTTGTCAGCGACGGGTCGATGGATATTATCGTGAAGATGGTGGACCCGATGCATATCAGCGTGAAGGTCCGGAGGCCTGCCGGATAATTCTTCCTGGTGAAGCCGATCAGCAAGCCGGCCAGAAGCGAAAGGAATATCCTCACAAGCGAATCCTGTAATGGGAGCGCGATCATATCATCATCTATCTCTCGCATGGGCGATTATACCGATTAAACCTATCGATCGATAGAACCAGAATAATATGGCTATTCTTAAAAAACAGCTTGTCGCATAGAAACACCTGAAGCGGGTTTTGGCATGGGGTCTGGCAAGGAAATCTACGATGTCGTGATCGTCGGCGGGGG
>Ga0315268_10004807_pt1 | contig 14581 bp, 7 predicted proteins | sample C1_top_MG_FD_204535 | JGI IMG/M metagenome (GOLD analysis project Ga0315268, IMG submission 204535) | Sediment microbial communities from Yellowstone Lake, YNP, Wyoming, USA - C1_top | ecosystem: Environmental > Aquatic > Freshwater > Lake > Sediment | place: USA: Wyoming | collected 2017-08-01
CCCACATAGATCTGATCGGCGTTGCCGGCATCGGAGACACCGGGCTGGAGGGACATCAACTGCACCCAGTTTCTACCGTTGAGGGCCAACTCGCGGACCTGGGTCCCGTTGATCAAACCGCCGGCCGCAGCGGATTGCAGTTCGACCTGCGAGGCGTCGGCCATGACGTTGACGGTCTCGCCAGTGCCGCCCACGCTCAAATCAAAGTTCTGGGTCAGCTTGGAACCGACGTTGAGGACGATGCCGCTGCGATTGATGCCTTTGAAACCCGCGGCCGTCACGGCGATGGAGTAGTGGCCGATGGGCAGCAGCGGCGCAGAGTAATTGCCGCTCGAATCGGTTGTCACCGTGCGCACGACAACGTTGGTATCCGTATTGGTGACTATAACCTGGGCTTTCGCTACCACGGCGCCCGAAGTGTCCTTCACAGTACCGGCGATAGAGCCAGTGACTTCCTGAGCGAACATGGAGCCGGTGATCAACAAAATCACCAACAGCACTCCCAGGATCTGGCTTGAACTTGTTCTCCCGCGCATGCAGCCTCCTGAACCTTCGTGAATGGTGAAATCAAACAGTGTCTTCAGCGAATCTTTTCCCGCGACAATCCGACGATTTTGCCTTATTGTGTTCGTTTATGGTCGTAATTGACCGGGAAACAGTAACGCCGTGAGGGAACGCTGTCAATAACAAATTCGAGGATGCGCCCCCCATCGGGAATTGCGTGCCTATCGGTCGTGCGCAATTATCCACACAATCGGACGGGAGCGGAATAGAGTTTTTTAACTATCTCGGACCATTCCCACTTCCACTACGGAGGTGATTCCCGCGGCGGAGTCGAGCGAATGGCAACGGAACCGCCGTAGGAATGCTTTTTCCAGCGAGGGCAAGATGCGAATGCAAATACTCCAGGTAGCGCGGGTTATGCTAGTTCTGTTACTTCTGCCAGTCATGAGCCACGGTCAAGTCTCCACCTCCGTCGAGTATGTCGTGGTGCGTCCGGTCGTGAATATGTTCCGGACGGCCAGCCTCGACGCCGACGTCGTGTCGCAGAGCCTTTACGGTACCAACGTCACGGCCGTCAAGGTCGAGGGCGACTGGATCCAGATACGCACTGCCGACGACTACACGGGCTGGGTGCTATCCAACGGACTGCGCAAACTCGACGGCAAGCGCTACGCCGAAGGTGTTCCCTTCCTACAGGTCTCGGAATCCAGCGCCAACGTCTATCGCGAGCCCGATGTCACGGCGCATGCGCCGTTGCTGAACCTTCCGTGGGAGAGCCGGCTCGAGGTTCTATCGGACAAGGTGGATGAGCGTGGACGCTGGCTCAAGGTCCACCTGGCGGATGGCGGCGAAGGCTTCATCCAGCGCGGCGACGTGGCGAAGCCGGCCGGAGCGCTCGACATTCCGCAGACGATCGCGCTGGCCAAAAGGTTCATGGGCGTGACCTACACCTGGGGCGGGACCTCGTCGTTCGGATTCGACTGTTCGGGGTTCATGCAGATGCTGATGCGGCAGCGCGGGATCATCCTGCCGCGGGATGCGAGCCTGCAAGTGAGCTGGGCGGGGTCGACAACCGTGGACCGCAAAGACCTGCGTGCGGGCGACCTGCTGTACTTCGGCGACGATCTCAGCAAGGTGACGCACACCGGGATGTACATCGGCAACGGTGAATTCATCCACGACACCACCCACGAACGTCCGATGGTTCAGATCAGCCGGCTGGACGACGCTCCGTGGACCAAACTCCTGGTAGCAGCGCGAAGGGTGAAGCAATAATGATGAAACGTAGAGAGTGGCTCAAAGCGGCAGGGATGGCGGGCATCGCCGCCGCGGTACCGGCGTTCGCAGAGGCGGCCGGCACGATCGGCTCCCCACGGAAGGCCAACGATATGGCGAAAGTCGAAACCGAATTGAAGCGGCTGAACCTGCGGCATACATGGACGACGACGATGGCGTCGGACACCTTCCGCGAGACCGTGCACGTGCGGTACACGCGCGACGGCGTGACCGGATACGGCGAAGGCGCGCCCATCATCCGTTACAAGGAATATCCGAAGGAAACCCGCGAGGCGATCGACGCCATCGCTTCGGCCATCGAAGCGGGCGATCCGTGGAAGTTCGATGGCTTGTTCGACGATCTCCGCAAGCGCCTTGGACCGGGACAGCACGCCGCGATGGCGGCGGTGGATATCGCCATCATGGACTGGCTGGGCAAGAAGTTGAACGTCCCGCTCTACCGGTACTTCGGGCTCGATCCGGCGCAGGCTCCGGTGACCACATTCTCGATCGGCATCGACACGCCGGAGATCACGCGGCAGAAGACGCTGGAAGCCGCCGATTACCCGGTCCTCAAAGTGAAGGTCGGGCTGAAGACGGACGAACAGACCATCGAAGCCATTCGCTCGGTCACCAAGAAGCCGCTGCGGGTGGACGCCAACGAAGGTTGGACCGACAAGGAAGAAGCCATCCGCAAGATCAACTGGCTGGAGACGCAGGGCGTGGAGTTCATCGAACAGCCGATGCCGGCGCATATGTTCGAAGAGATCAAGTACGTGCGCAGCAAGGTGCACCTGCCGATCATCGCCGACGAGGCCTGCACCGAGGCCGCGGTCATCCCCAAACTTCGCGAGGCCTACGACGGCATCAACGTGAAGCTCGACAAGTCGGGCGGCATCCTGGAGGCGCATCGCTGGATCAAGATGGCGCGCGCGCTCAACATGAAGGTGATGCTCGGCTGCATGGTTTCCAGCTCGTGCACGTGCACGGCGGCGGCCCATCTGTCTCCGCTGGTGGACTACGCCGATCTGGACGGAAACCTGCTGATCGCCAACGATCCGTATTCGGGGTTGAAGGTTGAAAAAGGCAAGATCCTGCTGCCGGATGGTCCCGGCCTCGGCCTGAAGGTGCTCGGTTAACGCGACGCTCGACGGGCGCGAAAGCGCCGCGGAAAGGGAGAACCGATGGGCCTGAATCTCGTGGACCTGGGCGTGATCGCCGTCTATCTCGCCGGCATCACGCTGTTTGGTCTTCGCTTCCGGAAGCAGCAGCGTTCCCTGCGCGACTACTTCCTGGCCGACAACGCCATTCCCTGGTGGGCGATCTCGCTTTCGATCGTGGCCGCGGAAACCAGCACGCTGACCGTGATCAGCATCCCGGGACTGGCGTTCGACAAGAATTTCGCCTTTCTGCAACTGGTCATCGGATACCTGATCGGGCGCGTCATCATCAGCTTCCTGCTGCTGCCGCATTACTTCCGCGGCGACCTGTTCACGGCCTACCAGCTCATCGAGCGGCGCTTCGGACAGAAGTTGCGGTCACTCACCGCGGGTCTCTTCCTGGTCACGCGAGCGGCCGCCGAAGGCGTCCGCGTCTTTGCCGTCGCCATCGTCATCGAGATCTCGCTTTCCCATCTGCTGAGCGGACTGGGTGACTTCGGCCGCGACGTAGCGGCCATCGCCATCGTCACGGCGCTGACGCTGATCTACACGTTTGAAGGCGGATTGGCGGCGGTGATCTGGACCGACGTGATCCAGATCGCGATCTACGTGACGGGAACACTGGTCGGCGTCTACACGATCCTGCACCTCGTGCCCGGAGGCTGGGAGACGGTCCGCACGGTGGCGGGAAACGCCGGGAAGTTCCACGTCTTCAGCCTGAATTGGAGCCTCCACGAGACCTATACACTGTGGTCAGGCGTGATTGGCGGTGCCTTCCTGACGACGGCGAGCCATGGCACCGACCAGTTGATCGTGCAGCGGCTGCTCTCGGCGCGCGGCGAACGCGAGGCCAAGTTCGCGCTGCTGGCAAGCGGCGTGTTCGTATTCTTCCAGTTCGGGCTCTTCCTGATGGTCGGCGCGATGCTGTTCGTCTTTTACAAGCTGTTCCCTCCGGCGACCGCGTTCGTGAGAACGGACACCATCTTCCCGACGTTCATCGTCACGCAGATGCCGATGGCAGTGCGGGGACTGCTGGTGGCGGCGATCCTGGCGGCGGCGATGTCGAACCTGAGCGCAGCGCTGAACTCGCTGGCCTCGACGTCGATCATGGACTTCTACGCGCGACTTCGCCCGCAATCCACTGACGCACGGCGACTGAAGCTGGCACGGCTGTCGACCATCGGCTGGGCGCTGGTGCTGTTCGTCCTCGCCGTAGTGGCCCGCAGGGGCGGCAAGGTGGTCGAGGTCGGACTCTCCATCGCTTCGGTCGCCTACGGGGCACTGCTGGGAGTCTTCCTGCTGGGAGTGCTGACCAAGCGGGCGACGGAGCGCGGCACGATGGCCGGCATGCTCTGCGGCTTCCTCTTCAACATCTATCTCTGGCAGTTCACAAGGATCTCGTTCGCCTGGTACGTGGCGTTCGGTTCGGCATTGACGTTCGCGGTAGGCTACCTGATGAGCCTGGTGCTGGATGGAGGCACGGCTCCATCGCAGACGAGTGAGCCCTCCCGATGAAGAGCTACTTCGAGGCCGCGCAACTGATCACTCCGAGAGGAGTGGTGGAACACGCTCGCGTGGTCATCGAAGACGGCCGATTCGCGCAGGTTGGGACGCGCGCGGACTTGGAGTTCCCTGCCGCGGCGCAGGTGAATGATCTCGGAGAGTCGATCCTGGCGCCGGGATTCATCGACATACACATTCACGGAAGCGGCGGCCACGATGTGATGGAAGCGACGCCGCAGGGGTTGCTCACCGTGGAACGCGCGCTTGCGCGCCACGGAGTGACCAGCTACCTGGCAACCACGGTCACCGCTCCCATCGCGCAGACCCTGGAGGCCGTGGAGAAGCTCGGCCGGTGGGTCGAAGCCGACCAGGATCCCGCTGGGCGGGCCGTTGCGCTGGGATTGCATCTGGAAGGCCCGTTCATCAGTCATGCCAAGCGGGGGGTACATCCTCCGGCGCACCTACAGGCGCCGTCAATCGAACTCTTCGACCGTATGCAGCAAGCGGCTTCGGGCCGAGTCCGACTGATGACGGTGGCCCCGGAAGGTGAGGGAGCCGGCGCGATGATCGCTCACGCGGTTGGCAAAGGCGTCCGGGTCAGCGTGGGACACTCCGACGCCACGTTTCGGCAGACGCGCGATGCGATCGCGGCCGGGGCATCGCATGCGACGCACACCTTCAATGCGATGCGCGGGTTGGACCATCGCGAGCCGGGAATCCTGGGAGCGGTGCTGGCCGACGAAGGACTTTCGGCCGAGATCATCGCCGACGGGGTCCACGTACACCCCGAGATGGTGAAGATGTTCGTAAGGCTCAAAGGCGCGGAGCGGGCGATCCTGGTGACCGATGCGATCAGCGCGACCGGCATGGGCGACGGCACATTCCAGTTGGGCGGCTTCCAGGTGGAGGTTCGCGGAGACCGTTGCGAATTTGAAGGCCGACTCGCCGGTAGCGTCTTGACCCTCGACCGAGCGGTGCGCAACACCATGAAGTTTGCGTCCGTGGCGCTGTCCTCGGCGGTCCGCATGGTGAGCTTCAACCCGGCGCAGCTACTTGGGATCGAAGACCGCGGCGTGATCCAGGCCGGGGCCATCGCCGATCTCAACGTCCTTCGCCCCGACGGAGAGATCGTACGGACGCTGCACGCCGGGCGATAAGTCCGGAGTGGCGGGACGAAGTTCGAATCTGCCGCTCGAAACGGTTCTTGCCCGTCCAGCGAAGGTCCGCCTTCCTCCACTCGACTGGGTGATCGAGGCTCGCACGAACGTGGGGAGGGTGGACATTTCCGCGCACCGCAAGCAGCTTCGGCAGGTGGGTGGGTCGAGGTTGGTCCCACGATGAGGCGCTGGAAAAATTCCAAACTGGGGCAGATGCCGAACTGGATAAACTTCTTGAACCCGAAAGCCTACTCAACATCCTCCATTAGCTGATTCCGCCGCGAAAGTTAAAGCTTCGTAACTCAGAGGAACGAAGCCCCGACAGGAGCTACCAGGCGTTACTGGCACGCGCTGAAGCATTCGCCAAGAAATGCTTTGTCTCCATAGACATCGGCCAGAGTTGAAGGTATGCTCACTGCAACTTCTTTCCAGTCAGGAATCTAATTTAAGGTCATTGGGAAATGCCCGCGCCATGAGTTGGGCTTCCCATGACGTGTGCTAGGCGCGTCGATGATATTGATCGAGGATTTGACGAGTTTTGTTATATCTCTCCTGATCGGCATTATCGGGCTCAACATGGTGTTTTTCGGATTCGTACTTTGGCGGCGCCTGACGCGGCAACGATTCTTCCTTGAAAAAGATGCGGCGCGGGAGTGCTATCGACCGATCGTCCAGGCACTCCTGGCCGGCACGATGAGCACGGAGCACGCGGTCACCGTCTTATCCAAAGCGACATCGCCGGCGGAACGTGAAGCGGTTTCGGGGCTGTTGATGACCGGCACCGGGGAAGGCCGCGCACGGTGCACGCTGGTTCACTATGGCCTGGGCAACGTGGAGCAATGGTGTCGCGAAGCATTTGGGCGAAGACGGACGGCCGAGTTGCTGGCGATGATCCGCAGCAACCAGCCTTATACCCCGCACGACCGCAAAGACCCAATCCCACAACGATTGCGGCGCTTGCGGATGCATTCGGTGCCGAGAGCGCTGGCCCTCGACAACCTCGCCGCCCTGGACCCCGAGTGGGCTTACATCTTCTGCACCGAAGGCCTGCTCGACGCTTCCCAGGAAGTGCGCGCGATGTCGATCCGGGGACTCGGCAGGACCCGGCTTAAGAAGGCGCTTCCCGGCTTATTCCATGAGATGGAAAAGTGCATCGAGACGCGGAGCGATCTTTCGCTGCGCGGCGTCAAGACAGCCTTGATCGAATTTGGCATCGAAGATCTGGCGGCCTACACGCCCTATCTCACTCATCCGAATCATCGCTTTCGCTTCTTTGTCGTGGACAGTGCGCGCGAGATCTGCAACCGCGCCGGCGCGAAGGGAGTATTGAACAAGAACGACTTCACCCCGGAGTTCTATGAAACGGTCCTGAAGTCATCGACGATGGACAGCTTCGCCGACGTGCGCGCGCGGGCGGCAAGCATCATCAAGCATTTTCGCGATGCCGGGGCGGCGCAGGCCCTGCGCCAGCTCCTGACCGACGAAAACGAATACGTCAGGCTGCACGCGGTAAGGGCGTGCGCGGACCGCTACTACGTGAGCCTCATCCCGGACGTGACCAAGTTGATGAGGGACCCGAAGTGGCGGGTGCGGGAATCCGCGGCCGAAGCGCTGGGAGCCATCGGGGGCGGCTTGACCGATCTCTATGGAGAATTCATCAAGACCACCGACCTCTACCAGAGCGAACAGATCGCCGAACATATCCAGCGCGGCGGATTGATCCCGCACATCATCGCCGAGTTGCACGAAGGCGGCGAGGCGCGGAAGCGGGCGTTCACGGTCGTCCAGAAGCTCGCCCTGCTCAAGAAGACGACGCTGATCTCCACCATCCTGGAGGCCCCCGAGATCGGGGACGAGGTACGGATGCAGATCATCCAGGCGCTCTCGATCGCTCCCTCGAGGCCTTTCCAGAATGCGCTGCAGGCGATCCTGAAACAGAGTCCGTCTCCGGCGCTGGCCGGCACGGTCAACGCCGCGCTGAATCTGCGCGCCAAGGGAGGAATGGCCTGATGCATACGGCACTCCTCCACCTTTTCGATTATTTCAACGCCGTCATCCTGCTCTACTTCGTGGCCACCAACTGCGTGTACATGGTGCTGATGCTGATCTGCCTGTACACGGTGACCCTGCACTCGCGGTATTCGGCGCGCACGGCGGTGGCGGAGTATCTCGACTCGCCGGTCACGCCGCCGGTGGCGTTGCTGGTTCCGGCCTACAACGAGCAGGACGCGATCGTTCCCACCATCGTGTCGCTAATGAAGCTGAACTATCCGGAGAAGGAGATCATCGTCATCGACGATGGCTCGACGGACCGGACGCTGCTCAACGTGATCGAGCAATTCCAGCTGCTGCCGATGGACCTGATCTATCGCCAGAACCTTCCCTGCAATGGGCCGGAAGCCTTCTACTACAGCCCGAAGTACCCGGAGCTGCTGGTGATCTCGAAGCGGAATGGGGGCAAGGCCGACGCCTTGAACTGCGGCATCAACATGTCAAGGAGCCCTTATTTCTGCACGGTCGACGCCGATACGGTGATCGAGCGCGACGCGCTGGTCCGGCTGATGGCCCCGGTGATCAACTCCAACGTCAACATCATCGTGAGCGGCGGAGTGGTGCGCATCGCCAATGGCTGCACCCTGGAGAACGGCGTCCTGAAAGAGATCGATCTTCCGCGATCCTGGGTGGAACGCTGCCAGATCGTGGAATACATCCGCACCTTCCTGTTCGGGCGCCCGGGATGGAACTTCCTGAACGCGACCTTCATCGCCTCCGGGGCCTTCTGCCTGCTGCACCGCGAGAGCGTGGTCGGGGCGGGCGGCTTCAGCACCGACACGGTCACGGAAGACATCGACATCATCGCGACCCTGCACAAGCACATGCGAGCCAAGGGATGGAAATACCGGATGGTCTTCACCACCGACCCGGTGTGCTGGACCGAGGCACCGTCGACGTTCAAGATGCTGGCGCCGCAGCGGCGGCGCTGGCAACTGGGCCTGGTGCAGACGGTGATGAAGCACAACGACATCATCTTTGATCCGCGCTACGGCATGCTGGGCATGGTGAGCATGCCTTTCCACGCCTACATCGAAGCGATCGGCTGCCTGGTGGAAGCGGGTGGAACCATTCTGATCCCATTCTCGTTCCTGGTCGGCGCCATGCCGTTCACGCTTTTCCTGCTGATCATGGGACTCGCCGTCGGGTACGGAACGCTGTTCTCGCTGGGCTCGGTGCTGCTGGAAGAGGCGACGCTGCGGCGTTACCCCAAGGCGCGGCACCTGTTGATCCTGGTGCTCTATGCATTCATCGAGAACTTTGGATATAGGCAGATGATCACGTTCTACAGGGCCCAGGGAGTGATTCGTTATTTCACGGGACTTCGCGGCTGGGAACGCGTCGTACATCGTGGCATCTCGCGCCTGGCGATGGCGAAGCAAGCATGAGCCAACGCCGGCTGTTCCTGACAAACCGGGTCTTCCTGGGGGCCATCGCGATCTTCCTGCTGGTCGGGCTATGGGAGTTCGAGTGGAAGCCGCAGTACCGGCCGCTCTACGAACTGGCCATCAAGTCCTACCATGCCGGCGACTACCAGAACGGCCTTACCGAGATCGAGAAAGCCTACGAGATCGCGCCCAACGCGATGGACGTGATCGTGATGCGCGGCTGGTTCCTGCTCAAGCTGCACCGCTTCGAGGAGGCGAGGATCTACTTCGACCGCGCCCTGAAGATCGATCCCCGGGAAGAAGAAGCGCAGATCGGCGATGCCTTCGTTGCCCTGGAGACGGGCCGAGGCAAACTCAATACATCGATCCTTTCGAAGATCCTCGGAAAGCGCATCGGCGATCCCAACATGCGGATCATCGTGGCCGGAGCATTGCGCCAGGAAGGAAAGCTTCTCGAAGCCGCCGAGATGTATCGCTCGCTGACCGCCGACAAGAATTATGGTCCGTCCGCGCTGATCGCCCTGGAGGAGATCTACGGCACGTCGGGCTCCAACGATGCGGCGGGTGAGCTCTCGAAGTCCGTGCGTCCCGCGACCCTGCAGGTGAAGTATCGCGCCGCCGACCAGGCGATGTGGCGGATGACCGAGACGGGATGGCAAAAGCAGTACATCGCCGGCATCAACCTCGGACCGGGCAGTCCAGGACACTATCCTGCGGCTCCGCCGGAGGATGGCACGACCTACGATACGTGGATCGGCGATACCGCCAAAGCCAACGCGAATGTGCTGCGGGTGTACACGCTGCTTCCGCCGTCGTTCTATCGCTCCTACAAGAGATACCTCGCCCAGGGAGGCAAGGTCAGCCTCTACCAGCAGATCTGGATCGGCGATCCGCCGTACCGCGACCTCTATGAACCGTCGTTTGTCGAAGAGACAAAAGCCGAGATCCGTTACGCGATCGACGCCATCCATGGGCGCGGAGTGATACCTCCGAAGCATGCGCGGGGCAGCGGCATCTACACGGCCGATGTCGCAGAGCATGTCGGGGCGATCCTGTTTGGCCGCGAAGTGGAACCTTCGGTGGTCGAGCAGACCAACCTGGTGAACGGCGGCAAGACGGGGTTCAATGGGAAGTACCTGACCGTCGCGAATGCCAATGCCACGGAAGTCTGGTTCGCGGAGATGATCGACTACCTGGTCGAGTACGAGACCGAGACCTACAACTGGCAGCATCCGGTGGCGCTGGTGAACTGGGTGCCGCTCGATCCCCTGACCCATCCGACCGAGGCGACGAGCTACGAGGAATTCCAGTTCCGGGTGCGGCGCGGCGAGCGTCTCAGCAAACCTGCCGGCCCGCAGGACGACAATGACGCGGTCTCGATCGACGAAGCGAAATTCCGTGCGACTCCGCAACTGCAGGCGGGCTTCTTCGCGTCGTACCACGTCTATCCCTATTATCCCGACTTCCTGCTCAACGATCCGCGCTACCTGCAGGCCCGGGATTCGCAGGGACCGAACTCGGTGGTCGGCTATCTTCGCGATCTGCGGGCTCACATCCCGCATCCGCTGCTGATCACGGAATACGGGATCCCGAGTTCGATCGGCATCTCGCACTTTCATCCGCTGGGCTTCCATCACGGCGGACACAGCGAAGCCGAACAGGCGCAGATCCTCACGCGCCTCGCCCAATCGGTCCACGATACGGGATGCGCCGGGGGAATCGTCTTCAGCCTGGTGGATGAGTGGTACAAGCACAATTGGCTGACCGTGGACTTCGAAGCCCCGATCGAGCGCGCCGCCTTCTGGTTGAACGAACTGGATCCGGAGAAACGCTACGGGCTAGTGGGCTTCCGGCCCACGAAGTGGCTGCTCTTCACGGGCAACGATGCGGCCTGGGCGGGAGAGCAAACACTGTATTCCGATCCGGCGACGAAGAACACGATGGACCCGGCGCTGCATGTCAAGCAGGTACAGGCCAGCTCCGATGAAGCATTCGTGTATTTGCGGATCAAAGTCGATTGCCTCGACTGCACGGGAAAGGGCACGCGCGGCGATGGCAAGTTGCATTTCGAGCGCGGCGCCTATGTCATCGCTTTGAATACGCTCCCCGGACGCTCGGGGATCCAGCAGCTGCCGGCGGGCGGCAAAGTGCTGGCTCCGGGTGCGAATTTCGTGGTCGTGCTCGACAGCGAAAAGAGTGGCCGCCTGCTGGTCGCCCAGGACTACTACCCCTACCAGGCGGTCGAGCGCGAAGGCACCCACGAGACGGCGATGGGCTACCGGCGTGGCTATACGCCTTCGCTGGAACGGACGGGCTCGTTCGTCGAGATGGTGACCGAAACCAATCGCCGGCACTTCGGACGGGATGGCACGGTCTTTCAACCGCAGCGTTACAGCCGCAGCCCGTTGCGCTTCGGAGCCGGCGACCCGACGGCCGCGAATTATGACTCGCTGTCGGAGTGGTACGCCGATCCGAAGACGTCGACGATCGTGCTGCGGCTGGCCTGGGGCAAACTGCTGATGACCGACCCGTCGAGCGGACAGGCCTGGTTCGGGTTCGACCAGCAGAATCACACCCAGACCGCGGGCACGCTTTCCCTGGATGTCGCGGTCATGGCACTGCGGCCAAGAAGCAGCGACTATCACGCGTATGAAGTGGTGCAGACCCTGCCGGCGGCCTCCGAAGGCAACATCTTGAAACAACCTGCGGCTTACACGTGGCGACGTTGGGACCGCGTAAAAGTCCAGCCGTATTACAAAAAGGCGTTCTATGCGATGCAAACCGAATTCCGCCAGGAGACTGGCGCAGCTCCTGTGGGTAATGTCGCTGGCAGTGCTGGCACTGCCGGTGGCGGCCCAACAGGCCGCTGACACGCTGCTGGAAAAAGGCGATCAGTACATCGTGGCCGGCAGGCCTGCGCTGGCCCGCGTGGAATATGAGAAGGCGATCCGCGCCGGCGCGAAGCTGGATCAAGACTTCAGCCGCTCGCGCAGTCTCGGCCTCGCCTATCTGAATGGAGCGCCGCACGATTTCGTGAAGGCTTCGCAGTGGCTCGGCAACGCCCTCCGGTTGCGCCCGGGGGACGAAGAAGTCCGGCTGGCGCTGGCCCAGGCGTTTTCGTGGTCGGGAAATCCGACGATCGCCATCCAGCACTGGCGCACGCTCTGGGTCCATACCCCGCAGAACATGGATTACGCGCTGGGACTGGCCGACGCGATGTGGGCGAGCGGCAATAAACAGGCCTGCTTCGACCACCTGCAACACCTGGTGGAGAGCTCTCCGAGCAACCTCGCGGTCCGCCTGGAATACGCCAGGCTGCTCGGCTACACCAAGGATTATTCCGCCGCCAGCGTGCAATACCAGTCGGTGCTGCAGATCGATCCGGGCAACCTCGACGCGCAGGTCGGAATGGCCAAACTGCTCTCGTGGCAGGAATCCTATGCCGCCTCGATCGAACGCTACGACGCCGTGCTCAAACGGAGTCCTCGCTTCTATCCCGCCGTGGTCGGCAAAGCATATTCACTGTTGTGGATGGGAAAGGACGAAGAGGCGCGCAAGTACTTCCAGATGGCCCAGCGGCAGAGCCCGCGCGATCCCGAGGTGCTGGAGCCGCTCAAGAAGCTGAACGCGGAAGCCGACAAGCTGGCGAAGCAGAACGAGAAGCCGGAAGCGTTGCCGAGCGGAAGCCCGTCGAAGGTCGCGGCCGTCCCTGCGCCGGCTGCGAAGCCTTCGACCGAGCAACACGCAGCGGTCGTGGCAAAGAATGAGCCTCCCGCTCCCGTGGCGGCGAAGAGCGAAGTCGCATCCAGCCGTCCGGCGCTGGTAGCGGTTGCAGTTCCCGCAGCCCCGGTGGCAGATCCGGTTCCCGATCCGGTCAAGGAATTGCTGGCCTCGGCGGAAGCGGCTTCGGCACGCAGCGATTTCGCGGCGGCGATCGCCGACTACCGCAAGGCCCTGGAGCTATCTCCGGGAAACCCGGAAATCTCCATCCAATTGGCTCGCGTACTTTCGTGGGCGAAGCAATATGACGCGTCGCTGGCAGAGTACGGAAGCGTTCTTGGCGAATTGAAGGCGAAGAACACGCAGGCCCGTCTCGAACGCGCCCGTGTCCTCTCGTGGGCACAGCGCTACGGAGAATCGATCTCTGAGTACGAAACCCTCGCCAAGGAACTCGACGCGTCGCCGGCGCAGGGAGTCACCACGCGCGAAGTACGCCTGGAACTGGCGCGCGTGGAATCGTGGGCGCGGCAATACGACCAAAGCCTGCAGGAGCTCGCGCGGCTGATCCCAGCGACGCCGACGGCGGCCGATAAGCCAGCGCTGCTGCTGCGGGCGCGAGTGCTTTCTTATGCGCGGCGCTATCCGCAGTCCATCGCGGCCTACAACAAAGTGCTCGTGCTCGATCCACGCGACAAGGAAGCGCGATTCGGCATGGCGCAGGTGCTCTTCTGGTCGGGTGATCTTCGCCGCAGCCGTCCCATGCTGCGGAACATCGTGCTGGAAGAGCCGGACAATCCGGACGCGCGGCTGACGCTGGCTTCGGTTGAAAACGGATCGGGAAATCCCACCAAAGCGCTCTCCCTGCTGCAGCCGCTGCCCGACACCGGCGAAGTCCACACGCTACGCGCGGCGATCCAGCAGAGCATGCGGCCGGTGCTGCGGGAGCGGATCGGGTGGGAGAACGATATCGAAGCTCCGCCCGGGGCGCAGCCTTCGACGACGACCCGCGGATTGAGGTTCAGCTCGGCCTACGAATTCAGCCTTACGCCGGGCGTGCGCATGGAGATCTCCAACACCTTGACGCGCGATACCACCAGCAATCCGACACTGGCGCGCTATGGAAGCTCGGCCTTCGCGCAGGAGACGATGTTCCGCGTCACGTTGCAACCGCGTCCCTGGCTGCGGCTGAGCGCCGGGGCCGGGGTGGGCACGACGGGTGCGGGAGCAGCGTGTCCGCAACCGGCGGGCAGCTGTTCGCCGGCGGGAAGCGCCGCGCACCTGCAGCGCCCGGTCTTCGACCTGCATCCGGTGATCACCTGGAACAACCTGCGCGTCGATCTTTCGAGTTCGCGCCATGTGGCGGACTACACGCCGCTGGCGGTCCATGACAACGTGGTGCAACTGCGCCAGCAGGCCTCGGTCAGCTACCAGTTCGAACACGTGCGGGTGGGCGGCGAATACCACTACCTGAATTACACGGTCGAGCCCGGAGACGCGACTCCGGCGCTGGTACGGCGTCTCGGCGCGAATTCGCACGGCGGCCTGGCCTACGTGACTCCGCGCATCTATCGGAGCGAACGGGTCACGGTCGAGGCGGGCATGCGCTACGACGCCTTTGGCTACGACGGAGGCGCCGAGCAGATCGCGCAGGCGATCCCCGGGGGATACGGCACGGCCGGCTTCTTCACACCGCGGGTCTACGAACGCACCTCCGCCACCGGACACATCGCGTTGGAGATGAAGCGGCAATTCCATGTCGAACTCGACGGCTCGTTTGGACCGCAGCGGATCTTTGGCTTCCAGGCGTTGCAGCCTCCACCGG
>Ga0315268_10004808_pt1 | contig 14581 bp, 13 predicted proteins | sample C1_top_MG_FD_204535 | JGI IMG/M metagenome (GOLD analysis project Ga0315268, IMG submission 204535) | Sediment microbial communities from Yellowstone Lake, YNP, Wyoming, USA - C1_top | ecosystem: Environmental > Aquatic > Freshwater > Lake > Sediment | place: USA: Wyoming | collected 2017-08-01
CAGGCCTGGAGCCTGTGCGGGAGCGGCCGGCCATGTACATCGGCAATACCGCCCTGGAAGGGTTGCACCACCTGGTGTACGAGGTGGTGGACAACTCCGTCGACGAGGCCATGGCCGGGCATTGCAACGAAATCAAGGTCAAGGTCCACTCCGACCACAGCGTCACCGTGGAGGACAACGGCCGGGGCATCCCGGTGGAGGACCACCCCACCGAGAAGCTGCCCGCGGTGGAAGTGGTCATGACCCGGCTCCACGCCGGCGGCAAGTTCGACTCCGGGGCCTACAAGGTCTCCGGCGGCCTCCACGGCGTGGGCGTCTCGGTGGTCAACGCCCTGTCCGAGTATCTGGAGGTGGAGATCCGCCGGGACGGCAAGGTCTACCACCAACGCTACGAGCGGGGCAAAACCGTGAGCCCCCTGACCATCACGGGCAAGACCCGGCGCCGGGGCACCGTAGTCACCTTCAAGCCCGACTCGGAGATCTTCCCGGAGATCCATTTCAGCTACGATCTCCTGGCCCAGCGCCTGCGGGAGCTCTCCTTCCTGAACGGCGGGGTTCGCATCTTTTTGCAGGAGGAAGCCTCCGGCCGCAAGAACGAGTTCCACTATGAAGGCGGCATCGTCTCCTTTGTGCAGTATTTGAACCGCAACAAAAATCCCATCCACCCCGACCCCGTTTACCTCTCCGGCGCCAGAAACGGCATACAACTGGAGATCGCGGTGCAGTACAACGACACTTACAACGAGCAGATCTTCTCCTTTGCCAACAACATCAACACCCGGGAAGGCGGCTCCCACTTGAGCGGCTTCAAGGCCGGGCTGACCCGGGCCATCAACCAGTACATGGCGGTGAGCGACCTGCCCAAGAACCTCAAAAACAGCCACCTCCAGGGAGAAGACATCCGGGAGGGGCTCATCGCGGTCATCAGCGTCAAGCTCCCCCACCCCCAGTTCGAGGGCCAGACCAAGACCAAGTTGGGCAACAGCGAAGTCAAGGGCCTGGTGGAAAACCTGCTCTACGAACACCTGCTGACCTACCTGGGAGAGAACCCCCACGTGGCCAAGCGCATCCTCACCAAGCTGTTGGAGGCGGCCCGGGCCCGGGAGGCGGCCCGCCGCGCCCGGGACCTGGTGCGCAAGAAGGGGGCCCTGGGGGACCTGACCTTGCCGGGCAAGCTGGCCGACTGCCAGGAGCGGGACCCGTCCCGCCGGGAGATTTACCTGGTGGAGGGCGACTCCGCCGGCGGCTCCGCCAAGCAGGCCCGGGACCGGCGCTTCCAGGCCATTCTGCCCCTCAAGGGCAAAATCATCAACGTGGAGAAGGCCCGCTTCGAGAAGATGCTGGAAAACCAGGAAATCCGCACCCTGATCTCTTCCCTGGGGTCGGACCTTTCCAAGGATGAGCTCAATCTTGACGACCTGCGCTACCACAAGGTCATCATCATGACGGACGCGGACGTGGACGGGGCCCATATCCGCACCCTGCTCCTGACCTTTTTTTACCGCCAACTGGCCCCCCTGGTGGAGGGCGGTTATCTCTACATCGCGCAGCCCCCTCTGTACCGTCTCACCCGGGGCACCGAAAAGACCTACCTGAAGGACGATGGGGAGTTCAAGAAATACCTGCTGCAGCGGGGCATCGAAAAAAAGCGCCTGCGCCTGGGGGCCAGCCGCACCCTGGAGGGGGCGCCCCTGGCCCAGACCCTGGAGCGGGTCATCGCTTATCAGGAGTACCTCAGCCGCTTCGAAAAACGGGGCCTGGCCCGGGAAATCATGCGGTTGATACTGGACCAGGGGCTGATCTCCAAGGAAGGGCTGCGCCACCAGGACCGGTTGCAGGAGCTGATCCTCGCCCTGAATGGCAACGGCAAGTGGCTCGCCCGACTGGAGGCCGACGAAGAACATCAGTGCTGGGCCCTCATCCTCTCCACGGTGGGACGCGAATTTGTGGAGATGCGCATCGACCGGGAACTGCTGGGGGGCAGCGACTTCCAGGCCCTGGTGCGGCTGGACCAGGCCCTGGCGGACTTCAAGACCCCGCCCCACCGCCTGGAGGGCAAAGACCGCCAGTGGGACTTCGCCTCCCTGGAAGACCTGGTGGCCTTTATCCTGGAGGAAGGCCAGAAAGGCATCACCATCCAGCGCTTCAAAGGACTGGGGGAGATGAACCCCGAGCAGCTCTGGGAGACCACCATGGACCCGGAAAACCGCACCCTGCTGAAGGTCAATATCGAGGACGCGGTGGCCGCGGACGAAATCTTCACCATCCTTATGGGCGACAAGGTGGAACCCCGGCGCGAATTTATTCAAAGCAATGTCCTTGAATTGAACGAACTCGATATCTAATTTCAAAGAAGGGCTTCAGGGGGGGCTTGCCGCCCGACCCGGCCCCAAACCCAAAACCGCAGCCACAGGAGGGACCATCATGCACCGCAAGGCCAGCTTCAAAATCTTTGTTACCCGTCGGGAAATGCTCTCCGTGGGCGATGTCCCGGATCACACCCTGATGCTCACCGAGATGGAAGGCGAGCCCATCAGTTACATCCCCGGGGTGGCCGGGGAATTCGTCTCCCGCCGCAGCGTCGGCTTTCATGACCGCATCAAAGGCGATGGCCCCATGCATGGTTATGCCGCCACCATCTACCAGCACGGCGGCGTTTACTCCCGCTTTCATGGAGAAAAGATGGGAGCGATGACCAAGGGCACATGGGAGGTTTACAAAGGCATCGGCAAGTTGAGCAACCTCAAGGGGGCCGGCACGTTTACCGTGAAACCTTCCGACAAGCACGGCCAATTCGTCCTGGAGATGGAAGGCGAATACGAATTGTAATAGCCTTGGTTATCGAGCCACCTGCTTCCCTCCCCCTGAGGGGGGAGGGTCAGGGGGGGCGAAGAGATCATGGATAGAACCTGCAACCGGTGCGGCGGCGCCGTCGAGGCCGCCGAAGCCCGCCAGTACCTGGGGGAGGTCCTGTGCGAGGACTGTTATCTGGAGGCCATGAGCCCCATCCGGACCTGCGACCCCTGGGCGGTGCACACGGCCCGCAGCCTCAAGAATATCCCCGGGGGCCATGCCCTCACCCCGACTCAGCAGCAGCTCTATGACCTGGTGCAGGAAAAGCACCAAGTGTCGTTTCCCGAAGCCGCCGGGGCCCTGGGCCTCAAGGAAGCGGACCTGCGGCGGGAGTTCGCGGTGCTGCGCCACATGGAACTGCTCCGGGCCTGCAAACAGGATGACCGCATCCTCATAACCCGGTTTTGACTCCTGAGCCCACAGACCTGGACTATGCCTTGCTGCGGCGGGTGGCCCGGGGCGAGACCGCGGCCCTGGCCGAGCTCATCCGCCGCCACCAGGGCCGTCTTTACCAGGTAGCCTACCGCCTCTTGCAAGACCCTCTCGAGGCGGAAGACGCCTTACAAGAGGTCTTCCTCAAGGTTCATGAGCATGCCCACCGCTTTGAGCCCAGGGCTTCGGTGAGCGCCTGGCTCCACCGCATCACCGCCAACCACTGCCTGAACCTGCTCCGGGCGCGGCATCCCCAGGAATCCCTGGACCAGGAGGAGGCGCCGACCCTGGCGGACTCCGGGGCCTCCCCCCTGCAAGCCCTGGAGGAGCAGGAGCTGAGCCGGCGCCTGGAGGTATTGCTGGACGCCCTCCCCGAGAACCAGCGCCGGGCCCTGGTCCTGAAGCGCTTCGCCGGGCTCTCTTACCAGGAAATCGCCGCGGAGATGGACCTCAGCCCCCAGGCGGTGGATGGCCTCCTGAAACGGGCGCGGCAGTTCCTGAAAAAGGCCCTGCAGGATTACCTGGAGTAACTGCGGGGAGGGCCGGGGGAAATTTTTCGTAAGAGCTTCCCCCGCCTCCCCGCAAACACACCTCCCGGCCCCCTCCCGGAAAAAGCATTTTTTCAGAGGTCGTCTCATAGTATGGTGGCGCCATGAAAGTCAACGAACTGCTCACCCCGGAGAACGTCGTCCTAAACTTCGCGCCGCCGGCGGGGGAGGCCCTCAAGGCGCTCATCGACCTGGCCTGGTCCCGGGCCCGGCCCCCGGTGGCGCCGGAGAGCTTCGAACAGGCGGAGCTGCACCTGCTCCACGGCTACCTGGGGGAAGGTTTGGCCATCCTCCACAACCTCAGCGAGGCGGTGGCGCAGCCCCTTTTGCTGCTGGCCGTCTCCCCGCAGGGGGTGGAAGTGAACGGCCAGCGCCTCCACCTTCTGGCCGTGCTGCTCTCGCCCCTGAAGGAAAGCGGCAGTCATTTTCAGATTCTGGCCCGGCTCACCGTCCTGCTGCGCCACCGCAGGCTGCGGGCCGAACTGCTGGCCAAAGAAAGCGCCGCCGAGGTCCTGCGGGCCCTGAGGCTGCAGGAGGAGGCCGGCCATGAGAATTACTGGGTCCTGTCCCGCCAGGAGGTCCTGGAGGAGCTTGAGACCACGGAGCAGGGTCTCTCCCAGGAGGAAGCCGGCCGCAGGCTTTCCGAGACGGGCCCCAACCGCATCGAGCGGCTGCGCCGCCGGCCCCTCATCCTGCGCTTTGGGGCCAATTTCGTCAACCTGTTCGCCCTGCTGCTCTGGACCGCCTCCGGGTTCTCGTATCTCGCGGGCATGGTGCAGCTGGCCACGGCCATTCCCCTGGTCATTCTGATCAACGCGGTCTTCAGCTTCTGGCAGGAGTACCGGGCGGAGAAGGCCATCGAGGCCCTGGAGAAGTTGCTGCCCTTCAAAAGCCGGCTGTCCCGCGACGGGGAGGTGCGGGGGGTGGACGCGGCCCAAATCGTCCCCGGGGATGTCATCCTCCTGGAAGCCGGGGACCAGATCCCCGCGGATGCCCGCCTTATCGAGGCCCATGACTTTCGGGTGGACAACAGCGCCCTCACCGGGGAGTCCCGCCCCGCCTACAAGCTGGACGAGCCGGTGGAAAACGGCCAGCAGTTTCTCTGGACCGAGATGCCCAATTTGGTCTTTGCCGGCACCGCGGCCCTCTCCGGCGCGGCCCGGGCCGTGGTCATCGCCACCGGCATGGACACCCAGCTGGGCAACATCGCTTCCCTGACCCAGCGGGTGGAAGAAAAGCCCAGTCCCCTGCAGCGGGAGTTGCAGCGGGTGGCCCGGGTGGTGGCGGCCGTGGCCTTTTCCATCGGCCTGGCCTTTTTCCTGGTGGGCCTCATCACCGGCAAGCTCACCCCGTTGGGCAGCCTCATCTTTGCCATCGGCATGATCGTGGCCTTCGTGCCCGAAGGGTTGCTGCCCACCCTCAGCCTGTCCCTGGCCCTGGCGGTGCAGCGCCTGGCCCGGAAGAACGCCCTGGTGAAAAAGCTCTCCGGGGTGGAGACCCTGGGGGCCGCCACGGTCATCTGCACCGACAAGACCGGCACCTTGACCACCAATGAGATTATGGTGGAAAGGATCTGGCTGGACGGTGACCTCCTGGAGGTGAGCGGCTCCGGTCTGACCACGGCAGGACGGCTGGAGCTTAACGGGCAGCCCCTTTCCCGGGAAAAGGCCCAAAGCCCTCTGTTGGAACTGGCCGCCACCTGCGCGGCGCTCTGCAGCAATGCCTCCTTTACCGAGGCTGGGGACCGGGCCCTGGGGGATCCCACCGAGGCGGCCCTCCTGGTGCTGGCGGCCAAGGCCGGCAAGAAGGTGGAGGAAATCCGCCGGGCCCGCCCCCGGCTCCAGGTCTTCCCCTTCGAGTCGGTGCGCAAACGCATGAGCACCATCAATGCCTCCCCCGGGGGCGGCCGCGGCGCCTGGGTCAAGGGGGCCCCCGATACCCTGATCCCTTTGTGCAGCACCGTCACCGATTGGCAGGGCCACCGCCGCCCCCTCACGCCCCAGGACCGGGCCCGGCTGATCCAAACCTTACACGACCTGGGCCAAAAGGGGCTCCGGCTGCTGGCCCTGGCCTGGAAAGAGGTGGGGCCCGCGGAGCTCAGCCAGTCGGAGGCCGAGCAAAACCTCAGCCTCCTGGCTCTTGCCGGGATGATGGACCCGCCCCGGCCGGAGGTGCCCCCGGCCATAGAGAAGTGCCAGGGGGCCGGCATCCGTATCGTCATGGTCACTGGGGATTTCGGCGGCACCGCCGGGGCCGTGGCCCGGGAGATCGGCATGAATCTTGACTCCCGGTTCCCCATCCTCACCGGGGAGATGGTCTCTCGCCTGTCCGAGGTCCAGCTCCGGCGCCTCCTGAAGCGGGAAGGGGACATGATCTTCGCCCGCACTTCGCCGGAAGAGAAGCTGCGCATCGTCATGGCCCTCAGGAACCTGGGCCACACGGTGGCGGTTACCGGCGACGGGGTCAATGACGGCCCGGCCCTGAAGGCCGCGGACATCGGGGTGGCCATGGGGCGGCGGGGCACCGAGGTGAGCAAGGAGGCCGCGGCCATGGTGCTGGCGGACGACAACTTCGCCTCCATCGTGGCCGCCATCGAAGAAGGCCGGGCCGTCTACGCCAACATCAAGAAATTCATTACTTACATCTTTGCGTCCAACGTGGCGGAGGCGGTGCCCTTCATCCTCTTCGTCCTGACCGGGATTCCGCTCCCCCTGGGGATCATGCAGGTTCTGGCGGTGGACCTGGGGGCCGACCTGCTGCCGGCCCTGGCTCTGGGGTCCGAGCCGCCGGAGCCGGGGATCATGGACCGGCCGCCCCGTTCCCGGAAGGCCCATCTCATCGACCTGGCGGTGGCCTGGCGCTTCGCCTTTCTGGGCCTGCTCACCGGGGCCGCGGGGATGGCCGCCTACTTCTTTGTGTACCTGTCAGCGGGCTGGCGTCCGGGCCTGGAGATGGTCGCGACCGGGCCCCTGTACCTGCGGGCCACCACCATGTGCTACGGCGGCATCATCATGGCGGCCGCGGGTAATGCCCTGGCCTTGCGCACCGAACGGGAGTCCCTCTTCCGGGTGGGCTTTTTCAAAAACCGCCTGCTCCTGGCCGGGCTGGCCGGCGTGGCAGCCATCCTGCTGGCCCTGAGTTACCTGCCTTTTTTGCAAAAAATCTTCCAGACCGCGGCCCTGGAGGGGAGAGATTTGCTGTTCCTGCTGATCTTCCCGCCCCTGCAGGTCCTGGCGGCGGAGCTGCGCAAGGCCTGGCTGCGGCGTGGCGCCGGGCGCACCAGGAAAGGGTAGCCGATTGCGGGAGGGGCCGGGGGAACCTGGCCCCCGCCAGGGCGGCCGGGGCAGGCGGAACCGCCCCGCCTTCCCCGGCCAGAAAGGCCATGATTTGGGTGATGAAAGAAAGGCCGCGGCCCCCAGGAAGAAAAGAACCCTATTTCCCGGTGAGCTCCTGCACTTCTTTTTTGCCGTGGGCCATTTCCTGCACCTGTTCGGCGTCCAGGCGCAGCAGCAGGGCCTGGAATTCCCCCACGTGGGTCTTTTCCTCCTTGGCGATATCCAGCAGGACCACCTTGAGGTCCTTGTCGTTGGTCAGCGCCGCCATTTGCTCGTAGAGGTTGATGGCGTCCAGCTCGGCGATGATGGCCAGCCGGAGGATCTCCTTGTTCAGGTCCTTTTTGTCTACTTTGGTAAAATCCACGGGAATCTGTGCTAACATGTAATCCTCCCAGGGCCCCGGGAACGGGCCGGTTAAGTTTGATCCTGTCCGGGAAATTAAGCACCCCACGCGGCCACGTCAAGTAAACCGGGCCCCGTCCCGGCCCGCGGGCCGGCGAGCCAACGGCCACCCATGGGACAGGGGCTTGATTTGTTAGACAACTTCCGGGAAAAATGGCGCCGGCCGCGCCGGTTTTAACAGATTTCGGTGTTTACTTAACTAAAGGATGGTTTTCTGGAGGGGAGAGGCTGAAGTGAAGATGACATGCCGGGAAGTGCAGGAGCGATTGTCGGCCTGGCTGGACGGTGAGATGGCCCCGCCGGAGGGCGAGCTGATCGCGGCCCACCTACTGGGCTGCGCCGGCTGCCGCCGGGAGGTGGCGCAGCTCCGGGCTCTGGACGCCGCCCTGGCAGAGCTGGTGGCGCCGGTGCCGCCCCACCTGGCAGAAAAGGTGGTGGCCCGCCTTCAGGGTCAGCCGGGTCAGGGGCGCCGCCGCCCCTGGTGGCAGTCCCTGGCTATAGCTGCTTCCCTGGTCCTGGGCATGGTCCTGGGAGGCAGCGTGGCCCGGGATTTCTATCCCCTGGCGCCGGAAAACGGCGGGGCCGAAGTCGCCACCCTGCAGGATTTCCATGATTTTCCCCAGGGCTCCCTGGGTACTATCCTGGCGTCTTATCAGCCGGAAGAGGGTAACGGCACGTGAAGCGCAACTGGCTCCTGTATCTGGTAATTTTTTCCCTGGCCCTGAACCTGGGGACCATCGGCACCCTGTTGTACCTGCGCTATCAGGACCAGAGGCAGGCGGCCGGCCGGGGCGCGCTGCCGCCCCTGCCCTTGCGGGAGCTGTGGACCTCGCTGAATCTGGATGCCGATCAGCGCCAGGCGCTGCGGGGCCTGTTCCCGGAGCATCGGCGCCGGGTCCAGGAACTGAGAGGGGCCCTGGCCCAAAAGCGACTGGAGCTCTTTGAGCTGCTCAAGGGCGAGGTGCCGCCGTGGAGTGCGATCCAGAACAAGGTCCGGGAGATCAGCGCCCTGCAGGGAAGCCTGGAAGAAGAAATGGCGCGGTTTCTCCTGGAGTTCAAGAAGCATCTGAAGCCGGGGCAGGATGCGGCGTTTTTGAACCTGGTGCAGACCCGCCTGGGGCGGGCCTGCGGCGACATGGGGCCCCGGGGCGGGCCCCGGCATAGAGGTAAGGGTCCCGGTATGGGGCCAGGCATGGGGCCCGGTATGGGTCCTCCAGGCCCCGCCGGCTCCCCAGGTCCTCCCGATTAAGCGTTAAATCGTGGCATGCTATTTATAAGGAGTGTAATGATGAAGAAATCGACCTGGCTGACGACTGGCTTGGTCCTGGCGCTGGCCGGGACCATGATGGTGGCGGGCCCCGTCTGGGCCCAGGGCCCCGGGGGCGGCCCCCAGGGCCAAGGGAACCAATGGGGCCAGGGGGGAGGCATGGGCCCTGGTGCGGGTGCTGCCAACTGCCCCAACTATCCCAGGTACCAGAATTGTCCGGTAAACCGCGGCGATAATACCCAGGCCCCCAGGGGCCGGCGGGGCATGCGGGGCGGGGGGCGCAACAACCAGGCCACTACCCAGACCACGCCCCCGGCCGTGACCCAATAAACGCAACCGCCGCCGACCGGCGGCGTTTCCATATAAAGTACGGGCAAGGCTGAGAGCCCTGCCCTATCTCGAGCCACAGGGCTCAAGGCTTTAGCCAGGCAACTCCCCCCCTCAAGTTGCCAGGAAGCCGGGAAGCCGGGGTTGGAAATAGTTTCAGCCCCGGCTTCTTTTTGTGGGCTTAGCAGCTGCTGCAGTCGGAGGGCGAGGCGCAGGAGCACCCCATCTGGGTGGGCTTATCGGTGATCCCCACCACCTTAATGGCGAACTCCAGGGTTTTCCCCGCCAGGGGGTGGTTAAAGTCCACCGTGAACTTGTCCGGGTTCAGGGACAGCACCGTGCCGGACACGGGGCCATGCGGGCTGGAGAACCTGAGGACCTGCCCCACTTCGATGGCGTGGTCGCCCAGCATATCCTTGGGAAACTCCCGCTTGAGATCTTCCCGGTTTTCCCCGTACGCCTGGTCCGGGGTCAGAGTGAAAGTCTTTTCGCCGTTCACTACCATGTCGATCACCGCGTCGTTGAAGCCGGCAATGATGCCGCCGCCGCCCACCTGAAACTCAAGGGGACCGCGGCCGTCACTGCTGTCGAACACCGTGCCGTCTTCCAGGGTGCCGGTGTAATGCAGCTGGACGAAATCGCCATTTTTTACTTTGGTCATTACTTCTCCTTTGAGACGCGGGTGGCAGACTGTCCGCCGCCGGCGTCAGGTTTGTCTTTTAGCCGAAGCTCGCGCCTCGCCTGCCCGCAGCAGGACCTTTGAGGCCCGACCGGAACCGGGCTCAAGGCTCTAAATCTTCACCACATTCTGGGCCTGGGGGCCTTTGCGGCCTTCGACGACCTCGAACTCCACCTCCTGGCCTTCTTCCAGGGTGCGAAAGCCTTCGCCCTGGATGTTGCTGTGGTGCACGAAGACATCTGGGCCGTCTTCCTGGGAAATAAATCCATAGCCTTTGGAATCACTGAACCACTTTACCTTTCCTTTTACTCGCATTACCAACCTCCGATAAATTCCTCCCCCGCCAGGGGGAGCCAACCCAGGCAAAAAAATAAGGGGAACGACCAGTAAAGCGTTCCCCTCTTGGAAAAGCCTACAGGCCCCCGAATTAGCCTGGAATACCCTTAAATTTTATAAAATATCCGCGGCTTGTCAAATAGTTATCTGCCGTGGGGGGAGATTTAGGGATTTTCTGGCGATTATCCGGGCCTGGGTGGCCGCTGGGAACACCAAGCGGCAGTGCCTGGGAATCGCCCCCAACTGCGGTGGTTGACAATTCCCCGGGAATTCCCCCAGCCGCAGGCCTTCTCCCCCTCTTTTGCGGCGTCTGGCGCCCCCCCGTGATCACCGCCGCGGGCAAGATCTTCCGCCTCCGCTCAAGGCCCGAAAATTGCCAGAGCCATAGGGGCCCTTCTGAGGTATGGCCGGATCATCCAATTCACCTTACCCGGAATGACGGCGGATTTTCGCCGCGGGCCCCCCGGCGCGCCTTGGGCAGAAGTTTCGGTGGGGCCAGGTTATTCGCCAATTTGGGCGCTCCCCCAAAAAATTTATCCCCCCCCTTGAAATATCTAAACAGAACCCTATCTATAAGTATTATCAAAGGTGCTAAGCAACACGTTGGAGAAATCTAGAACCGGCAAAATATGGGGAGAGAGATGCCATGACCCAATCAGCGACCGAACCATACTGGAAATGCAGCAATTGCAACTTCACCGTCCAAGCGGCCCGGCCGCCGGACCTCTGCCCCAGGTGCCGGGGGCAATGTGAGTTTAAAGATGTGAGCTGCTACCATCCGGAGTGTGGCGGCCCCGGACATATTGATCCACAGCTGAAATAATCCGGCGCCCCGTCCTGCTAACCTCAAGCCGGCTCACCGGGCCTAACCAGGAGAACCGCCATCATGTCCGAACCGTTACGGGTGCCCCCCCAGGAAGTTTATCAAAAATTGCAATTGGGTGAACTTCTCCTGGTCTGTGCCTATGATGACGAGGAGAAATTCAGGAGGATGCGCTTAGAGGGGGCGATTTCGCTAAAAGAGTTCCGGTCCCGACTCCCTGGGATTTCCAAGAACCAGGAAATCGTCTTCTATTGCGCCTGACCTAACGAAGGGAGCGCGGCCGGTCAGGCAGCCCAGTTACTGGAGCACGGGTACAAAAACGCCAAGGCCCTGGCCGGAGGCGTCGATGCCTGGAAACGGGCGGGCTACCCGCTTATCGGCGCCCCGTCTCCTTGAAAAGCGCCTTGCCAGCCTCGTGGTGCGGCAGACTAAAGCAATGGACCGGTGGCGGCGTCAGCCGGCACCCCGTAAGAAAAAAGGAGGCCAAAAATTTTGACCCCCATTCCTCGCAAACCGTTGGCGGAAGTGCATGGGAATCGAACCCACCCACCGCCTTCAGCAGACGGCACACCGGATTTGAAGTCCGGGGGCCCCACCAGGAACCAGGCACTTCCAGATGTTAATCTAACATTTTTTCCTCCCGGGATGGGAGCAGTTTTTTCCAGGAACAAAGTTTAAGATTATCCCAACCAACTTCCAGGGCCGGGCCGCGTGTCGGCGCGGCCCGGTTCCGGCCCTGGGATGCGGCCATATTATAGATTTCGGCCCCTGGCCAAGATGGCTCGCTGGCGGCCGCAGGTTCTCCTCCCGCCCTGGAATTTATCGTCAGCGGCGATCTGTCCTTCGCCGGTGGGGTGGTCCTCGACCTGTGGGGGAAAAACGCCGGCTACAATTACACCCCGGCGCTGGGGGTTGTTGTCAACCTCCAGTAGCCTTTTGCCAGAAAAAACCTCGCAGGTCCTTAAGCCTGCAGGGTCATAGGCCTGGAAGCTAATTGGTCGGGTAAAGTGGCTGGGGGAGGAGGATTCGAACCTCCATCGGCGACTCCAAAGGCCGCTGTCCTGCCGTTGGACGATCCCCCAGAAGAGGTGGCAGGGGTGGCGAGCAGCTTGAAAAATTATAATTTTCTGGCCCGGGCGGCGCAAGCATTTTGTCCCATTATTCCCGGCAAGTTGCCGACCGCCGACTAGTCGCTGCCCGTAAACCACCGGCTTCTAAGCCTCGGTGAAGCGCGAGGCGCATGATTGACGCGGCAGGCAATATATCATATAATTGTGAAGAGTTTCACCAAAGCGGAGGCGCCCCATGAGTTTCCTGATCGCCATGGCCGGCAAAGGCGGCACCGGCAAGACCACCGTGGCTGGCATGCTGCTGCGCTACCTGGTGGAACACGGCAAAAAACCGGTGCTGGCGGTGGACGCTGACGCCAACAGCAATTTCAACGAGGTGCTGGGACTGACGGTGGAACAAACGGTGGGCCAGGCCCGGGAGGAGATGAAAAAGGGCGGCGGCCTGGTGGACATCACCAAGGACCAGCTCATCGAGATGCGCATCAACCAAGCCCTGGTGGAGGCCGATGGTTTTGACCTCCTGAGCATGGGCCAGCCGGAAGGCCCTGGCTGCTACTGCGCCGCCAACCACCTGGTGGCCCGGTTCATGGACGTTCTGGCCAAAAACTACCCCTACATTCTCATGGACAACGAGGCGGGCATGGAGCACATGAGCCGCCTGACCACCCACGCAGTGGACCTGTTGGTGCTGGTTTCGGATCCCTCTTGGCGGGGCATCCAGGCGGCCCGCCGCCTCAAGGACCTGGCCCACTCCTTGAAAATCGTGGTGGGGCGGCCGGTGCTCATCGTCAACCGGGTGGTGGACGGCCTCAGCTCCAGGGCCGCGGCGGAAATCGACAGCCAGGGCCTGGAACTGGCCGGCCTCATTCCGGAAGACCCCCTCATCGCCGAGTTCGACGGCCAGGGGCGACCGACCTACCAGCTTCCCGCTGATTCTCCTGCATTACAAGCAGCTTACGCCATCTTTCCCCGATTAATTTCTTGAAACCTGATAACCGCGGGACGTGAAGGTGATTTTTTGCTTGACAGGATGACCAATAAATTATTATTTTCACAATGTTTATACCTATCCAGGTTCAAGTCCGAAACGATGCCGGCAAACCCGGAAAAATAAGGAGGGAACTACCTTGGCTTTCGAGATTCCCAAACAGGTTTACTCTGGCGCAATTAAAACGGTAACCATCGGCAAAGGCGCTAAGGCCATCACCCTGGGAGGAGAGACCTCCTACCCCTTTTATGTATTTGAGGGGGCCATGCCCCACAAGCCCTGCATTGCCATGGAAGTGTGGGACAAAGACCCGGGAGAAGAATGGGCGGCTCCCTGTTATGAACCCATCAAGGACGTGGCCAAGGACCCGGTGGCCTGGGCCCAGAAGTGCATCAAGGAGTTTGGGGCCGAAGCCGTCGCCTTGGTCCTGGTGAGCACCGACCCCAACGGGGACAACGCGCCCCCGGAGGCGGCCGCGGCCATCGCCAAGAAGGTGGCCGACGCCATTGACGTGCCGCTCATCGTTTATGGCACCAGCAACGTGGAAAAGGACGCCGAGGTGTTGCCCGCGGTGGCCGAGGCCTGCGCCGACAAAAACATCATTATCGGCCCGGTGCAGGACAAGAATTACAAGAAAATCGGCGCCGCCGCCCTGGCTTACAACCACACCGTGATCGCCAACTCCCCCATCGATGTCAACCTGGCCAAGCAGTTGAACATCCTGCTGGGGCAACTGGGGGTCAAGGACAGCCATATCCTGGTGGATCCCACCACCGGCGGCCTGGGGTACGGCATGGAGTACAGCTATTCGGTCATGGAACGGGACCGCATGGCCGCCCTCACCCAGGAAGACGACAAACTGCAGCTGCCCATCGTCAATTACGTGGGGCAGGAAGTTTGGAAAGTCAAGGAGTGCAAACTTAGTAACGCAGAGGCGCCCCAACTGGGCGACCAGGCCAAGCGTGGCATCCTGATGGAGGCCATCACTGCCGTCGACCTGCTGCTGGCCGGAAGCGACCTGCTCGTCATGCGCCATCCGGAGGCGGTGAAAATGACCAAGTCCGTCATCAACGAACTGGTGTAAGGCCGCAACGGCAATTCGCAGAGGTTTTTTCTTAATCCAGAAGACCGGCCCCTTACCTGGTTCAGACCCAGAGCATTCCGCGCCGGGCTTCCTTTCCGCAGAGGGGCCATGAAGGTCGCCTCTTAAAGTACGAAACTGGAGGACAATTTAATGGCAGAGCTAGATTTTGACAAACTTACCATTGACCCCGCCACCAAAGAGATGATGAAGAGGGCCCAAGCGGAGGGCATTGAGACCATTTGGGACCGGGCCCAGGCCATGAAGCCCTGCCCCATCGGCGCCGAAGGCGCCTGCTGCCGCATCTGCGCCCAGGGTCCCTGCCGGGTGCCGCCGCCCAAGAAGAAGGAAGGCGAGACCGGGGAAGAGAAGAAACAGCGCATGGGCCTGTGCGGCGCCACCGCCGAGACCATCGTGGCCCGGAACTTCGCCCGCATGGT
>Ga0315268_10004809_pt1 | contig 14580 bp, 9 predicted proteins | sample C1_top_MG_FD_204535 | JGI IMG/M metagenome (GOLD analysis project Ga0315268, IMG submission 204535) | Sediment microbial communities from Yellowstone Lake, YNP, Wyoming, USA - C1_top | ecosystem: Environmental > Aquatic > Freshwater > Lake > Sediment | place: USA: Wyoming | collected 2017-08-01
CTGGCAGGCCGCACGGTGAGCATCGCCGTGGGGGTGGCCGTAGCCTTCGCCGTGCTCCAGTGGCGCGGCGTGCGCTGGGGCAGCCGCACTCAGGAGTTGACCGCCGTGCTGAAAACTCTGGCGTTCGTGGCGCTAGTGGTGGCGTGCTTCCTGCTCGGAGGCGGCCGGCAGGCGGCGACAACCCACCCGCCGGAGGGGCTCGGCCTTGCCGTAGCAGTGGTGCTCTCGCTGCAAGCGGTGATCTACACCTACGACGGCTGGGACGGCGTGATCTATTTCTCCGAAGAAGTCCGCGAGCCCGGGCGCGACATCCTGCGCTCGATGTTCGGCAGCGTGCTTTCGATCATGGCCATTTATCTACTGCTGAACGCGGCGCTCGTTTATGTGCTGCCGATGCGGGAGATTGCCGGGCAGACATTTGCGCTGGGGGTGGCCGCGCAGCGGATCTTCGGGACGCACGGCGACGCGATTGTGCGCGTTGTGATGGTGGTGTCGCTGCTGAGCGGCATCAACGCCTACCACCTGATCGCGTCGCGCGTGCTCTTTGGCATGAGCCGCGACGGCCTGTTCACTCACCGCGCCGCGGCCGTGAACGAAGGAGGAACCCCCACGGTGGCCCTGTTCTTGGGCACGGCGGTGGCGGTGGCCTTCATCGTGAGCGGCAGCTTCGAGAAAGTGATTGCGGTGACCGCGTTCTTCTTCGTGGCCAACTACACGATGTCGTTCATTTCGATTTTCGTCTTGCGGTGGCGCGAGCCGAATACGCCGCGGCCCTTTCGCGCCTGGGGCTACCCGTGGACGCCGGCAGCGGCACTGTTTGGGTCGGTCGCTTTCCTGGCGGGCGCGGTGGCCAGCGACACGCGCAACAGTGTCTGGGCCCTGCTCCTGCTTGCAGCGAGCTACCCCGCCTATCGCCTGTTGCGCTGGGCCGCGCGCCCCGTTCGCTCGTGATCTCGTTGCCGGCGGCTCACTGCGCCAGCCGATTATATTTCTTCAGCACCGCGCGAAGGCGGTCGTGCGGCAGCGCGACGGCACGGTGGCCGTCCACGCCGGTCATGGTCTCCGCAGCCACCATGGCGTTGATGATGGCCTCCTCGGTGGCCTGCACGGTGGCTTCAAACAGAGGTCCCATGGAGTCATTGGGCAGCATACTGACCGTAACGATCCCCTCGGTCCTGGACGCTTCCGGGTTGGCTGTAGAGAAGGCGATGAAGATGTCGCCCGAACCGTTCCCCGATACGCTGCCGTCGCGCGCCAAGCCCAGCGCCGCGCGGCGCGCCAGCCGCTTCAATTGATGCGGCAGCAGCGGCCCGTCGGTGGCGACAACAATAATGATGGAGCCTCGTTCCTGTGTGGCGGGCCGCATGGCGGATCCATACGCCGGCTCTTCGGGAATTTCGAGTCCCACCGGCACGCCCGCGACGCGCAGGTTGCGGCGCAGGCCGTAGTTGCACTGGACGAGCACGCCGACCGTGTAGCCGCCCAGCTTCTCTCCCAGCTTGCGCGAGGCCGTGCCGATGCCGCCCTTGAATTCGTTACACACCATGCCGGTGCCGCCGCCGACATTGCCTTCGGTCACCGGCCCGGACTTTGCGCTCTCGATCGCTTCGAAGGCATGCTTTTCTTTTACGTGAAGGCCGTTGATGTCGTTCAGAAAGCCGTCCCAGGTTTCCGCGACCACTGGCAGCGACCACCAGTAGCCTTCCGGATCGGGTTTGTTCTTGCGCACGCGCCACGCCACCACGGCGTCGCGCACCACGCCCACGCTGTGCGTGTTGGTGATCATGACCGGGCCTTCCAGCAGACCGGACTCCTCGACCCAGGTCGTGCCGGTCATCTCCCCGTTGCCGTTGAGTGAGAACCAGCCGGCGAAGACCCCGCTGCCCGGATCTTTCCCGCGGGGAAGGATGGCGGTGACGCCGGTGCGCACCGGACCCACGCCCACCCGCAACTTTCCTTCTCCAGAAATGATTGTGCTGTGGCCGACCTCGACGCCTTTCACGTCCGTAATGGCGTTGAGCGGGCCCGGGGTGCCCTCAAAGGGTACGCCGAGGTCGCGCGCTCGCGGTTTGGATTGGGCCGTTGCCGGCGCCGCGCAGAGCGCGATGCTGCCAAGCGTCCCCAGGAATATCCTAGCGAGATGCCTTTTCATCTTTCTCCTCCAATTGGGTGCGGGCGTCGCGCAGCAGCGCAGCGTTTCTGGCGAGCGCATTTTCGAGAATCACCGCCTGCTCCCGCGCTAATTTCCAGTCGCCCTTTTCGACCGCTTCGGTCAGCCCGGGGAGTTCGAGGTGCGCGTAGGTGTACCGCGCGGCGTAGAGGATATGTTTGAACCACGGCCGGCCCGGGATGCCGTCGGGGTTGAGCCAGTTCGCTTCGACTTGCATGAGTCGCTGGTTGAGGTGCGTGGCGTGCGCCGCGTCGAGTGTGCCCGCGGCCAGGGCACCAGAGATTGCCAGATTGAGGCTGCGCCCCACAGATTCAAACTCCGTAACGCGGGCAAGCAGGGGTCGCAGGTCCATCTTCTCCGGCTTGCCCTTCACTTGCAGCGCGTTGCTCCGGTTGAGCTCGCCGACAAACTGCCGGATGTTGTCCCCGTAGAACGCGAAATCAAACGGCAGGATTTCAGCGTTGGCGAGTCGCAGCGCGAGCACGCCCCAGAGCTGGGCCATCAGCTGGTGGTATCGGTAGCCGGGATCACCGAAATGGTTCATCCAATAAAAATCGTCGTACATGGAATGGTAAACGCCGTACGGGCCGTCGAAGTGCAGTCCCACGGTCGGCCGGCCGAGAAAGTTGAGGAACACGGTGTGATCAGAGCCGCTGCCGATGCGCGTGTCCGCCAGTTCGGAGTCTCTGACCGGGCGGTGCAGGTTCAGCTCGCGGCGTCGCGACACTTTCCAAGCGTCGTGCAGGGTCTTTCCGGAAGGATCTTGCAGACCCCGCGTGACCTCGACCAGCAGCGGCGCCAGCGACGCCACGGCTTCGCCCAACAAGTTGGGCCCGGAGGCTGAAGAGTCCACGTTTAAGTAGGCCACCGCTTTCTGCTTCAGTTCGTCGGCAAACTGCTCGCCCCATTCAGTCGAGCCGGTCAGGCCATACTCCTCGCCGTCCCAACTACAAATCACCAGCGTGCGCCGCGGGCGGATGCCCTGCCGCTTGAGCTCGCCCAACGCGCGCGAGAGCTCGAGCATCGAAGCGGTGCCGCTCGACGGGTCCACGCCGCCGAACTCCCAGGCGTCGCGGTGATTGCCGACAACCACCCACTCGTCAGGCAGCTCCGCGCCGCGGATGTGCGCCTCCACCACGTAGTAAGGTTGGACGCTGGTGTCCATGTCCACCTTGACGTGCGCGCGCACCGCGCCGCCGCCGAGACGGTACTGAATGGGCAGGCCACCGCGCCAGCTCTTCGGCGCTTCGGGGCCGTCCATGTGCTCCAAGAGCGGCTTCGCATCGCGCCAGGAGATGGCCGCGGCCATAATCTTCGGCACGGAGACAGCCTGCTCGATGGGGATGCGCTTCGCGCCCGGCACAGAAGCCCAGCCGGGTGTCAGCGGGTCGCCCGGCACCATGAAGTCGTAGGTAATCGCGCCGCGCTGGATGTGGCTCTCGGGTCCCCAGGGCCCGTCGGGGAAAACTTTCCCGCGCGTGTAGCCGTCGTCGGCGGGATCGGAGTAGATCAGCAGCGCTGCGGCGCCCTCGCGCTCGGCGGTCAGCGCCTTGAAGCCGCGGTAGCTGTAGGGCATCGAGTAGCGCACCAGAACGATTTTGCCTTTTACGTCGATGCCCTTCCGCCGCAACAGCTCGTAATCCTCCGGGTTGCCGCTGTGCGCGTAAACCACCGGCGCGGTGACATCGCCCGAAGCGGAAAAACCCAGGTAGGCCGAATGCACGCGGGGGTTGCTTGTGTCCGGGTCAATCTCATAGGCGTCTTCGCGTAGGCCGAGTTGATACTGAATGGGGCTCACCATCTGGATGGAAACCTCGCGCGGGGCCGAGTGGAGCACGTCGTAGCGACGAATGACGACGTCCTCCCAGCCCTGCTTGCGCCACTGGTCGGCGACATATTCGGCTAGCTCGTTGTTGCGCGCGGAGCCTGCCGGATGAGGTTCCGAAGTGAGGAAGCGGTGCTGCTTCCGCGCCTCCTCAGCGGAAGGGATAGCCTTGAATTTGGTTTCCAGTTGTCGCTCGGCCCGCGCGGCCTGCGGTGAAAAGCCCGTCATCCCGGAAGCGTCTGTGACTCTCGGAGTTTGGCTGCTCGCTGGCGCGCGCGCAGCTTGTTTTTCTCTCTCATTGGAGCGGTCTTGCGGCGGCGCGGCCAACGCGATCCCTACGGCAATCATCACAGCCGCGGTCGAGGCCATCCCGAACCACCAGCGTAGGCGCTTGGTCATTGCAGCTCCTTATTCCCTGTAAATTCCGTCGAAAGGCAAATGATTCGTTGAGGGAAGCAGGTCATGGCACGACACGTGCGATTGCAACGGTGAGCGCGCGGGCAATTGCAGAGATTTCGTCCCGCGAAATGATGAACGGCGGCGCCAGAAGGATGTGGTCTCCGCACTCGCCATCCACGCAACCCTGGATGGGATACGTGGCGACTCCCTCAGCGAACGCCGCCCGGCGAACAGCTTCCGCCACGCCCGCTTCGCGCGGAAACGGCTCGCGCGTCGCGCGATCCTGAACCAGTTCGACGCCAACCAGCAGGCCGCGGCCGCGAATGTCGCCGACATGCGGATGTGCGGAGAGCGACTGGAGGGCTTGCAGCAACTCGCGCCCCGCGGGCGCGACCCGCTCGAACAACCGGTGTTGCTCGATGTAGTCCAGCACGGCCAGGCCCGCCGCCATGGCTACTGGGTGCGCCTGATAGGTGAAGCCGTGCTCGAAGGCACCGGAGCCGCGAGCAATCGTTTCAGCGACGTGCGGCGCGACCAGCACGCCCCCCAGCGGCGCGTACCCGCTGGCCACCCCTTTCCCTACCAGGATCATATCCGGCGCAATGCCCCAGTGCTCCACGGCGAAGGGCGTCCCGGTGCGGCCCATGCCGGTCATCACTTCATCGGCGATCAGCAGAATCCCGTGGTGGCGGCAGATCTCCGCCAGCCGCTCCAGGTAGCCCTCCGGCGGCACCACCGCTCCAAGCGTGGCGCCGACGACCGGCTCGAAGATAAATGCGGCGACGCTCTCTGAGCCCACGTTCTCGACGAATTTTTCCAACTCGTCCGCGCAGGCCACCTTGCAATCGGGATACGCAAGACCCAGCGGGCAGCGATAGCAGAAGCACGGCGGGATATGTCCCCACTCGGGCAGCAGCGGGGCATAGGGGGCGCGGCGGCGCAGGTTCCCGCTCACCGCGAGCGCGCCCAGCGTGCTGCCGTGGTAGCTCTGCCAGCGGGACACGACGCGCGTCCGCGATGACTCGCCGCGCTCGACGAAAAACTGCCGCGCGAGCTTGATGGCCGTTTCCGTGGCCTCGGAGCCGCCGGAAGTGAAGTACACGCGGCCAGCCTCGCGATAAGTCGGCGGCGCAAGACGGCGCAAGCGCTCGGCCAGGCGTTCGGCCACCTCTGTGTGAAACTGCGATGTGTGCGTGAAAGCCAGCCGCGCCGCCTGCTCGGCCATTGCCCGGCCGATGGCGGCCACACCGTGGCCGATGCTGACCACAGCAGCTCCGCCAGCGGCATCGAGATACTTCCTGCCATCAGCGGTGAAGACGTAGCAGCCTTCACCACGAACCGCCTGCGGATAGACCTTGCGAAAGCTGCGGGGAAAAAAGGCCTGGGTCATGACGCGACGTCCCTGGCCGCCAGCTCTTCACGCAGGACGCGCAACTCTTCGGCGCTGGGCGGTTCGGTCACCGCCAGCTTCGCGGCCACGCGTAGAGGCCAACTGGTATTCTCGCGTACTTGGTCGAGCGTCACGCCGGGGTGCAGCGACTCGAGCACCATCTCCCGCGTCTCGCTGGAAAATGTCAACACGCCAAGATCCGTGATGAGCGCTTGCGGGCCGCTCCCCGGGACCCGCAGGCGCTCGCGGGCCTCGCCGCCGTCCAGGTAACCGGGGCTGGTGGCAAAGTCCAGGCGTTCCACGAAGCTGCGGCGCTTGTGCGGCATCACAATCAGAACGCGTCGCGCCAGCGCGGCGATCTCGCACGCGCCACCGGAGCCGGGCAGCCGCGTCTTCGGCTTGTAGTAATCGCCGATGACCGTAGTGTTCAAGTTTCCATAGCGATCGATCTGCGCGCCGCCGAGGAAGCCGACGTCGATCAGCCCGCGCTGCAGATAGTACTGGAAGACCTCGGGCACCGAGCAGACGCCCAGCGCGCCGGTCACCAGCGCCGGGTCGCCGATGGAAGTCGGCTGGCGGTCGGGTTGCGCGCCAATGGCGCCGGATTCATAGATGAGCACCAGGTTGGGGCAGCGCGTGCGCCGCGCCAGGTTGACGGTCAAGTTGGGGATGCCGATGCCGACAAACACGACTTCGCCATCGCGCAGCATCCGGGCCGCCGCGGTGACCATCATCTCGTAAGTCGTCGTGTCCATCACCTTTCAGTAGCCATAATTCACGGGCGCGCAGAGAACTTCGCGCGCGCGCAGCCGTTCCCAGGTACCCGGCATTTTCTGCTGATAGACGCGCCTGTCCGCAATGCCGTACACCCACTCGTCGAGATAGCGCGCCAGGACCTGCGGGTCGCGGGAGATCTCTTCCCAGCGCGCGTAGAAGTCGTTATCGCGGTCGTAATAGCCCTGCACGTAGGACGGATGCGCGCCAAAGGGTTCGACGACCACCGCATCGACGCGCAATCCGGGGATCAGCGTGCGGTTGGGATCGCGGCGGATCACCTCCGGCGAGACACTCTCTTCGACCACCACGACGACACGGCGCGCCGCAAACGCCGCCTCCTTGTGCACACCCACCAGGCCCCAGACCTGCGTGTTGCCGTCTTCGTCGGCGCGCTGTGCATGGAGGATGGCCACGTCCGGCTTGAGCGCCGGCACGGACCACAACTCCTCGCCCGTGTGCGGGCAGGTGACGCGGCGGATCTGCGGGTTCACACGAGGCAGATCGGAGCCCGCAAAATTCCGCGTAGGCAGAAACGGCACGCCCGCCGCGCCCGCCTGCAAACGCAGCGCCAGGCCGAAGTGCGAATACTCCTCGAGTTCAAGCGGCTTGGGAAATCCCTGCTCCACCGCGCGCCGGAAAGCATGGAGCGATCCCACACCGGGATTCCCAGCCCAACTGAACACCAGCTTCCGCGCGCAACCCGCGGCGATCATCTGGTCGAAGATCAGGTCCGGCGTCAGGCGCACCAGCGTGAGATCCTTGCGGCGCTGGCGAATCAGCTCGTGACCTGCGGCAAAAGGTATCAAATGCGTGAAGCCTTCCATCACCACGGTGTCGCCGTCGTGGACGTACCGGCTCATGGCTTCCTGCATGCTCGCGAGCTTGGACACAGATGCTTCCTCTGGCCGCAGCGATTCTAGCAAAGTTTCGACCAGCCACGTCTGGCGCATCTCTTCCTTATATCCACGGGCCGTCAGTTGGAGGGTCGCGCGATGAACCAGCCGACTGCGGACACACAGAGTCCATTGGAGAGGAGGATGACGGCAGCCTGCAGCGACCGCGAGATTCGCATCCTGTTTTACGTTCTACTAACACCCCTCCTGCAACAAAACAGCCTCGGTCACGTCGAATCCCGAGCCCGAACTGCAGCAGACTTTGCCTTGTTTCCTCCCGGAAGGGGTGCTAGGTTGAGGCGAATTTTCTTGCTCAAGTTCTCTTGCTCCTGTTCCTGAAGTCCCCGCCAGGTTCCAACGCGCCCGTAGGCCCTTCCCGGGAGCCGCGCTCGTCTACATAAGCACGACCTGTGCAGCCGTGTGGGGGATAACACGTCGGTTTCGGTTGCGTGTGTCCAGCAGTTTGGGGAGCCCGTGTGGATGCCAATGGGCTCAGTGCCCAGGTCCGGCTGATCATTAACTTGCTCGGTGGCTAAGATGCTGAACCGCGCCCGGGGAGTGTTCAAATGTCGGCTGAAGATGTCGAAGCTTTGTTTGGCGTATTGCTTGTATTCGCAGGGTGGCTTGCCTGCGTGGTGTTCGGAATCAGGCTGGCGAAGAAAAAGAACCGCTCGCCGCATTGGATGTGGTTTGGACTTCATCCCCTCGGGGCCCTCATCGTTCTCTTGGTGATGAAGTTTATAGGGCCGCTGAAAGTCTGCCCCAAGTGCTTCCAAAAGATGACAGCGTTGGCCCAAGTCTGCCCGTACTGCCGCCACGCTTTCGTGCCTGATTCAGCGCTTGAGGCGCAGGGCTCGCAACCTCCCGTTGCCGAGGCCGAGCGCCAGTTCGCTGTTGAACCGCCCAAGCCATACAGCGTGGGAGGCCTGATTGCCGCGTGGGTGACGACGGGCTTTTGCGTCGTGACACTCATAGCAAAGGCCTCCCAGCAGAGGTTCGAACTTCAGATGTTTGCGGCATACCTCTTCGCAAACGTCGCGTTGTTCTGGCGCGCCTATTGCCCGCCGATGCGGTGGTGGCAGGGCATTCTCGTCTGGGTAGGTGGCTTGGTTGCGGGCGCAAGTTTCAGCGTCTTTATGGGCCCTCCCACGTTTCAAGAGCAAATAGCTGACCCTCGGACCGTGAGCCTTGCCCATCTGGGGGCATTCATAGTGGTCCTCGGGTTGGGGGCCGTTCTAATCTGGCTCGGCTTCTGGCGGCGGCTCGGACCCAAACAGAAAAGTATGTGAATGCCCCCACGGGGCCCTGCGTGCGAGCTGCTGGTCCTCCACCGGAGCCGCGACGGAACCGAGGGGGACAGCCCCTGACCGGCCCGGACTTTTTGGACCACCTGCAGGACGGGCCAACCTGCCGGAAACTCACATTGGAAGTGGACCAAAAATACTTGGGCCGCTCACGGGGGCAGAAGGTAATCGTTGTGGCACAGAAGCCGGGGAAGATGTCGTGCGCGTGAAGGACTAGCGGACGCGTGCAAGTATCAGTGTCTGGTCATCTTCCCGCTTGCCGGCACTGAACCTTTGCACGGCCGTGGCGACAACAGAAAGCAGCGAGGCAACTGCGAGGTCACGGTTAGCTCGTACGGTTTCGGCCAAGCGGGCACGGCCAAACTCCTCCCCTCCTTCGTTCGATGCCTCCTCAATTCCATCCGTATAGAGCACGAGGGTGTCGCCGGGAGCTAGCTGTATCTCAGGAATGGAGCGCCCGGTGTCTTGGAGCAAGCCCAGCACTGGGCCGGTCGCTGTCAGTTGTTCTACCGCTCCATCCGCGCGCACCAGCAACGGTGGATTGAGCCCGCAGTTGGCGTAGCGGAGCCGGCGGTTGCAGTCATCGTACTCCCCGATGAAAAGCGCGATAAAAGTTTCGGCATCGGTGGACTCGTAGAACAGGTTGTGCACCGATCTCAAAGTCTCTGCCAGGTCGGCCGGTTGCACCACCCGCGACCGGGTGTGCAGGGTAGCGTGCAGGCTCGCCATGAGCAGCGCGGCCGGGAGGGCCTTGCCCGAAACGTCGGCCGCCACCAAACCCAACCGCCCAGGCCCTAGCGCAAGGAAGTCATAGTAATCACCGCCGACGGCGCTAGCCTGGACGCATTCCCCAGCACACTCCAAGGTCTCCAATGTGGGGGCAATCTGGGGCAACAGCCGCTTCTGTACCTGCTTGGCAAGCTCCATCTCTTGAGCCGCGCGCCACTCGCGCTCCTTGTACTCCTGCAAGGCCCTCTCTACCTGCCGGCGCTCCGTCATGTCCCTTTCTACTGAGACGAAATGAGTGATTTGTCCCCGCGGCGAAAAGATGGGTGCGATGGACGATTCAGCAAAGTAGACCTCGCCGTTTTTCTTCCGGTTGACAAGTGTTCCCCGCCACGGCTGACCCGCCAGGATGGTATCCCAAAGATATTGATAGAATTCCGGGGGGTGCGTCCCAGACTTTAGAATGCGCGGTGTCTTGCCGATGACCTCGCCGGCGCTGAATCCGGTGATCTCTTCAAACGCCGCATTCACATATTGAATCGTGCCATCCGCGCTGGTAATGATCACCGGATCGGCAGTTTGTTCCACCGCGCTGGAGAGCTTGTTCAGTTCCTCCTCCGCTTGCTTGCGCTGAGTGACGTCCTCCCAGATCCCCTCATAGTGGAGCATCCTGCCTTCGTCATCTCGCACGACTCGCGCAGTGTCTCGCACCCAGATGATCGTTCCGTCGCGTCGCCGGAATTGGACCTCAAAACCGCGCACCACATTCTCGTGCTCCAGCGTGTTCTGCCATTCGCTACGCTCTGCGGGATTCACGTAGATGTCCGCCGCATGGGCGGCCAACAGGCTTTCACGGTCGGGGTAACCCAGCATTTCGACCAGGGCGGGATTGGCGTCGAGGATCTGCCCCGCTGGCGTGGTTCGATAAATCCCGACGGGAACTCCTTCGACCAAGCTGCGGTATCTTGCGGTGCTCTCGCGCAGCTCGGTCTCCATCTGTTTGCGCTCGCTGATGTCTCGCGCCGCAGCGTAGATCAGCCCCTGGGGGGCCACCGGCACGGCATTCCACAATAGCCACCGATAGGAACTGTCTTTGCAGCGATAGCGATTCTCGAAGGTGACGAGGGGCGCGCCGGCAGCGAGTCTCTGCGCTACAGCAACCGTAGCGGCACGGTCATCGGGGTGAACTAGGTCGAGGTAGGGTTTTGCCAGGAGCTCCGCGCGGGAAAAGCCCAGCGTCTTTTCCCACGCCGGATTCAGGCGCTTGAAGTAGCCGTCGAAGCTGGCCACGCACAGCAGGTCGAGCGTCAAATTGAAGAAATGGCTCAGGTTCACGCGCGCGGCCTCGAAGCCTGGCGCGCCGGAACGAGAATTGGCCTCCCCGAGATGAGGTGCCGGCGATAGGCGGTCGGATTCGTATCCCACTCTTCTCTCCTGGTTTGCACCATACGGGGCTAGGCTGGCGGAAAGACTGAACTAAACACGCCGCAGGTTGTTCAGTATAGCACCGCTTCCCCGATTCAAGTTGGCAAAACCATCTCCAATTGGCTGTTGTGATGCAACGAGGCTGCGCAGACGCCCGCTCTTGCCCGGGGAGCCAAATTCTTGCCCCTAGACTGTGGTATCTGTATTACGCGGGGGTGGTCCGTCGTACCCTCGTGTGGGAGATACCATGATCAACACCGGGCTTGCTGACAAGGTCGTTCTCATAACGGGAGCCAACAATCCCTACGGAGTCGGGGCTGCCGCGGCCAAAGCGTTCGCCGTTCAAGGAGCGAAAGTTTTTCTCCATTTCTTCCGCGGTACCAGCAGTGCCACACAAGCAGATCTTGAGCATTCAGAAGACGTCACTTCTCCGGGCGAGGCCTTCTACTATGCTCAACAGGCTAAATCTCCCGATGAAGTCCTTATGGCCATCCGTGATGTCGGCGGCCAAGCCCAGGCTTGGGAGGCCGATCTTTCAGATACAGCTGTTATCCAACCGTTATTCGACCAAGCCGAGAAGTCCTTGGGACCGGTTGAAGTGCTTGTGAATAACGCAGCGTACTGGGAAGGCGATACGTTTCTTCCCTCAACGACCGACTTAGAGAACAAGTTAGTGGAATTATGGACGGGCCGGCCCCAGCGCATCAGCGCCGGCAGCTTTGACCGCATCTTCGCTGTCAACACCCGGGCGCCGGCCTTGCTGATGGCTGAGTTTGCACGAAGACATATCGGACGAGGTGCCCAGTGGGGACGCATCATCAACGTGAGCACTGCAGGTGCTTATTGTTTTCCGTCCGAGATCACGTACGGCGCGAGCAAACTGGCTCTGGAGGGCTACACCCGGAGTGCGGCAGTCGAACTTGGGCGTTTCGGCGTCACTGTCAACGTCGTGGCGCTTGGGCCTGTGCAAACCGGATGGATTACGCCTGAACTGGAGCGAGAAATTTTGCCAACAATTCCTCTCGGAAGGATCGGAACTCCACAGGAGGTGGCGGATGTGATTGTTTTTCTCGCATCCGAGCAGGCTCGCTGGGTGACCGGCCAAAGAATCTATGTTGGCGGCGGGCACGGAATGTAAGGGTCCCGCTGTTGATCACGATCTAAGGATTCGCGGATGATCTTCTGGACTACGTAGAGCTGGTTCTGCTTTCGACGACGGCGGAATGCTGCGGAATTCTTTTGGCTTTTTCCCGAAGCGTATTACTTCCATGAAAATCTCATCCAAGTTGTGCAAAAGAGCCGAAAATTACGAATAAATAGTGATGGGTGTCGAAGAACTGCCACGATGACGGGCCGGGGCGAACGAGTAATGGAAACAGAAAGAGCCCACGGCACGTCAAAGAGAATCGGAGCAATTCCCATACGGCAGTGGATGAATCAAGGTAAGATACTCCGGTTTCAATCCTGAATTTTCTCGAGGACATATGCGCCGAATTTTCACGAGCTGTTCTTTGTTGACTGTTCTGTCGCTTGCCGTTCTGCTCGCCCTAGGGGCGACCCAACCCGCGCAGCAATCCAAGGCCAAAGCGGCCAAGGGCGGCGCGGCGATGACCTTTGGCAACTCGGACTCGATCAGCCAGGAAGAACTGAAGGTGTACGAGTATTTCCTCGCCTCCGACCAACTCGAAGGGCGAAACCTGCCCTCGCGCGGCTACGATGTTGCCGCGCTGTACGTGGCCAGTCATCTGGCGGAGTGGGGACTCAAACCGGGCGGCAGCAGGTCCGACACAAACGGCCCGCTGCAACCCTACTTCATGCCGATCGAGTTGATCAGCAGGCAGGTTGTGCCCGAGGAAAGCAAGGCCTCGATGATCGCGCCGGCCACGCGCGGCGGATTTGGGGGCGGCGGAGGTGGCGGTGGGGCCGCTGCAACAGGCGAGCTGCGCACTGTGGAGTTTGAGTATGGCAAGGATTGGTCGGCGGGCGGTGGCGGATTCCGCGGGCCCACAGTGGATTCGTTTGATGGCACGGGAACCTTGATATTCGCCGGCAACGGCTACGTCATCAACAAGACGAACGCGAATCCCTACGACGGCTTGGATGTGCGCGGCAAATTCATCGTGGTCGCCGGCGTGCCTCCGGAGCTGGCCGCCCTGCAGGCCGGGGGGCCCAGAGGTGGAGGAGGCGGTGGTGCTCAGAACCCTCTCGGCCAGGCCTGCACCGATTATTTCACGCCGGAACAGTACGCCGCGAAGAACGGCGCACTGGCGGTGATTCGCGTCGCAACCTTCCAACAACTCTCGGCGATGGTGAACCCCAACCCTGCCTTGCGCGTCCCGCCGCCCAACGGCCCCAATTTTCAGGTGGTGAAGTTCCAGCAGCAGTCCGACTGCCCCAGCGCTCCTTCCTTCACCGCCGGACTGGCTTTGACGAACACCCTTTTCCAGGGCGAGAGAACGAACGCGGCGCAGGTGTTCTACGCCGCCGGCTCTAACGCCAAGCAGAACTCCCTGGATTTGAATGCGGCAAAAAAGCTCACCCTGCATCTTGCCGTGCGCAGCGAAGCGGGTCATGGAGAGAACGTCCTCGGGATCCTGGAAGGGAGCGATCCCGTACTGAAGAACGAGTACGTCGTGATGAGCGCTCACCTGGACCACATCGGTCTCAGCAATCCACAGCCCGATGGCGACATCATCAACAACGGCGCCGACGATGACGGCTCCGGTTCCTGCGCCCTGCTGGCCATCGCCCGGGCCTACGCCGAGGGCGCAGCGAAGGGCCTGCGGCCCAAGCGCAGTATCATCTTCTTGTGGAACGCCGGCGAGGAGAAGGGTCTGTGGGGCTCTCGCTACTTCAATCAATTCCCTTTCATTGATCTCCGCAAGGTCGTCGCCGACCTGAACATGGACATGATCGGCCGCGCCAAGTCGCCCGGTTTCACCGACTCGAACACAACCCACGTGCTGGTGAAGCCCGGCGAAGTCTTGCTGGTCGGCCCCAACGTCAGCAGCGACGAGTTGAACAAGACCATCGAAGATGTGAACGCCAAGTACCAGAAGATGGTGCTCAATCATTTCTACGACACCACGGCTCCCGATGCCACCCACGATAACCTGGGCCCCCAACCCAACGGCCAGCGCATCTTCTACCGCAGCGATCACTACAACTTCGCCCGGATGGGAATCCCCGTCGCCTTCTTCACCACTGGACTTCATCCGGACTATCACCGTCCGAGCGATTCTCCGGACAAGATCGACTACCAGGAGATGCAACAGATTTCGAAAACGGTGGCCGCGGTCGGTTGGGTACTTGCCAATCAGGCCGGGCGTCCTAAGCTGAATGAAAAACTGCCCGATCAACTGGTCCGCGATATGAAAACCGCACAGGATCAGGGCTGGGGCAAGCTCACTCCCGTCTTGCCGCCGATTCCGGGCATGCCGTTCTAGGCAAGCTCACTTCGAAGCAAAAACCGGGGCCGCGGGTAGATTCCCTGCGGCCCCGGTTTCTTTTTTCGCTGCAGTGCCCACGAGAAACAAAAAGGGGTGGTCACCCCCTGTCCGCGAGGTGACCACCCCCGAAGCCTTCACCCGATCCCGTCTGAGGGGATCAGGCATGAAGGGTTAGAAGTTGATGCGCAGCACCATCTGGATGATGCGGCCACCGTTGTCGTC
>Ga0315268_10004810_pt1 | contig 14580 bp, 16 predicted proteins | sample C1_top_MG_FD_204535 | JGI IMG/M metagenome (GOLD analysis project Ga0315268, IMG submission 204535) | Sediment microbial communities from Yellowstone Lake, YNP, Wyoming, USA - C1_top | ecosystem: Environmental > Aquatic > Freshwater > Lake > Sediment | place: USA: Wyoming | collected 2017-08-01
TTAGACGAAGACGACAGCGAGTGGCTGGTCAACGGGAAACCTGGGGAAGATCCGAGGATCGACTTCGGTGAAGTCACGAGTTATGTTCTGGGGGAACAAGAAAAAAAGCTGAACATGCCGAAGGAAGAGAAGAAAAAGCTTGCTAATGAGAGAAAGGTGCAGCGAGAAGCTTTGAGGAAGAAATACGGCAACGCAATGGTAGATGAAAGAGAACTGGAAATAGCCAATTGGACATCCGAACCTTCGTGCATCTTCGCTGGCAGAGGCAATCATCCGAAGAGGGGAAAATGGAAGGAAGGCCCAAAACAGGAAGAGATAATCCTAAATCTCTCACCGGACAGTCCTAGGCTCCCCGGAAACTGGAAGGGCGTGGTTTGGGAACCGGATAAGATGTACATTGCCAAATGGGAGGACAAGCTTTCTGGAAAGATAAAGTACGTCTGGTTTTCCGATTCCGCGTTTCTAAAGCAGAAAATGGAACAGGAGAAATTCAAGAAAGCTGAGAAGCTGAACAAGCAGATACCGAAGATTGAAGAGCACATCATGAAAAACCTGGATGCTGAAGAGCTGGAAAGAAGAAAAATCGCGACGATCTGCTGGCTTATTCTCAAGGTGAACATCAGAGTAGGCGATGAGAAGGATCCGGGGGAAGCGGACACGGTCGGAGCCATAACCCTTAGACCTGAGCACATAAAAGTTGAAGGAAACACGTTGAACTTTGACTTTCTCGGGAAAGACTGTGTCAGATGGGTTAAACAAGTCGAAGCTCCCTCGGCTGTGATCAGGAACATTCAAGAATTCTCGAAGGGATGCAAAGAATACCTTTTCGAAGGAATAAACTCCAGAAAAGTATCCCGGTTCCTTTCGCAAAAGATGGAAGGATTGACGGCTAAGGTGTTTAGAACTTGGAGATGCACGCAGATGGTCAAGAACAGTCTTGACAATTGCAAGACCAAAAAAGAAGACGCTGAATACGTTAAGCAGTTCTGCGCCAAAATGGCCAACCTTGAAGCAGCCATAATGGCCAATCACAAGCGGAAAATCCCAACCAACTTTGATGAAAGATTGGCCAAAAAAGAAGCAAGAGTCAAAGAACTTGAAGTGAAGCTGGCGGAAAAGAAGAAAGAAGGAAAGAAACTGGACTCCATCACAAAAAGCTTGGAGAAAACTAAGCTGGACGCGAGGCTGATGAAAGAAACCAAGGAATACAATCTCGGGACGTCTCTCAAATCCTACATCGATCCGATGGCTTACGTGAGATGGGCCGAGAAAATAGATTTCTCGTTAGAAAAATTGTATTCGAAAACCTTAAGGAAGAAGTACAGCTGGGCACTAGGCGAAAAATAGCGCGCGCGCTAACACAGACAACTTTAGTCGATGTTTTGCTGGTTTGCTTGGAGAAGGAAATGTTCCAAGGTGGAGTAGCGGGATGTCTTTGGATCGTGAATTCAGATTCGAAGTTGATAAGGTTGAATAGAGATGTGCCTAGACATAGTCTTTTTGATGGATATGGCAGCGAAAAGCGGATCGGATTATCCTGCGATAGTCAAGATTTACAGGCAGCGCTACGACAAAATGGCGTCTCCCGAGTGTAGGCAACAGCTTGCCGACTATGCGAAACGTGTGTTGCATGATTCTATTGAGGGTTTGGACTGGAAGCAGTTGCTAAGCTGGGAACACAGGCACTTTCAATACACAAAAGGGAAACTGCCCAAGCCCAGGGCGGAATTACCCGTTGGCATCATTCATCAGGCCAAGGGCAGATGCGGAGAGTTTGCCTTGCTCTACAATGGATTGTTACTGGCGAATGGGTATCACACTCGTATAGTGATCGACTGCTCGACACTGCAAGATAAGGCGAAGGCAGCGGCCGGAGACCACGTGTGGGTTGAGGTCCTAATTCATAAGGTCTGGGTTCACGTAGATCCCACCGAGAAAAGAGTTAACCAGCCTCTCATGTACGCGAATGAATGGGACAAAGACGTCAACTTAGTATATGCGATTTCAGAAAAAGAAACAATTGATGTGACCAGAGTGTACAAGATCAACGAGTGAAAAGTACAAAGTCCTGAATTATGGCTTCTGCTGTCGCGGTTTCATGCAAGCTTGTCATTCTAGGACAAAGATGTTCCTTTTGCGGCACATATCCTTAAGTATCTTCGGCCAAACAGTGACGCTGACCTCGCCGAGATGCGCTTTCTTGAGTATTGCCATCTGAGTGCGCGATTGTCCTATCCCACCGCCGATGCTGAGCGGGATCTCGTTTTTAATTATGGCTTGGTGGTACGGGTACTCGAGAAAGGCAGTCTGGCCAGTGATCTTCAGCTGTTTCTTCAGCATTTCGGCGTTAACGCGAATGCCCATTGACGATAGTTCGTGGCGCCGCTTTGTTACAGGGTTCCACACGAGGATGTCCCCGTTGAGACCGTGCATCGGTCTCCCATCCTTGGACTTCGTCTCAGTGACCCAGTCGTCGTAGTCGGCTGCTCTCATTTCGTGAGGGAAACCGTCTTTAAGGGTCCAGCCGATTCCGTAGATGAAGATCCCGGGGTACTCCGGCAGGATTTTCGTCTCACGTTGTTTACGGGGCAGGTCGGGGTACTTGTCAAGGAGGTCCTCAGCGTGGATGAATGTGAGCTTGTCCGGAAGGTCCGGGTACTTGTCGGTTTTCAATTGAGGATAGAGCTTCTGGACGTATTTCTCTGCGCCTTTGATGACCTTCCAGATCTTCTCCACGGTTTCTGTGAGGTACTTGAGGTTGCGCTCTTTCTCGGTTATCGTCTTTTCCCAGTCCCACTGATCTACGTAAGCGCTGTGGTCATGGTCTAGGAAGTAGTCCTTTCGCACGGCACGCATATCTGTGCATAGACCCTCGCCCGGCTCCATTCCGAACTCTCTCAGAGCCAACCGCTTCCACTTGGTTGCAGCTTGGACAACCTGAGCGTCAACGGGATGCTTGTCGTAATCGTTCGAGATATGGAACTGGATCGGTGTACGCGAACCATCACGATCCAAAAGGTCGTTTACGCCGCTCTCGACGTCTACAATGAGGGGAACTTGAACCATTGTCAGGTTGAGCTCCTTGCACAGGTGTTCCTCGATGTAGTTCTTCACCGCGAAGATCGCTATCTGCGTCTCTTTCGGACGCAAAACAGAGTGGTAGTCATTTGGCAGAATCTTCTCCAACTCCTCGTAACTGCTGATGCCTGGGCCTGCAAGATCAGCTTTCTTGTCCAACATGATAATCACTTATCGAATCCGATACAGAAACCCATAATATAAATGTTCTTTGGGTTCGGCATCGCACATTTCAGTGCTTCGTCAACAATTCGAAACAAGCTCATCAGGAACCTTAAGAGCATTCCCCACCCATTGGAACAGAACAGAAAAAGGGCATTGAAACCTCATCCATTAGTCGTAGCCAGCAGGAACTTCTGAAGGGACATTCTCTCAAATTGTCAGTGATAAGCGGCTTTCCACACGTGCTTGTTTGTTGGAAGAAGTTTTGTGGACGGGCCGGGATTTGAACCCGGGACCTCCACGATGCCAACGTGGCGATCATGCCAGACTGATCTACCCGCCCATTTGCTGCTGGTCTGAAACCTAAACCGTATGAAATCGGCTATAAGCGTAGGCTCGCTTATAAGATAGGCTACAGGCTATACTGTATAAAACGGTTTCTTTTGAAGTCGCTCAAGTGTTTTACGCCTTATTTCTTCTTGTTGTTCTAACCCTACCCCAAAGCCAAGAGAGAAAGCCATAATAATGGAGTTCATTTGCGTTGCTATGATATCTGAGAGAAGCTTGGCATCCTCTAAACTGTGAGTTTCCTTCTTGAACAGATCTTTCAGGAACATTACTACATCTTGCCGTATTCTCTCAACCCGATCTTTGTCCCAGCTCATTCTGCGACTCCTCTCCTCTTGCGTCTAGGCTTCTCTTCAATAGGTCGCTCCTCAGAGGGAGCTACGGATTCTTGAGCCTTCCTTGCTTGCTCTTGATACCATTCTAGTCTGGCCTGTCCTTTCGGCTTCAACGAATACACCTTGCGGAGTCTATTCCTGGGGCCGCCCTTGACTTTTGTATGTCCGATCAGTTGCGTCCTTCGACATCTCAAGAGAGCGTTAGCAACGTTATGATACTCTTGTCCTGTGGATTCAGATATGTTAAGGATCGTTCCGTCCTCATGGTTCCTTAGGTAATTGAGAACCAAGATCTTCAATTCATTCATATTGGCCATTCCTACGATTCTCCTATATGTTGAATCCCTTTTAAATGTAACGCCTTGTCGTTTTACTGGTAATTCTAAAATCACGGCTAGCCGTTACCTTCGTTTATATCCTATTAACTGCACGCATGTTCAGTGAACATGTTAGACAATCAAACATCTTGTGAAATTAACCGCGAGAATTTGAACAAGTGTTAAATAGGTTGTTTATACAATCTTATCTTAGATGATCGAAAGATGCCATTGGACCAGATCATTTTGTTAAGAGTGAATGATGGACTGAAAAAACAGCTTGAAGACATAGCTCTCAAGTCAGGTGTTTCGGCCTCAGCACTTGCCAGGAACAGCATTGCGATAGCGATCATGGCACCCAAGAAAGCTAGCCTACTTCAGGAGATCATGGATAGGATCAAACATGAACGTGACACTGAGCTTTATGGCAGATCCGAGAAGAACGATGGAGACAAGGAAGACAATGGACAATGAACCGGAAGAAGCTCCCAAGAAGCTAGCCAGAACCCTACTTCAAGAAAATGCTGCTATTCCTGATGTAGTGGCTAGAACAGGGCTTAGTGAAGCTGCTGTAAGAGGCTTGAAAGGTAGCTTAGTGAAGGCTAACAAGCGGCTTGTCCAAGGGTCTAAGCCAGCTATAGTACATGCAAGCCCAACTGAAGCCATTTTCAAGCCACAAATACAGATTCAAGCCGAGGGAGAGCCAGAACCAGAGATGTCATTAGCGTCTCCAGTGTCTCCTTTTGTTGTTATTGACACTCCAGGATACATCGCCTTCAGAGAAACTCTTACGAAACCACAACGCATGATGCTCGATGGTTATGCTGATCTCGGACAGAAGAAATGGCGACAAGAGAGAAACAATGGTTACGATGGACACAGTGTCCCTTCTATGGAGCATGATAACAGCGAGGACGAAGTTAACCATCAATATGCCTTGTACCTCAAACAGAAAAGGATGAAACTGATGACAGAGGAAGGTTCTCCAAATCAGACGCTTGGCCTGAAAGACATGATTGAACTGTTCAAGCTTTTCAACCCTCAGAAGGGGAATGAACAGTTGACCATCAAGGACATGCTTGAAATGGCAAAGTTTCTAGGTGGAAGCAGCACCAAAGAGACACTTCAACTCGTTGACTACATACAACAACAAGCAACCAAAGGGCAGGCAGTAACCCTAAACGATATCGCGCTAAAACTGGAAGAACTGAAGCAGACTCACGATGTTGAAATGAGGAAAATAGGATTTGAAGAGCGGAAATGGGAGTATCAGCAGGAACACTCAGGTGATACTGTAAAGCAAATCATTGACGGGGTCAAAGAGGTTAGTTCTGGACCAGTGGGGAAATTCATTGAAAACTTAGGCAGCGGAACCGCTGACCGAATCCGAGGTCAAGGCGTAAGAATTCCAATGACTGATGTTCAATGTCCCTGCGGAGCCAAGTTTAAAGCCAATGCAAGTCTGCCGAGTGTTCAATGCCCGATGTGCGGCAACTTTTTGACGAAGCAAGAGCAGCCTCAGCCTCAAGGGACAGAACAGCCAGGACAAGCTCAGCCTTCGGAGCCAGCCACACAACCTCAACCATCGACAGAACTAGCGACAACAGTTCCTATGAATCTGCCGACAGAAAGAGCAGAAGCGGACTTCTAGGCCAATGGGGGTGAGAATGCAAGATGATTGGAAAAATTCTAGCCGTCGTAGGCATCGCAGGCGTGGGTTTCACAATAGCTGACAAGTACAACGTTTTCGGCGTCAACCCAACGGAAAAATGGTTTTGGGAAAGACCGCCCTTCGTCGCCGCACCCCCTGCCGCCACTCAACTTAATCTTCAACAGATAGCGATGATGCAGGCGCAAGCCAGACAACGCGTGATCGCAGCCGAGGAAGAAGCACGAAGACATCAAAGCAAGTATGTTGTGACGGCCGTGAATCAACCCTACGTGAGTCAACCCTACGTCCGTCCGGCACCGTACCCGTACTGAGAGAGACCAAAGATGGCAAAATGTAGGGTCGAAGATTGTGACAGATCGCAGAACCTCAACCAGCGCCAGCTCTGTTCGGATCACGCCTACGGAGAAGGCACAGTGTGGGTTTTGGACATGGAAAGGTGGAAATGGACAGTTGAGTGTAGGAGCCTAAAAGATGGTTAACAAGAATCGAGAGGTGAGGATAATGCCGCTAGGTGAAAGCGGCATGGTTATCGGCGCGTTGCAACTGGTAAAGCCTCACCATCAAACAGAGGTGCAAATTCTGATTGACAAGTGATACTTGTCGTTCTGAGAGTAAAAGCTTTTCGCAGAACGCGAGTTTTCGACTACGGAACCTTGAGGACTATCTTGAGTGGAAAGCTTTCTGTGGAGAAACCAAAGATGATGGCCTAGATGTTTGCCGAGTAATGATAGGGTATGTACGCGCTCATCGTTTAGCTCGGTCTGGAAGCAAAGAAGCTGTTCAGCTTAGAGCGAATGAACAGGTTGTCAATATTCTTCAGAACAACCAGTTTCTCTACCAGGTTAGTAAGCCTAGACGTGAACCATATAGCCTGAATTGTGTTCGCCCAGAGTTTCGGAACACATTTAGGAGTATTCTGTTTGAGGCATATGTCCTCAGCAGAGCAAGGGAGTTAAAGACGGAATTTAGCTTTCGTGACTTTTTGGAGCTTAAACCTGACGCTTTCCACAGAATAGTCCGTAGATTAAAGCGCAAAGGCAAAGTTATAGCCAATCCTGAACGCACTATCCCAAGATACTACCTCTTGACAGAGAGATTACCCGACTACCTGAGCGTGTCCGAATCAAACATAGTAAGACAATTGTACGACAATCGAAAGGGAAGAGAGGAGTCTTGCGATAAGGGAGAGGAGAGTGGTGTTGTTGGTTGAGGTTGTCGTTCAAAGCTTCAGATCGCATTTCTGTAAACGATGTGGCAAGAAGGTTAATTACCAGAACCAGTCTGGCTTCTGTCAGTCGTGTAGGTTAATGAAGAAATAGGGTCCTAGAGAATTTCGGTGTTTTGTGTGTCATGGCGGATTAAGCCTTTATTTGAGGTTGTTTTGGTGTTTAAAGGTCTGTTTTGGTGTTTTGTAAAATTACCCCAGCCTAAACAGTGTAAAAAGATGTGGTCGTGATGGAAGCTTGTTGTTTTGGTCCAATGAGGAGAAGGAACATTTAGGAGTTTAAGCGTTGTTGCCTTTCTTCCTCATTGGAGGCTAGGAACCCCCCGCTAGCCCTCGGGGTAATCCTCGTAAACACAATGACTATGCAAGTTGAAAGGCAAAAGCTTTTCGATGGTGAGGCAAAAGGCTTTACGGTATGCTCGTTAATCTTGTATATGGTAGAGTGACATTCTTGGTCGATGAAAAGCCAACGATGGAAAGCATTAGGGAGCTTGTTAGGCAGCATAGTAATGCGCAACTATTTCGGATGCCTCAGGTCGAGCCGTATGCGCCTTTGAAGTTGTACGCCGTTTACGGAGGAACCAGCATTTCAAACAATTCCTTAACTCTGCCTCCGAACAGCGACATAGAGATCCTGCGTTGGGAGAACTACCCAGCTCATCTATGGGGAACGGTTTTAGGAGTGACTATGCCTGATGCCACTGTGCCTCATGTGGGCGTTGTGGTTAACTTTGATAGGAATATGCCGGATATCATTGATTGGACGATTGAGGAGTATAACATGGTGCTAGGTCTCGGTCCTAATGTTTTGGGTGTTGGAACGTATCCTAGTTATGGGGGATGCACGTTGTATGATCCAGTCAACTTTGTTTATGTTGCGTTGACGAATTGGGACTACTGCACGCATGACTTTTTGGAAGTCAGAATAAGAAATTGGACTGCCGTTCCAGTCAACCTTGACGTGATAGATATCCAGTTTTGGAGTACAGGAACCAAAAAGCAGTTGAAGTACACCTATTGGCCATATTAGTCTATTCCGAAGTCTAGGAGATTGTCCAAGATGTCTTCGAGCTTAGGGTCTCGGCTACGGTTGCCCTTCCTTTTTGTGTTTCGCTTCCTCATTGTACTGCCTTCTAGCCCTCTCAAACTGTAGTTTCTGGAGCTGTTCTTCTGTTAAGAAGGTCTTGATGATATCCAAGGCTAGCTTGGTTTCTCTGAGCTCGGCTCGTAGCTCTTTGATCTCTTTCTCTGTTTCAGGCGTTTCTGAGATTTTCAGCGAATCGTACCCTTCTAGATAACGTTGCCTATGCTCTTCCGGGTCCATGCTCACATAGTGTTGTTTTGCGTCTGTGTGTCCCATCCAAAACTCTATGTAGGCTCGATCTGTGCGCATGTTGTTGTTGAAGTATTTCCGCAAACCGTAAAGTCTGACGGGTCTCGGCTTTGATTTTTCCCTAGACTCAGCAGATTGAACCAGTCCAGCCTTCTTCGCGATCTTCCCAAAACTATTGCTGAACACTTCCGCTTTAAGCTTCTCGCCTTTCATGCTTCCAGGGCGTGTAGGCAAGAATAACGGGTCATCATCTGACAGTTTTCCGCGACTGCCCAAGTACTCTTTCAGCAATCGGAAAGCCTCTTCGCCTATGAAGGTGAATCGCGGGCTAGGGTTGTCCTTAAGAATGAGCGAGGGCAAGTCTATCTTCATAGGAACCTTGTTCGCTTCATAGTCTTCTTTGATGTTTCCGTATGTCAGTGACACCAACGTCTGAGGTCTCATCCCGCTCTCAGTCATCATCAGAAAGAAGACGTTCTCTCGGAGAGGAGAATGATCCAAGATTCTTGTTATGTCTTGTTTCTTCAGGTCACGGTTATGATACTTCACGAAAACGTGTTTAGGAAGCGGTACTTCCACGTCTTTCATGCCACAGCCTTTGACCAGGTAGCTCCGGATTATTGAGAGAATCAGGGCTTCATGCATGCTTGAATAATCTGACTCTTTGATCTGGCAATTGTAGAACTCAACGATGTCATGTATGCGATCAAGAAACCTTTCTTTCTCAGCCTCTCCCGCATATTTGGCCGTCCTGTAGTCTTCCTTGAACTTGTTCAGGTCTAACCCGAATCTCTGCTTTGCGAAAATGGCGAAGTTTCTTATCTCTTTGCTGTAGGTCTCACGTGAACGAGGTCCACAGACCTTGGTGAGCCAGACCTGTACGTTTGATAGGTCTTCCACATTTGTTCACCATTTAGATAGCTCCTGTCTGAGAATATAAGCCTTCCTATCTTATTGGATAGAGTATAAGCGTTTCTTATCAAGCAACGCTTGATCAGCCGTAGTGCAGATATTTGTTCAGCATCTTCTCGAACACTCGCGGCTTTCGCGATACTTCCTTCAACGTATCCTTGTCTCTGTATGCTCTCAGCTTCGCCACGGTATTGTCAATTAGCTTCTTTGGGAACACTCCGCCTTCCTCATAGCTTCCTCTGTCTTTTTCGAGGCTATCAGCAGATTCACCGCAAGACACAGGGAGGACCCTGAGCTTCTTCTGCCTTCCGGGGGCGGCCTCAATATGCAGGTCCCGAGCCGTCTTTGACGCCTCTTCCGCATGCTCTAGTCCATAGTTAACCGCGATAGCCAGTCCGGCAAGAAGCAAGTAAGTATCGGCAAACGCGTCCGAAGCTCTATATTCGAACGTTTCTCTGCAGTCCTCCGGCTTCCGGTCTCGCTTCTTAAAGCTCCACCACAACGGTATGCGCACTAGCGCCAGACGGTTCCTTGCACTCCAACAGATATGCATTGGTGACTCCTTGCGCGCCACGAAACGTAAGTACGATATCGGCGTCGGGTTTCCGAAGGCTGAAAGGCTCGGTGCAAACCTCAGTATTCCTCCGATCATTTCTAATGCCTCATCGCTCAACGTTCCGTCATCGTTGGGACCGATGTTTTTCCCGTTCTTCAACGCACACAAGTGGATGTGCATTCCAGTGCCTGCATGGGTTAAATCAATTTTGGGCACAAACGAAGCCGAGACCCCATGTCTCATGCAGACGTTGCGGATAACCCACTTTGCAATGGCTACGTTGTCAGCCATCTTCGGCAAGCGTTGCGGGACGAATTCAATCTCATGCTGCTCCATCAACAGGTTGCCCTCATGGATCGAGCCGACCTCGCAATGAGCATACTTGGTGGGTATGCCAACAATTGCTAGAGTGGTCAAGATCTCGTTTCTCACATCTTCAAACTTTGTGAAAGGAGTAGATTCATGGTAGTTCTTGTCCGCGCCTACTGGAAAAAGCGCCTCAGCTTCCATCTTTGCAATTATGTAGAATTCCAGTTCGGCCAGGGCCCTCAAGGTTATGCCTGTGGAAGAACGCAATCTTTCATCAGCTCTGGTCAACACGTTTCTTGGCGCTACATCTAGCGGCTTGCCTGCTTCGTCCAAGTAATCACACAGTATGTTCAGCGTAGGCAGCGGCGAAAACGGGTTAACGAAAGCGCGTTCCATTTTGGGCATTATGTAGATGTCGCTCTTTCCCGGTTCAATTGATGAGAACAGGCTTGAACCGTCGACCCTCTCGCCGAATTCCAAGATTTCATAAATTCTATCCGTGTCTGACACGGAAAAGCTTAACGTTTTTAGTCTTCCCTCCTCAGGGATATGGCACAGATTCAGAATGCGTATGTTATTGTCGGTAATGAACTTGTACGCGTCTTCCTTTCTGGAGAAACTTAAAGCTTCTGGCATGCAATGACCCTCTGAGCGAGTATCTAAAAAGATTTGGAACCCATATTTTAATCATATCATATTCTTCTAGTTCTTTAACGAAGCCATAAGGCGTCTAAGACAGCTCGACCATTCTTTTTTCTCGCTGACGGACAAACGTGGTTGCGGCGGCTATACTTCGTGCTTGAACATTTTGCCTTTGATCCTAAAGGCAAGAATCTGGATGGCGCCAAGACTTAGGGCTAGCAGAAGGCCGACTGCTTCTATGACAAGATTTCCATTCACGCCGCTCGACCGCATTATTGAGTCGACCAGCCGGCTGAAAAGCCATGGCACTGACGTCGCTAGAGAGGGAAGAGTCACGGCGAACCCGAAGAACAGAATCGAGAGACCGATGTAGTACTTGCTTAGCTTCGGTGCAAGGTTTTTGATCAGGCGAAAAACCTTCAAGTCGCCGTTTCCAAAGCCAGTGCCACTTTGGAGGGCTTTGGAAAAAGTCCTGCAATTTTCGTACACCTCGGGTGCTTCTTCTATGACGACCAGGTTCAAGCCGACTATCAAGATGAGGGCGCTCAAAACCATGCCCGAAGCCACGACAGTGATTAGAAAGAACAACAGCCCAAAAGAAATGCCTACGACCACAAGCGGCAGGACTGACAGGAAACGATGGATGAGCTTCTTCCGCAATGGGTACGGGTCGAAGATGTTGAACGTGCGATCAAAAACTGTGGCAAACGGATCTTCTGACAAGTTGATTAATCCGCGAGATTTGAGGCGGAACAGAATCGATAGGCCTAGGGTTAGGCAGCCCAGAAAGACTGAGGTCAGAGATGAGTATACAAGGTAGCCTTCCCCCAAAGCTGATTCACTTCTAGTTATCGTGAGGATAGAAGAATATTAATGCTTGTCGGCAGGTGCCTGTTCCTTCCATTCTTAACAGTCTATCCTCGAGCTGGATCAAGGGAAGCTGGACAAGACCATACTCCTTCGATTGAGAAATGGATGCAAATGGAAAGTTCATGTGGACAAAATAGCGGCTGTGCCCTTTACAAGAGTGTGTCAGTCGTATTTTTTGAGTCTAATCATTTTTCTGTAGTTTTTCAGGTCTTCGGCGATGCTTTTCAGCAGGTGCAGTTCTTCCATTGAGTTGTTGAAGCTTCTGAATTCTTCATGGAGTTTCCGTGTCGTTTCGTTGTCTTTGTCCATTGTTTTCGCCTCTTATTGGGCAGGATGGGAGGGTCTTCATCGTTTTTTGGCTTCCACGCAGCCATTTTCCGTTATTGAGGAGAAAGGAGAAGGCTTCGAAAAACGGAAAAAAATCGTTTTGGCTGTTTGTGGGTGGCCTTCAACCTCTTGCCCTCCGTCTGCTACATCGTAAGACTTAAGAGACAATCGACTATAAAAGGCTTACTGAGTACACATAAGACACGAACGGTTAATGCTACGCTAACCTATAGTGAGAATGCCTTCTAAAACCTTCCTTTCAGGAACATTCAGCTGTCTAGAAAGCCAGATTTTGAGCAGTGAGGCGTGTTTTGGGAACTCGCCACTGTAGGTTATGATCTGATTGTCTTTCACCGCGTCCACTTGAAACGCTTTTTCGGCTTCTCGATACATGAAGGACAGTGTTTGAGCTTGCGTGGCTAGTGTTTGGAAGTCTTCCCACTGTTTGCATCGGAGAATCACTGGAGGTCCACGCGCTTCCTTCGCGTGGGCTTCTTCCATCTTCTGTTCATGCAAAATCTGAGGCGATAATGGTGGAGCCTCGTGGGAAGCCGAAAGATAAGTGATCAAGTTTGCTATTTCATTCTGCAACGTAGAAAGTCGTTCTTCCACTTTGGCGACTTTTCCGGTTAACTGTCCGGTGTCCCCCATCTTCTCGGCTATCGTGCCTAACTCGTTTATCAGTCGGTCTAGGTCTTTTTCATGTTCTTTCAGCACGTTTACTATGAAGTCTAAAGCTTCTAACGCTTCGTCTTTTGATGGGATCTTCCTGGACATCGGCTTCTCTTTCCTTTTTCTTCAATCTACTAATACCAGCCGTATGTAAATAAACGTAGCGAATCCATAAAACGTATCCTTGTGAAGAGCTATCCGTACTTATTGAGAATAAGGTGTCGGGTTCTTGCGATTGACCGTGATGTCCGCGAGTACGTCTGTGCGTGTAATGGTTGTGTTTTTGTTTTCTGAAGAGTTTCGCGTATCTGTTGTTTCGAGCGGTTCGCTTCAGCTTGTTTTTTTGCAACTGGGCTCGAAATCGGCTTTTCCTAGATATTTAGAAGGCTGAGAACGTCTTCTAAAGTGCGTGCAATCGCGCGGAAGTATACGGATAATTCGGTTGCCGCGCATACGGGCCCTTGATTTGGTTTGTGAAGTGTCTTATGCTTCCTCGTGAACGATGATCGAGTCACTGTTTTGGCGGTGTGAGGCTGGCGCGCGTGCGGGCTACATAATTGCTCTGAACATGCGTTGGGAAGTGCGCTCGTAGAAGGATTAAAAGGACGCGCGGCAGAACTAGTGCGTTGAAGCTGGATGTCGGTAGTCGGGTTGGATTTGGCTGGCGTCGAGAGCAGACCGACGGGTCCTTGCGTCCTTGGAGGTATGAAGGCAGAGACTTCATTGGTCTACAGGGACGAGGAAGTGTTGAAGAGAATAATGGAAAGCATGCCCCGAATAGTTGCTGTTGATGCGCCTTTGAGTCTTCCGGCGGGGAGAGAGTCCATTGAGCAGAGGACGAGCGTTCATCTGAGAGAGTGTGACAAAGAACTCCTGCGAAGAGGGATAAGATTCTTTCCGGTTACCCTCGGTCCGATGAGAAAATTGACTAGCCGGGGTATGGATCTGAAAGGAATCTTGGAGAACGAGCATTTTAGAGTAATAGAGGTGTATCCGGGAGGTGCTCAAGACGTTCTGGGGATTCCCAGAAAGCAACGGGGACTTGAGAGGTTGAGGGCGGGTTTGGAGAGGGTGGGAGTGAAAGGGCTGAATGATCGAATGAGCGATCATGAGTTGGACGCTGTGACGTGTGCTCTCGTGGGAGAGCTTTTGTTGGAGGGAAAAGCGGTTACTTATGGGACTTCTAAGCAGGGGATAGTGATGCCTAGCGGTGAAAAAGTGCCACTGTTCGACAAAACCTAGAAGCGGGCGCAGTGCTGAGGGGTCCGAAGATGTCTAGGTTTGATGTTGAAGTCAAGAAGATGGTTGAAGTCTTGGGCCTGAAGTGGGCATCCATCGCAGGAAAATTCTCTGTTGCCGCCAAAGAAATCGGAGATTCTGCAAGGGAGCTCAGTGTTTGTGAAGCCTTTGATGTGGTGAGGCGTGAGAAGCTTGTGCTTAACCTCTCGATGAAGAATTGCGTTTGCCCCGGTGGCAGACACTTCATTGGTCTGGAATTTCTTCCGTTGGAAACCATTGCAATGGCCCTGACAGAGAGAGGACATAAGGTCTATGAATCAATGGATGCTGCTATGACTTCGATAAGTAGACAACCGCAGCCGATCAAAAGAGGCGACTTTTTCATTTTGGGGCCTCTTGAGAGATTCGAGACGGATCCTGACATAGTCTTCCTTTTTGCGAACCCTGCGCAGGCTGACAGAATTCTGGGGCTGGTTTCCTTCAAGGGTGCAGAGCCTTTCACGTATTATCCCGCGAGCAGCATATGTTCAACGATAACGAATGTTCTGGCAAAGGGAAGACCCGAAATAAATCTCATCTCAGC
>Ga0315268_10004812_pt1 | contig 14578 bp, 13 predicted proteins | sample C1_top_MG_FD_204535 | JGI IMG/M metagenome (GOLD analysis project Ga0315268, IMG submission 204535) | Sediment microbial communities from Yellowstone Lake, YNP, Wyoming, USA - C1_top | ecosystem: Environmental > Aquatic > Freshwater > Lake > Sediment | place: USA: Wyoming | collected 2017-08-01
GCCATCGCCATTCTCCGCCAGGTGATGCGCCCCGACGGCTTCAACGTGGGCCTGAACCTGGGGGTGGTGGCCGGCGCCGGGGTGGAGGCCCACCTCCACTACCACCTGGTGCCCCGGTGGCACGGCGACACCAATTTCATCCCGGTCTTTGCCGAGGTGCGGGTCATCCCGGAGCACTTCCGCCAGACCTATGAGCGCCTGGCGCCCCTGTTCCGGGCCTTGCCAGACGAGGAGCTGACATGCGCTTCCTGAAAGTAATCTTTGCCACCGCCATCATCATCTTAGGGATCGTCTTCATCATCCAGAACCTGGAGGAGCTGACCCGGAAGATCCAGGTGCACCTGGACCTGCAAGTCGTCAACCTCCAGAGTCCCGCGGTGCACCTCTGGGGTCTGATTCTCTTCGCCTTTTTCCTGGGGGTCTTCACTGCCTCCCTGTACGGCATCTACGAGCTCCTCAAGCAGCGCCGGACCATCCGCCAACTGAAACACAACCTGGACATCCTGGGGCAGGAGTTGAAGCAAGCCAGCAGTGCGGCCCTGACCTCAGCCCCCGCCCCGGAATCACCGCCCACCCAGCCGACGGAATGATGCGGCAGACTCGGGGAAGGCGCCGGACCCTTCTTACCTCTCTTCCCCGCCGGCATTTTGGCCATGCCTGAGCATCCCCCGGACAAAATCACCCCCATGCTGCGCCAGTACCTGGACCTGAAGGGCCGGTACCGGGACGCCCTGCTCCTCTTCCAGATGGGAGATTTCTACGAGATGTTCTTCGAGGATGCGGAAAGGGGGGCCGCGGCCCTGAATATCGCCCTCACCTCCCGCAGCCGCGCCGACTCGGAGCGCATCCCCATGGCCGGGTTTCCCATCCACGCGGCCCAGGCCTACATCTCCCGATTGGTGGACCAGGGCTTCAAGGTGGTGGTCTGCGAGCAGACGGAGGACCCGGCCCTGGCCCGGGGCCTGGTGCGCCGGGAGGTGACCCGGGTCATCACCCGGGGCACCCTGGTGGACCCCGCCACCCTGGACGCCCGCATGGACAACTACCTGGCCGCGCTGGCCGGCCGGGAGGCTCGCTGGGGCCTGGCCTTCCTGGAGCTGTCCACCGGCGAGTTTCGCCTTACGGAGGGGGACGGCCCCGACGCCCTGGGGGACGAATTGTGGCGCCTCAAGCCCGCGGAGCTCCTACTCCCTGAGGACTTCCCCCCCGGCCTGCTGGACGCGGCCCTGGCCCCTTTTGACAGCCCGCCTCCCCAGCGGGTGCTGTCGGGGTACGCCTTTGACCCGGACACCGCCCGCCAGGAGCTGGCCCGACAGTTGGGGACCCTGTTCCTGGAGGGCTTCGGGCTGGCCGACCACCGCCTGGGGGTGGCCGCGGCCGGGGCCATCCTGCGCTACCTCAAGGATTCCTACACCCTTAACTTGCCCCACCTGGACCGCCTGCTCCCCTACCGCCGGGAAGACTTTCTGGAGCTGGACGAAGCCACGCTGCGCCATCTCGAGATCTTCGAAACCTGGCGCAGCCGGTCCCGCCATGGGTCGCTGCTGGAGGTCCTGGATGACACCTTAACCCCCATGGGCTCCCGCCTGCTGGCCCGGTGGCTGCGCTACCCCCTGAAGGACCTGGCCGCCATTGAGGCCCGCCTGGACGGGGTGCAGTTTTTCAAGGATGACGGCCTGCTGCGCCAGCGCTGGCGCCAGACCCTCAAGGGCCTGGGCGATCTGGAGCGCCTCACCGCCCGCCTGGCCCTGGAGCAGGCCACCCCCCGGGAGGTGGGGGCCCTGCGCCAGGCCCTGGGCCGCCTGCCCCGGCTAAAAGAGCTGCTGCCCCCGGACCTGCCCCCTTTGGTCGCTGCGGCCGCGGGCGACCTGGAGGACCTGGGGGACCTCCGTGCCCTGATGGATCGGGCCCTGGTGGAGGACCCGCCCCCCACCCTGGCCGCGGGGGGCGTCATCCGGGAGGGCTACGATCCGGAGCTGGACGAACTCATCCGGCTTTCCCGGGAAGGCAAAGACTGGATCGCCAAATTGGAGGCCCAGGAGCGGGCCTTGACCGGCATTTCGTCGCTCAAAGTGCGCTACAACAAGGTCTTCGGCTATTACCTGGAGGTCTCCCGCGCCAACCTGCACCTAGTGCCGGGCCACTACATCCGCAAGCAGACCCTGGTGAACGCCGAGCGCTTCATCACCTCGGACCTGAAGGAATATGAAGCCCGGGTCCTGGGCGCGGAGGACGCCCGGCTGAAACGGGAGGCGGAACTTTTCCAGGACCTGCGCCGGCAGCTGGGCCGGGAGGCCCCCCGCCTGAAGAAGGTGGCCGGGGCCTTGGCCTTCCTGGACGTGGCCGCGGCCCTGGCCCAGGTGGCCGCGGGGCAGCGTTACTGCCGCCCCCAGGTGGTGGCCGCACCCACCCTGCAGATCATCCGGGGGCGCCATCCGGTGCTGGAGCGCATTTTGCCCCCGGGAGGGTTCGTGCCCAATGACGTGGCCCTGGACGAGGCCTCCCAGGTTCTCATCGTCACCGGGCCCAACATGTCGGGGAAGTCCACCATCCTGCGCCAGGTGGCGCTCACCGTGCTGCTGGCCCACCTGGGAAGCTTCGTCCCGGCCCAGGCCGCAGTGGTGGGCCTGACGGACCGCATCTTCACCCGGGTGGGCGCGGTGGACGACATCGGCCGGGGCCAGAGCACCTTCCTGGTGGAAATGCACGAAACCGCCCGCATCCTGCACCAGGCCACGCCCCGGAGCCTGGTGATCCTGGACGAAATCGGCCGGGGCACCAGCACCTTTGACGGCCTGGCCCTGGCCTGGGCGGTGGCGGAGAACCTCCACGACCTGGACGGCGTGGGGGTGAAGACCCTGTTCGCCACCCACTACCAGGAGCTCACGGAGCTGCCCCGCCTCAAGCCCCGGGTGAAGAATTTCCAGGTGCTGGTGGCCCAAGAAGGCGGCAACATCGTCTTCCTGCACCAGCTGGCGCCGGGCGCGGCCTCGGAGAGCTACGGCATCCAGGTAGCCCGGTTGGCGGGGGTGCCCCAGGAGGTCATCACCCGGGCCCAGGAGGTCCTGGAGAACCTGGAGGCCGGGACCCTGGACCCCACGGGCCTGCCGCGCTTGGCCCGCCACCGCCGCCGCCCCGCCCGGGAGATCCCTCAGTTGGGTCTGTTTACGCCTGCCGGCGGCACCCCGGAGAAAACCGAATAACGCCCCGGGGCCGCCTGCCCCAAGTTTCCAGGCCCCTTGCCGACAAATCTGCATTAAGGAGAATGCCGATGAGATCCTGCAAGTCCTTGCTGCTGCTGGCCCTGGCCTTGGCCCTGTTAATCGCTGGAACCTCTGACGGGGCGGACGGCGGCCGGGCCGGGTATGAGCAGGGGGTGCAGTTGGGGGCCCAGGGGAAATTCCCTGAGGCCCGGGCCGCTTTTGAGCAGTCTCTGAAAAGCGCCCCTGGGGGCGCGGCCCGCAACTGTCTCGGGGTTCTGGACGATATTCAGGGCCGACGTATTAAAGAGCAGACTGGCATCCACCTCTTCCGGGCCTTCGCCTACTTTAACGGCTTCCAGACCGACGCCGCCATCCAGGAGCTGAACCGTGCGGCGGAATTGGACCCCAAGTATGCTTTGACCTACAGCCATCGGGGGGACGCCTGGGCCGATAAAAAAGACCTGCCCAAGGCCCTGGCCGACTATACCCGGGCCCTGGAAATCGACCCCCGTTACGCGGCCGGCTACCTCCACCGGGGGAACGCCTATGCCAGCCAGTCCCAGTTCGATCAGGCCATTGCGGACTACAGCCGGGCCCTGGAGGTCAATCCCCGTTCCCCCCAGGCCCTGTACAGCCGGGGCAATGCCTATGCCGAAACCGGCCGGTATGACCAGGCCCTGGCCGACTACGATCAGCTCCTGGCCCTGGATCCCGGCTATGGGCATGCTTACGTGCGCAAGGGCCTGGCCTGTGAGAAGGCGGGCCGCCGGCAGGAGGCCCTGGCCGCCTACCGGGCGTATCTGAAGAACGCCGTCTCCCCGGACCCCCGGCAGGTCCAGTTCGTCAAGGACAAGATCCAGGCGCTGGAAAAGACGCCTTAAGTATGGGCTTTCACCCCAGAGGCACAGAGGATACAGAGAAAATAATTTAGCCCTGGCTCTCAGCGCCAAGGCTAAAGGAATTCCTCTATGCAACTCTGTGCTCTCCGTGTCTCTGGGGTTAGGTTAGCTCATTTTCCCCCTTGACAAGGCCGGGATTTTTAACAAAAATTAACCTGCGAGCGGGAATAACTCAGCGGTAGAGTGCAACCTTGCCAAGGTTGAAGTCGCGGGTTCGAATCCCGTTTCCCGCTCCAGCTTTTTCGAGGCGGCATAGCCAAGAGGTAAGGCAACGGTCTGCAAAACCGTTATTCACCGGTTCGAATCCGGTTGCCGCCTCCAGTCCTAGCTTTTCCCCATGTAGGTGCCCTTAAGGTGCCCAAGGTTACCGAATTTCCTCCGCTATAGCTCTTAATTCTTCCTTGCTCACCTTGTAGGTGAATACGCTCAGGGTCTTGTGCCCGGACCCCGCCATGATTCGGAAAGAGTCATGTAACCGCCAGTTGTTAATGCCGTCCGCCGAGTGTATAGATACAAAGGCAAACCTCGGCTTTCCCAAATGGTGCGGGTGCTGCACCGGATGCGTGTCTTTAAATGGAATGCGGAGAGAGACCTCGGAGCATTTTTGCAAAGGTCAGATTTTTCATTTTTTAATTAGGATGTAAACGTTCCATTCCACGCCGGGGGTCCAATTTAGCTCTGGAAAATCACAACATGCTACTCCGAGAGCAGCGGCAATGCCGACCACTTGTTTAGCGCCTGCAGCATTAACTTGAAGCACGGCATTCGCTAACGCCTCGTCAGCGCTGGCATGGGATTTTCCAAGGATAATTCCATATTTTGCTGATTGAGCGTAAATCGCGGTTGCATTCCCGGTTTCCGCCGCTAGGACGGCCGTAGCGGTGCCTAAGACTATTGCCAAGATCAAGGCCGTTAGGAGAATGACTCTTTTCATATCTTTTCTCCTTTCCATTGGAAATGGGTTAGTTTGTGAACCGCTTGAAATGGCAAAAAATTGCTCCGAGGCCTGTTAAAAAATGTGGCTGGGAGAAGAAAAAGTCAAGCCGGTGATTTCCGGTTGCCGCCTCCGGTAGTCCTTCCCTTCTCCCCTTCCTTGCTGAATTCTGTCTCCCTGCTCATTTGTCCTTCTCAAACAGCTTCAGGTACTGGCCGTAGCCTTCCTTTTCCAGGTCCTCCTTGGGAATGAAGCGCAGGGCCGCGGAGTTCATGCAGTAGCGCAGGCCCGTGGGCCGCGGCCCGTCGGGGAAGACGTGCCCCAGGTGGGAGTCGCCGTGTCGGCTGCGCACCTCGGTGCGCACCGAGAACAGGCGCCGGTCTTCCCGGGTCACTAGGTTCCCGGGTTCCAGGGGCCGGGTGAAACTGGGCCAGCCGGTGTCGGAATCGAACTTGTCCAAGGAACTGAACAGGGGCTCCCCGGACACCACGTCCACGTAAATGCCTTCCCGGTGGTTGTCCCAGTATTCATTGTGGAAGGCCGGCTCCGTGCCCTCCTTCTGGGTCACCTCGTACTGCCGCGGCGTCAGCTGCCGGCGCAGCACCGCGTCCTCGGGTTTGCCGTACTTGCCGGGGTTACCGGGGTCGGCCGCGGCTTTCTTCCCCCGGCCCCAGACCTTTTCCAGGAATTGGTCCCGGCCGGAATTCCAGCGGTAATACTGGTAGCGCACCGGGTTTTTCCGGGCGTAGCCCTGGTGGTAATCCTCCGCGGGGTAAAACTTGCCCGCGGGGAGGATCTCCGTGACGATGGGCTGCTGGAAACGCCCGGACTGCGCCAGCTCCCGTTTGGACGCCGCCGCCAGGCGCTTTTGCTCCGCGTCGTGGTAGAAGATGACGGTGCGGTATTGCCGCCCCCGGTCCACGAACTGGCCCCCGGCGTCGGTGGGGTCCACGTGCCGCCAGAAGTAAGCCAGCAGCTCCTGATAGGAAACTTTTTGGGGGTCATAAAACACCTGCACCGCTTCCACGTGCCCCTTGGCGGCGTAATCCTCATAGGTGGGAGCCTCCCCCCGGCCGCCGGTGTAGCCGGAGATGACCTGCGTCACGCCGGGGACCTTGGCAAAGTCCGCTTCCGTGCACCAGAAGCAGCCGCCGGCAAAAGTCGCGGTGGCCAATTTTTTCCCTTTGTCATCCATCACGGTCTCCCGCGCCCCTTTGGCCTGGGGATGTTTCTCAGAATACAGCCGCGCCCCGGCCCATACCGCCAGGAGGGCTATGGTCACTATCAGCGCCAAAATGGTTTTCATACCGGTCAGTGCATCCCATGAAAACTCTAAGATAATTATCGCCCATTTCGTGGGTCAAGGGACCCCGCGGGCAATAATTCAGGGATTCCCTGAGGCGGAAATCAGGGAACCACCGATTGTCTCAGAAAAACACCCGCATTATAGAAGGGTAAACGGGGGAAATTTCTTTCACCCTTAAGCTCAGGCCACTCGCACTGGGGGACCCCAAGATGATGACCTGGCGGTTGGCGGTGGCTGCCTCTTTAATTCTGCTGGCGGGCTGCGGCGGCGGTTTCCGGGGCGGCTTGGTTCCGGGGGACACCGACACATACCAGACCGCCCCACCGCCGGACGCGGCTGAGTTGATGTCCGACGAGCTGAGCGCCCAGCGCCTGGAGGAGCTCTACGCCAAGAGCCGCCTCCCCGGCTGGGACCCGGCCCTGGAAGAGGAGCTGCGCCGCTGGGAGCATCAGGTCAAGTTCGACATGCCCGTCCAGGTGAACCGCCAGGTGCGAGCCTACCTGGTCTATTTCTCCACCGAGCGCAAGGACAAATTCCGTCTCTATCTGGCCCGCTCCACCCGCTACCTCCCCATGATCAAGGAGACCTTCGGGGAGTACGGCCTGCCGGAAGACCTGGCCTACCTGGCCCTGATTGAGTCGGGCTTTAACCCCGACGCCTGCTCCCGGGCCGGGGCCTGCGGCATGTGGCAGTTCATCAGGAGCACCGGCCGGCGCTACGGCCTGGAGGTCAACGACCAGGTGGACGAGCGCCGGGACCCCCGGAAGTCCACCCGGGCCGCGGCCAGATACCTGGCGGACCTGTACCGCCAATTCGGCTCCTGGTACCTGGCGGCCGCCTCTTACAACTGCGGCGAAAGGCGGGTGCAGGAAGAGTTGAGCCGGAACCGTCATAAGAATTTCTGGCAACTCTACTCTCACCACTGCCTGCCGGAAGAGACCACCAACTATGTGCCCCAGATGATTGCCGCCACCATCATCGCCAAGAACCCGGCGAAGTTCGGCTTCACCAACGTGGCGTACCAGCCGCCCCTGAGGCCGGATGAGTGGCGAGGGACGGAACCCGTAAGACACCTGGCCCTGGCCCCGACAGGAAACCGCCCGGCGGCCGCCCGGCCCAGCCTGCCCTCGTCCCAGGCCCGGGGCCGCAGCGCCGAGAACGGCAAGAAACAGTTAGCCGTGGCCCAGGGGAGCAAGTCCGGGGCCAAGGTCGCGGCCCATGACCACCACGACGTCCGGGTGGCCTCGGTGCTGGGCTCCTCCCAGCCTCCCGCCAAGAAAGCCGCGGCAGCCAAAGACAAGTCCAGGAAGCAGGCCGCCGCGCCCGCAAAACCGGGGAAAACCACCAAGGTGGCCGCTGGCCGGAGCTCCAAGAAGAACCACGCCGCGCTGGCCAAGAAGGGCGAGAACAAGAACGTCAAAAGCAAGGTGGCCCGGAAGGGCAAGCCCGGTCAGGCCTCGGCTACCTGACCCACTCCCACGCTTCATCACCAGAAAACACCTGGGGACGCCTTTGGGGGGCCACGTTGAATCCTTCCCTTTGGTACCACCAGCCGCCGTCCCATTAGTCCTTACTATTTGTGCGTTTGCGCCAAAAATTTCAATGGTTTTAAAAAAATTTCGTTGACGGAATTTCATTTACCCTTTAGGGTGGGAAAAACCAGGGGGGAGGGGACCTACTCTGGATATGACAGACCTCCCCGGACCGCCTGCCGCGGCGGGCCTTCCGGGGCCCTTGCTCCCATCAACCTCCGGAAAGTTTTTACTTTTTTCCCCTGTTGGACGATATCGCCACTAGAGGATTCCACCCACTACCACAACTTAAAAACGAAAAGGAGGAGCATCATGAGACGTGCGGTCATCGCGGTAATGGTTCTGGCATTGTCCCTGTCCCTGGCGGCTGCGGCCCAGGCTGCGGCCTTCCCTCCCAAGACTGCCTGTATTGAAACATATTATGGAGACTTGGCGGATGTGTCCATCAAAAGTGTCGCCAGCCTCAAGGATGCTTACGGGACCACGAAAGTCTACCAAATCAACGGTTGCTATAACTATTACGATTATTTCGGTTATACCTATGGCTACTACTTTCCTTTCCCCATAACCGGCACGGGGTACGCCTATAATACCGCCTATGGCCCCGTGTTCCATTTCAGCGTTTCCGGCACCTTCTCCGATGATTACTACAACTATGTCCTCAATATCGAGGGGTACGCCGACGCCTACTTTGGGGGATGGACGAACGTGGTCATCACCGCCGGTTGGGGTCTCGTCGGTCAATGGGGGGATGACTTCGGAACCATAAATTGCAGTTCCACTTACATCATTGACTATGACGCCAAGACATCCACCAGCGCCCCCAAACCCAGGGGGTCAATAGCTGAAAGCATTAAAGCCCGCATGCAGGCAGGCAAAGCCCCGCAGCCCCAGAAGTAACCCTGGAGCAGAACGGCAAAGACAGGGGCGGTCGTAAGGCCGCCCCTTTTTCTCTCCGCCTCGGGATTCTTTTTTTTTAGCCTTCCCGCCGCGGCCCAGGATTTTTTCCTTAACCTTCCGGCCGCGTTCGCCTTCTAAAGGGGTAAACCCTTGTGAAGGAGAAAAAGACCATGCGGCGACGGGCGATCTTCCTGGCGGTTCTGGCATTGTCCCTGGTTCTGGCGGGAGGGGCCTGGGCAGCGGCCTTCCCCCCCAAGAACCTCTGTTTCACCACGGATAACTATGGCGATCAAGCCACCTTTTTTATCAAGTTGCTGGCTACCGTCAACACCGGCGGCGGAGCTGACAAGATTTACTCCGTCAACGGCGAGTATGTGCTGTACGACTGGGGCAGCGTGCCCATGTCCGGCACCGGCCACATTGACCCCAATACGGGCGCTTTCCACTACTCCGTCAGCGGCGCCTTCTATGACGGTTACGACATCTACAGCTTTGCCTTCGAAGACTATCTGGACAACTCCTATGACCCGCCGGGATATATCGTCGCCTATGCCAACGGCTCCGCGGACGGGCCCTACGGCTGGGATGACACCTACACCCCGAGCGATTGTAAGGATGTGACCATTCCCTACAGCGCCAAGAAGGCCCTCAGCGCCCAGAAGGCTCCCCTGGCCCAGACCCTGAAGGCCCGGTCCGACGCCTTCAAAGCCGCCCGGGGCCAGTCCCAGCAATAATCTAATTCAGTGACGCCAAACCAGGGGCGGTCTCCGGGCCGCCCTTTTTTTTCTGCGTACATGCCCGCCTGTCCGCTTTTCCTGGTAAACATGAAAAAAGACAAAATTCTTTTGACAAAAGTTTATTATTTGCAGTAGGGTTTAGTTTAAATTTGCAGTTTATCTAGTGCCCCTGGGAGAAGAATCCTAAAACCCTATGCCTGCAGAAATAAGGAGGTGCATCATGAGACGAATGATGTTGATATTTATGGTCTTGGCCCTTTCCCTGGGCCTGGGGGCCGGAGCTTGGGCGGCCATGTATAAGGTCCCCAAGTCAATTTGTTTCCAAACTGGTAGCAACGGAGATTTGATCACCCTGACCATCAAGAGCATGAGTAGCGTCAAGAATGGCAACGGCACCATGAAGATGTACAATATCAACGGGGTGTACATGTACCGCGTGGGGGTGGGCCTCTATTTAACCTTCCCCATGACCGGCACGGGATACATCCATCCCTACTGGGAATGGTTCCACGTCACCATGACCGGCGCCATGAACGACACCTACCACACCTGGGTTTTCGCCGCCGAAGTCCACGCTTATTACGATGAGAATGGGAATCCCGCTGGCTTTGAAAATGTGGTGGTCACGGGTGGCTACGGCCTCCCTCCCCCGCCCGAAACTACCTGGGGATTTTATGACACCTTCTCCCAGACTGACTGCCTTGGTATAACCTTCACTCAGGATCTCCCTCACCCCAGGGGAGCCTTTTTGGAGTCCCTGAAGGCCCGGGCCGCGGCCACCAAAGCAGCTTCCCCGCCCGGCCAGAAGTAACCCCTTAAGCTGAAGGCCAGAAAGTAGGGGCGGTCCCCGGGCCGCCCCTTTTTATTGCTCCGGTGGGAAACGATTCTCTCTAGAGGTGGCGATGGCAGAATACTGCAGATACTTATTAAGAAAGGCGCCTTGCCTGTACTGACGGCAGCGGCCCGGGAACGCTGATTTACAGGGGTGCGATCTTGTTAAAGAGCAGCCGCGCCAGATTTTCGTCCAGGACCTGCAGGGTGCGGCAGACATCCAACGCCCGGCTCCGGTCGCCGGAGGCCAGGTAGGAATTGCCCAGCATATAGAGAAAAACCGCCCGCACCTCGCGGTTCCCGGACATCCAGGCGACGTTGTCATCCCTGACTTCAGGATGGTCAGGACCCGGCGCAGCAGTGATGGGTGGCATGGCAGAACCCCCTTTGGCGTTTTTTCTGGCCATTCTTTTCCTCACCTCGTCCGCAAGGCGGCCGCGGCGGCTCAAAATTCCGCTTCTTCCTCTTTAACCACCGGGCGCATCATCAAGGCCACGTCCTGGGTCCCCCCGTCCTGGCGCAGAAAGTAATCCTCCAGGATGGCCTTGACTTGAAAACCCCGGGCCCGGAAGGCGCTGATCACCGGCTTGTGGGCCGCAATCACCTCGGCCTTGAGCCACTGCAGGTTCTCTTTGAAGGACAGCTGGAGCAGTTCCTCCAGCATCAGGGAGCCCAGCCCCAGGTTCCGGACCGTGGGGGCCACGAAGATGCGCACTTCCCCCACGTGCCGGGCGGTATGCTTGCCCTTGTGCAGGATGGCCTCGGCCACGAAGCGGTTGACCTTCATATCCACCGCTACCAGCGGCAGCACCCGGTGGTAATCCAGGCCCTCCAGCCACTGTTGGGTGCGGTCCGGGTCCCGGAAATCCTCCTTCATGAGGCGCACCTCTTCGTCGGAGGCCTCCTGAAAAAGTTCCAGGATCCCTTCCCGGTCCTGCCAGTTCAGGAACCGCAGCATCACCCGGATGTCGCCGCCCAGGGAGACGAACTTGCGATAGGACGTGTGGTTTAACATCCCTATCCGGCCTCCTGCCTGCCCTTTCTTACGAAAATTCTTTTCTCGCCTCTTGCGCTATTTATTAACATCACCACAGTAACAAAAAGGTTACAGGTCGGGGCGCGGCGCTTCGGGGATAACCATTTGAGAAAACAGGTATTTTCAGGAGTCCAGAAGACCGCGGCAGGCTGCCGTCCTTTTCCCGGGGAGAAAAAAATAAGGCAGGACCTCAACCGGCGGAGCTTGTGACTATCTTCCCACAAGAGTGCGGGTAAGTTGGTAACTTTTGTGGCATTTTTACCCATTATTAAAAGTGGTCTGGTAGATTAAATACTTAGCGCCACAACTCCCCTCTTTTCGGGCCCTCCGCCCCCAGACCTGCCCCTGGGGACCACCTGCTTTATTTTCAGGAATATTCTTGATAATCAAGGCGTTACCCGGTGGGCACGGGCATTGCATACTAAATTGGTAGCAGTTTATGGCAATCCCCGTGGGCAAATCAGCAGGTATAGCAATGACGGAAAAGTGCGGTTTGGTCCTCATCGCCGAGCGCGGCTGCGAGCTGGCGCAAGGCCTGAGCCCCTGGGCCGTGGAGCAGGGCCACCTGTGCAAAGCGGTGGACAACATCAGGGACGTGCTCATGACCTTACAGTCCGAGAAGGTCAACGTCCTGGTGATGGACGCGGGGCTCCCCGACGCCATGGGCTATGAAGCCATCTCCATCATCAAGGGCCTGCACCGGAAACTCCCCATCATTATCACCGCGGACGAAAACAACCCGGAACAGGAAAGCCGGATCCGCCAGAAGGGCATCTTTTACTACCATGTGAAGTCCTTTGGCATGGATGAGCTCATCCTTGCCATCTCCAATGCCATGATGCGGTCATCTCACTAGTTCTGGAGAGGAGTCCATGAAACTACAGAAGAAACTGACTGCCGGAAAATTCGCAGTACTGGCGGAGGTGGAGCCGCCCAAGGGCACGGACGTCACCGGCATGGTGGCCGCGGCCGCCGCGGTGAAGCGCAAGGTGGACGCGTTCGTGGTCCCGGAAATGAACAGCGCGGTGATGCGCCTCAGCGCCCTGGGCGGGGCCCTGCTGCTCCAGGGCAAGGGCCTGGAAACGGTGATGCAGGTGTGCTGCCGGGACCGCAACCGCCTGGCCCTCCAGGGCGACCTCCTGGCGGCCCAGGCCCTGGGCGTGCCCAATGTCATGGCCGTCACCGGGGAGGACATCAGCCACGGCGACCACCACCAGGCCAAGGAAGTGCGGGACCTGGGCCTCCTGGAGTTGCTGGGCGCCATCCAAACCCTGCAAACCGGCCGGGACCTGGCCGGGGTGGAGCTCAAAGGCGCGCCCCAGTTCCTGGTGGGCGCCACCGTAAAGGTGGCCCCGGCAGGCCCGGCCCTGGACGCGGAGCTTAAGGCCCTGGACGAGAAGATCGCCGCGGGGGCCCGGTTCTTTGTCACCAACCCGGTCTTCGACCTCACGGTCCTGGAAAAATTCTTAAACCGGGCGGGGGGCCGACAGGCATACATCATCCCCACCGTGCTCCTGCTGAAGAGCGTGGGCATGGCCCGTTACATCGACAAGCACATTGAAGGGGTGAACATTCCCGCGAGCTTTATTGACCGCATTCAGAAGGCCCCGGACCGGGTCCGGGAGTGCGTGCACATCGCCGCGGAACTGGCGGCCGCGCTCAAAGACCAGGGGGCCAGCGGGGTCCACCTGGCCACCCTGGGCTGGGAAGACAAACTCCCGTCGATCCTGGATGCAGCCGGGATCTGACGGCCCACAGGAATAAAACTATGCCCAAAGATAAAGAGCAAATGGCGACAGCCGACAAACTCGGCACGGTAATGGTGGTGGGTGGCGGCATCGCCGGCATCCAGGCTGCCCTAGACCTGGCCAATGCCGGGTTCTACGTCCACCTGGTGGAGAACAAGCCGGCCATCGGCGGGGTCATGGCCCAGCTGGACAAGACCTTCCCCACCAACGACTGCTCCATGTGCATCATTTCCCCCAAGCTAGTGGAATGCGGCCGCCACCGCAACATCGAGATCCACACCTTGAGCGAGGTCCAGGACATCACCGGGGAGGCGGGAAACCTCACCGTCACCCTGAAGAGACAGCCCCGCTATGTGGATATGGCCAAGTGTACCGGCTGCGGCAGCTGTACCGAAGTCTGCCCGGTGGGGATGAAAGACGAATTCAACATGGGGCTCTCCGACTGGCGGGCCATCTACCGTCTTTACCCCCAGGCCATTCCTTCCACCTTTGCCATCAAAAAGCTGGACCGGGCCCCGTGCACCCTTACCTGCCCCGCGGAGATCAACGTCCAGGGCTACGTCCAGCTGGTCAAGATGGGGAAGTACGAGGAGGCGGTGAAGCTCATCATGGAGCGCCTGCCGCTGCCGGGGGTGCTGGGCCGGGTCTGCCCCCACCCCTGCGAAGCCAAGTGCCGGCGGGCGGAGTTGGACGAGCCGGTGGCCATCTGCGGCCTCAAGCGCTTCGCCGCGGACCAGGTGGAGTTATCTTCCTTCAGCCCCCCGTTGGTGGAGGCCCGTCCGGAAAAAATCGCCGTCATCGGCTCGGGCCCCGCGGGCCTGGCCTGCGCCTACCACCTGGCGCGGCAGGGCTACCGCCCCACCATCTTCGAGGCCCTGCCTCAGGCCGGGGGCATGCTGCGGGTGGGCATCCCCGACTACCGCCTGCCCAAGGACGTATTGGATAAGGAAATCGACAACATCCTGCGCCTGGGGGTGGAGCTCAAGACCAGCACCGCCCTGGGCCGGGACTTCACCCTGGACTCCCTGCAGGAGCAGGGGTATCAAGCGGTCTTTTTGGGCATCGGCTGCCACGTGGGCAAGCCCCTGGGGGTGCCCGGGGAAGACGCGGCCGGCGTGCTCCAGGGGGTGGAGTTTTTGCGCCGCCACAACCTGGGCCAGCCCCAGGAGATCGGCCAGAGCCTGGCGGTCATCGGCGGCGGCAACGTGGCCATTGACGTGGCCTGCACCGCCCGGCGCCGGGGCTCCCAGGTGACCATCGTCTACCGCCGCTCCCGGGAGGAGATGCCGGCCTTTGCCCACGAAGTGGAACAGGCCATGTGCGAAGGGGTGGACATCGTTTATTTGGCCGCGCCCCTGAAGGTCCTCACCGGCAAGGACGGTAAAGTCGCGGGCCTGGTCTGCCAGCAGATGAAGTTAGGCGAGCCCGACGCCTCGGGACGGCGCCGGCCGG
>Ga0315268_10004813_pt1 | contig 14577 bp, 9 predicted proteins | sample C1_top_MG_FD_204535 | JGI IMG/M metagenome (GOLD analysis project Ga0315268, IMG submission 204535) | Sediment microbial communities from Yellowstone Lake, YNP, Wyoming, USA - C1_top | ecosystem: Environmental > Aquatic > Freshwater > Lake > Sediment | place: USA: Wyoming | collected 2017-08-01
GTGCCGAATCCACGACCTCTGAGGTTATCGCTTGAAAGAACCCTGATTGTTTCCATCATCTGCTCTGCAGAGAAAACTGCCGGAAGCTTTGCGAGAGGCTCCCTTGGAGCAAGTTCTCCCATTTCGACCTTTGAGACTGTCCCTGCCATATCGGCTATAAATGCTGTCATCGGTGAATTAAAGACCGGCCACCTGCCTTTAGCTATGTTTACAGGCTCATCCCCTTCGAATACGAGATAACTATACTTGTGATAATGGGGTAGTTTCCGGCTGAGACCAGGTAGGGCTTCAGCTTGATCGGATACAATAAATGTAATGGCCATGTCTTTATTTTTAGGATTCCGTGCAGCGAGCACTACTGAATGGTTCTCACGGGGGATTTCGGTTTTTCCGATCTTCACGCTCTTATTGTTTATGGTCACATCGTACCCCAACAGTGCTGATACTGTCTCTTTAAAAAAACGATTATCCCATCCTAAAACGGTTACTGCGCAGTCTGAAGGGATTTTATCCACCTCGTTATCAAGCTTCACCATTACCGTATCAGGTCCTGAATTACTCAAGACTTTGGCAAACTCTTGATAGGCCTGAAGCAGTTTACCTTTTGCGGAAGATGGCAGGAGTATAAGCATCTTTTCTGCCCCTAATGCCTGTGAAAATGCAGGAGGAAGCTCTTCACGGTCGAGCTTTCGGAAGAAGTCAAACTCAGGATCTACATCAAGCCTTAAAGGACGTGAAGGTAGAATGAGTTTCAGTTCAAGGCGCTTCTTATCCATAACAACAACAGTCTGAAAAGCCCGCTTTTGTCCTTCCAAAGTCACTGCAACCGGTATATGCAAGAGATAAGCTTCCTCGGGCTGGACCTGCTCGATGAGAGCAGTGAGAACATAACTGTCTCCTTCTGCATTTGCTTTTGCACCACTCAGCTTTATCTTTGGAGCACCGGGCAATGTTACCCACTGGTTGAACTCAACTCTCAGATTTTTTCCTGAAACGGTTTCAAAGCTTTTTCGAAGATCGTCAAATGAAGAAAACGAGAATTTATGTTTGTAGTAGAAGTCCTGAAGTCCTGCTATAAAGTTTTTATCTCCCAGTGCCAGTCTGAGCATGTGAAAGAACATGAGGGATTTACCGTATCCCACTGCTTCTGAAGAGGAGCTATGTCTGGAATGAAATTCAGTTAATGGAAAATCCCTTGCGCTTAATACATAGTCAGCATATTTCTGGAGGGTTGCCTGACGGTACTCAGATCCGCTTCCTTGCTGCTCCTTGATAAGGTGATCGGAAAGATATGCGGTCAGTCCTTCTGACCAGTTTCCCTTCATGTAGTCCGGGAAGACACTATTTCCCCACCAGTTATGGAGTATTTCGTGGGGGTAAGAAGAGTTGATAATGAAGGGGAAGCGGATGACCTTCGGACCGAGGAGTGTAAATGAAGGCATTCCAAACCCTGTCTCCCAGAAGTTCTCTACAAGGGCAAACTTCTTATACGGATAACTACCGATGAGTTTTTCATACATAGTGATGTATCGGACCGTTGCATCCAGATATTTATTAGCCAGTTCTTTATCCGGTGTGCGAAGAAAGATCATGGCTAAAACCCTGTTAGCAGTCTGTGTGTACTCTGTAAACGGGGCAGCTACGATAAATATCTCTTCTTGAGGATCTGGTGATTCCCAACACACACGAGTCCTGTCTTTATTTTCATCATGCAGCGTGCGCTCTCCCTGGCTTACTGCATCCCACTCCTGGGGCAGCTCCACCTGGAGGGTGAAGGTTACCAGTCTATCATCAGATGTTGGATACCAGAATGAATTTCCTGCAAGATAGACCCCTTCTTCTGAAATAATGCCAGCAGTCTGCTGAAGGCCCCGCGCCTGCTCTTTGCCATATAGTTCAAGGGGATGGTAAATACTTCCACCATATTTAAGTACGAACGTGCTTACGCCAGGAGGAAGTTTTACCCTGAAGGATTCAAGAGGGACGGCTCCTGACTTATCTGTTTCGTAGACAATACTTACTCCGGGTGTCGGTGAAGAAGGTTGAAGTCCTTTATGAAGTAAAAATTGAAATGTAGGCAGGAATCTTTCGGGCACGTTTACCGAGTCTTCGGCAGTAAATCTTCGCTCTTTAGGATAAAGCACAACTTTTAAATCGTGCCGGATTATCTTATTGGGTAGGAATGGCTCCCCTGCTTTCAGAGTAGTAGGGACAACTGTAGAAACAAATAAGATAACAACAAGAGAAAGAAACAGACATCTCATGATATTCCTCATCAGTTCAAAACTATTCAATCCAGTCAGCTATAAAAATGTCAGTAGCCCTGGGTTTTTGTAGGTTTCTATTTGAGGCAAAGACCAGCTTTTTGCCATCGTGCGAAAACATAGGGAAACTGTCGAAGACATTATTATAAGTGATCCTTTCAAGACCGGTGCCATCAATATTGATGATGTAAAGTTCAAAGTTATGGCCGAATTTCTTAATGTCTTCATGCCAGTCATCCATATTGCTCGAAAAGATGATGCGTTTACCATCTGGATGCCATGAGGGAGCAAAATTCGTAGCTCCGTTATGTAAGATCCTTTTCTTGTTTGAGCCGTCTGCGTCCATGACCCAGAGGTCAAGAGGAACAGGGACGATATAATTGTTTTCCATACAATCTTGCCACATGGTTTTCTCCTCTTCGGTCTCTGGATACCAAGCCCTCCAGACTATCTTCTTCCCATCGGGCGAAAACCATGGCCCGCCATCGTATCCTATCCTGTCTGTCAGCCGTCGCACATCAGAACCATCAGAGTTCATGAGATAGATGTCAAAATCCCCGTACCTTTGTGAGCCAAACACAATCTGCTTTCCATCAGGAGAAACAATAGGCTCTGCATCATACTTTGGGTTGTCGGTTATTTTTTTCATGTCAGAACCAGCTGCATCAGCTACAAAAATGTTATAAGGGTAAAGAGGCCAGATAAAGTGGGCACCTTGTGGCATCCTGGGTTTTTGCGGACAATCTCCCGGGAGGTGACTCGTTGATGAAAAGACTATCCTCTTGCCATCAGGGAAAAAGAAGGAACATGTGTGGGCACCATGCTCGGGGCTGACCATATGTTTGTCTGATCCGTCTATGTTCATCACCCAGATTTTATCGCAGGTGTAACTGCCTCTATTTGACTGAAAGATCAGTTTACGGGCATCAGGGCTGAAATATGCCTCACCATTGTCTCCGTCAAAGGTGAGCTGTGAGACGTTTTTCATATGCTGTTCTATGAATATGCTTTCACCTGATTTTACTGCCACTTTCTTGGTAACGCATCCTACCATCAAGGCTGTCACCAAAACGATCAAAACAGTTTTTTTCATTGTATTTATTCCTCTCCGAGCTGATACTTTAGGTTACAGTTTTCTTTTGGTTTTTTTCAACAAATCCTACTTGACACTGATGAGGCCGAGAGCAAAGCAAATTCCCAAATTAAGTGATAAAAATTGTCATTGCGAGTGTAACGAAGCAATCTCACTGTTTTCGAGGAGATTGCCACACACCCTTCGGGTGCTCGCAATGACAGGTTGCATAATTGTTTTAGACAGTTATCATTGTATTTGAGATACAATAAATAATAAAAACAGACAAGGAGTCCTTATTTGAAAATATATCTCATTCTTATACTCTGTATTTACATTCTGAAAGAGGGCTTTGAATATCTGCTCCGGTATTTGAATCTCAGATATATGAAGAAATTTGGCTCAGTCGTACCGCCTGAATTTGAAGGGAAGGTAGATGAAAACTTACTGAAAAAGATTCAGGAATACGAGGCTGAAAAAACCAGATTCAGTTTTATTTCATCAATATTCGGTAATGTCGTCACAGTCATATTCATCTTCGGCGGGCTCTTGAATATTTATAATTCATGGGTTTCATCTTTAAACTGGCCTTTTATCTTAACAGGAATATTGTTTTTCCTATTTTTGAGCTATGCCAGTACATTCCTTTCGATACCATTTAGTTTATATAGCACATTTAAGATTGAGAATAAGTACGGTTTCAACACTATGACACCAAAATTATGGTTTTTTGATTTTTTTAAATCACTACTGATTTCGACAATATTAACGGGCATTTTAGTATTAGTTGGGCTATGGTTAATTCAGTCAAGCCCGCATTACTGGTGGATCTGGGTCTGGGCTTTCTTCATGATCTTCAGTTTATTCATGATGTATATTTCCCCTTATGTAATCGAACCCCTCTTCAATAAATTTACTCCGATTGAGGAAACAGGTCTTGAGGATAAGATCAAAGACCTGATGCAGAAGATTCGTATTAAGGTTAGCAGGGTCTTTAAAATGGATGCATCAAAAAGAAGTCAGCATACCAATGCATATTTTTCAGGCATTGGAAAAGTTAAAAGAATAATACTTTATGATACCCTCCTTGAAAAAATGAATCACAATGAGATACTTGCTATACTGGCTCATGAGGCGGGTCACTGGAAGAAGAAACATATACTGAAAATGATTATCGTCGTAGAACTCGTCTCCCTTGCCGGGATTTATATCTCTTTCAGAATTCTTCAGACAGATAATCTTACAGACCTCTTTCAGATTAAACAGGGGACCTTTTTTGCAAAGGTTGTTGTCCTCGGTTTTATCGGAGGCATTATTTCTTTCCCATTCATTCCTCTGAGCAGTTATATTTCGAGGCACTTTGAAAGAGAATCAGACAGGTTTGCATGTGAACTAACAGAAGATACAGAAGATATGACAAGTGCCTTGATAAAGCTCTCGAAAGATAATCTTTCGAACCTCCATCCTCATCCCTTATACGCAGCATTTTACTATTCCCATCCCCCTATTGTAGAACGGATAAAGGCAATCCAGACCATGCGATCTGCCTCATTATTTCCTCATCAGTCTGAATAAAGATAAGATTCCGAGGGTTATGGATGAAGCAGCTGCACCTATTGCAAGCACCCTCTGATTGATCATCTCAAAAAAGAGTGCTGCTACTGCTGCAGTCACGGTGAGTATGACCATCATCATCACCTTTGTCATAGATGTAAGATCAGTTATCTTTTCAATGTCAGAAGGTGAGAGTCTAACCATAAAATCACCTTTTCCCGCAGTATTTAAGAAATCAGCCAACAAAGACGGTAACCTCAAGAGCTTTATACTGGTATCCTTTAATTCGCTGAGTATGAGATCAACTTGCTCTTTCGCGCTGCCTTTCAGAAACTCTTTTATATAAGGTTTGCCTATTTCAATGATATTGGTTTCAGGGTTCAAGCTGTAAGATATGCCGTTTAATATCCCTATTGTCCTGCCGAGGAGTATAAAGTTGTTTGGTATCTGAATAAAATCGAGGACATTTATGATATTCCCGATTTCCTTCCAGATATCATCAACAGTCAGTTTTTTAAATTCTCTTGGTGATATGTACCTGTATTTTTCTATAAGAGATTGTGCAACATCAGTAATAGCCCTATAATCAGCACCTTCAATGATAAAGCCCATTTTCCTCATTGATTCAACAGCGTCATCCGGATTCCTTTCAACAATAGCATTTGCAAATTTTCGCAGTTCTCTTACTATCCTCTCAGGTATTGCCTGAACCATACCAAAATCAACAAATACAAGCCTTGGACCATGTTGCACAAAAATATTGCCTGGATGAGGGTCACCATGAAAAAAACCATGCAGGTAGATCATCCTGGAGTATATTTCTCCGAGAAGTGCAGATGTGTCGGCACAGTTTATTCCCGATGTCTTTATGGCTTCACATTCATTAATCTTAATTCCGTCAACAAACTCAAGCGTCAATACATGCTTTGTTGTATGTTGCCAGTAAACAGCAGGAAAGATAACCCTGTCATCCCCTTTGAAGTTTTCGCTGAACCTCTCAGCATTTTTACCTTCCTGTATATAGTCGAGTTCCGCCCTTATAATTTTTGAAAATTCCTTATGTAGCAAATCAAAATCTATCCGGCCGTATTTACCCCTGAAAAATCTTATTATTACTTTAAACATGCGGATGTCTGTCTCCATAATCTTCTCAATATCAGGATACTGTATTTTTACAGCTACCTTGCGACCATCCTTGAGCAGTGCCTCATGTACCTGTCCCAAGGATGCTGCAGCTATTGGCTCTGTATTGAACTTTTGGAAGATATTCTCTGGTGAAGCGCCGAGGTCATCTATTATCCTTTTCCTGATTTCGCTATAGTCATAGGGTGGAACGCTATCCTGAAGGAGTGAGAGTTGTGATGTGTATTCTTCAGGAAGGAAGTCTACCCTCGAGCTCAGGAACTGGCCTACCTTTATCATGAGACCTCTCATCTTAATAGCCTTTTCTCTGATTAGTATGGCATTTCTTCTATGGAGGTCTTTGAGTGATCGGTGTTTTTTTTCAGTCCCCATGAACAGACTCAAAAGACTAAAGAGTTTATAGGAGATGAGTATTCTCAGTGCAATCAGGAGTCCTTTAAAAAATCTCTTCTTGTAATGGATATTGTTCATAGAGGAAATGTTATCGTCTGGTTTTTATATTTTCAGTCCGACTTCTGTAGCACTTCGCAAGGCTGCTCCGAGGTTATTAGGTTCTTTTGCATCTCCGACGGCATATATTTCTTTCACCTTGCCTTGAAGAGAATCAAAAAGAGAATTGTCCGAAGTACTACCGACTGCAATAATAACAGAATCAGCCTTTAGTTCTTGTCTTGCTCCATCTCTATTCTCAATAATAATCTTTCCTTTTTCTATCTCTATTACCTTGGAATTGGTAGTAATGGTAACTCCTCTTTCTTTCAGTCGCTTAAGGAGCTCCTCCTTCGGTATCTCTTTCATTCTTCTCAATGGTTCTTCACACATTTCAACAATTGTTATGTTTTTTGCTTGTGAAGAAAGCAGATCTGCTGTCTCACAACCGATGTCACCACCTCCCAGAATAACAATATTTGTGCCGAAATCAAAGGATGGTCTTTCATATGTTGCTCTAATATCAAAGACGAATGACTGGTTAATTCCTTTAATATTCGGAATGCAAGGTCTTGAACCTGTGGCAATGATAACTGCATCAGGTTTTTGCGAAAGGATTTCCTCTGATGAAGCAGCAGTTTCAAGTATAACCTTTGTGCTTGTCTTTCCAAGAGTATACTTCAAAAATCTCAAGGCTTCATCCATTCCACCTTTGAATGGAGCCACAGATGCAAAACGTAGTTGTCCACCAAGGGATTCATTTCTTTCATAAAGGGTAACATCATGCCCTCTTTGACTGGCGAGGACTGCGGACTGTATACCAGCTGGTCCACCTCCTATGACAATCACTTTCTTCTTTTTTAAAGCTGGTGTTATCTTGAGACGATATTCCTGTCCTGCGAAGGGATTTACTGAACAGCTTCTACCCAGTCCTTTTACACCTTTTTCCGCACAATCTTCAAGATCGTATACACATCTGCGTATGTCTTCAACCATACCCGCTTTTGCCTTCTCAGGCAGATAGGGGTCAGCAATAAGTGCACGTGCCATGGCAATGAAATCAGCATCATTCTCTTTAATGACCCTGTCTGCCAACTCCGGTGTGTTAATCTTTCCTATTGCGATAACTGGAATGTTAACCGCAGTCTTTATGGCTTTTGCCAGCTGAAGGAGAGTTCCTGGAGGAAGATAATGGGAAGGGATGGTCATTCTTTTTGTAGCCTTGTTCCCTCCTGTAGCAAGGATTGCATCAGCACCTGCTTGGGCTATAAATTGAGCAATGACGGATGTTTCTTGAAGGTTAAGCCCTCCTTCGACAAATTCATGGCAGACAAGTTTGACGATTACTGGATAATCATTGCCTGTTTGCTTTTTAATAGCCTTTATGAGGTCTAAGAGAAACCTTGCACGATTTTCAAGGCTTCCTCCATACTCATCTGTTCTCTTGTTAGAAAGTGGTGAAAGGAGTTGGGAGATAAAATCTCCATAACTTGCCTGAATCTCTATGCCATCATATCCGAGTTCCATCGCCTTCTTTGCACCATTTGCCATTATATTCAATATCTCTTTTGTTTCTTCTGAAGTCATAATTTTGACAAGCGGCGCAACCCATACATTTCCTTTCTGCTTAGCACCGGAGACTTCATGGTCGAAGATTCGTTCTTTAGGATAATTAAGCTGCATGAAGGCTTTTGCCCCTTCTGCATGAATTGCATTGAGAAGTGTTTTAATACTTTCTGCGAATTCAGGAGTATCAAACCGCAATTCATTAGGCCCTTTATATGTCTTCGGGAAATCAAGGCATGGGCAGTCAAGCACAATCATGGCAACTCCGCCACGTGCCCTTTCTCTGTAAAACTCTATCATCCGCTCATTTACCCGGCTGTCAGTAGAATATTTTGTTGGATATAAGGACATAATCAAACGATTTCTTAAGAGACATGTCCCGATTTTTCCTTCCTGAAATATATGAGGAAAATACATCTTTAACCTCCCACTTATAGCATTTGCTAAGCTACAACAACATTATACCAGATGCAGACAAATACCCATCGATTTCTTGACAATACAAGATCTTTAACCAATAATTAGACCATATGCCCCCTATTCAATTTATATCTTTCCCTCCGTTGATGGTCTAAGACTCTTAGAGGAGGGCAAGGGGAGGGTGAATGGTTAAGGGGCGATATATTGAAGCGGGGCTTTATCAGGGAGGTAATAAAGGAGTATAAGGTAAAAGCAATAATAAAGCCAAAGGGATAATCTAAAAAAGATGGAAAAGAAAATAAATAGAACCGTCCCATTAAAATTATTCTACGCCACTTCTCTACTCTACCTTCTATTCTTCTATATCCTTCTAAATAAATACATAAAGTTGGAGGTTGAAAGTGTATTTGCGAATAGGTGAGTGGTGTGAGTGCGAGCGCTCATGTGATACATCGAGAGGCAGGCTTGAGGCTGGCATTTCAGTATACGAGTGTGAGGATGCGGGGCAGGGCAAGTGGCAAGGCAAGGGCGCGGCGTTCGCCAAGCGCAAGCGACACATGGGCCAGCAGAAAAAGCTTGGACCCGGTACATGGTACTTGGTCACGGGTGAACGGGTAGGCACTGGAGCCGATAAAGAACCTCTTCTGAAAAAAGTGACTCCCCACAAAATAGTTGTTTGGGATGGGTCCGGATTCTTCATAGAGAAAACCGTAGTGCAAAGCATAAAGTACAAGCATCATCAGGGGTTTCGTGAGTGTACATGCGACTCCATCGATGATATTTTGAAAGTTAGGAAATTAGGTTATATTAAAACTAAGAAAAAATGAGTTCCCAACCAGTTTTGTTTGACCTGAGACGCCACGCGCCGACTTTTTTTGCTTTGCAAAGGTGACTGTGAGGCCATGGAATCAGGCTTTGAAATGGCTGGTTGTTCTACCCTCGGCACGTGAGGATAGCAGAGGCACGACTACAGTTCAACGCCAGTAGATTCGACACCGCCGGGCCTCGCAGTAAGAGAGGATAATACTGGACATAAGAAGGTTGGGGGCAGTTGTTCGAAGGATCGAACTATCTGTATTTTTTCATTATGGATTGCTGCTGTGCCCTTATGGATAACAAGTACAGAGGAAAATACCTGTTCGATATATTACCGAGAAGTGAAGGATAAACCATTGAATGACTAAGTACTTTTTGATATAACAGTTGATAAGGGGTAGCCCGAGGTTGTTTGACGAAGATGGGTGATGATGCTAAGAGCAGGCATACATAACACCGCTTCCATTAATCAGTTGCCGATTTTTACGAAGGTTCTATCGTGATGTCACTAAGAGGAGGAAAACATGAAATTCTTAAGCCTGGAAAGAGAAGTAATTAATAAGAGAATGATTATTCAGCCCATTGTGCTCATACTGAATATCTTTTTAAGCGTATTACTTGCATATGCTGATGATGTCGAAATGGGGGTGAAAGCATATGATAAAGGAGACTTCAAAACTGCATATCAGATATTTTCAAAAGCGGCGGAAAACAATATTGCCTTGGCACAAACGAGTCTTGGTTTAATGTACTACAAGGGCCAAGGAGTGCAAAAGGATTACAAGGAAGCTGTAAAGTGGTACCGTCGCGCAGCCGAGCAAGGGTATGCCAGGGCACAATCTAATCTTGGGACCATGTACGCTAAGGGCGAAGGAGTACAAAGGGATGATCGAGAAGCTGAAAAATGGTTCCGTCTGGCAGCTGAGCAAGGCTATGCTGCCGGCCAAGCTAATCTTGGATTATTCTATGTCTTAAACCGAGGAGTACAAGGTTACAAGGAAGCCATAAAGTGGTTTCGCTTAGCGGCCGAGCAAGGGGATGCTGACGGACAATACTTTCTCGCTGTTATGTTCAAGATGGGCACGGGAGTTCTTCAGGATTATAAGGAAGCTGCAAAATGGTTTCGCTTGGCAGTTGAGCAAGGAAATGCTAAGGCAAAATGTCCTCTTGCGGAGCTTTATGCAGAGGGTGAAGGAGTTGAGAAAGACATTTCTATGGCAAAAAAACTTACTAAGGAAGGGTTTGCTGCAGGGGAAACTTATTGCCAGCAAGTCCAGGTTAAATATAATCTCGCAAGCACAACCACAGCGCAAATGGAAAATTCTGTGAAGACCTTTGAGACAACATCAAGAATCTATTCTATCGCCTTTAGTCCCGACTCATCAGTTCTTGCCGCCGGTCTGAAAAACGGAAATATCATTTTATGGAATGTTTCTGAAGGCAGTACTATCAAAAAATTTGAGGGCCATACAGATTCTATCGAGACAGTTGAATTTAGTTCCGACGGCAATATATTGGTTTCAAGCGGACTAAAAGGTAATGTGATATTTTGGGATACATCTACTGGTAATAGGATAAAGTCTTTTCAGTGCAGATCTAAAATGGGACAGACGAATTCTTTACTTCGCAGCGCATTAAGTCCGGATGGTAAATTGTTGGCTGCTTTATTTCCTGCGGAACCGAATGTCTATGAATTAACAATATGGGACACCAGTAAACAAGAACCACTCACCACTATTAAAAGATGGGGCTTGCATTGGTTCTTTTTCAGCCCGGATAGCAAAAGATTGATAACAGTAACGGATGGTATTGAAGACAATGGGAAAAAAATTCTCATATGGGACACAGGTAATTGGGAGAAAGTTGCATCATTTTATGGCGACTGGCCTTCCGCATTAAGTCCCTCTGGCCATATTCTGGCGACCCCAATGACAACTGGACTTGCTCGTGTGGTGCTAAGTTATGAAACAAAAAACGTTTCGTCAGCAGAGGAGCGGGCGGCGATAAAAAAGAAGTTTAATAGTGAAACTGATGAAGTTATCCTGTATGACATTTCGACAGGAAAAGAAATAAAAAGAATCGCCGCATCAGTTGGCCGGACAGGTATTCTAAAATTCAGTACAGATGAACAAACCCTTATAGCGTTATCACCGGGGTACATTGGTAATGTTTGGGATGTGACAACAGGGGCACATATTGAAAAATATCGCCTCAGTGACTGGTCGCGTGGGAATGCCCACGCCTTGAATACAAATGGGCGGCTTCTTGCATCGTCCTCTTGTTCATCGGATATTTATATAGAGTGTAAAGACACTCTTAAAGTAGGGGACTGGCGCCCCATAGGGTTAGCACAGGAAAAGAAAGTTGAAGCTGTGGCAAAGGCCGAAGAGGAGAGAAAGAAAAAGGAAGAAATAAATAGGGTCTGGGATTTTAAGAACAATAAATCAGGCGTAGCTTGGATTGCCATATATAAAATTGCTCCAAACATGTTCAAGGAGCGGCCGGAGGTTACCGGTGTCGTTTACGGCATGCAATTTTACTCTCCAAACAAAGATAAATTTGAATGGATAAGAGTTCAGGGGCAAATTTTCTGCGGCATGCCTGCTTGGGAACGGAATAGATCAAATGGCCATGTTCTTGACCGCATTGATATCTGTTACGATGAAAAAAGACAAGCTTATGAAACTATAACACCGCATTTCCCGGAAAGGTGGGGGTATTATTGGTATGAAGTCATACCGGTCAGCGATGATTTTGTTGATGAGTTAATCTGTAAGAATATACTACAAAAAATCAAAAAGGGTGATTTCAGGGGCAGTAGAGAATTGACTAAACAATGAATTACCCGGAGACATTTATCGTATATATCGATCTAATCGATTGGGCGAAGTTATTTCTTGCTTCGCAAGAAGATGCCATAAATAGGCTGGCCCAATTCCAAAGATTTGCCCGCGCGCAACTTGAAGGCGACAATTACTTGTCCTTTGTTGTAACATTCGCAGATAATGTTTGGGCGCGTTGTTTAAAATCTCGGGCATCGCTGAAAGATTTATTAGACAAAACAATCGAGGTTGTTGAGTATGGGAAAAATAACGGGTTAAAACCATGGTGCGTTGTTACCTCTGGTTGGCTGTACTTTGATATTTTAGATCAGAGTATTACTACCGGGGCAAGTGTTACAGATATTCGTTCACAGCATATTTCGGGCATAGGTGATGCTCAGGTTCGCGCTTCCTGTGCTGCAAAAACCCGCAGACTAATAGAAAATGTCGTATGGGTTGAGCGCCAACTCTGCGCTGATATTATTGGGACGTATGACACAGGTTCTGTCGTAAATCTGGCAGGCGAAGAAAAGTGGCCTTTTACAGATAGAACTGAATTTATTTCGATAGCCAAAAAAACTTGAATTAAATACTAGTGTACTGTCTGTAACACTTCTTTACACTGTCATTGCGAGGGACAATGTCCCGAAGCAATCTCACTACGAGATTCCTCGCTTCGCTCGGAATGACAAAGAAGTAAAGTTATTTCGCTGACAGGACACTAGGAGACATGCCAATACATCAAGAGCGACGCGAGACTTTCCAGGGTTGGTTTCTTGGTGTCTTTCCCGTAAGCGTGCTAACTTTGTCATGGATGGAGCTTGGAGTGGGGATAATGACTATGAAGCTGTAGAAAAAGTCTCGAAAGGCTTATAATATCGCCATTCATTTGTAAACAGAAGCAAAGACAAGGGTTAGCAAGGAGGATGGATGGCGAGATATAAAGAGTACGACTATTCTCAGGGTAAGTTCATACCTGTATACTTTGACAAACAAATATTGCCCGGCACATTTGAGTATACTCTTCATTATCTTATAGACAACGAAATAGACCTATCTCTTTTTGACTCTCGGTACCAAAACGACGAAACTGGCGCACCTGCGTACGATCCTGCAATATTGCTGAAGATAATATTGTATGCCTACTCGCGTGGGATTACCTCAAGCAGGAAGATAGCGCAGTGCTGCCATGAGAACATCATCTTTATGGCGCTTTCGGCAGACACCCAGCCACACTTTACAACCATTGCCGATTTTATCTCATCGGTAGATCAGGAAATCATAAGGTTATTTCTTGAAGTATTATTGATCTGTGATGAGATGGGACTGATCGGCAAAGAGATGTTTGCTGTAGACGGATGCAAGCTGCCATCCAATGCATCAAAGGAGTGGAGCGGAACGAAAGAGGACTTTGAGAGGAAGAAAGAGAAGATGGAGCAGGTGATCAGACAGATCGTGAAGCGGCACCGCGAAATAGACACCACCGAGAAGAACAGGGAAGACGTTGAGCAGGAAAGGCAGTATGTTGACACCATTCGGAAGAAGGTGAAGAAGATAAAGGAATGGCTTAAAGACAATGACGACAAGCCCGGCAAGAGCGGAAAACCCATCAAAAGCAACATTACGGATAATGACAGCGCGAAGATGAAGACATCGCATGGAGTGATACAGGGATATGACGGAGTGGCAGTGGTTGATGACAAACATCAGGTAATCGTGCATGCGGAGGCTTTTGGTGCAGCGCAGGAGCACGACCTTCTTGAGCCGATGGTAGATGGGACAACAGAGAACTTTGAGGCCATAGGTAAACAGGACGTGTTCAAGACAGCAAAGCTCGTTGCTGACAGCGGGTTTCACACAGAAGACAACGTGAAGATGCTCATGGAAGAAGGGATCGATGCCTACATAGCGGACACACAGTTTCGGAAACGCGATCCGAGGTTTGTGGAAGTGGATAAATATAAAGAGCGATCTCGCCGTGAACAAAGAGAACTCAACGGGACAAAATTACTGTATCATCCTCGGGACTTCACCATGACCGGGGACAAAAAGTTTTGTATTTGCCCTGCTGGCAAGAGACTCTATTTTAAAGCGAATGTGGTAATAGGCGGATACCGTGCAATTAAGTTTCACGGACGAAAGACGGACTGCCGGGTTTGTGGATCACGCGAAAAATGCCTCAAATACCCTGACCGCACAGAAGCCCGCCAGGTAGCCTTCTTTCAGGGCCGAGCGGAAACGGCACCATATACATTTACCCAGAAGATGAAACAAAAGATCGATTTGATAAAAGGCCGGCTTATCTATAACAGAAGACTCGGGACAGCAGAGCCACCATTTGCCCATATCCGCTCCATCTTGAGATTGGACAGATTCACTTTACGAGGGAAACGAAAGGTAAATATACAATGGAAACTTTATTGTCTGGTGCATAACCTGATAAAGATCCATCGGTATGGGACTGCTTTTGCATGAAGTGGTTAGATAGATA
>Ga0315268_10004814_pt1 | contig 14576 bp, 14 predicted proteins | sample C1_top_MG_FD_204535 | JGI IMG/M metagenome (GOLD analysis project Ga0315268, IMG submission 204535) | Sediment microbial communities from Yellowstone Lake, YNP, Wyoming, USA - C1_top | ecosystem: Environmental > Aquatic > Freshwater > Lake > Sediment | place: USA: Wyoming | collected 2017-08-01
TTATCTTTGTCTCCGAAACTGAAAGGCCATCTGAGCCCTCGCCATAGCCTGAATAGGCTTAAGATACACTTGACATCCTAGCCTGATAGATCGGAAAGAAAGCAACGAGAGATCGTCCATGGCCCAGAACGCGTGCGTCGTCTGCGGGAAAGAGATCCCCTACTCGTTTGGCAGACCACGACGCGTCTGCTCTCATGAATGCTACCTGATGTGGAAACGGCGACGATACTATCGAACCAAATTCATCAAGCGGACCGCTAGAATATCGAGCGCTGACCTAGAGTTCGAACAAGGGACCTGCGAATGCGGGTCCGAGAGACTTGCATGGACGCTGGAAGGGGTCTTCTGCACAACTTGTGGCCTTGAGAGCCGATCGCACCTGCTTGAGACGTGGATCCCGGCCGAATTCATTCCAACGCCCGTCTGCAGGTGTTCGCACTGTAAGGGCCGGGCAGCGTACCTGCTTTGGTTACATGCATAGGATGCCGATGAAGCGACTTTCTGCCCAACGTAGGGAGTATTAATGTACGTTATGCGGGTGCTTTCTGCGGGGCGTAGCCGAGAGTCACTTCCATATGATTGGAGCCATATCCGCCTCAGCCAGAGGGGCGAAAGATCATCATGAGCGAAGTGACCATCAACATCCATAGCGTCTATCACGGAAGACTTCTGCAGCTGCATGTGGACAGGGTCAGGCTGCCGGACGGCAGAGAGGCTACCAAGGAGATCGTGGAACATCCTGGAGCGGTCGCAATCATACCAATCTTGGACAACGGGAAACTTCTTGTTGTCAAGCAGTACAGGGCAGCTGCTCGCAGGCGCATGACGGAGATCCCTGCTGGAACGCTTGAAGCAGATGAAGCGCCGCTTGCGTGTGCGAAGAGAGAACTGGTTGAGGAAACTGGGTATGCGGCAGGGTGCCTCACGAGATTGTTCTCTTGTTATTTGGCGCCGGGCTACAGCTCGGAGAAGATGCATTTCTTCCTTGCAAGGCAACTTGTCCGGACGAAGATGAGACCCGCCGAAGACGAGTTCATCACCGTGCAAGCCATGAAATTGGATGAGGCTTTGAAAGCGATCGAGCGGGGCAAGATCCAAGATGCTAAGACGATCTCCGCGCTCTACTACCTCGCAATGCACCGTGATAAGCGAGGACATCCGAGCAAGAGCCGGCGGCGACGACGACCTATCGAGTGACGGCCAAATCGGCTATGTCGACGTTTATTTCTGACATAGCTTTGAGCGCTGACACGACGGTTGCCAACCGATCGATCGTCTCAGGCTTCGCATTGACCAAGCCGCGCTCGGCTGTTCTGACGCTCGTTGCCGCGTCCTTGTAGAGGCTTGTCGCTTCCTCGGCAAGTGCAAGATTTCGAGTGAAGACTGCCTCAACCGCGTTCTTGTGCATGCGATTGAGAATACCGCCAGCCTTCTCGATACTCCGGATCGTGGCGTCCATGTCACTCCTCTTCGCCCGAGCCCACGTGCTCTCTGCAATGTCTGTGGCGTAGTCTGCAAAGTTCTCGACGAAGCTTGCGAGGATCCGGTGATCGAGACATTCTATGGCGCTCGTACCAAGCTTCTCGGCGATCGCTGGATCCGTCAGAGCAGCTCTCACAACACGCACGAGAAGGAAGTACAGCCTGTCAACATCTTCGTCGCGCTCGACCACCGTGTGCGCCAGCCTTGAGTCACCACTAACAAACGACGAAACCGCGTCCTTGTGCATTGACAAGGTGATCAAGTGAAGCCTCCGCAGAATCCTGTCAGGAAAGAGCAAGGACGGTTCGATGAGACACTGTATGACTACTTTCCTCGTGTCCTCCTCGACAATCTCTAGGCCCACCAAGCTTCGAACGATCTTTCTCACGGTTTCCCTCGTCTCTGAGTGTATGACCTGCTGGGAGACGATTTCGAACACGTCGTATCCGAGGAGATACTTCTCTTCAATCTCTCGTCGCAACATGGGACTTGGCGTTAGCGTGACCGTAGCGATTTTGCGTTCCTGCTCACCATAGGGCTCAGCAAGAAGCTTCCCGTCTTTCCGCTCGGAGAAGCTCAGTATGGCACCTCTGTCAAGTTTGTTTCTGACAACCCAAGCTTTTGGAAGAGTCACGAAAAATGTTCCGTCTGAAGTTCTTTGGAGCCGACGAAGATCCAAGCTACCTCAACACTAGGGACTCGTTGCACGACCATTCAGATTAATGGAGTGATCAGGGTTGCTGACCACTCCGTTTAAGATCGTCCGACATGATGTAGAGGCTGTAGCAGGCGCTTCTGCATTCCGAGCCAAGAGGCCTCCCGTATGCAGGTCCACGAAGAATTCAAACGAGTAGTTGAGCGCGTGGTCTCTGCAGGATGGCAGCTTAGCACAGATGCTTTCGAACTCGTCGAGGCTTCAGGCAGTCATCTTGACCAAAACAAGCTAGCTGACGAACTGATCGCCGCGGCAAATAGACAGCCCACCGGACAGCACCTGATTGACCGCAACCTTGTGGAGCAAGTTCTCAACCACCTGCTTCCTCCGGCTCAAACGATCCGGATCTCTGAGCCCGTCAGAGCTGGGGCTCCGATTGCTGCTCAAATTGAAAGCGAACTAAAGGTGTTGAAGGATCCCTCGACTGCCTCGATCTTCGGGGGTTCAATGCAAGACTTCACGCTCCACTTCCGAGATCGATTCACGAAGATGCGGGACATCCTGCGTCGGAGGAGCGATGCCAAGGATGCGAGCACAATATCGAGTGCTCTCAATGCCCAGCAGAATGAGCATGTGAAATTCATCGCGATGATAATGGACAAACGCGAACGAGAGAACAAGCTCTTTCTGACTGTAGACGATCTTGAGGACACTGCACAGGTGCTGGTCCAGACTGACCGTGACCGCCAACTCTACCAAATGGCTTTGAGGGCACCACTGGACCAAGTTGTCTGCATCGAAGCCGTGAAGAGCAGTCGAAGCCTTCTCGTCGCCGAGAGAATCACACTCCCAGATATACCGGAGCGGAGACCGCGCGGAGCGAAAGAGGAGATCTATGCAGTCCTCATATCAGATGTTCACGTCGGCAGCAAGAAGTTCTTGGAAGATGCTTTCAGGCGTGCCATTCGTTGGCTAAACGGCGAAGTGGGAAACCCCCAACAGATGTACGTGGCCCAACGAACCAAGTACGTGATAGTCGCCGGGGATCTCGTAGACGGAATAGGAGTATACCCACGCCAAGAAGACGAGCTGAGCATTGGCGATATCTACGAACAATACAAGTCTGCAGCCAAGTTCTTCGAACAGATCCCGGATTACATCAATGTCATTGTCGTTCCTGGCGATCATGACGCAGCGAGACAGGCTCTTCCGCAGCCGGCGATCCCGAAACAGTTCGCTGAACCTCTATACGAGGCACGACCAATAACTTGGCTCGGCAATCCAAGTGAGATCGAGATACATGGAGTACGTTTCTTGGTGCATCACGGCAGAAGCCTCGTTGATCTGTTGACGAGCGCTCCCGGCATGAGTTTCGACAAGCCCGAGAGAGCGATGGAGCTTCAGCTGAAGTGTAGACACTTGGTTCCCGAGTATGGAAACCGAACATCCATTGCGCCAATGCCGGTGGATCACTTGGTTATCGACGAGCCGCCCGACGTATTTCACTCAGGGCACATACACATTTTCGGCCACGAGCAGTATCGAGGAACGCTCATAGTGAACTCGGGCGCATGGCAAGCCCAGACCGAATACCAACAGCGAATGGGCCTAGTTCCGACGCCTGGTCTGCTTCCCGTGGTGAACCTTCAGACGCTGAAACTCAGCGTTACCAATTTCCTGTCTACGGGTGGGTAGTTCGCCTCCGGCGAGCGCTAGACCTTTTGCCATGATACCGGCAACCCGAATCGGCTCGGGAACCCTAGATGTGACACAATAGGCCCGAATGATTCTTCTTGCCTTGACCGATGAAACGCCGACTGACTCAAAGTAGAGCGGTTGCTCCAACGGTTTCGGCGCAAACGCGTGAATCGTCCCGAGTTTGCGCGTCAATTTCCATCGAATGCTCCAGTCTGTGAAGTGTTTCTTGAGTGCCCGTTTGACGGACGCGTTGTCGGGCTTTTCTCGGGAGATAATGATGACGGGGACACGAAGCGCGGCGTGAAGCCGTTGAGCGTCAACGACGTTGAATCCTGCGAAGGATGCTCCTGAAAGCAAGATCACGGTGGTACGTGTTCCTTTGAGTAACCCAAGGATTGCATCAGTCGAGTCAAGGCCATCGACTTGAACGATCCCTATACGCACTTCATCGAACTCAAGTCGATCGAACCAGACCGAAACCAAGGATGCATAGTTGCTACGTGATCTGGTTATGCCGTTCCGCGTTGATGGGCCATCATCTATGCCGACGGCTCTAGGCGGTTGGCGTGCGCTTCTGAAGGGATCTCGGTACTTGACCAAATAGCCGTCCGACGAGGGTGTCCTCCGAATAGGTTTCAACTATGACTCTAGGCGATACTCCAAGCCTTATCTTCTTGGTTCTTCCGTAACGGCCGAAACTGACGACTCTTGCATTGAGGATTCCCATGACATCAAGCTCGTTCACCAAGCCACTAACACGCCGCTGTGTGAGGGGATCCAAGGCAGCGACCGAGCAGAGTTCATGGTAGACCTCGTAGATGTCTCCCGTGATCACGCCTTCGGGGGCATGATTAGTAGCCAAGTACGCGCACACCAACACAACTTTCGAGTGCACGGGGAGCGATTTCAGGACCTCAGCAACTCGGTCGTGCTCTATCTTGTGTTGCGCACGTTTCACATGCTCTTCCCCGACCTTGTCGGCGCCTTCTCTTTCAGCAAGCTCTCCCGCCACCCGTAACAGATCGAGTGCCCTCCTAGCATCGCCATGCTCGCCGGCGGCGAGACCTGCGCAGAGTCGCAGAGGAGGTTCGGATAGAATTCCGTCGGCAAATGCGAGTCTGGCCCTGTCAAGAAGTATGTCATAGAGCTCGTTTGCAAGATACGGCCTGAACACTACTTCCTCTTCACTCAGAGAACTAAGAACTCGCGGATCCAAGAACTCCTTGAAGTGCAGATCGTTAGAAACACCAACTATCCCGATCCAACTTTCTCCAAGCTCTTCATTGATTCTCGTCAACTCGTACAGCAAAGAATCATCTTGGCGACCCTTGACCAAAGCGTCGATCTCGTCCAAGACAACTATTAGGGCGATTCTCTCGGCGTTGAGGCCGGTTCTGAATCTATCAACAACTTCACCCAATGCCAAGCCTGTGAAGGGAATCTCAACGCCAACACAACGGCATAGATCAGCGAGCACTCGATAGTTACTCCCAGCCATACGACAGTTGACGTAGGAGATGCGGACCGGTGCCCCAACATCCTCGGCTTTCTTCTTCAGTCTCTCTAGCACGAATTTTGCGACTATGGTCTTGCCAGTTCCTGTCTTCCCGTAAACGAAGAGGTTGGATATTTTCGAACCGCTCAAAGCAGGAGCAAGAATAGCCCCTAGTCTCTGAATATGTTCCGCACGATGCGGCAATGTAGTGGGTATGTAGTCGTTTCGCAAGACTTCTCGGTTGACGAAAAGTTGTCTTCCAGTGAGGAAGTTATCAAAGATGCCTTCGAGAACATCTCTTGATTCCATGGGCAACTTCTCCACTGGCAAGTCCTGTGTTTCTACTTGAACTCGTAATAATCATCGCTATCGAAGGAATGAGACTAATTGCAACAAAAAAACCGATGAAACCTCGGAAATCGTATTCGTGGAACACAACAACCGCGTCTCCCCGGGACCCCTAGAGTTCCGGTGGAAATACCGAATCCGTCAAGTTGTTGGTGTAATGATTGAAAAAGATCCGTGTGATGTAATAGCAGAGCTTGTGGATAAGACGCGGTCTGTAGATTCGTGTACTAACAACACTACAGTGTTAGCCTATGGCGTGAAATATGAAAGATTCCTCCACTGGAAAGGCAGGGGTTAGGGACCATTCACACCGTTCTGCCATCATGTGTGACCGTCGTTTGCTCCTGTGCGTTTTGGCTAGGTAGAGCGTCTTTTAGGGGATGATTCTCATTCACATGCAGTGAAGCCCTATGGACCCCTCCGTTTCCGCTGGAATACTTCGTTTTTCGCTTGGAAACTGCTCTCGTTCCTCGCAACCAGCGCTACAGTCCGACTTATTTGCATCGTCTTCACAAGAAAGTGTGAGAATGTGATACTCTGTGACCGTCAAGCGTCTTAGAATCGAGTTCTATGACGACTCGGGTTGTCGACACACGGTCTCTCTTGACGGTCCCCTCAACCGAGAGAAGATTGCCAGGATTCTGGATTATGCGGAGCTTATGGGCGGTCTGTCTCCTCTCTCGGCGGACCGCGATCCGAACCGATACGCCCGCACCAAATTCGATCGCGTTCGGGATCTTGTCGTTCACAGTTTCCGGGAGAGAGCATTCTCTTCTGATGATGTGAGGAAGCACTATCAGCAACTGTACGTGGAGCCGATACCCTTGACGACGGTTGCAACCTACCTCTCACGCCTTGTGGATAGGGGACTCCTAAACCGTTCTGGTTCTGCGGGGCGTTGGCGCTATTCTCTGGGCGAGCGCGTGCCTACTGTCCCGTCGCAGTAGCCTCTTGATGAGCCGTCCGGGACAATACTTCCTTTACTTTGTCGTTTAGGCGATAGACGTATGGCTGGCGGTTTGTTTCTCTCTCAACAAACCCCTGTTCGAAAAGTGCCTTCATGAGCCGGGCCGTATGTTCACGTGATTTTGTTATCAGTCGTCCTATCTCGGGCGCCGCTTTTGCACCTTCAGCTAGAAGCTGCAATACTTCACTTTCTGTAGGTGACAGTCTGGCAAGAGTGGTTTCTGTGACAACACCAACGGGTGTCTCTGGACCGGCGACAGTCTGTCTCCTAGGAACGCTGAGCTCATTAACACGAATCCGCATCTCTCGAACTTCTTGCTCCACGCTTCTCAGGTTCCTCTGAAGTCCGTCTACTTTCTCGATCACTCGTCTGATATTCGTCACCCAGTCTTGCATGAACCCGAGCAGGCGTACCCTGTCAGTGCTTTCCCCTTCCATATTGAGACGTGCGTGGTTGGCGGACAGGATTTGTAGCTGTTCAGACAGCTCTTTGGCCAGGGCCTCGTTTCGCTCGATCCGGTTAGAAAGCGAGCCGACCATCGCAGAGAGCATCTGACGCGCTTCCTTGTAGCTTACGCGGGATAGGTCGAATCTCCGGAGTATAACGGTGGCTGCCAAAGCTCCAAAAACCGCCGAAACGGGCGCAAACACCCAGGAATAGTCCAAAGCAATCCTTGCCGCCTGAGCAATCGCCTCGTACGCTTTTATGTCTTGAATACTTCGTCTTTGTCAATTCTGTCATCCTGCGCTGATGTGATTAGGCTGTGACGCGTCACACATGTCACACCTGTGACTCGTCGAGTGATCTTTCACATTCGTGGATAGCCCAAGCGAGCACTTGTCTGTGTATCCTCTCGATGGTTGCCCCGTTTTGCGCTTGAGTTGTACTCAGTTTGAGAGGTGCGGCTGGTGCCTGAGCGGCGGGACGGCTCATCCCGTGTTTCCGTGACATGTGTGATGTCACACTTGTCTCGCTCCCAGCGTGGATGTGATGCGTTGTGAGCCAACATTCTACGTGACATCACGCTGGCGCTTAAACGAGCTCATCCTCGCGAGTTCGCCAATCGACTTCTCCAATGCGTTCTCAAGTGCTTTCATCGCTTCGCGCGTCTCGGAGTCCCCTTCATGTACTGTTTCTTGTTTTGCATCCACGAAAGTCCTCATTTCGTCCCCTAAGCGGAGAAAGGGCTCCAATTTGGGGCTATCAAACAGCCCAAAGTATGCGAGCAGGAAGACGGTGTAGATGGACCTAATGACGTTCCTGCGGGCTTGTGCGAGGGAGCGGTTGAATGCGCCCTTGCTCACCTGTCTTCGACGTGACCTAGGGCCCTCATCCTGACAGGACGGTTGGGTCGTGTGCCATAAGGCATCGATGACCAACGTAGCGAATTGGACCTCTGATAGATGGCTGTTCTGCAATATCGTCTTGGCAAGCCTGTCGTTCTTGAGCCTCGCAAGGGACCAATCGATGGGCGTTTCGGGCTGTTCTGTTGCCATTTTGGGAACCTTTCTGGGGAATACAGTTTCGTATACCCGGCAGACTCATCGTCCCGCCTTGATAACGCTTGCCCGACAGGACAACTAAGCGAGCATGGAACGTTGAAATAACTGGCACATCACCCATCCGTTCAGTGGGATCAGAATGGGTCGTCGACGCAGGCGCGTTATCAGGATCGTGAAGAAGAAGCTACCCACCGTCTTCACTTGTCCAGTCTGCAGCGAGGATGCTATGAAGGTCACATTGCCCAAGGGTGCAGGCGTTGCTACAGTTCAATGCGCCGCGTGTGGAGCAAAGGAAGACTTCGACGTCCCTCGTGGGACGCAGATGGTCGACGTCTACTGCAAGTTCACGGACAAGTATTATGCAACCGGAAAGCCGGAGCCGGCAGCCCAGATGAGTAGTGGCCAGGCCAGCTAGCGTCGAGACTTTCGCCGGTCGTGTGCCGAGCCTAACGAGCTTCCTCTTAGGTTAAATGCGCACGTCGCTTGATGCATCTTGATACTTACTTGTCATCCGGGAGCCCTGCAGTGACAGGTCAGAACGGCGAGCGTCTTCGAACAGAGTTCGACCAGCTCTACGAGTTGGCAAGGCTCGCACGCCTGAAAGGATTAGATCCGGCTCTTGAGCCAGAATGCAGAGTCGCGAAAGATGTCGCTGAGAGGGTCGAGAAATCAGTAGGTCCTCCAGGTGTAGCTGGAAGGATACGAGAACTCTCCATCATGATCCCACGTGAGGAAGTCGCGATCAAGATCGCAGAGGAGATAGCGCTCAGTCATTTCCCTACGGAGGGAGAAAGCGCGGCGGAACAGGCAATTCGTACGGCTGCTGCTATCCTCGACGAAGGTGTCACGGCAGCGCCTCTGCAAGGCATAAACACTGTGAAGGTCAAGAGCAACTCTGACAAGACGAAGTACCTGGCGCTCTACTTCGCCGGGCCCATCAGGTCGGCAGGTGGAACCGAGATGGGGCTGACTGTGGTTGTCGCGGACTATGTTCGCCAGATCGTCGGACTTGAAAGATACAAAGGCACGGACATCGACGCCAAACGGTTCGTAGAAGAACTCCGACTTTACGAACGGGAGGTCGCACGGTTCCAGTATCACATCGCCGACGAAGAACTCTACAACGCGATACTGAGACTACCAGTCGAGATTACTGGAGTAGAGACCGATCCCGTTGAGGTCGTGTCCTACAGAAACGTGTCGAGAATAGAGACAAACCGCGTCAGAGGCGGCGCACTGAGAGTGGTCAACGACGGCCTCATAGGTCGCAGCCAAAAGGTGCTCAAAATCGCCGAGAGACTCAACCTCACTGGATGGGACTGGCTGCGTGACCTTCGCCAGCCATCCCCAGAGGTCGACGAGGTCAAGGAGCTGAGGTTCATGGAGGATGTAGTCGCTGGGCGCCCCATCTTCTGTTTCCCAGGAGCGCCCGGTGGTTTCAGACTTCGCTATGGCCGAACACGCGCTACGGGCATGGCCGCAATCGGGATCCACCCAGCCACGATGGTGGTTCTCGACGATTTCCCCGCGACTGGCACACAGCTCAGGATCGAAAGACCCGGTAAAGCAGGCATAGTAACGCCAGTTGACACCATAGAACCCCCCATTGTCGAGCTCACGGACGGTTCAGTAGTCAGGCTTGAGACCGCCGAGCGAGCAAGACAACTGCAGAAATCCATTCGATCAGTACTCTTCGTCGGAGACTTGCTCATCTCCTTTGGAGAATTTCTGGAGAACAATAGACCGCTTGCATCTCCAGGATTTACGGAAGAATGGTGGGCCCAGCTGCTCAAGAACCGAATCGAACTGGACTCTAACTCGTTACGCGACGCCGAGCGGGCTTGCGGGCTGTCCCAGGAGAGGCTCAGGTTGCTCATCGGGGATCCTTTACGATCGGCTCCGTCTCCCTCCGAGTCTTTGCTGATCTCTCGTGGACTTGGGGTGCCTCTGCATCCACGCTACACATGGTTCTGGGAGAGACTCTCCATCGAAGACTGGAGATTGCTCAGAGAAGCGATCGGCTCCCATCTAGCCGGTTCGAAAGGGGCAGTCGTCATCTCGATCGAACCGAAAGTTAAGGCCCTACTGGAAATGTTGTGTGTGCCTCACGCAGTGCAAGGCGGGAGCATATCCCTTGGCGACGAAGCGATCGTGCTGGCGGCATGCCTTGGTGTTGGGAAATCAGCGTCCGAGCATACTGCAAGCAATGGTCTGGAAGCCGCGCAAGCGGCCGCGGGATTCCCCATTTTGCCTCGGGGTGGAACCTTCGTTGGAGCAAGGATGGGGAGACCCGAGAAAGCCAAGAGAAGGGAGATGCGTCCGGTCACACATTGCCTCTTCCCCCTGGGCCTCGCAGGGGGACCAAGACGCAACATTGTAGAGGCGGCCAATTCAGGGAGCATCGCAGAAGCGGAACTCATCAGACGTCGCTGCAAGACTTGTGGTGTTCTCACTCACCAGACCGCGTGTCCGAAATGTGCGGGTAGGACAGAGATCGAGTCGGTGTGCCCGAAGTGCGGGAGAACGGTTCCGCAAGGTCTTTGTCCGGTGTGCAAGATCAACGCTCGCTCGTATGACAGAACAACCATTGCCTTGAGTGAGATCTGGTCGGCTGCGTGGAAGAAGCTGCGTTTGACAGAACAACCGGAAGTTGTCAAGGGCGTCAAGGGCCTGATGAGCGGATCAAGATGTCCAGAGCCTCTTGAGAAGGGGATTCTTCGAGCAAGACACGATCTCTCCATGTTCAAAGACGGAACCGTCAGGTTCGATGCGACGAATGCACCCCTAACTCACTTCCGACCTGCAGAGACTGGCGCCACAATAGAGAAGCTCCACAAGTTGGGCTATGAGACAGACGCTGACGGAGACCCGCTCGAGGACTCCAATCAGGTCGTTCCCATAGAACCGCAGGACATAATCGTAAACGACTCGTGCGGAGACTACCTGGTGAAGGTCGCCGATTTCATCGATGACCTATTGACGCGTTTTTACGGTCTCCCGTCCTTCTACAATTTCAAGAGCCGTGACGATCTCATCGGACATCTTGTCGTTGGTCTCTCCCCTCACACATCCGTGGGCATTATTGGCAGAATCGTCGGTTTCACAAGGGCAAGAGTCTGCTTCGCTCATCCATTCTGGCATGCGTCAAAGCGGCGCGACTGTGACGGGGACGAGGACTCTGTCACACTAGCCTTGGATGTTCTGCTCAACTTCTCGCGATCATTCCTGCCCTCACGCATTGGTGGCATCATGGACGCTCCTCTTCTCCTGACAGTTGTGATGAAACCAGCAGAGATAGCCCGTCAAGCTTTCAACCTCGAAGCAGTAAGCACCTTCCCCCTCGCGTTCTTTGAAGAGGCATCTAGAAACTCGGATCCGAAGACAGTCGCCGACTTGATTGAAGTCGTTGTAGATCGACTGGGAACCGATCGTATTGTGCAACCGATCGGCTTCACACACGAGATAGGAGACATAAACGCTGGAACTCATGAAAGCGCGTACACTCAGCTTCCAACGATGATCGACAAGATGGGCGCGCAGCTAAATCTCGCCGAGAAAATACGCGCAGTCGTTGCAGCAGATGTGGCTAGACGAGTACTCTCGACACACCTGATGAGGGATCTAATCGGTAACTTGAGAGCGTTCTCAACTCAGCGCATGCGATGCATGAAATGCAACGCCAAATTCCGCCGCCCCCCGCTGAGAGGAGTCTGTCCGAAATGTGGAGGGAAGATTACAATGACCGTCTATAGGGGAACCATCGAGAAATATCTTGACCTAGCTCGTGACCTTGTTCGACGCTATGATCTTGGAATCTACAACTCTCAGAGGCTGCTCCTGCTTCAGGAGGAGCTCAAGTCGCTGTTCCGTGAAGAGAGCGACCAGAGCCAAGAAAAACAGCCAGCTTTGGCGGATTTCATGTAGAAGCTGTGGTGCCAAATGGCAAGGGATGAGATGCACCCGAAGGCCCACCTTGCCACGAAACGCAACGTCAAGGCGGGATTGAGGGCTCGCTCAAAGATCCTATTTGTGCTTGAGGAAGCCAAGACCGGTGCCTCTGGCATCTCGAAACAAAGTGGCTTGGGATACGGCTGCATCACGTACCATCTTAGGTCAATGAGGGCGGAGCGACTTGTCGAGCGATCGAGGCAGCGTCCGTATGTCTGGGCGCTTACGAAGTTCGGCCAACAGCGCTTGAACGCCTAGGATAGCTAGGATTCCTTAGCAAAGATATCATAAATGGCATCTTCCTACTATTGAGGGTGAGAGACATGCTCCCAGAAGAAGACCTCAGAAGCGCATCGACGATATTCAATGCACTCGGTAGTGTCGTAAGGCTCAAGATTCTGAAAATGCTCATCGAGACGAAGAAGCCTCTTCACATAAAAGCTGTCGCTCGGAACCTCAACATGGATTATGCTGCCATTTACAGACATGTGCACGTTCTGAGAACTGCTAGACTCTTGGAAGTATACGAGGTGGGAAGATCTCGCGTCCTCACGCCACGGAAGCCTGATCTCTTCGGAGAATTGATGCGAACGACGAAGGAGATCGGGGGCTAGGCAGTCACTCGACCATTCATCAGCTAGTGCCGCTCCATGTTGTGCTTGTTTGCATTGGGCAGAAGGGCGGGCGCTCTCTTGCTCAAGGCTTCGTAGACTAGAAGCCCTCCAGCGATGCTAATCACGGCTGCAACCGTGTTGAACAGTGCCGAGAACGGAAGGAATGCGACGACAGCATTGAGAGATTTGAACAATAGAGGCCACACGGCTAGGGTAGTCACGACCATTACACCGACCCTAACCACAACTCCTGAGACGACGGCCAGTATTCTGAAACGATTTGAATTGATTTTGTAGAATGGTGCCATTCCGACGACTGTTGCGAATTCGGCTACGGCTTTCATAGATGCGCTTAGGGCGTCACCGCTGCGTGCGACGATCGCCATGAAAGCCACGAAGCATGTCGTCACGGCAGAATAGGGCCCGTACAACAGGAGAGAAAGCACGATCGGAATGCCGTCAAGGTCGAACTTCAGAATTGGAAAAATGGGGAACGGAATCTTGACACCCGCAAACTTCAATGCATAATCGAAGACTACAACCAGTGCACTGAGGATTGCGGTACCTGTTACCTGTCGCGTGTTCATTTGGGGATCGGCAGGTGTCGATGTGTCCAATGGTATATTAGTTATTGCACATGTTGTCACAGTATGACCTCGCGGTCATAATATAGATGCTAGAAAACCATAACAATGATGCTCACAAGCTAGATCATAGGCCGTGCTCCTCTCACACGTACCGTAGAACTCGGACAAGTCCTATTGACGAGGCATTCGGGGCACAGTGGCGATGGAGCCTTGCAGATTTGGCGTCCGAATCTGATCAGGGAAAGGTGCATTCTTAGTCTCCGATTCGGGGGCACGAGCTTTTCGAGAGCGAGTCGTATCTCTTCGTATCTCGCATTCCTTCGGGCGATGCCCAGACGTTTGCTCACCCTTGTTACATGCGTGTCAACTGGAATTGTTGGGTGACCCGAAACGAACGCGAGCACTATGTCCGCTGTTTTGTAGCCGACGCCGGGCAACTCTGTCATGATCGACCTAGCCTCCGTGGGTCCTCTTCTCAGGACGGAATCGAGGTCGCCCCCGTATTGGTCGAGAATGATAGATGATACCTGCTTGATCCTAGGCGCCTTGATCCTGTAGAGCCCAGCAGATCTGATACATTCAATCACTTCATGAACCGGTGCCCGTGATAGAACTCTTGGCGTAATCTCAAAGCGACTCTCCAGCTTTTCCATCGCTCTCTTGCTGTTAACATCACTTGTGTTCTGCGACAGAATAGTCCAGACAAGAGTTTCAAACGCGGTAGAAGATCCGGTGTGATATAGGGCTGGGAAACGACGGAGAATCTTCGCAAGCATGAGCTTCTGCGAAGCGACCGACGGGCGCCTAGCCACCAAGGATTTCTCTGTGCCTGTGACCTGTTCGTGTCGTCTATTTTGCTGATCCTGCGACCTCTTTGACGACGCCTTCGAAGACATCAAGTCCTGCGTCCAGCAATTCGCGGGTAATCACAAGCGGGGGCACGAATCGCATAGTGGACTTGCCTGAGGTTATGATCGCGAGTCCTCGTTTGAAGCACTTCATCATTATCTCTTGAGACATTTCCGCGCCAAATTCCTTCGTATCAGGGTCTTTGACGATCTCTGCGGCGACCATGAGTCCTTTTCCGCGTACGTCTCCAATTATCGGGTACTTCTTCTGCATTTCCTTGAGGCGAGTCACTAGGTGTGCTCCAAGCTTGGTGGCGTTCTCGAGAAGTCGTTCCTGTCTGATCACATCAATGACTGCAAGTCCAGCAGCGCAGGCGACTGGGTTTCCTCCGAAGGTCGTGGCGTGTGATCCGCCTTCCCAGTCCATGAACT
>Ga0315268_10004815_pt1 | contig 14576 bp, 7 predicted proteins | sample C1_top_MG_FD_204535 | JGI IMG/M metagenome (GOLD analysis project Ga0315268, IMG submission 204535) | Sediment microbial communities from Yellowstone Lake, YNP, Wyoming, USA - C1_top | ecosystem: Environmental > Aquatic > Freshwater > Lake > Sediment | place: USA: Wyoming | collected 2017-08-01
CACAGCTCGCGCGACGCCGGCTGTCCGGAGATCTCCGCGCAGCGGGCCGCGTCGCCCGCGAACTGGCGGATCTCCCCCTCGCAGAAGCCGCCCGGCGCGGGGTTCGAGAACAGCGGCGCCAGGCGCCGGCAGGCCCCCGCGGGATCGCCGGCGCCGCCGGCCAGGATCGCGCAGGCCTCGTCCGTCCGGCCCGGCGCGAAGTCCCGGTGGCCGGCCGCGTCGTGGGCGCGGCAGGCGGCGATGAAGCCCTCGCGGTCCCCGGCGATCGTCGCGCGCGCCATGCGCATGTCCTGGAGATCGGACACGCAGAGGAACTCCAGCGTGTCGGGACGGCGCAGCGCCGACTTGTCGACCGAGTAGGCCACGCGCGCCGGGACGTGGGCCAGGGCCGCGCAGGGAGCGGGGCCGGCCTGCGCGTAGGCGCGGCAGGAGAAGTACAGCCGCAGTTCCTCGCGCGCGGCGTCCAGCGCGTCCGCCGCCGCCGGCGCGAGCCGCCCGGATTGCGCGTCGCGCACGGCCGTCTCGGGATCGGCTCCGTCGGGACAGCCCGTCGACTCGACGGCCGCCAGCGCGCGCTGCGCGGAGCGCAGCCGGGCCGCGGCGTCCGGCGCGCCCCCCCCGGCCGCGACGGCCGCGGTCGCCAGGAGCGCCGCGAACGCCGCGATCAACTCAGGCTCCTTTCTTCGCCGCGCCCGGCGTCTTGCGCGCCGCGCCGGGATTGATCTTGTCCGCGGCCCGGTCGAAGCGGTCGCGCAGGTCGTACAGCCGGTCGATGCGGGCGTTGAACTCCTTCATGGCCTTCGGATCCCCGAGGCCCGAGTCCGAGGCGCTCAGCGTCTTCTCGATCTGGTCGGCGTAGCTTTTGAACGTCCGCGCGCGCCCCGCCGCGAATTCGGCGGCGTAGTGCTGCGTGCAGGCCGCGGCCCGGAACTTCTTCGAATAGGAGTCGCAGGCGATGAGGCCGTCCCCCATCAGCACGCGGCATATTCCGCCGCGGCACGGAGCGGCGCTTTTGGCGGCCAGCGCCTGCCGGTACTCCTCCTGTTCCCGGCAGAGACGGCGGTAGTATTCGCGAGGCAGGGACGCGCACGTGCCGGGAGCGACCGTCATCTCGCGCAGGGCGCCCAGCACGAACTCGCGCTTGAGCGGATGCGCGACGCCGGCCTGCATCGCCGCGACGAAGGGCTCGGGGTCGCCGCTGTAGTCCCGCAAGGCGCGGCAGACGGACTCCCCGGAGGCCGCGTCCTTGACCTCCGTCAGGCGGGACACGCCCTCGCGGCACACGTCCATGAAGTTCGGCGCCTTCGCGGTGTAGGCCGCGCGGACGCGCTCCTGATAGTAGGAGATCGTGCATTTCCCCTGGTAGGACTGGCTCTGCTCCATCGCCAGCGCCTGCTCGGTGCTCATCGCGTTCGGATCCTGCAGGCCGCTCTTGTAGCTGACCTCGCGATTGAGCGTCTTCGGCGTCACCGCCGAGGCCTCGGCGCAGGCGCCGGGGTTCCTCGTCGCGAGCGCCTGGCACAGGAAGTAGAACTGCCACTCGATCTTGGCTCCGGAGTCCTCCTTGTGGGTCGCGTCGGAGTCCAGGATGTCGTCGCCGGTTTCCTTCGAGGAGCCGCGGCTGCGCAGGTCCTGCATGTACTCGCGAACCGTGAAGCTGGGCGGACAGCCGGTGCCGTCCACGCCGCCCTTGGCGATGGATTCCATGTCGAGGACGATCGTCTCGGCCTGCCTCATGTTCTCGTCCAGCGCCTTGATCTGCTCCGGGCTCAGCGGCGCCGACGCGCCCCCGCCCGTCACCGAACCGCCGCCCGCCGTCGGCGGCGCCGCGCCCGCGTTGCCCGCTCCGGGCGCGCCCGCCGGGGGCTTCGGAAGAGGCGCCGCCGAGACGAGGGCGGCCCCGCCCAGGATCAACGCCAGAGTCATCGTTCGTGCGCTCATGTTTTCTCCTCTCCGTTTCATCGAACCGACTCTCCCGCGTCGAGCCGGCGGCTCGCTTCCGTCTCGCGTCCGCGCCCGGCCCCCGGGGACGAGCGGCGCTCGCAGGCCTCGGCTTCCTCGTCGCGCCCGAGCGCGCGCAGCGCCCGCGCGCGCTGCGACCACGCGGCTGCGCGCGTCGGCGTCAGGCGCACGGCGAGATCCAGGTCCGCGAGCGCCTCCTCGCGCAGCCCGGCGCGGCCGCGCGCCGCGCCCCGCCACAGATACAGCAGGTCGTAGTCCGGATCGAGCGCGGCGGCGGCGTCGAAATCGGCCAGCGCTCCGGCCAGGTCCCCGCCCTTGCCCCGCAGCTCGCCGCGCCACGCGCGCAGCCAGCCGCAGCGCGGCTCCGCGGCGACCGCGGCGTCGGCGGCCGCGGCCGCGCGCGCCGCGCCGCCGGAGGACAGCAGCGCCCGCGCGAGGTGGCCCAGCACCCACCCCGGCCGGGGAGCCAGCCGCGCCGCCGCCTCGAGGTCCGCGACGCTCCCGGCCTGGTCGCCGACCTCCGGAGAGCGGCGGCAGTCGCCGCGCAGCGCGAGAAGCCAATGCGTCTCGGGCCGGCGCCGCAGCGCCGCGTCGAGCTTGCGCAGCAGCGCGGCCGGAGCGTAGCCCGCCCCCAGGCCGAACGCGAAGGCGAAGGTTCCGAGCCCCTCGTCTCTCAGGTTCTCGGCCTCGCAGTCCGACACGAAGCCGTCCTCGTCGCCGGCGCGCAGCCGGGCCTTGGCGCGCAGGCGGCGCAGCCAGCCCTCCTTGGGCGCCAGCGCGACCGCCGCGTCCAGCGGCGCCAGAGCGCGCTCCGGGCGCTCCGCGCGCAGCTGCGCCAGCGCCAGCCCCAGCCGGGCGAGAGCTCCCGCCGCGCCGTCGGAGCGCGCCGCGCGGCGCAGGTCGCCCGCGTCGGGCTCGCCCCGGCGCGACAGGCGCCAAAGTCCGCGCCACGCGCGCCACGCCGCCTTGTCGGGCGCGCCGTCGATCGCGCGGTCCAGGTCCGCGTCGTCGGCGCGGCCGACCGACGCCGCCAGCTCCCAGCGGCCGGCCAGCGCCTCGGGAAGGTCCGGCTCGCGCTCCAGCGCGCGCGCCCACAGCGCCGCGGCCTGCGCGTCGCGCCCGGCCAGCCGCATCAGCCGCGCCCGGCGCGCGTCGGCCTTCGCGCCGCCGCCGCGGACGGCCGCGGCCTCGCTCAGCCGCGCGCCGCCGTGGAGCGCCGCATGGCGGCGCGCGTCGAAGCGCGACGAGCGTCCCAGGGGCGCGAGCTCGCCCAAGAAACCGAGCAGGGCGTCCCGGGGGTCGATCACGCTAGTCGGCGCGGGCCTGCGCGCCCGCGTCGGCGGGCGGCACCGAGCCCTGCTGGTCCGCGCGCGGCAGGCGCGCCACGGCCTCGTCGTAGCGGCGGCGCAGGCGCGACAGCCGCTCCACGCGCGCGTCGATCTCCCGCGCCGCGCCGCGGTCCGAGGACGAGCGCTCGTTCTCCGCCCGCGCGAGGACCTCCCCGCCCTGCTCGAGCAGCGCGGCCGACTTCGCCGGGTCCGCGCCGCCCTCCGGCGCTCCCGCGGCCGCGCACACCGCGCCCCGGATCTTGGTCTCGTAGCGCTTCGCGATCGCGTCGCCGCCGCCCATCAGCACGCGGCACAGCTCGGACTCGCCGCACAGGGCGGCGTCCTTCGCCTTGTAGGCGCGGACGTACCGGTCGAGCGCGACGTAGCGCTTGAACAGGAGGTCGGGCACGCCCGACTGCGTCTTGCCCACGTCGGCGTCGCGGCTGTAGCGCGAGAACTCGTTGACGCAGGCGCCGATCGTCTCGGGGCCGAGGTAGCGGGGCACCAAGGAACGGCACATCTTCTCCGGCTCGTCCACCTGCTTGGCGATGATGCCGCAGATCGCCAGGCCGTCCTCGCCGCTCATGCCCGGATAGTCGTGCGCGACCGAGTGACGGCAGATCTCCTCGAACTTCCCGCTGCGGGTCGTGAGCGCGTTGGCCGCGGCCATGTCCCAGTACCACTCGCGGCAGCCCCACGCGGCGGTCCGCGAGATGCCGAAGTAATGCTTCTCCATCGGAGCGAGCGCGTCGCAGACCGCCGGGTCCTTCGCCGCGAACGCCCGGTACTGGTGGTAGGTCAGCAGGTCCTCGATGACGAGCGGCCGGAGAGTCTCCAGCCGGGGCTCGGGGATCTTCTTGCCGGCGACCGCGGACAGGAAGGCGTTCACGCTGAACTCCTTCTCGCAGCGCTCGCCGGCGGAACGGTTCTCCGTCCCGGCCCGCGCGAGCGCGGCGATGGACGCCTCGGCCGCGCCGAGCAGGCGGTCCGCCGCGGCGATCCCGCCCGGAGAGGAGAGCACGGCGGCGCAGCGTCCGGCGGCGGCGACGAGAGGCTTGGCCTCGCGCTCCGCCTCGGCCCAGGAGCCGGCCGGCCCGGCCGCGCGCTCCTCGGCCCGGGCGCGCGCCTCGGTGTCGTCCAGGCACTCGCCCGCCAAAGTCAGGTCCGCGCCCTCGTGGCGGCGCGCCGCCTCCACGTTCTCGCGCATGGCCGCCGCGTTCGCCGCCAGGCCCGCGCGGTCCTGCGACGTCAGATCGCTCTGGACCATGCGCGCCCGCTCCTCGTTCCACAGCGCGGCGACGCGCACCGTCGGCGCCTCGGCCTCGGCCGGCAGGACGGGCACGGCCACCGGGGACTGCGGGCTGGTCAGCGCGTTCAGGAACGCGACCAGGTCGTCCTTCTCGCCGGAGGTCAGGTTCAGCGGCTGCATCAGCGGGTCGCGGCCCTCGGCGACGTCGCCGCCGCGGTTGTAGAACTCGACGACGTCGCGCAGGGTCTTGATGCTTCCGTTGTGCATGTACGGCGCGGTCAGCGCGACGTTGCGCAGCGGCACGGTCTTGAACGCGCGGTAGTCGTTCTTGTTCGGGACGACGGCGAAGCGGCCCACGTCGTCCACGCCGGGCGTCGGCTTGACGCCGGTGTTGTGGAAGAAGCCGTTGGACAGCCCCGGGCCGGTGTGGCACAGGACGCAGCGGCCCTTGCCGGTGAACGTCACCAAGCCGCGCTGGGCGGACGCGCTCATCGCGTCCGGATCGGTGCGGAAGCGGTCGAAGGCCGTGGGCGCCGGGCGGATCTCGGTCTTGACGAAGACGGCCACGGCCTTGGCGATGTTCTGCGGCGTGATGCCGGACAGGCCGTACACCGCCGTGAAGCGGTTCGCGTACTCGGGAATCCGGTTCAGCTCGCGGACCAGCTCGGCCGGGTCGCGGTTCATCTCCAAGCGCGACTGAAGCGCGGTCAGCGACGCCTCCTCGACGCTGGAGGCGCGGCCGTCCCAGAAGAAGCGCTGCTGCTCGTGATGGACGTTGAGCAGGGTCGGCGTGCGGCGGGCCAGCTCCACGCCGTTGAGCCCGCGCGCGCGCGGCAGGCCGTCGCGCCAGGCCAAGGACGGGTTGTGGCACGACGCGCAGCTCATGGTCTTGTTGGCCGACATGCGGGGATCGAAGAACAGCTTGCGGCCCAGCTCGACCTCGTCGGCGGAGTTCTCCGGCTTCTTGTCCAAGAGCAGAAAGAAGCCCACGTCGGTCTTGTTCAGCGCCGCCTGGGTCTCCGCCTTGGCGGGCGCCTTGTCGTTCTTGTCGAGCAGGAGGAAGAAGCCGACGTCGGTCTTGTTCAGCGCGGCCTGGGTCTCCGCCTTGGCGGGCGCCTTGTCGTTCTTGTCGAGCAGGAGGAAGAAGCCGACGTCGGTCTTGTTCAGCGCGGCCTGGGTCTCGGCCTTGCTCGGAGCCTTGTCGTTCTTGTCGAGAAGGAGGAAGAAGCCCACGTCCACCTTGTTCAGGGCTTCGGACACCTTCGCCTTCTCGGGCGCCTTTTCTTCGGCCGACGCCGTCACGCACGCCAACCCGCACAAGACGGACAGGAAAAGGGCCTTCATTCGTTCCCCCGGAGGATTCTTCCTAATATGCCAGTGTAGTCCCGTTGAGAGCCTTTGTCAATGGCGGGCTAAAAAGAGCTTTTAACTCCTCTATTCGGAGAACGGTGCGTTCACGGCTTGGCGGCGGACCCGCGCAAGGAAGCCCGCAGGGCGAGCAGCTGATCGAAGACCGGCCCCGCGGGGCGCGCGGCGAGAGCGACGGCCTTGTCGAGCGCCGCCAACGCCTCGGCCGGCCGGTTCCGGGCCGTCAGCGCCGACGCCAGGGACAGAGAGGCCTCGGGATAATCGGGCTTCAATTCCAGGGCCTTGCGGAAGTCGGCCAGCGCGTCGTCCGGGCGCCCGGCGTTGAAGCGCGCGACGCCGCGGTCGAGAGACAGCGCCGGATCCCGCGGAAACCGCTCCAGGCACGCGTCGAAATAGACGAGGTCGAGCCGGTCCCGGTCCGGCCAAAAGACCGGGGAGTAGCACGCCGCCCGGGCGTCCAGGCCCGCGGCGGAGGCCAGGTCCGCGCGCGCCCCCGCCTCGTCCTTGTCCCGCGCGCGCGCCAAGCCGCGCAGCGCCAGCCACTCCGCCCGCCGATGCGCGTCGGACGGGCGATGGGCGGAGACCAGGGCGAGGGCCTCGCGCGGCCGGTCCCGCAGCGCGGCGAGGAGGAGCCCCACCGTCTCCACGTCTTCCGGCGACTCCTCCAGCGCGCGGCGCAGGCTGCGCTCCGCGCCCGCCGCGTCCTTGAGCTCCCGCCGCGCGAGCGCCTGACGGCGGTACGCGTCGGCCCGCTCTCCCGCCGGCGCGGTCTTCACCGCGGCGATCAGACGGTCGGCGCAGGCCCGCGCCTCCTCCGCGCGGCCCCGCGCGAGCTGGAGCGAGAACAGCTCGCGCAGCGCGCCGGCGTCCTCGGGCGCGAACGACAGCGCGCGCTCCAGGCTCGCCGCGGCGCCGTCCGAGTCCGCGAGAGCGAGCTCGACCTGCGCCGTCAATCGGCCGGCGTCCGCCCGCTCCCGGGGCGGCGCCGCCGAGGACGCCTTTTCCAAACGCTCCGCGTAGCGCAGCGCCTCCCGCGGGCGCCCCCGCGAGAGCTCGAGTTCGGCCCGCTCGCGCAGCGCCCCCGCGTCCTCCGGCGCGAGCGCGAGCGCGCGCTCGAGGCTCGCCGCCGCGCCGTCCGCGTCCTTGAGCGCGAGGGCGGCCCGCGCCGCCCGCCGGTACGCGTCCGCCCGTTCCCGGGGCGAGCCCGTCCGCGCGGCCTTCTCCAGGCGCTGGGCGCAGGCCCGCGCCTCCTCCGGACGGCCCCGCGCGAGCTCCAGGTCGAAGAGGTCGCGCAGCGCGCCGGCGTCCTCGGGCGCGAACGACAGCGCGCGCCGCAGGCTCGCCGCGGCGCCGCTCGCGTCCGAGAGCGCGGTCTTGATCCGCGCCGTCCGCCGGCAGGCGTCCGCCCGCTCCCGGGGCGCCGCCGTCGCGGACGCCTTCTCCAGGCGCTGCGCGTAGGCCAGCGCCTCCTTCGGCCGCCCCCGCGAGAGCTCGAGCTCGCTCAACTCGCGCAGCGCCTCCGCGTCGTTCGGCGCGAGCGCGAGCGCGCGCCGCAGGCTCGCCGCGGCGCCGTCCGCGTCCTGCAGCGCGAGCGCGACCTGCGCCGTCAACAGGCCGGCGTCCGCGCGCGTCCGAGCCCCGTCCCTTTCAGAGGCCCGCTCCAGCCGCTCCGCGTAGGTCCGCGCCTCCTTCGCGCGGCCCCGCGCGAGAGCGAGCTCGGCCATTTCGCGCAGCGCTCCCGCGTCCTCCGGGGCGAGCGCGAGCGCGCGCCGCAGGCCGTCCTCCTCTCCCGCCGGGTCCTTAAGAGCCCTCAGCACGAACGCCTTCCGCCGGTACGCCTCGACCCGCTCTCCCGCCGGGGCGTTCGCCAGGGCGGCGATCAGGCGGTCGGCGTAGGCCCGCGCCTCCTCCGGGCGTCCCCGCGCGAGCTCGACCTCGATCAGCCCTTGAAGCGCCCCCGCGTCCTCGGGCGCGAGCGCCAGCGCGCGCCGCAGGCTCGCCGCGGCGCCGTCCGCGTCCGAGAGCGCGAGTTCGACCCGCGCCGTCGTCCGTGCGGCGTCGGCCCGCGCCCGGGGCTCCCCCTTTCGCGCCAGCGTCTCCAACAGCCGCGCGTAAGGAAGCGCGTCCTTCGGACGTCCCCGGGAGAGCTCGAGCGCGATCAGCTCGCGCAGCGTCCCGGCGTCCTCGGGCGCAAGCGCCAGCGCGCGCCGCAGGCTCGCCGCGGCGCCGTCCGCGTCCGAGAGCGCGAGCTGGGCGCGGGCCGTCATCCGTCCGGCGGCGGCCCGCTCGCGCGGCGGCGCCGTCCGAACCGCCTTCTCCAGACGCTCCGCGGAGATACGCGCGTCCTTCGGACGCCCCCTCGAAAGCTCGAGCGCGGTCAGTTCGCGCAGCGCCTCCGCGTCCTCGGGCGCGAGCGCCAGCGCGCGCCGCAGGCTCGCCGCGGCGCCGTCCGCGTCCGAGAGCGCGATCTTGATCCGCGCCATCGTCACCAGCGCCGCCCGGAGGCCGTTCTCGCGGTCCCGCCGCGCCTGCGCGACGATGCCCGCGTCCTGAAGGGCCAGCTGCAGCTTCTCCTTCTCGGAGATCCGCCGTCCCGCGAAGTAGGTGTGATCCGGGAATACCGTCAGCATGTCGGCCACCGAAGCCTTCTCGTAGGCCGCCAGCAGCCGCGTCCCGTAGACCAGCGCCCGCTCCGGCTCGCCCCGGGACAGCGCGACGTCCGCGGCGACGCCCAGGACCCCGCGGTCGTCCGGAAACCGCGCGAGCGCGCGGTCGACGGCCGCCTCCGCGCCCGCCGCGTCGCCCAGCAACCGCCTCAGGTGGACGATGATCGCGATCCACTCGCCTTCCCCCGGCCCGCGCGTGGATTCCGGATAGACGCGGTGCCAGAGCCGCAGGGTCTCCAGCGCCTGGTCGTCGCGGTCCTCGAGCCGCTCCATCGCACTGCGGACTTGATCGGCCTCGCCCAGCGCGAGCCACATCTCGACGCTCAGGCGGTAGGCGTCATAGCGCTGCCAGGTGGGAGCCGTCGCGGCGGCGGCCGTGAACCTCCTCGCGAACGCCGCCGCTTCCTGGGGGCGGCGGCGGGCGAGGCCGGACTCGAATCCGGCGCGCAGCGCCTCGAGCTCGCCGGGTTCGCCCTCCGGCGCGCGCGCGGGGGCCGCGCTCGACGCCGCTCCCGGCGCCGGGGCCCGGGCCTCGGGCGCCCGCTCGCGGATCTGGACCATCAGCCGCAGCGTCTTGATGTCGTCGGGATCGAGCGTCAGCGCCCGTTCGAGGCGCTCCAGCGCCCCGGCCGGATCGCCCGCGTCGACCATGATCTGCGCGGCGAGGCGCTGGGCCGCGCCGCGGCACCACGCGGGAGCGGCCTCCGCCGCCGAAGCGGCCCGGCGCGCGTACGCCTGCGCCGCGGCGGGCTCCGCGCGCTTCAGGCGCACCATCGCCCGCAGGGAATCGAGATCGCCGCCGTCGAGCTCCAGCGCCCGCGCGAGGCTCGACTCCGCGTCCGCCGCGTCGCCGAGATCGGCCTGGATCTCCCCCAGCAGGCGCCGAGCGGCCGCCCGCCGCCGGGTCGGCGCGGAGGCGGCGGCGGCCCGCCGCGCGAACGGCAAAGCCTCCTCCGGCCGGTCCCGGAGAGTCCGCGCCAGCGCGATCAAAATCTCGGCGTCGTCCGGCCGCAGTTCCAGCGCGCTCCTCAGCGCCCGCTCCGCGCCGATCGAATCCCCCTGCGCGGAACGGATCTCCGCGCCGCGGACCAGCGCGTCGGCGCGCGGCGAGGCGGCGAGGCCGGGAAGGGCGGCGCAGGCGTCGGCGAGCCGCAGCGCCGCCGAGTCCGCTTGAGCCGAGGACAGCGCCCACAGGCGGGAGCAATCGTCCGCAGGAGGACCCGCCGCCGCGCCGACCGGCGACAGCCAGCCCACAGCGGCCGCGAGGGCGGCCCGGATCAGCACGGAGCCACCGCGGCCCTCAGCGCTTGACGAGATCGGCCGGGACCGACGGGAAGTCCGGGCCGTCGGCGGTCTTTCGGATCTTCTCGAGCAAGGCCTTGCCGATCAAGGGCTCGATCGCGCGGCGATAGGCCGGCCGCAGGGCTTCGACGAAGCGGCGCTGGTTCGCCTGCGACAGGTTCACCGCTTCGATGCCACGGTCCTCCGTCATCCCGCGCTTGGCGCTCTCGTTGAGCTGGATCGTCCGGGCCCGCTCGATGCGGCCGGCCTCGCGCGACGCCTTGGCGAGAAGCTCCTGGTACTTCTTCGGAAGGGCGTCGAAGAACTTCGGGTTGACGTAGGTCACGCTGACGAGATACGTGGAGCCCATCAAGCTGACGGCCTTGTACTCCTTGCCCAGTTCCGTCTCCCGGTCGAAATTGCGCCAGGTGGTCGCCACGGCGTCGATCGCGCGCGCCTGCGTCATCGGCATGAGCTTTTCCAGGTCGTGCCCGAACGGGACCGCCGTCGCGCCGAGCTCCTGGAGCCACGCCGCGTTGACCGCGTCGCCGAAAACGGCGACCTTGAGCCCCTTGAGATCCTCCGGGCGGCGCACGCCGCGCTCCAGCGTGGCGATGCCGCTGGCTCCGCCGCTGTAGGTGAAGGACAGCCCGACCACGCCGTGGGCGCGAAGGCCCGCGAGCATCTCCGCGCCGACCGGCCCCTCGACGACGCCCTCCACGTGCCGGTAGCCGCGGAAAAGGAAGGGCGCCTCGAACGCGTACATCTGGGGATCCAGGCCGCCCAACGTGTCGGCGAAGGAATGCCCCATCTCGGCCTCGCCGGAGGCGACCTTGTCGGCGACCTCGGTCTGCCCCGGGTGCCCCGGCTCGTCGGCGACCTGGGCCTTGATGTCCACCGAGATGTCGCCGTTGCTGCCCTTCTCGACGGCGTTCTTGAAGCTGACGGCCGCTTCCTCGAAATAGTCGAGATTCTTGTGCCCGAGGAGCCAATGAATCTTATAGGTCGCCGCGTGAAGAGGGGCCGCGACGCCGATAATAATAAGGAGCGCGAGAAACGGCACGGCCCGCGCCGCCCGGTGGAATCGATTCATGAGGCCTCCTGCGAAAGCCGACTATCCGGACCGGATGACTCCAGATTAACAGTACGACGGGCAAAAATCAAGGGGTGCGGGCCCCGCCCCGGGGCTTGCCGAAACGGGCCAGCGCTGATAAACTACCCCGTCATACCCTCGGAGGAAAATAAATGACCGCAGCTCTCCTCGCCGCCCTTCTGTCCTGCGCCGCGCCCGCGCGCGCCGCCGCCCCCGCGCCGGTCCCCGCCCCGCCCGCCCAGAATCAGCCCGGCGACCCCGTCGTGCCCGACGCGGACCGCCAGCCCAATCCGGGCTCCGACGGCGGCGTCACGCCGTACGCGCTGAAGGACTTCGACGCGGTGATCAAGGCCGATCTGGCCCGGATGGAAGCCAACCTCAAGCTGACGCTCAAGCAAGTCGACGCCCAGTTCGAGGCGCAGAAGGACATGGAGACGCGCCAGCTGAAAGCCAAATTCGAGTTCCTCCGCAAGCAGCGCGACGAGCGCGCGGCCTTCGAACGCGCCGAGATCGAGGACTGGAAGAAGTTCGCCGCGGCGCTGCGCTCCGTGGAGCCCGCCGAGCGCGGCACCGAGAAGCTCCAGTACGACCAGAAGGACATGGAGCGGCGCCACAAGCGCGACGACGAGGTGATGGCCCAGAACAAGGACTTCCTGGAGAAGCAGCAGCGCGAGCGCGACCAGTACTGGATCAACGTCCAAAAGGAAAACGACGAGAGCGCGCGCCGGCAGCAGGAGCACGCGACCGAGTGGGGCAAGGCGCCCCCCGCGGCGCCCTGATGCGCCGCGCCGCCGGGGCGGCGCTGGCGCTCCTCGCCTCGCTCGCGGCGGCGCAGGCGCGCGCCGGCGAACCGCCGCCCGACGCGAAGACGCTGGCCGCGGCGTACGACCGCGTGGACGGCTCCTATTATCTGCGCTTCACCAAGCGCCCCGCGCGCCCCGCCGCGCAGGCCGACCTCGGCCGGCGCCTGTTCTTCGACCCGCGCCTCTCGGCCGGCGGCGCCATGAGCTGCGCCACCTGCCACGACCCCGCGAAGGCCTGGACCGACGGCCTCCCGCGCGCGCGCGGCCGCGGCGGGGAAACGCTGGCCCGCAACACGCCCACCTTGCTCGATCTGCGCGAGCGCACGCTCTTCTTCTGGGACGGCCGCGTCGCGCGCCTCTCCGACCAGGTCCTTTTCCCGATCCAGAACCACAGCGAAATGGGGCAGACTCTCGACGAGCTTCTCTCCCGCCTGCGCGCCGTGCCCGACTACGACGCGCGCTTCCGCGCCGCCTTCGGCGCGCCCGCCTCCGCGGACTCTCTGGCGCGCGCCCTGGCCGCGTTCCTGGAGACGCTGGAAACCCCCGCCGACTCGCCGTTCGACCGGGGGCGGACCGACCCGGACGCGATGTCCCCCGCCGCGCGGCGCGGGCTGGTCCTGTTCGCGGGCAAGGCCAAGTGCCTGGCCTGCCATCAAGGACCGATGTTCTCCGACCACCGCTTCCACAATCTGGGATTCAAGCCGGGCGCGCTGGACGACCCGGGCCGCTGGGCGGTCGCGCGCACGCGCGGCGCCTACGGCGCGTTCCGCACGCCCGGGCTGCGCAACGTCGCGCGCACCGCGCCCTACATGCACGACGGGCGCTTCGCGACGTTGGCCCAAGTGGCGGACTTCTACGACCGCGGCGGCGACGGCGGCGGCGACGAGGTCTACCCGCTGAGGCCGCTCGGGCTGACGAAGCGCGAGAAGGCGGACCTGACCGCGTTCCTGGAGGCGCTGACCAGCTCCCTGCCGGACGTGAAGCGCCCCGAGATTCCGCCGGACGCGCCCGGCCCGCGCCCCGCGGTGGCCGCGGCCGACGCCGTCCCCCCCGCGCCGGCCCCGGCGCGCAGCGACCGCGCCGAGCCGCCCGCGGTCGAGCGCCACGCCGGCGCGGACGCCCCGTCGCTGGACGCCGCCTGCCGCGATTTCACCTTGACCGCCTTCGCCCGCGCCTTGGCGGGCCCCGACGCCCTCTCCGCCCGCGTGCAGGCGGTGCGCGGCTCCGTCTACGACGACGCGGTGCGCGCCTTCGTCTACCGCGCCCTGGCCTCCGGCAGCGACGCCCCGTGCGCGGGCCTGGCCGGACTCACGCGGGACTTCGCGGGAGTGTCCCAGTCGGCGGACTTCTTCTGCCGCGACTGGTACCGGGAGCTCGCGCTGGTGCGCGCCGCCGCCCGGGGCGGGCCCGGCTTCGACCCGGTCTGCCGCGAAGCCCTGCGCTGGTCCTACCGCGACTTCGACGACGGCGACGCGAAGGCCGTGTGCGCGGAGATCGCCGCGAAGCTGGACCGGCCCGACGAGCTGTGCGCGGACCTGACCCCGCGCTACCTGGATCCGCGCCAGGCCGGGGCGTGCCGCAAGGAGTTCGCCCTGCTGGGCGGCCGCTCCTACGACTGCGCGCGCGGCCCCGACGAGCTGCCGTCCTGGGTGGAGCGGCGCTGCTCGGAGTACCAGCTGTACCGCCGGGCGCTCTCCGACGGCGCCGCCGCGTGCGGGACGCACGATCTGTGCCGCGCGCTGATGGGCGAGGGCGAGGCGCAGGCGCGCATTCTGGAAGACCGCGTGCGCGCGCGCGCCTGCGGCGTCCCGGGACGGCCCTCATGAGCGCCTGGCTCGCCGCCGCGCTGACCGTCCTCTGCGCCGCGCCGGCGCGGGCGGAGGCGTCCGCGGCGCGGCAAGCCGCCGCCGAGAGCGCGCGGACGAAGGCCGTCCTGGAATGCGCGCGCTGCCATCCTCGCGAGTACGAGGCCTGGAAGGACGGTCCGCACTCGCACACGAAGTCCAGCTTCGACGCGCACTGGAAAAAGGTGGCCGACCCGGCGTCCGACATCCCCCCGGACATGCGCGCCTTCCTCAAGACCGTGGACCCGAGGCTCTCCTGCCTGCCCTGCCACGCGCCGCTGAGCACCGACTACACGCGCTCCCTCCCCGTGGACTGGGACGGTCATCAACGAATATACGAGCGCCCGCTGGCGCTGAAGGCCGACGACCCGGTCCTGCCCTCGGGCGTGGACTGCGTCACCTGCCACGTCGACGGCCGGGGCCGGGTGATCGCGCGCGCCGACTACGTCCGCACGCCGGGCCTCAAGCCCCCGCCCGGGTTCTGCGACCCGGTCGCGTCCAAGACCTTCTCCCACCCGAACAACTGCCTGCCCTGCCACGGCGACTCGGTGCGCGCGGTGGCGGCGCATTTCGACGCGGACCATCCCGAGAAGTCCGACGCCCTGCGCTGCGAGACGTGCCACTGGGAGAAGGACGCCGGCGGGCGCCGGACCCACTGGGAGATCTGGCGCCTGTCCTCTCACGGCGGCGACCCGATGAACAAGGCCGCGCTCGACACGCTGGGCCTGACCGTGCGCCGCGGGGCGAAAGGCCGCGAGCTGTTCATCGACTGGACCCTGGATTTCCTGCCCCACCCGATGGTGGCGAACTCCTACAAGTGGTACGCCTTCCGGTTCGAGTTCCTGGACAAGACCGGCGCGGTGGTCCACGCGACGAAGTTCGGCCTGGCGAAATTCGCCCAGCCCTCGGACCTGGCGACCGCGCTGACGTACTTCACGAAGACCGGGGAGGAACTGTACGCGCCCCGGCCCGGCGAGCGCTT
>Ga0315268_10004816_pt1 | contig 14576 bp, 7 predicted proteins | sample C1_top_MG_FD_204535 | JGI IMG/M metagenome (GOLD analysis project Ga0315268, IMG submission 204535) | Sediment microbial communities from Yellowstone Lake, YNP, Wyoming, USA - C1_top | ecosystem: Environmental > Aquatic > Freshwater > Lake > Sediment | place: USA: Wyoming | collected 2017-08-01
AAAGTGACGCGAGCTCCTGTCTTATGTCGACGCGCTCTGGATAGTAAGAGGCAAGACTTGTGAGTATCTGAGAAGCTTTTCTGCGACCCTCGATGGTGCCTGTCGCGATTGAAGCCCTCGCATAGAGAAGCGAGGCATCGCACCACCGCGGAAAGTGAATGAACACCGGTTTCAGCGTCTTGAGCGTCTCACCGTACTTCTCCTCTCGATAGAGGTCCAGGGCCTTCCGGTAACGTTCAACGTATTTCGCGCTGGGAACGGTGGCCGCGCAACCGCAGACGAGGAAAGAGAAAAGAACCAGGAGGAGAATGGACGCTGAATTTCTCATGGGGGAGTAATCTTCTCGAACTCACGCACTACCTGGGCGTGCTTCTTACTTACCGTGTCTTCAATATCGAGTATAAGATTGTAACTTCCGTCCTTCAACGCAGAAACATCTATTGCCAGCCGCTCCGGACTGGACGGATTCTCGACCTGTCTTTCAAAACTACTCACGATGTATTGCGGAGAGGTAGAGAAGAGAGAAGCGAGAAGCCCCCAGAAGCTGCTCCCCGTCCCCCGGGAAGGAAGTATTGAATACCGCGTGGCGAACCTGTATTCGCCGTCTCGATCCTGCGCCAGATTGTACACTTCGTAGTAGAGTTTGAGAGTCGCGGGCATGAAATACGTCCCCGACGGATTTGGGAGGACTTCGGAAGGCAAGACCCCGCCTTCCTTCCCGGCACGCAGAGAAATCCGCGCCTCGGGGAGCCGGTACGCCAGCTCGATGTCGCTCACACAAAGGTTTCGCGACAAGAGGTACGGCACCTCGATGCTCTGTTTCGTAAGGCCTAAAGTTCCTGAAACCGTGTCCGTTACTGCAACTGCCACGGTGTATTTGCCCGGAGCCAGACCAAAATCAAGCTCGCGGATCAGGAAGCCGCCGACGCCCGGTTCCGCATACGTGACGGCGTCCTTCAAGGTCGTGACCGTGCGCGCGGTCTCGTGCCAGGAGCTGTCGAACACGACTGCTTCGAACTGGACCCTCCTCCAGTCGCCCTTCGACACTCTGTCCATCGGAACACCAACGTAAAGCTCTTCTCTGACCCTCTTGTCCTTGAGGAATCCTGCACTCGCAAAGAGATTCTGAAAGACTTTGGCGTTGTAGTTGTGCTCGTAAGAAGTCGGGCTGTAGTACGCCCTCCGGTCAAATTGAGTCGGAAACTGGCTGAATTCGAAGTACTCAAACTCTCCGTTGAGCCCGTAGTCAACGAAAGCGACTTCGAAGGTACCTCCCTCATCTTCGTACTGCCAGGTAAGAGTCGGGATTGAAAGATTTCGCGACTCGTCCAGCGAAAAACCATATTGCCTGCTCTTAGGAAAACCATATCTTATCAGCGCTTCTCCCGGTCCGGTCCGCCAGCCGGGAGTCCCCGTCGCAGCGACCGTGAAGAGCATCTTGCTCAGCCCGACGCGCCGCCAGTGCTCGAGCATCCTCTCGTTGACAGGAGTGGTCGGCGTGGGATCGAGCTCCATCCAGAACCTTCGGGTAAACTCCTCCCTGGCGGCCTTTCCCATGTGCTTCAGCTTGGTTCTCTGGCGGGGAGTAATGAGCAGAGTCAAGTCGGAAAACGCATCTGCAGTCGTTGAGTCGCAGAGCGAAAAGAACTTCTTCCAATCTTCCAGCGCTTTCTTGTATTCGCCCTTTTCGTGATGCGCGATGGCTCCCAGCATGATTGCGTCGACGTCAGTCGGAAAACTGCTCATCATGCGGTTTATGACCACTTGCATGCTGTCCGGCTTGTTCTTTTCGAGATACGCGATTGCCAGCCGGGAAAGAACATCCTTCTTGAGAGAATCAGGAACTGCCGACGTGTCGGTGGCAATCGAACTGACAAGCTCTGCGATCATTCGTGAAAGATCTTTTTCGCTGCGATATCTTTTCCAATCCTTCTGCAGGATGAGCCCCATCATGTAGTGAGAACGAGTGTCCCGGTCGTTTGCCCTGAGCAACGTCTCGTATTGAGACCGGGAATAGCCCAGGAAGCCCTGCTCGAAATACAGAGAGGCAAGCTCGTGCCGTACGTCGGAACGCTCGGGATAATTGGAGAGAAGCCTCACGAGTATCTTTGAAGCCTGTCTGCGATTCTCTATCGTCTCCGTCGCTCTTGCGGCCCTTGCATAAAGAAGCGCACCGTCGGGCCATATCGGAAAATGAACAATCACCGGCTTGAGCTCGGTCAGAGTCTCCTCGTATTTCTTCTGGTCGAAAAGCCTCAGGGCCCTCTCGTAGCGGGCCACGTATTTCTTTCCGGGAACGTTCGACGCGCATCCGCAGAAAAATGCGCAGACGAGAAAAAAGACGCAGGCGCCGACAAGAAATCCGCTCTTCATCGTTTCTTTCCGAACTCGACAAGGTAAGCGAACCACGCGTCAACGGGCTTGCCGCCGACCAGAGCCGGCATGAACTTGAGTTTGAGTGCCGCGTCAATTGCGGCGGCTCGACAGGTCGGATCCTCCAACCCCGAAACCACTTCGGCCCTGTCCACGGTGCCTTCCGCGGTCACGTGAACTCTCACCACGACCTTGCCCCTGATTCCCCTTTTCCGTGCGGAGGCGGGATAATCAGGCCAGGTCATGACCAGAGGAGTGGGAGGCGTGTATTTGCCGAGACTCGCCGTCCCGCCCTCGCCCCTTCCACCGCCGCGCCCTGTGCCGCTGCCGCCGCCAAAACCCACACCGCTGCTTCCACCGCCACCGCGATTAAGGTTCGGGGTCCACTCGAGCGTCGGTACTATGTTCTGAGTGAGCTCCGGGCCGGAACCGAGCTCGGCCTCAGGCGGAAGCTCCGGTTTTCCCGGGCCTTTCGACTTGTATTCGCCGCCTCCAAAAGAACCGGGCGCGGCCGGTCCTCGACTCATGGCCGGCGGCGGCCCAAGATTGGAAGGGTCAAAGTAGACCACGCGCGTCGGAGGTGCTTCGGTGCGGCTCGACAGGTAGCCGGCAACGTAATAAGCGCCAATGGCTACGGCATGAAGGCCTATGGACACCGCCAGCCCTATGATCAGGTATCTTGGAGCAAGTCGCCTTACTGCGAAAGCGCCGATGCGTTTCTCGTCCAGCGAGGCGAAGGTCATAGTCACTACTATTGTCCCCGGCCAAGGAAAAAGTTTATTGCCTGCTCAACAAAAATGCCCTGCCCCCATCACGGGAACAGGGCTCTTGCGCTCGCTTCTGGTTATGCTCTCGTCTTACCGCGAGTCCGCCTATCCAGGTTGTATCTTCGGATCTTATTCTTTAGCCCCTTCCTGCTTAAGCCCAGGTAGAGAGCCGTCTTGCTCTTGTTCCACGAGAATTTGTCGAGAGCGTTAACTATCGTCCTCTTTTCAAAACTCTCTACGGCGTCCTTCAATTCGGAATCCGGGCCCTGAGAAAGCGCCTCGCTTCCTGCCAGAAGCTCCGACGGCAGCAAGTCGGGCGTTATCATCTCTCCGTCGTCCGCCAAAATCACCGCGCGCTTCACAACCTTCTCGAGCTCCCTCACGTTTCCCGGCCATTCAAAATCCATCATCTTTATCATTGCGGCCTTTGAAATCCCGGGTATTTCTTTCTTCATCTCGCGTCTGAATATCTTGAGGAAGTGCTCGCACAGAACCGGTATGTCTTCCTTTCTCTCGCGCAGCGGCGGAATCGAAATGCAAATATCGTTGAGACGATAGTAGAGGTCCTCGAGGAATCTTCCCTCTTTTACGTCCCGCCTCAAGTCGATGCTCGTCGTGGCGCAGACTATCTTTACGTCAAGAGCGACGTAGCTCGTTGCGCCGACCGGCCGAATCTCGCCTGAATCGAGAAGATGAAGGAGCCTTCGCTGAAGCGAGAGGCCGGCCCTGCTTATTTCGTCGAGGAAGATGGTGCCGCCGTTCGCCTCCTGGAGAAGACCCTTCCTGTCCTTGTTGGCTCCTGTAAAGGCACCCCTCAGGTATCCGAAAAGCTCGCTCTCCAACAGGCTCTCGGGAATGGCCGCACAGTCGACAGTCACGAAGGGTTTGTCGCAGCGCGTGCTGCTCCTGTGGATGGCGCGGGCCACAAGCTTCTTGCCGGTCCCGGTCTCCCCCTGCAAGAGAACGGTCGAGAGGTTGTCCGTTACTTTGCCTATGAGCCTCACTATCTCCAGCATTTCTCTATTGTGCGTAATGATGTCGGTAAAAACGATCCGCTCTTCGAGTTTCTTTCTCAGTTTGAGATTTTCCTCGGCCTTGTCTTTCAACTTCGTCTCGACGACCAGCGCTCCGAGCTTCGTCGAAAGGCCCACGGACGTGTTTAGCTCGGTCTGCAGAAAGACTCCGCTCGAGTTGCTCTTCACTCTGTCGAAGTAAAGCACTGCACGCTTTCCTTCCACCCATCTGAACGGAACGGCGATGAAGCAGCAGATCTGTCTTCCGAGATCGACCTCGGAATCGATGCCCACGGAAGAAGGGAGATGAAGCGAAATGTACGGCTCGTGCCCGTCGAGGATTCCCTCGCCGACGGAAAGTATCGAGATTATCTTTGCAGAGACGTCAGGCGGGATCCTTCGCGCGCAAACAAGCTCGTAGGAATCTCTATCGCCGGTCGGAGCCGCTATCATCGCGCCGTCGGCTCCCACTGCCTGGGAAATGACGCCGAGCATCTCGCAGACCTTCTCCTCGAAATCCAGCGGCTGCTCGGCTATCTCGTCGAGCTTCTCGCTCAACTGGAACTGGCTCAGGTCGGACATCGAAGTCTTTACGAGCCTTTCTTCTATCTCTCTCTGGAGCACCTTTGCTGATTCAAGGGCGTCCTCTTCGTTGTCACGCGAGAACACTTCGCGGGCTCGAACCAGGTGAGTCTGAGCCGTGTCCACTCTTCCCCGGGCAAGGTCGACTCTCGCGAACTCCAGGTCGCACATGCTGACCCAGTAATCTACTCCGCCGGAAAGAAACACGTCTCTGGCAGCTTCCAGGCTCGAAACTGCACCCGCAAAGCCGGAACTTCTTCCCGAAGAGAGAAGGAAGCGCGCGTGCTCGAGAAGAAGTCTACCCAGATTGAACTTCTCTCCGATGGCGCGGAGCTGTTCGATTCCGGATTCGAATGCGGAAGCGGCTTCTTCGCTCTTCTGAAGGGCGAGATTGGCCAGAGCAATCACCCTGAACGCAACCGCCTCTTCAAATCTGTCACCAATATTGTGAGCCGCCTGCTTGCCGTTCCTCACAAGAGAAAGCGCCTTGTCCGCCTCTCCCTTCGCCAGAGCCAGCTCGGCTCTCAGGCGCAGAAGCTCGCAACCCAGGTCTTCTCCACCGTCACAGCGATTCGACATGCTCCATGCGGCCTCGTAGTGTTTTTCTGCAGAAGATAAGTCGCCCTGATCGAAATCCAGCTGGCCGATCGATTTCTCAACCAGGATCGCCTCTCGAGCAAACGGGTGCTCGCTCAAGATCTGCTTGGCCTGTTCGAAATCATTGCGAGCCAGAGTCCATTTGCGAGTCAACCTGCGAACATTCCCAAGGCCTATGAGGGCCCTCAGGACTCGAAGAGGATCGTTGACTTCGCGGCCGATGTGCAGACACTGCTCGAAATCATCGGAGGCAAGTTTCCAGTTGCTCATCTTCGAGTGGATTATCCCGAGGTTCTGGAGCTGCTGAGCCCTTCCGTGGTACTCACCTTCGACTGCCTGAAGGTTCAGGGCCACCTGAAGGTATTCGAGCGCCCTGGGCCAATCGCAGGAGTTCTTGAAGACCAAACCGAGGTTGTTGTAGGAAAGAGCCAGGCTTCTTATGTCGCCGGCTTTCTTGAAGCAATCAAGTGATTTTATGAAGCAGCGCTTGGCGTTCTCGACTTTTCCCATCCTCAGCCAGACGTTGCCGAGGAGGTTCTCTACAAATCCCTTCTCCCTGTTTTCGGAGGAATCGGCCAGGAGCTCTCTTGCGCTTTCGGCACTGGTCAGCGCCGCGTCGAGACGGCCGCGAACCACGGCCAGCTTGCCTTTCTCCACGAGGATTCGTGCCCGCTCCACCGGACTGCAGGCCTCTTTCGCAATTTCCTCGGCCTGCTCGAGATACTGCTCGGCTTCGTCGTTCTTGCCCATCTTCCCGAGGCAGTAACATATCTTTCTGAGAACGGACGCGCGTTCCTCGGAGACGCTGTCCGCGGGCAACAGCTCGATTGCCCGCAAGAAATACTCAACCGCGGACTCGTAGCTCGCCGCTCCCACGCAGACGTCTCCCATCCGCGCAAGTTCTTGCGCACCGCATTTCGTTTTGTCTAGGCGATTTTCAGAGGGCTTACTCTGCTCTCCCCGCGTGCCGCCGAGATCGCCTCTCATCACGTTACACTCCTGTGAAACGTTACTAGAAGCTTAATAAAGCTGCCCGGTCACCAACCAGACAAACAGCAACCAGCGAGTGCTGTCCCGGCCTATACTCGCCACTGGTGCTTCCAAAGGTGCCGTGCCCTGCCCGATATCCACCGTCGCCCCGGCGATAATGGAAATGGTTTCATTGCCGAATCCATAACCTCCGGTGATGCCACCGCCTCCTCTTGCGCTGTTCACCGCAACATCGTCGGGATCCGCAGGCGGAGGTGGGGGTGGATCGTTGTTTTCGCCACCTGCTGGTGGCAGAAACACTTTGGACTCGGCAGTAGGCACACAGAACGGAAGAACCAGGGTAAGGAAGCACGTCAGGCTGACAAGCAGCACAGTGACTTTGAGGTTAAAGCGACTCATGTCGTTTCCTCCTTACCTCTTTTCCTTCCAACCCCATTTTTCTTGCTAGATGAATCAACACAAATCATTCGCTAGGTCTTATCGCGTATGATCCGGCCCGGCCTTCAATTGCATCAAACGTGCCACCGCCGCTTCTTTCCGCTTCTGTAACTCTTTGTATTCCATGAAATTACGAATGTCGATATGATGCCCAACGCCTCCAAACTTTCAAACAAATCGATCAAAGGCAACAGGGTCGCCACAGGACTTCCGAGGACTTCCAACCCTTTATTTCTAAAGGAACTCAAGTGGATACCGAGTAACCATACCGCGGCCCAATGTAACCACCATTTACTCTCTTGGGATTTCCACTTTTCCAATAACTACAATATGCCTAAAGTCCCCTCGTGTCAAGGAGTTTCTGTATGCAAGTCGTGAAATCATAAGAGAAATCGCAGGTTCCGGCGGTTCCGGTCTCGGAGGGGTCGCTCAGTTTCAATTGAGTTGAAGAGGTGACGGCCCATGTGATATAATTATAAGTAGAGTGCCGCAGGCTGCATCATAATTTCGGCGCGCTGCGGGTAGAGCACCTTTTTCTTCCAACATTGTAACGCAACCGGGGTTTTTTGGGGGTGCCACGCGGCTAACGCTATGAAGAAGAATCTCACCTTTAGGACCCTTCTAGAGGGCGTCATACCGGTCGACAAGCTGACTCTGGCCGAGCAGACCGAGGTAGCCCTTGCCCTTTCCCGGAACGACGAGACGGAACTCGAGGACGTCGCTCTCAAGGTAATTGACAGACTGCGGCACCTCGGCTTTCTCAAGTACCTTGGAGAGTTCGTCGAGACCGAGGAAAGAGTGGTCCGCTATAGAAACCTCCTGACTTCGGAGTCAATCGCAATCAGAGTTCCCTCGACGAGGCCGACTGAGGGCGTCCTAAAACTCAAACCTCCCCTCGCGGGAGCGAGAATCAGGGCCACCCTGGATCAAGTGAAGGGATTACTTTCGCTCGACGACAAGATACTCACTAGAGAAAACAGACTTCTCACGGGAATAAACGGAATACTCACTTTCATTCTGGATTCGGTGGAAGAAATCACGGGGTGCGACAAGACCGCCTTTTGCCTTTCCAAGAATTCCAAAGAGAAACTCAAGTACATGGAGCCGATTTCGGTCGGCCTCGAGACCGCGCCGGACTACGTCGAGGAGTGGGTGATCGAAAAAGGCTACTTGCTGTACGCGGCCGATTTGTCGCGAGCCCCCGAACTTGCGCAGATAGTACCCGCCAATTATCAATCCGCGGCAATAGCCAGAGTGGGAGGCAGCGAGCACCCTTTGTGCGGCGCCATACAGGCATGGAGCGAAACGAAGGGTTTCTTCACGGAACAAAAACTCCTGCTCTTCAGTCTGCTGGCCGACACCTGCACTTCTCTTCTCACAAAGACGGAACGCCTCGAGAAACTCGTCTTCGTGGATTCTCTCACACAAGTCTACAATCGTTCCTTCTTTGACATTCAATTGAACAACGAAATCGCCAGGGCAGCGAGAGAAAAGAAATCCATGGCGCTCTGCATCGTGGACATAGACAGCTTCAAGGGATTTAATTCCAAGTACGGCTACGAGGGCGGCAATCAGGTGCTAAGACAGGTCGCAAATACATTGAAAACAGGCATCAGGCCGTTTGATTCCGTCGCAAGGTGGGGTGGAGAGGAGTTTGCAATGCTCCTGACGGCGCCGGTCACTGAAACGCAGGCCAGGGCAATTTGTGAGCGTCTCAGAACTGCAGTGGAGCAATCGAGATTGCTCATTGCGGATCTAACGGGAAAGTCCGCCGACGCCGTGTTGACAGTCAGCATAGGCGGAGCCATGTTTCCGGAGGACGCCAGGGGCGCCAAGGAATTGTGGAGAAAGGCCAACGAGGCGCTGCTCGAAGCAAAACGTCCGCCCAAGAACAAGACACTCTTTTGGTCCCAACTGGGTCTGGATGACGAAGGCTACCCCGTGGCCTAGGAACGCTCGAAGCCAAGCTCGCCGGCCTTCACGTCCACGACTATGTTGTCGCCCTCTTTGAACTCTCCCTTGAGCAGCTTGGTTGCGAGAACGTTGCCTATTCTCTTCTGAATCACCCTCTTCAAGGGCCTGGCTCCGAACGACGGGTCGAAGCCCTCCCTTGCAAGCAAGTCTCGAGCGGAGTCGGTGAGCTCGATGCCTATCTTCTTCTCGGCGAGCTGTTTTGAGAAATACGAAATCTGAAGATCCACTATCTTCTTTATCTTGTCGAGATCGAGATTCTCGAAGAATATGATGTCGTCGATTCTGTTTAAGAACTCCGGCTTGAAACGTATCCTCAAAGCCTCTCCCACCCTCTGCCTGATCTTCTCCTTGTCGGTGAGCGATTGAATGATCGGACTTCCAATATTGGAAGTCATGATGATGATGCTGTTCTTGAAGTCCACCGTCCTTCCCTGTCCGTCCGTAAGTCTTCCGTCGTCGAGAATCTGAAGGAGCACGTTGAGCACGTCCGAATGAGCCTTCTCGAGCTCGTCAAATAGAATGACGCAGTAGGGGCGCCTTCTCACCGCCTCCGTGAGGTAGCCCCCTTCCTCGTAGCCCACGTACCCGGGCGGCGCGCCTATGAGTCGGGCGACCGTGTGCTTCTCCATGAACTCGGACATGTCGATTCTCACCATGGCTCTTTCGTCGTCGAAGAGAAATTCGGCGAGGGCCCTGGCGAGCTCGGTCTTCCCGACGCCGGTCGGCCCCATGAAAATGAAAGAGCCGGTTGGCCTGTTTCTGTCCTGCAGGCCGGCTCTCGCTCTCCTGACCGCGTCTGAAACGGCACGCACCGCCTCTTCCTGCCCGACGACTCTCGCCGAGAGCCTGTCCTCCATCGTGAGAAGCCGCTCCATCTCGCCTTCCATCAGTTTTGTGATGGGGATGCCGGTCCACTTCGACACCACTTCGCTTACGTCTTCTTCGTCCACTTCCTCTTTCAGCATCTTGGTGTGTCTTTGAAGCTCTTCCAGCGCGACTGTCTCCTGGTCCAGCTCCTTCTGGAGCGACGCGATGAGACCGTAACGCAACTCCGCGACTCTTCCGTAATCTCCCTCTCGTTCGGCCCGCTGCTCCTCGAGCTTCGCTGCCTCGATGCGCTGCCTCTTCTCCCTGATTTTGGATATGCGATCTTTCTCGAGAGTCCAATGAGTCTTGAGCTCCGCGCTTTGCTTCTTGAGCTGATCGAGCTCCTCTTCGAGTTTGCGAGCCCTCTCGCGGGACACCTTCTCGGTTTCTTTGCGAAGAGCCTGGCGTTCTATTTCCAGCTGCATGATTCTTCTCTCGATCTCGTCTATCTCGGTGGGCATGCTTTCGATTTCCATTCTGAGCCGCGACGCGGCCTCGTCTATCAGGTCCACCGCCTTGTCCGGGAGAAAGCGCTCGGATATGTACCGGCTTGACAATACGGCCGCCGCAACCAGCGCGCTGTCCTTGATTTTGACGCCGTGATGGACCTCGTATCGTTCTTTGAGACCGCGGAGAATCGCGATGGTGTCCTCGACAGTCGGTTCGGACACGTAGATGGGCTGGAATCTTCTCTCGAGAGCGGCGTCCTTCTCTATCCGCTTTCTGTATTCGTCCAGCGTGGTGGCGCCCACGCAGTGGAGCTCGCCGCGGGCCAGAGCAGGCTTCAACATGTTTGAAGCGTCCATCGCTCCCTCTGCCGCTCCGGCGCCTACCAGAGTGTGCAGCTCGTCTATGAAGAGAACTATCTCACCTTGCGAGTCTATTATTTCTTTCAGGACCGCTTTGAACCTGTCTTCAAACTCGCCGCGGAACTTTGTGCCTGCAATGAGCGCCCCGAGGTCAAGGGCAACGATTCTCTTGTTCTTGAGGCTTTCCGGCACGTCGCCCCTCACGACCCGCTGAGCCAGACCTTCAACGATTGCCGTCTTCCCTACGCCCGGGTCTCCGATCAAGACGGGATTGTTCTTGGTTCTCCGCGAGAGAACCTGCATCACGCGCCTTATCTCGTCGTCGCGGCCTATGACGGGATCCAACTTTCCCTTTCTCGCGAGCTCCGTGAGGTCTCTGGAATACTTCTCGAGGGCCTGATACTTGTCCTCCGGCGTCTGACTGGTCACACGCACCCCGCCGCGCACCTCTACCAGCGCCTTGTACAGATCTTCCTTCGTGACCCCGTTTCTTTTCAGGACGTCGCGCGAGGAATCCTTGTTCCCCTCGTCTGCAAGGGCCAGGAGAAGATGCTCGGTGCTCACGTATTCGTCGTTGAGTCTCTCCGCCTCCTTGAAGGCCGCGTCGAGGACCGCGTTGAGCGAGGAAGAAAGAAAAGTCTGACCCTGACCGGCGTAGACCTTCGGTATCGCGTCGAGAGACGCCTCTAACTCTCTTTCCAGACTTCCCGGATCCACTCCCAGCTTGGCTACGACCGCGGGTACGACGCTTTCTTTCTGCCTTAGAAGAGCGAGGGCCAGATGGAGAGGCAGGATCTCCTGATGGTTTCTCTCTTGTGCCAGTTTCTGAGCAGATTCAAGGCCTTCGGCGGCCTTCAGAGTGAATTTGTCCATTCTCATGCTCTACCCCGACTTTCTAGGCAGACCTAGTCACAAACCTGTAAGGTCACTCTTCTGCGAATACTATTGGCTCAGCTCGATCTTGAGAATTTTGTCGCCCCGCTCGATACGGTCGACCACATCCATGCCGCTCGTCACCTCTCCGAATATGGTGTATTTGCCATCGAGACGAGGTTGCGGAGAATGTGTGATGAAGAATTGGCTGCCGCCCGTGTCCTTCCCGGACAGCGCCATCCCAACAGTGCCTGTCAGATAGTGCTTTCTGTTGATTTCGCATCTAATCGTGTATCCGGGCCCCCCCCAACCGTCTCCCCTCGGACAACCTCCCTGGATCACGAAGTTCGGAACCACCCTGTGAAACGTGAGACCGTCGTAGAAGCCCTTCTTGACGAGATCAATGAAATTCTGAACTGTGATGGGCGCGTCCTCCCCGAGAAGCCTGATAGTGATGTCGCCTTTTTCAGTCTTGATCACGGCGTTTCCGGTACTGGAGCGGAGGGGCACAGCGTAACCCTGAGGTACCAGAGTCGGCGGAACGAGAGCGAGAAGGCCCAATTCCCTCAGGCTGTCTGCAATGGCAGAACCCCAGAAGGTGTCCACGGCCGCGTACGCAGCAGCTCTCGTCCTCGCGTCGGGATCAAAAAGAGACTCGCGGTAAATGGGTAGAGCGCCGACAGCTCCCAGATCCTTCAGTGCTTCGATGGCCGCAATTCTCACGTCCGGCTCGGGATAATTCTTCCATTTCTCGTAGATGCCGTGCACCACCCCGGCCACCCTCGCCTGCCCGATAGAATCCAGTGCCTCGCAAAGGTTTACTATCACCACCATGTCGGAATCGGCGGCGATCTCGTTAAGAAAACGCACGGCGTCACCGTCCTTGGTCTTGCCTATTCCGGCGATGCATGACGCTCTCGCACGCCGGTCTTTTTCGTAAGGATAAACGTCGCGCAGCAGCACTGACGCACCGTCGGCCTGCGTCTCTCCGACCGCCTCATAGGCAGCAGCCCTCACGAACCACACCGAATCACTTATGGCCGGTTCCGCATATTTAAGAGCAGGACCCTTGCCGCAAAGAAGAAAAGCTCTCACCGCCTCGGCCCTCACCATGGGAGACGGATCAGCAAGCTCGGGAGTAAGAAAACTGGTAGCGTCGGACGAACCTATCTGGCCCAGGGCAGCACAGGCAGCCGCCCTCACGTGAAACGACTCGTCGCCGAGAGCGGCCGCAAGAAGCGCCACGGCTTCCTGACTCTTAAAGGCACCCAGGCTCCTGGCAGCGTTCACCTTCACCCGCCAGTCATTGTCCAGAAGAAGCGGTTTGAGAATCGGAACAGAACGCTCGTCATCTGTCTTTCCGAGCGCCCTCGCGGCGAAGCCCCTCACCATGGAGCTGTTGTCGCGCGCAAGCTGCGAAAGCACCTTCATCGACTTCCGGCTTGGTGTCGTCTCGAGGGCATATGCGAGGCGCCAACGCAATTCCTCGTCGCCGGAGCCCGCCGCGCCCATCAAGGCCGGCAGGCCGGTGCTGTCTCGAAGCACCGCCAGAGCGAGGGCGGCCTGCCTGGCGACGGGCCTCGAGCCTGACTTGAGAAGCAGAGAAAGGGCACGGACTCCTCGCCTGCTGTTCGTCTTGCCGAGAGCTTCGATTGCGGCCAGCCTTACGTCCTCTGACTTGTCGGAGAGAATTTTAAGGAGGGCGTCCGTGACGGATTTCTGGGATGAGCAGACTCCAAAATCCGGCGACAAACCTGCCTGTCCCAGAGAAAATGCAGCGAAAACTCTCACGTCCGGCGACGAGTCGCCGGTCGCTCTCACCAGGTCCGGTACCGAGCTTGTGTCCTGTATTCTGCCCAGCGCAAGGGCGGCCCGGGCACGAACTAAAGGATCTTGATCCGCCAGAAACTTGGCGACGACCGAGCTCGAAGCGCGAAGATCCTCGAGAGCGGCTATTTCCTCCAGCTTCCCGGCGGCGTCCGAGGTCTGAGTCTCGCCCGCCGTGGCGGACGCGGCGGAGCTGGATGGCGTGTCCAAAGCCGTACCAGCCAACGCGGCAGCGTTCGACGGCGCGCCACCAGCCGCACCAGCGAACACCGGCGAAACGCACGCGGCGCCGAAGCATGCGGCCAGGGCCGTAACGGCCAGCGCAAAGAGATGGGCGGTTCGTGACAATCTACTCAACCTTCACAACCTTGCCGAGGAAGGTTTCCTTCTTTCCGCTGCTGTCAGTAGCGGTAAGCTTGTAAATGTAGAGCCCGTTTGCGATCCGATTCCCTTCCGAGTCTCTCCCGTCCCATATCACGCTGTTGTAACCGATTCTGGCGTCTCCCTGTAACTCAAGTATCTTTCTTCCGGACACGGTGAATATTTCTATCAACACCTTTTGCGGCGATCCGGTGAGCTCATAGTTGAACGACGACACCTGGTCAAACGGGCTCGGGTACGCAAACACATTTCCGAGGGTAAACTCGGCCGTCACTCTCACAGTGAGCGCGCGCTCGACACCCGCCACCCTGACCGCCAGCGTGTCCTCATCCAGTGGGAAAAAGATCTCGGCCTCGAGCCGCCAGATTCTCCCGAACGCGTCTTCCTGACGTTTCGTGGCGGTCACAAGAGAGCCGTTCACGAACAAGTTGAATTCGTTCTGCGAGAGGACGACCGGGCTCGAAAGAAGAACCGCGACCGGGAGATTAGCCGGCACGAAGTCCCCGTCCCTTATCGTTCGACCGCTCGAGCTGAAAACCGCCTTGAGCTCGACCTTCAGCATGAACACCGTCTCGCGGCCGTTCACGTCTCTGGCATGAAGCGCCACGTCGTAGCTCGCAGGACGCAGCGTTGTCGGCCAGTACAGATGAAATTTCCTGCTCGCCCCTGACACCGTGTCCGCCTGAGCAGTCACCGTAAATTCACTGCGCGGAATTGCGCCCCTTCCTTCCGGGCCCGTCTCCTCGATCCAGATCGAGCTAGAGTCCACAGCGACCTCGTCGCTCATGTCTGCACTCACTCGAACAGAATCATCGACAGATGAAACCAGAAGAATGGAACCCGGCGCGTACAAGGAGTCGTTCACGCTGACCACCATCTGGGGAGGAAGAGCATCCATTCTGAGGCCTGGGTCACCGAGAAGCGAGTAGGTGTTGGCCGAGAATTTGTTGGTGTAATCGCCTGCCAGGAATCTGATCTTTGTGGAAGCGATTAACTCCCCGAGTATCCATCTGGCTCCCCTCTTTCCTCTCAGGTCCGCCGTGGGCGGGTGACCGAAGAAGGAATCGAAAAGCGAGGTGTTCATA
>Ga0315268_10004817_pt1 | contig 14573 bp, 18 predicted proteins | sample C1_top_MG_FD_204535 | JGI IMG/M metagenome (GOLD analysis project Ga0315268, IMG submission 204535) | Sediment microbial communities from Yellowstone Lake, YNP, Wyoming, USA - C1_top | ecosystem: Environmental > Aquatic > Freshwater > Lake > Sediment | place: USA: Wyoming | collected 2017-08-01
CCTCCATCGCACCCAAAACGCTGCCCATCCACGGAGAAAAATAGAAGGATCCGATCAGAATGAGGATGACGATCGCCTTGGCGGGCAGCACCAAGTCGCGTTCCATCACTTGAACGCGGTCGAGCAATTGCCGCCGGTCGGGCGCCGGTATCTCCAGCAGCGCGGGCAGGCGTTTCAACCACTGCCATTGTGCCCGTTTCATAAGCTCGCCGTCAGGCGGGGAAAAATTCAGCGCAGGATTCTGCCAGCGCGCTTCGCGATGTCCTCCACCGGCCATAACCGGCCCAACCCTTCGTAACCGCAGGATAACATCCCTTCTTCTGGTCCGATGAACTCCACGCCGCGCGACTTGAGGGTGGCAACGTTTGCTTGCGTGGCCGGATGCAACCACATCTTCCCGTTCATCGCCGGAGCGATCAGAATTTTCGCCTTCGGATTCAACGCCAGCGTCAGGCAACTGAGCGCGTCGTTCGCGAGGCCGTGCGCCAGCTTGGCGATGAAGTTGGCCGTGGCCGGCGCGATGAGCAATAAATCCGCCTCGTCCGCCAGCCGCACGTGCAACGGCTTCCAACCCTCCTCTTCATCGTAAAGATCGGTGATGACCGGGTGGCGCGAGAGCGTTTTGAACGGTAGCGGTGTGATGAACCGCTGCGCGTCGGCGGTCATCACTACATGCACGGCGTGGCCCATCTTGGTCAGCAGGCTCGCCAAATCCGCCGCCTTGTGGGCGGCAATGGAGCCGGTGACGCCGAGGACTATGTTCTTCTTGCGACTCATTTTGTGATCTCCATTCCAATCTTACTTTTAATTTCTTTCCTGACCGGGCACGAAGTAGGTTAAAAGAAAGATTAAGATTAAGAAATCAAAATTCCGGCGGCTGCATCCGCGCCGACCGCATTTTCTCCGCGTCAACAATCGCCATCATGCGCCGCAAATCTTCCTCGATGCTGGTGCTGATGAGCAGATAGTCGAAATTCTTCCATTGGGCGACTTCCTGCCGCGCCACACTCAGGCGCTTTTGGATCGCCGCCACGGCATCGGTGCCGCGCCGGCACAGACGCTTTTCCAGAATGACGGCTGATGGCGGCGTGAGAAACACCGACACCAGCGCGCGTTTGAGTTCCGGGTCTTCCCCGGCGCGCTCACGGATGGTCGCCGCGCCTTGCACGTCCACGTTGAGCAACACGTCCCGGTTCGCGCGCAACTTGCCGAGCACCTCAGATTTCAAAATGCCGTAGCTGTGGCCATAAACGGTGGCGTGCTCCAGAAAATTCCCCGCCTGCACCCGCTTGAGAAATGACGTCGCGTCCAGGAAATAATAATCCACACCGTCCGTTTCGCCCTGGCGCGGCTCGCGCGTGGTGCAGGTGATGGCGCGGGTCATGTCTGGCCGCGCGGCCAGGAGTTGCTGGCAGATTGTGGTTTTGCCGCCGCCCGACGGCGCGGAAATCACGACCAGGAGTGGACAGAGGTCGGAGGCCGGAGGCTGGAGGTCGGCCTTCTGGTCTTCGGGCTTCTGTCCTCTGACATCTGGCTTCTGACGTGTGGTTTTCATTCAACGTTCTGCGCCTGCTCGCGGAACTTTTCCAACTCCGCTTTCAAAACCACAACCTCGCGCGATATGAGCGCGTCGTTGGCTTTTGAACCGATGGTGTTGACCTCGCGGTTCATTTCCTGCGCGAGAAAATCTAACATGCGTCCCACCGGCTCTTTCGATTTCAGGCAATCGGCAAACTGCTGAAAGTGGCTTTGCAGGCGGGTCAGTTCCTCCGAAATATCCGAGCGGTCGGCGAAAAACACGACTTCCTTCAACAGCCGCTCGTCATCTGCCGCCGGCGACTCCAACCCAGCGCTCTTGATGCGCTCGATGAGTTGCTGGCGATACCGCTCCGCCGCCTGCGGCGCTTGCGCCTGAATCTTCACCGCGCAATGGCGCATCACGGCCACGCGCGCCGCGAGGTCCTGCGCGAGATGCGCGCCTTCGCGCGCGCGCGTCTTGACCAGTGCGGCCAGTGCCTGCTTGAGCGCCTTCTCCACCGCGGGCCAGAGATGTTCCGCGTCGGCTAGTTCCTCATCGGTCTGAAAGACGCCGGGCGCGCGCACAAGTTGATCGAGCGTTACCGGACCGGCGAGTTTGAGTTGTTTGGCGAGCCGGCCAAGTTCGCGCGCGTAAGCTTTGGCGAGCGGCACATTGAGATGCATCCGCGCGGACACCTTGCCCTCGGCGGCGTGCAACGATACGCGCACCGTGAGCCGCCCACGCGCAACGTGGCGGTTGATGGCGTCGCGCATCGGTGCTTCGAGCATCTCCATCTCGCGTGGAAGATTCACGGAGATTTCGGTCTGCTTGCGGTTCACCGAACTGAGTTCCACGGTGACTTTGAAGCCGTCGCGCGCGCAATCGCCCCGTCCATAACCCGTCATTGACTTCATGCGCGGGAATATGCGGAAGCGCGCTGGAAATGTCGAATGTCGAATTGGGGTCAGCTAAGGCTGGTGCGTAAAGCTTTTTCCAGCCGGGCGAAGGCGCGGGCAAAGGCGGCGGGGTTCTTCCAGTTCGAGAAATCGGGGAGGCGATATTTGCGGGCGGCTGCCGCCTTCGCCGACACGACGAGCCACGCTACCGCCGCAGGTTTTTTCATCCCGCGTCGCTCCGTGAAGACTTTGGTCAGGCGAAACCGTGCTGCCCGCGCCTGACAGGCTTATCGAGTTTATTGCACAACTTTTGAATGCGGGTGGTGCTCAAAATTGAAATGAACCCAACCGGTGAAAACAGACCGATTCGGTCTTGGCTGCTGACCATTCTCCTTTTGCTCGTCATCGTCGGGCTGCTGGCCGCCATTGCCATTCCGAATTATGTGGGTGGTGGGCCGAGTAAAACCAGCCGCATCACCAACATATTCAGGAATGTTGACGCCGCCAAGGAGCAGTGGGCGATTGAGCATGGCTATAACAACAAAATGTCGCCGTCACGGGCAATCACCGCACAAGACATCGCGCCGTTTTTTTATCATGGTGACGGCAGGGATCCTTTCGTCCGCCTTGGTCTTGTCATTGATAAAGACGGAAATCTCCGCAATCCTGAAGGCGTGGTGTTTGTAATAAATCCTCTGGGTTTTGCTCCAGAGGTCAGGTTCACCAAAGCTTTCAAGTTGAGCGATCACAGTGGATTTTTCGGCCCCAAAATTCCCAAAGGCACGGTCATGAGATTTTCCACCAATGCCGATGATTTCGTGGAATATGTTCTGCCTGGACAGGAATCCAAGCCGTGCAAATCGTTGAGCGAATTGCTCGCCAGATAACTTATTTCGGCATTTCCAATTTCACCTTGTCTGCCACCTGCGCCACGTCTTTGTCGCCACGGCCGGAGAGGTTCACGATGATGAGCACGTCCTTCGACATTTTCGGCGCGTGGTTCATGGTTCGGCAACTCCCAAGTCCCGGCAGATTTTTCGGGACAGAAATTTGTTGATCTCGGTGTGCCTCGGCACGGCGGAGCGGCGGTTGGCAACCGGGTTGCCCCACCAGGAATGATTGCTGCCTTCGCGGATGAGCACACAACCCTGCGCCGTCAGATGCCGGATTAGCTCCCGCCGTTTCACACCAGGATGGCTTGCTCTTCGTAATCCTGTTTGGCGGCGGCGCGCGCGTCCTCGCGGTTAAATTCCAATGCTTCTTTCAGCGCCGAACGCAGATTTTTCAAAAGCTCGGCGCGCGTCTTGCCTTGGGAATTAACGCCGGGAATTTCCTCCACCCAGCCAATCCACCAGCCTGCGTCCTGCTTGATGACTGCGTTAAACGTGCGTTTCATGGTTGCACCCTACTGAATCATTTCGGCATTTGCAACCCGACCTTCGCCGCCACTTGCGCCACGTCTTTGTCGCCGCGACCGGAGAGGTTCACGATGATGAGCGCGTCCTTGCCCAGCTTCGGCGCACGCACCATGCACTCGGCAACGGCGTGCGCGCTTTCCAGCGCGGGGATGATGCCTTCGAGCCGCGCGAGTTTCATGAAGGCTTCGAGCGCCTGGTCGTCGGTGGCGTAGGTGTATTCGGCGCGGCTGGCGTCGCGCAGCCACGCGTGTTCCGGCCCGACGGCGGCGTAATCGAGTCCGGCGCTGACGCTGTGCGTGGATTGGATCTGTCCGAATTCGTCCTGCAAAATATAGCTGCGCGTGCCCTGCAACACGCCGAGCGAGCCGCCTTGAAACCGCGCCGCGTGCTGCTCCGGTTTGATGCCGAGTCCGCCGGCTTCCACGCCGACCATCTTCACGGACGAGTCTTCGAGAAATGGATAAAAAAGCCCAATGGCGTTCGAGCCGCCGCCGACGCACGCGAGGAGCAGATCGGGCAGACGCTTTTCCTTTTCCAAAATCTGCGCGCGCGCCTCGTCGCCGATGACGCGCTGGAAATTCCGCACCATCACGGGATACGGATGCGCGCCGTAGGCCGTGCCGAGAATGTAATGCGTGCTGCGGACGTTCGTGACCCAGTCGCGCATCGCTTCGTTGACTGCTTCCTTCAAAGTCTTTTGGCCCGCGTGAACCGGCACGACTTCCGCCCCGAGCATTTTCATGCGATAAACGTTCAGTTCCTGCCGCAGGCAATCCACCGTGCCCATGTAGATGACGCACTTGAAGCCAAACATCGCCGCGACGGTAGCCGTGGCCACGCCATGCTGGCCCGCGCCGGTCTCGGCGATGACGCGGGTCTTACCCATGCGCTTGGCGACGAGAACCTGGCCGATGGCGTTGTTGATTTTATGCGCGCCGGTGTGGAGCAGGTCTTCACGCTTGAGATAAATCTTTGCGCCGCCGAGTTCGCGGGTGAGCCTTTCGGCAAAGTAGAGCGGCGTGGGGCGACCGCAAAATTCCTTGAGGTAGTATTGCAGCTCCCGCTGAAACTCCGGATCGTGCTGTGCGCGGAAGTATTCCGCCTCCAACTCCTGCAACGGATGCATCAACGTCTCCGGCACGTAACGTCCGCCGTACGGGCCGAAATGGCCTTGGGCGTCGGGCAAAGCTTCAGTGACAACAGTGCTCATGGCGCGAAAGTAGTTGAAAACATAGGGATGAGAAAGCCGGAAAGTGATGTGAGGGTTGGACGGAATTTGCCGGGTTTCAGCAGCTCAGGACCGAAAGGCGAGGAACGTGTATGCGTTGGGATTGTGCGTTTCGTGGCAGCCGACCCGCTGGCGGAGATAGGATCCGATGTGAAGTGGCTGGACTGCAAATCCGTGCCGGATAAAGAGCGATTCCGTCTGTTCCAAGCTCAGCGTATTGATGTGGTAGTCGCCCACGCCGCGCACGATGTGTTCGGGTATTTCATCCATCTGAAAGAAATGCACGCACAAGCCGCGGCGCGTGACGCGGCAGAGTTCCGCAATGGCCCGCTCCAATCCGGCTGGCGAAAGATGCTCCAGCAGGTCGTGCGTGAAGCAAAGATCGAAGCACTTATCCGAGGCGGCGATCTCGAAGACGTTGCCCGTCTCGAAACGCGCCTGCGGAAATAGGGCGCGAGCGTTGGTGATGTTTTTTTCGCTCAGGTCGAATCCCGTGTAGTCAATCAAGCGTTCGATCCCGCACGCTTCGAGAAAGCGATAGTCATTCGCGGAACCGCACGCGGGTTCGAGCGCGGAGATTCGTTGCGGTGATTCTCTGGATAGCGTAGCGCGCCAGAGTTTGAGGAAAATGTTAATGCAGTTTGCTTCGGCTGCTGGTTTCGTCCCCACGAGAGAGTCCTCGATGTAATTCGGGATCGTCATCCCGCTGACCGAAGCGGGAAGCGAATTGAACGTTTGAATCATGAAATGAGGAATCTCGATGCCCTCGGCGTTATCCGCGTTGCGCTTCAAGGTGTGAAGGACCGCCCGCCGCTCCTCCTCGCTACCCGATTGTTTGGCCAGCTTTCCCAGCCAGTTCATGGCCACGGCGAAGCGCAGTTCGTGGAGCATCAGCCTTTCAAACTTGTTCCCGAGCAACTCCGCCACGAGGAAGTGCCGGGACAGGATGCTTTGCGCATTTATGCGCGGATCCTCCACGTCGGCGACCAAATAGTCGCGCAGGAACGTCGCGTCGTACTGCATCCACGAGCGGACGAGCTTTTCAGTCTCCTGTTTCAGGTTTGCGTCCATCCTGCTGTAAGGCCAAAGCGAGAATCTACTCGACCCTCAACCTGACCCGATAAAACTCTGCGCTGGCTGTCGGCGGATTGGTAAACATCTTCACGCGATTGTCACCGACGAGGTTGGTGAATCCCGGCACGCCCTGCCACGCTCCGAGCAGGAGATTCGTCCGCCATTCCAGGTCATAGAGAAATTGTTGTCCTTCGTGACTGACACACGCGGCATTGACGGTGGGAAAGCTGATGACGACAGCGCCGTCGGTTTGCGCCATGCCGAGCAACATACGGTTCGGCTCGGTCGCGCCAATGGGCGACGAGGAAATCCAAGCAATGTCGGCGTAATCACCGGATTGACCACTTGCAGCAGGATCGAAACGAAGCTGGGTGATCAGCCCATTGTAATTATTCGAGGCGGCGAGATCGAGTTCATACGTGCGGAACTGACCATCCGGGACAATCGGGAAACGCAGACTCCGGGCCTCACTGAAAGCGCTGTTGCTCAAAGTTTGCCAGAACAATTGCCCGATCGCACGGCCGGCGGGATTGGCGATCTGATAGGCCGCACGAATGTAAAGCTTTGGGACGTTCGTTGCGAAGAAGGCGCAGAAGGGCGACCCCATTTGCGGATCGCTGCTGGCGAGGTTGACGCGAACGCGGCCGTTCAAGGGCCAGCCAGTGTCAGTCGTCTGCCCATAGTACCAGTGCTGCCGGTCCGAGCAAAAGTGAAAGTCAGCGCCGGGCCGGTAAGGCTGCGCGTACACCCAGTCGCGGATCTCCTGAAGTGTTCCGAGGATGAGGCGATACGAGTAGGTGTATTCAATATTACTGTCGAGAATCTCGACGTGCAGTGGTGAGATGTAGCCGGTGGGATCGTCGTTCGGCCCGCCGCTGCCCGGCGTGCCGGCGAACCCGCCAATGAATCGCACCGCGCCGGGATGATACACGCCCAACCCCCAGTCGTTCACGTCCACAAGCGCCGCCCAGCTTTCGGTCGCGCGCCAACTTTGCCACGGCGGCGGGACGACGGGGAAATTGGTCAGTGCACCTCCGGTGAAAGGAGCATCACCTGCGTAGCTAAACAGCCGATACAGTCGGCCAACCGTGTAAACTGCCGGCAGTTCCTGATCGCGCCCGGAGAACTGCTCCGTCGTGTCGGTGCGCAGGTTGACGAGGCGGTTGCTGACGGTGACGACGCTGCCGTCCAACGTAATCCACGATTCGAAGGTGCATTCGCCGGGGACGTTGTTGAGCGCCCACTGCATGGGGCGACATTTGACGTAAAGCATCTGGCCGGTGTTGGTATGCGCCAGCACGAGCGAAGGATGGCCGTAGCAGTCGCCCGTTTGGATGGGATTCCACGGCCAGTTGGGCCAGGTGGGACTCGCGTTATTGCTGGGGTTGTAAGGTTGCGGGCCCGAATAATAGGACTGTTGAATCTGCCGGCCGAGGTCGTGGTTATTGATGATATTGTCGCTCGTGCCCGACTTCGAGAGGTAAGTGATCGAACCGCCCTTGGCCAAATCAATGCCGACCTTCACGACGCCATTGTCGAGGTAACTCTCGATGGCGAGGGCACAACTTGCGAATACCAGAAGCATGCAGGTTAGCGCACAGATGCAAATCGTTCGGGTTGGTTTCACGATTCACTCGCGCTTCGGGCGGCCTGAATGAACGCCCGCACCTTTGCGGTGTTTTTCTGGCCGGGTACGGATTCAACGCTACTGGAAACATCAACGGCGAATGGCCGCACGCGGCGCACGGCGTCGGCGACGTTTTCCGGCGTCAGTCCGCCAGCCAGAAAAATCGGCTTGCCAAACTTCTTCGCTTCAATGGCCAGGTCCCAGTTGAACTTCTCGCCGGTGCCGCCGCGCGCGCCAAGTGAGAAGGCATCGAGCAGCCAGGCGTCGGTCTGGTAGTTTGGCAGAGCTTTGAGTGATTCAGCATCACGCACACGAAAGGCCTTCATGCTCATCACGCCGAACTGCAGGCAGTAATCCGGCGTTTCGTCGCCGTGAAATTGCATCAGGTTCAATCCGCAACCGGCGATGGCCCGAGTTACGAGTGCTGCCGGCGCGTTGACGAACACACCCGTCCGGACTATGTACGGCGGCAACTCCCGCGCGATTCCAGCCGCCGTTTCGACAGTCACGTGGCGGGGACTCGTTTCAGAAAAAATGAAACCGAGCAGATCTGCACCCGCTGCGGCCGCCGCTTGCGCGTCGGCGAGGTTTGTGATGCCGCAGATTTTTACTTTCACGCTCATCGGTGATCCGAATGTTGACTTGCGCCTGCGTGCAGGGCGAATCATTTTTTCCGACGGCACAAACGGAATTGCGCCATGCAAGTTTTGCTTTGTGCTGACGCAATGCAACTCGACCCAATAGATCAAATGATCGGGTCGTCATTTTTGAGACAGGCGGGACGCGCTGCTCAACCTAGCCAGCGCTGCATTCACTCCGGCCACCAGCGCATTCACCCGGGTTTCCAGCGGAAAATCCGATGGCGCTTCGAGCGTGTAGCTTTGGCGGGTCTTGTTCTGCAACAACCAAAACGCCTCCGGCCATTCAGGGCGGCTGTTCGGGTCGAGGTTCGGGTTGATGATGCCACCCTTGGCTTCGCGGCCCTCAATCAACGGCGACAGATCAATCGGGCAGACGCGCGCCACGGCTTCCACGATGGTTTCCGATAGCGACGGGCGTTGGTCGGGATTCAATTCGTAAACGTAGAAACCGTGAGACTCCCAATCTTCGTGCAGGCAAAGCGTCAAAGCGAAGTCAGGTTGACGCTCAAGCCATTTGACGTGCGTCCGGACTTCGTCGGATTTGAAATGACGGTAATCGCGGTTGAGGTCTAAGCTCTTGTCGTTTTCCCGGCGATTCAATGCAAAACCCATCGGGTTGAGGCATGGGCAAAGGTAAAGATCAAGATTCTCTGGCCACCGATTTTCTTGGAGCAACCGGCGCGCGGCCAGCGGCCCGGCAGGTTCGTCGCCATGAATGCCGGTGCTGAGGTAAAGGCGGGTTGAGGGTTGAGCGTTGAGGGTTGAGAGTGGCGGACGGCGCAAGGCGAACCAGTTGAACTCCGACGTTTGGTGGAAAACTTCAGAACTCCAACCGTGTTTCTGTGCCGCAGCCTGGATTTCGCGGAGCAGCGTGCGGATGTCAACCGTCTCGCCGTGATAACCGGCACATCGGTAGCAATATTCGCGCGTTGTCATAAGTATCGGCGTAGCCGCTAGGCGCGTGAATGCCGCACGGACTTGACGAATTCCTGCGGCGTCTTATCAACCATGTACGGCTTGGCTACTTCGGAGTCGATCATTCCTTCGCGACAGAGCCGGAGGAGGCACTGATCCAGGGTCTGCATGCCTTCCTGCGAGGCCGTTTGAATCGTTTGATAAATAGCTTCGACTTTTCCGGACCGGATGTTGCTCCGAATTGCGGCGTTGGCAATCATGACTTCGCAAGCCAGGCACCGGCCCGATTTGTCCTTCTTCGGTAAAAGAACCTGGGAGATGACGCCGACGATGTTGCTGGCCAACTGGACTCTGACCTGCGGCTGCTGGTCGGTGGGGAAGACATCCACGATTCGGCTGACGGTCGAAGCCGCGCTCGAGGTATGCAGCGTGCCGAAAACAAGATGCCCTGTCTCAGCCGCCGTGATGGCGATGCCAATCGTCTCATAATCCCGCATCTCCCCAATGAGGATCACGTCGGGGTCCTGGCGCAGGGCGTATTTCAGAGCATTCTTGAACGACAGCGTGTCGCCGGCACTCCCGACTTCACGCTGGGTCACGTAAGCCATTTTGGAATGATGCACGTACTCGACCGGATCCTCGATGGTCAGAATATGATCGTGGCGCGTGCTATTGATGGCGTCAATGAGCGAGGCCAGCGTCGTGGATTTTCCGCTTCCCGTGGTTCCTGTCACGAGCACCATGCCCCGCTTGGCCCGGGTAAACTCCTGAATGGAATCCGGCAGACCGAGTTCAGCGAGCGGGGGAATCCGGTCGGAGAGGCAACGGATCGCCGCACCCACGCTTCCTCTTGTCCTATGGACGTTGAATCGGAACCGGCCGAGTCCGGGAATGCCGTGGGCAAAATCGAGTTCATTGCGGGTTTCCTGATCTGCTTCGAACATCTGCTTCTGAAGATCGGTCATAATGCCGAAAACGAGGTCCTGACAGGACTGTGGCGTGAGGCACTCCGCCTCGTGAAGCGGAACCATTTCTCCTTGAATCCGCAACCCCGGACGGAGCCCGGCAATCAAGTGGAGATCCGAAGCCTTCGCTTCCACCATGGTTTTCAAAAGATCGTCAAGTGTCATATACTGCGGATGATAGCATTGGTTTGTTTTTTGTCGCGCCGCCCCGACGGGGCTGGGGAATTTTTGGTTTGTGTTTCTACAAAGATGTCGCGCCTACGGCGCTGGGAAAAACAAAGACGCAAAATTATTTTCCAGTCTCGTCAATAAAAGTTACATTGAAGCGAAGCGAATCAATAACATCTTGCCGGAACTCTTGCTCGATTACTAATGAACGAATAGCGTCAATGCTTTCAACAAAAGTTCGGTTGCAATAGTCCTGCCAAGATTCAGATGCAACTCGTGATTCTGCATCCCAAGACCAAACCGCATCAATGTCTCCAATTCGCGGCGGAATCAATCCGCACCAACTGCCCGGATGATTTACCAGGCGAACTTCTTTACCAACAATAGTTGTTGCGACATTTATCATCCAAATTTCTCCTCCTAAAATTGCTTGCTGTGAGTCACGAATTGCCAGCAATGCGTTTTCAATATCTGAAGGACGCCAAGCAAGTTCACCATTTGAGGCGCGAAACGCCAAAGAGGTAATTGGTTGAGGTAATTCGCGCATAAAAATTTTACGCAGGCACGGCTTCCGTTTCACAACTTTCCTTGCCGCAGCCACGACCGTTTTCTTCCTGATCGGTGAAGCCGTGGCTGTCCCAACTCGGATCGAGGCCGAGGTCTTTGAGCATCTGCAAATCTTTTTCGACGGGCTGGTTCAGCGTGGTGAGATAGTTGCCGACCATCAGCGCGCTCGCGCCGGCCATGAAGATCATGCTTTGCGCGTCGCGCAGGTTCACGGTGCGACCACCGGCAATCATGATTTCCTGACGGGGCAAAATGAAACGGAAGCAGGCGATGGTTTTCAGAATCTCCAAGACGGGCAGGGGAGGGTTGCTTTCAAACGGCGTGCCCTTGATGGGGTTGAGGATGTTGACGGGCACCACATTCGCGCCGATTTCCTTGAGGGAAAACGCGAGGTCACAACGGTCTTCGCGCGTCTCACCCATGCCAATGATGCCACCGGAACAAATTTTGATGCCGGCGTTTCTCAAATAACCGATGGTATCGAGGCGGTCGTCGTAGGTGTGCGTGGTGCAGGTTTTCGGGAAGAAGCGCCGGGAGCTTTCCAGGTTGTGACCATAACATTCGACACCAGCTTCCTTGAGCCGATCCGCGACGTGCTGGCTTTTGATGATGCCCAACGAAACGTCCGGGCGCGTCTTGCCGCTGGCTTTCAATTCGCGGACGCGCTCACAGACTTCATCGAGCATCGGACCTTCGTTCAGTCCCTTCCAAGCTGCCACGAGGCCAACGGCGGTGACGCTGTTGCGATTCGCTTCGTCGGCCGCCTCTTGCACTGGTTCGGGATCAACGAAGCCGTACTTCGGCGAGCCGGTCTGGTAAAAGGATGACTGCGCGCAGAAAGTGCAATTCTCCGAGCACGCGCCGGCTTTGGCATTGACGATGGAGCAAAGATGAATCTTGTTGCCCTTGAATCTTTCGCGGATGCGATTGGCCCATGAGAGCAAATCAAGAATGTCCGCCGAACTTTCGAGGTTGAAAAGCCACTGTGCTTCGTCGCGAGTGATGTGCCCGCCGTCGAATACGCGCTGGCCGAGTTTGGAAATGCGTGCGTGATTCGTCGCGTCAACAGTTCGTGCGGTCATGGTTGACAACTTAACGGGAACAAAACGTTGGGCAAGACAACTTCACGCCCTCGCCACAGACCGAGCCTGGCGACCGACGGTGGCTGGCAGCACGATGTCGTAGTGTTGTTCGTCGAACTTGAGCACCAATTGAACGTCTAAAATCTTGTGGGTCGCACAAAAGGCGAGGGCTTTCGTGGAACTGAGAAAATCAGTGGCATCCGCGGCGTTGAGTGTCCACGCGCCGAGTTCTTTCAAGTAAAGGCCGCTATTCTTCTGCTGGAGCAGAATCCTCATCGCTTTGGCAATGTGTCTTCCACCGGCACGAGCTTTATGGCCCGATTCGCAGCCGTCCTACCGCTAATTGTAGGTGCTGCGCTTGCTTACCCAGTAATAGTAGCAATCCCAAGTGGGATGGCAACAAAAAAATTGCCGATCAACACATTCCGGCTGGGTCAAGCCTTGCCGTCAAATGACGAATTCCAATATCTGGCGGTGTGGGATCAAGTTGTGCTCGAAGGCCTGGCCCAAAAAACGTCGGATGGCCTCCCGGCCCCGCTCGCCATAGTCCAGCGTCCAGTGGTTCACATACATGCCCACGAACTTGTCCGCCAGATCGCGGCCCATGTCGCGGGCGTATTGCAGCGCGTGCTGCACGGCTTCCGGCCGGTGATCGAGACTGAACTGGATGCTCGCCGTCAGAATGTCAGAAATCGTTTTGCGCGTCCGAGGCTCGAATCGTTTGTGAATCACGTTGCCGCCGAGGGGCAGGGGAAGGCCGTCATTTTCACGCCCCCACCACGCGCCCAGGTCTTCACACACCACCAACCCTTCGTTCTGATACGTGAGTTGGCCTTCGTGAATAATCAAGCCCACTTCCGCCACGCCGGAGCGGACCGTTTGGAAAATCTGATCGAACGGCACTACGACGAAGTCGAATTCCTTCGCCGGCTTGCCGAGCCAGAGTTGCAATGCCAGAAACGCGCTCGTCATCTTGCCGGGAACGGCGATTTTCTTTCGCGCGACCTCATCACGGGAAAATTTATGTTTTGCCACGAGCATCGGCCCGTAGCCGTCGCCCATGCTCGCGCCGCTGGGCAGCAGCGCGTATTGGTCGCTGACGTAGGCGTAGGCGTGGATGCTGACGGCGGAAATGTCCAGTTCGCCGCGCGTGGCGCGTTCGTTCAGCGTCTGAATATCCTGCAGGATGTGCTCGAACTGGAATCCTTTCGTGGGAATCAGTCCTTTCGCCAACCCGTAAAACATGAAGGCGTCGTCCGGGTCCGGCGAATGTCCGAGCGTCAAGGTTCTTGCGTTCATCTGGATAACTTTGTTCGCGTTCTGCACGGCATGTCGAATCAAAAGCGGTGGGCAAATCTCTCCGAATGTGAACCCGCCGCCCACAGTGCCGGCCAAGAACTTCAGCGACGTTCGCGGTTTCTGGCTGGTGCGGCCTGACGGTCCTTGAGTGAAACGGGCAAATTCTTCACCAACCTCTGGTAGCGGGAGTGATCGCCGGGAAGCACGCGTTGGCTTTTTGAGACCCTCAGTTCTATTTGTTCCTGGTTGCGATTTTCAGAGCGTCTGAAATCTTCGCGGCCACCTGGTCGGCCAGTTTGGCGGAACCTTCAGGCGTGTAATGGACATCGCCGGGCGCTTTGAACAGCTCGGGCGGAAACGCCTTGGTCGTCGCGTAGAGATCGTTGATCAGGACGTCGTGCTTTTTCATGACGCGCCCGGCCACGGCGTTGTATTTCACGTCGGCTCCTGCGACCCGGCGGCGGATTGGAAAACGGGGAAGCGGGGAAATGAAGTTGAGGAATCTGAAAGCGTTCTGTCATGTGGCGGAGACGGGCAGCCTGAGCGAGGCGGCCCGGCGCAACGGCATCACGCCGGCTTCGGCTGGCTCCCGGCTCCTTACGCTGGAACAGCAGCTTGGCCTGATGCTCCTTTACCGCAAACGCCAGCAGCACAAGCTGACCCCCGCCGGCCAGGTGCTTTACGACCACGCCCGGGAAATCCTCCGCCTTTACGAGGACGTCAAGGCGCGCTTGCAGAAAGAATCGCAACCATAGATCAACTCGGCGTAAAGCCGCGTTGCGGCCACGCCGCTAGACGCGGATGTGATCGGGAGGTTGAGGGTGGAGAAGCAAGACGGTGCGTTCCGCATGAACGCGCCGTTTTCTTTGTTCTTCGCTGTTTGCAGCCTCCCTACCCATGAACCGCCAGGTAGGGCGCGTCACTCCGTGCGCGCCGGGCTTGGTCGAACGTGGCGGCGGCGCGCACGGAGTGGCGCGCCCTACCATCGCCCCACCAAACTGACCCACTATCGGGAGGACTGCTGGTGGCGTCGGGAGGCTTGGGCTATTTCGTTTTCGCCTGCTGCAACCCGGCTTTGGTGGCGGCTTGGAGTTCCTCCAATTGCGGTTTGAATTCCCGTTTCGTGGCGCTGGCCATCCGGTCTATGAAAAGAATTCCGTTGAGGTGATCCGCT
>Ga0315268_10004818_pt1 | contig 14573 bp, 10 predicted proteins | sample C1_top_MG_FD_204535 | JGI IMG/M metagenome (GOLD analysis project Ga0315268, IMG submission 204535) | Sediment microbial communities from Yellowstone Lake, YNP, Wyoming, USA - C1_top | ecosystem: Environmental > Aquatic > Freshwater > Lake > Sediment | place: USA: Wyoming | collected 2017-08-01
AATGGCACCCGCCGTTTGGCGACATCTGCGCTGAACTGAAAGTGCAGGCCATCGCGCTCGATGAGTTGGGCTTGGCCATGATGGTCGGAACCTCGCCTCCCGCAGAGAAGATCTTCCGCGGTGCCGCGCTGGCCCGCTCCCAAACTTTCTTTTTGGGGACGCTTTCTTTGGTCAAAGACAATCCGCTCGGCGCGATCGTTCTTCTACGGGCTTATGTCGAGGTCTTGGCCGCGACCGCCTACGTACAAAAGAACCGCCACCAGATGAAGTCCATGTTCGAGCCGGCGAGCCGGCCGGGTTTGGAAAAGCGTATTCAAACCTTGGTCGGCGAGTGGACGCCGATGGTCCGGGATCTCTATCGGTTCTTGACCGATCACTTTCACTTCAACAACCCGCACCACCCACTCCAACGCATCCCGGGAAAGAACAAGGATTTCGTCCTCGCCCGCGTTTACGGCGACGACGAGCAGCTCTCCTCGGGCGTCTTGACGACCCTCGCCCAGATCACCGAGAGGCAGATCGAAGAGATGCGTCGTCTCGCCAAGTAAATGCGCGCCATGACCATCGGCGCACCGGAAACATAAATCCCGTATTTTTTTGCGGTGTTTATGTTCTCACTCAAACGCGTTTAGCTCGGACCGACCTCTAGACCGCGCAGTCCCTCGATGCTATAATCCCATCACTCGGTTCAATGCGGGTTTATGGAGCTTTCCACATCTTGCCGAGTCGATCTTTCAAGTATGATTTTTGGGAAACTCGACAGAAAAGTCGACAAAAAAATCCGCGAACGTTATTTTTTGGGATCGCGGATTTCCCCGAAAAGTCTTTATTCTGCCTTCGTTTTCGCGGGTGTAGTTCAATGGTAGAACGAGAGCTTCCCAAGCTGATAGCGTCGAGTTAGCGCTCCTCGCGTTTTCCCTCTATCTCCTTCCGAATACCAAGCCCCTGCCCATTTCAGATAAGTAGCAGGACTGATGCTTATCTGAAATAAGCGGGCGGTCTTGACAAGAGCCCGTTTTCACGGTATTCTAGTTAAGTAGCACTATTGCTACTTAAATGGATTGAGATAGATAAAAAGCTCGCACAGTCGGGCCTACGCGCGTTCACCGGCCGCGAATTCCTAAGCGTCACAGGCGCCACTCCCATTGCCGGAAAGTTCCTTCTGATCCGCTACACGAAGCGCGGCCTCCTGCAACGCCTCAAGCGAGGGCTCTACGCGGTCGCGAGCAGGCCTCCGTCCAAATGGGCTGTGGCGAATCGGCTCTACCAGCCTTCGTATATATCTCTCGAATCCGCCTTGTCCTACCACGGCATCATCCCGGAAACGGTCTACTCCGTCACTTCGGTCACGACCAAGAGCACTCGCGAATTCGACGTGGCGGGGACCAGCTACAGCTTCCGCACGATCAAGCGGAGCGCGTACTCCGGTTATCGCACGATCGAAGTGGAGGGGCAATCCGTGCTGCTCGCCGAAAAGCCCAAAGCCCTTGCCGACTACCTCTACTTCGCCTATTTGAAGAAAACACGTCTCAACAGCCGCCTACGATTCAAAGCAGTTGATCGCCGCGACCTCCTGGAATGCCTTGCGGCTTTCGAGCACCCTGGACTCATGGAATGGTTCAAGAATGATCTCAAGATCGCAGATAACGGAACTCAGCACTAGCTGGCAGACGCAGGAATTGAACGTGGCGCGGGAGTACGTTCAGCACGTGCTCCTGTCCGTCCTGTTCCAGCTCAAGGGCCCCGAGGCCAAGCTCGCTTTCAAAGGGGGAACGGCTCTCCGGCTCTTACGCGGCAGCCCGCGGTTTTCCGAGGACCTCGACTTCACCGCCTGGGTCAAGCCGTTCCACATCGGGGAATGGATCAAGGAAGCGGCCAAGCAAGCCGGCCTCGCGGGCCTGGATTTCAAGATGCTCGAGTCGAATGAAACCTCGGGTGGCTGGTTCGCCCTCATGGAAACCAAGGTCCATGATTGGCCAGTGAGGATCGAATGGAACGTATCGTTGCGCGCAGGCGGAAAGGCGGCGCCGCATGAGACAACGCTTGTAACGACGCCGCTCTGGACGCCGTATTCCGTGACAGCGCTCGCGACCGACGAGATGGTGTATGAGAAGATTGAGGCCCTGCTCCGCCGCAAGGAGCCCCGCGATTTCTACGATCTCTACTACTTGATCAGAGGACGTCTGGGGATCAAGAAGATCGTCGCGGCCAAGAAAGACCTTCTAAGGGAAACATCCGCGCTCAACGTAAAAGAGGTCGAACGCGAGCTCAAGGAGTTCCTGCCCCGCAGCCAGTGGGCCGTCATCAAGCAACTGCGGCAGATCTTGGGGAAGGAATTGGAGCAGCTTTGATGAGCCGCAAAACTCTCACTGGACCCGCCCGATGCGCGGTTGCTATAATCGGCTTGCGGTTATTTTTTGCAAACTCGACAGAAAAGTCGACAAAAAAGCCGGGATATCGAGGTTGAAAGACCTTTCGATTTCATCGAATTCTTTCGCAAAAATAGATATTTTCGCGGGTGTAGTTCAATGGTAGAACGAGAGCTTCCCAAGCTTTAGACGTGGGTTCGATTCCCATCACCCGCTCCAATTTTCCTACTTCCTCAAAGTAAGTCCGATTCCCATCACCCGCTCCAATTTTCCTACTTCCTCAAAGTAAGTCCGCTTCCCATCACCCGCTCCAATTTTCCTACTTCGCGGCCTTGAGCCGGCCGACGTAGACCGCGAATAGGTCGTCGAAGGGATGCGGCTTCGCCGCCTCGTCCTCGCCCAGGACCTTGTAGACGCCCAGCCAGCGGTCGGGCGGGTTCTGGACCCCGAAAACCCTCAGGGTGTACCGCTTCCAGAACGCGTCCAGGGTCAAGAGTCCCCGCGCCGTCGTCGTCGGCGCGCGACGGCGCCGCGCGATCTCGCCCAGGTTGACCAGGATGTACCGGATGCCTTCGGCATCGAGGCGCTTCTTCAGAGCGTCGGCGTCGGCGGCTTGGTCCGCCCAGGCTTCGATCACCGCGGCTTGATCGGAGGACGCCGCCAAGAGCGGCCGCCGGAGATAGAAGCTGCGCGACTCGCCGTAGAGCAGGACGCGGGTCCCCGGCGGGGTCGTCTCGTTGATGAATTCGAATCCGGCGTAGGCCGGAGCAGGATAGGAGACGACGGTGTGCTCCAGATACTCGCTGAAGCTCTTTCGGCCCAGGTAGGTCTCCAGCTTCGCCCGGTTCGCGTCCAGCACGATCCAGGCGAAGGCGGGGCCCGCCCAGAGAGCGCACGCCAGCGCCATTACGACGATCCGGGAACGTCGCTCCGGAATCTGGACCACGGCGCAGGAAATGAGGAGGATGAGCGGCGCCAAATGGGGGATGAAGAAGCGCGTCTCGCTGCTGATGAGGCTGAAAGGAATCCAGGCCGCCGCGCAGAACCAGCCGAGAAGGCGCTCGCGCTTCGACAGCCGCACCAGGAAAACGAGCGGCAGGAGGGCCAGCGCGAAAGGGCCGACCGACTCCGTGACGTCGTCGGGAGGCGTCAGCATCCGCCAAGGATGCGCCAGGTAGCGAACGAATCCTTGAACGCTGAAGAGGGACTGAAGGTCGGTGCCGGCCATGCTGATCTGGCGCCAGTTCGGCATATACTCCGCCTTCGGGACGACGACCTCGTGAAAGAAGGGGTAGAGAGGGTTGTGATAAAAGGCGATGTTCTTGATGACCCACGGAGCGAGGAACAGCCCTCCGATCGCCGCGATCAAGGCGAATTCCCGCCAAGCCAGCGGGGCGCCCGCCTCCGCGCCCGGCTCCGAACTTTTCTTCAACGCCAGCCCGGGCAGGAACGCCAGCGGCAGGAGCCACGCCGGATACTTCATGCTCATGACGAAACCCAGGAATGCCCCGCAAAGAACGATCCAGTTCCGGCGCTCGGCGGTTCCCGGCTCCTTCGACAGCGCGGCGAGAAACGCGGTGAGGGCGCACAGCTCCATCACGGTCCATTCCAGCCCGACGGAGACCCGGAAACTCTCGCCGAGCACGACGGGCATCAAGCCGAACGCCGCGGCGGCCAAAAAGCCGGCTTGAGGCCGACCCAGCCGCCGGCTCAGGGCGATCAGCGCCGCCGCCGCCCACAAGGCCTGGCTCCAATGCAGCAAGGACGCGACGATCCCCCAGCGGTCGAACGCCAACGTCCAGCCGAAGAGCATCTGAGGAAGGCCGGGGACCCCGGAGAAGGAATTTTCTGGGGTCGCGAAGATCCGCCCCGCGCCCAGGTAAAGATTGGGAAGCGCCAGGTGATAGTGGAGCGCGTCGTAGAACGTCTCCGGAACGAGCGCGTAGCGCACGATGTACAGCCAGCCGAACAAAAGAGCGGCCGCGCAGACGCGATCGAGAACGCCCGGCTTCCCGGCGCAAGCGCCCGAGGGCGATCGCCGCTCCCGCCGAAAGCGCCGAAGCTCCCAGAGCGACGCGAGCGCGCCGACCGCCAGCAGAGTCAACAGGAACGGACGCCGCCAGAAACCCGCCGCCCCCAGCAAGAACAAAACCGTCCCCCAAACACCGCAGCCCAATCCGTAGCTGAGGACCAACTCCTCCCATGAATTGTCGAAAGCGACCGGGGCGAGCCGCAGCGCGCGCCTGCCCCCGGCCGCGAGGAGCAAAGTCATCCCGCCGAGGGCGGCGAACCGTTCCAAATGACCGAGCAGGGCGGTGAATTTCGGAACGAGGCCGACCGGCGTCCCGATCCAGAGACCGAATGCGCGGATCAAATGGAGGTTCTCGCGATGGAAGATGAAGCCGACCGTCGCCATGGCCCAGAGGCCGATTCCAAGGACGCCCCAAAGAGGAATCGACGGGGCCGCCGGGGGGAGAAAAGTCCGCGGCCTCTTGGACGATGTCACAGCCTCCATCATACGATTATGCCGCTTCGCCGGAAAACGAAAGAGCCGGAACATCCCGGCCGGCGGCGCCGCAGGCCTCGCGTCAACCCGGCCCGGCAAAAAAGTTAAACTGTCGGCCTTATCGACCTCTCCCTTTTTCTAGCCGTGCTGCTGGCCGCCGCCGCCTCGGCGCAGGACGCCGCGGAGGCGCCGCCGATCGCGCTGTCCTCGGGCGTGGCCGTCGCGACGCGGACCGCGCCCTCTCCCGAGCCGCCGCCGGCGAAGCCGACCGCGGCGCTGGCCCGCGCCCGCGCGCTGTATTTCACCGGCGACGTGCTGGCCTCCGCGCAGGCCTTCGAGGCCGCGGTGAAGACCTCCTCGGCCGACGCCTCCGGCTGGCTGGACGGCTCCATCGCCTGGGCCGAGGCCGGGCGCCCGGACAAGTCCATCGCTTACGCGCGGCGCGCCGCCGCGCTGTCGTCCGACTCGCGCAGCCGGACCATGCTGGGCTGGGCGCTGCTGCGCGCCGCGCAGACGAAGGAGGCCGACGCGGTGTTCTCCGACGTCCTGGCCCGCGATCCCGAGAACGTGTGGGCGCAGCTCGGCGCGGGCCGCGCGAAGCTGGCGCTCGGCCGGCCCGCCGAGGCCGTCCCGCTGCTCAAGCGCGCCGACGGCGCCGCGCTCCAGCAGACGCTGGCCGACTTCTACCTGGGCCGCGCCGAGGAGGCGCTGGGCGACTCCGCCGCCGCGGCCGACGCCTACAAGCGCGCCGTCGTCGGCGACGCGTACTTCCACGAGGGCCGCAACCCGCTGTCGCGCGCCTACCTGCGCCTGAAGCGCTACAACGACGCGTGGCGCCAGCTGACGCGCCTGGCCGAGGCCGAGCCCAGCGCCCGCCTCACCCGCGCGCTGATGGACAAGGTGCGTCCGCTGCTGACCTCCTCCGCCGAACCCCGCCCCCTCGCCCTCCCGGGACGGGCGCCGGTGATCGCGCCCGGCGCGGACTCCGAGACGCAGGGGGGGATTCCCGTCATCCGCGTCGGCATCGGCGTCACGCCGATGGGCAAGCCGCGCCCGCGCGCGTCGGTCACCGTGCGCGGCTCCGGCGCGTGGCGCGCGTACGACCCCAAGACGGGGCGCGCGGCGGCGGAGTGCGGCGCGCAGGAAGCCTGGACGGTGAGGATCGTGCCGCCGAAGAAAAAGAAGGGCAAGGCGCGCCTGGAGCTGCGCGGGCCGGACGGACAGGTCCGCGCGATTCCCGGCGACACGGTCCGGCTGGAGTCCAAGGACCCCGTCCACGGGGCGCTGTCGCTGGAGGACGACCCGAACAAGGGCGGCCCGCTCGCCGCCGGCCGCGCGATGCGCGGCGCCATCGAGGTCTCGCTGTTCAACCGCCGCCGCACTTTGCGGCTGGTCAACCTCGTGAACCTGGAGGACTACACCGAGGGCGTCGTCGGCGCGGAGATGCCCGCCAACTCGCCGCTCGAGGCGCTCAAGGCCCAGGCGCTGATCGCCCGCACCCACGCCCTGTTCATCAAGACCGTCAGCCGGCGCCATAAAAAGGAAGGCTACGACGTCTGCGACGAGCAGCACTGCCAGGTCTACGCCGGCGTCCACGTCGAGACCGAGCGCACCCGCGCCGCCGTCGCCGCCACGCGGGGCCGCGTCGCCGTGTACAAGGGGGCCCTCGCGCACGTGATCTACTCGTCGAACTGCGGCGGCTCCAGCCAAAGCGGCGACGACATCGGCTGGGGCCACGTTCCCTATTGGCCGCGCCTCAGCGACTCGCCCGCCCCGCTCGCCCCGCCCGCCACGCCGCTGGAGCTGCGGCGCTACCTGTCCACCTGGCCCGCGACGTTCGACAAGCCCTCCGGCTACGTGCACCCGTCGCACTCGCGCTGGTCGCGCGTGGTCTCCGCCAAGGACCTCGAGGAGCGCGTGAACCGCAAGCACAAGATCGGACGGCTCAAGGGCCTGCGCGTCCTGCGCCGCGCTCCGACCGGCAACGTCGAAGCCCTCCTGATCCTCGGCACGAAGCGGAACCTGAAGCTGAGCGACGAGTTCGCCATCCGCGGCGTCCTGGGCGCCGGCTCCCTGCGCAGCACGCTTTTTATCGTCGACACCGAGTATCGCCTGGAAGTCCCGCCCGCGCCGAAGCGCACGAAGGGGAAGAAGGCCGCCGCGCCCCGGCCCGTCTTGGCCGCCGACGCCTTCGTCTTCCGCGGCGGCGGCTGGGGGCACGCCGTCGGGCTGTGCCAGTCCGGAGCCATCGGCCGCGCCGAGGCCGGACAGGACTACGAGACCATCGTGAAGTCCTACTTCACCGGCGTCCAGCTCTCGGCGCTCGACTACACGACGATGCGCCCCTGAGCGGCGCCGCGCCTTGTTTCCTTAACAGAGATCGGCTATCCTTCCAAACATGAAGACAGCGCTCCTGCTGGCGTCCGCGCTCGCGCTCGCCGCCTGCCGCGGCACCGTTCCGCCGCGCGACGCGCCGCCGGAGCAGTCCATCGCCGCGATCCTGATCGGCGGACGCATGATCCTGCCCAGCGGCGAATCGCGCAGCGCCTCCACCTTCGTCAACTTCGAAAGCGAGGGCGGCGAGGCCGGAGAGGTGTACCGCCTGCCCATCAAGGCCGGACGGAACTTTCTCTATCTGGTCGAGCCCGGCACCTACCGGATCCTGCCCACGCGTTCGCTGATCGGCTACTATCAGGACACGATGAAGGTGGTCATCGAAGGAAGAACCTACCGCCTGCCTTTTCCGCGCGAGCTCCTGCGCCTGGATCCCTACAAGGTGAAGTCGTCGAAGATCGTCACCGTGGGCGTCATCGAGGTTCGCGTGATGCCGGCCCTGCCCGGACGCAAGCCGGAGGTCCGCGTGCGCCTCGACGACAGCGTCGCGACCCGCCGCGCGATCGTCCAGGACATGATCCGCGAGATGATGGACCCGACGCGGGGCCTCGACGCCCGCGCGAGCGCGATCTCGTGGAGCCGGGCCCTGCAGAACTCCCTGCTCGACATCCTGTCGGAGCAGCAGAAGCCGCTCACGTACAAGCTCGCCGAGTGAGCGCCGCGCTGGGCGTGGACCTGGGCGCGACCTGGCTGCGCGCCTGCCTCGCGTCCGGCGGCCGTGAAGTCTGGGCTGCGCGCGTCCCGGCCGTGGACTGGCGCGAGCTGCCGAAGGCCCTGCCCCGCCTCCTGCGCGCGCGGCGCGCGCCGAAGCTGGACGTCCTGACCGTCGGAAGCACGCGCTTGGGCGGCCGCGCGGGACGCGTTCTCCTGGCCAAGGCCCTCCAGCCGCTCGCGCGGCGCGTGCGCGTTCGGCCCGATTACGAGATCGCGCACCGTGCCGTCTTCGGCGCCGGTCCCGGCGTCGTGCTCGTGGCAAGCACGGGCTCCGCCGCGTTCGCGCGCGGCGGCGGGGGAAAATGGAAGCGGGCCGGCGGCTACGGCCCACTGCTGGGCGACGAAGGCTCCGGCTTCTGGCTGGGCCGCGAGGCCGCCCGCGACGCGGGCCTGCGGCGCGCGCTGCGCCTGCCGCACCCGCTCGACCTGGCCCACGCCGCCGACCCGGTCCGCGCGACCGCCGCGCTGGCCCCGCGCGTCCTGCGCGGCTCGCCGCGGCTGCGCGCGGCGGCGGCGGCGCACCTGGCCGCGCTCGCGCGCGAGGCCGCCCGCGGCCTCGCGCTGCCGAGGCCCGTCCCGCTCGCCCTGCACGGAAGCCTGTTCAAGGACGAGGCGCTGCGCCGCGCGGTCCTCCGCGCGCTCGGCCGCGGCTGGCTCGTCTTCGAGCCGCGCGTCAGCGCCGAGCGCGCCGCCGCCGGACTCTGACCGCCGGGCATTTTTCTTTTTGTAGAATCAGGGCATGATCATCGCCCTCGGCTGCGACCACGCCGGCTACCCGCTCAAGAAGCTCGTCCACGCCTGGCTCGAGAAAAACGGACATCAAGTCCTGAACCTGGGCGTGGACACCGACGCCGTGCCCGCCGATTATCCCGACTACGCGCGCGCCGTCGCCGAGGCCGTCGCGGCCGGCAAAGCGCCGCGCGGAATCGTCGTCTGCGGCTCCGGCGTGGGCGCCTGCGTCGCGGCCAACAAGGTCCCCGGCGTGCGCGCGTGCATGTGCCACGACACGTTCTCCGCGCGCCAGGGCGTCGAGGACGACGACCTCAACGTCCTCTGCCTCGGCGGCCGCGTGATCGGCTCGGAGCTCGCCTACGAGGTGCTCAAGGCCTTTCTCAACGCCCAATTCTCCGGATTGGACCGTCACCAACGCCGTAAGGACAAGGTGACCGCGATCGAAAAAGCATACTCCCAGGAGCCCTGAACCATATGACACGCAAGAACCCTCTCCGCGATCTGCACCGCTTCGGCGTGTCCGTCTGGTACGACTACGTGAGCCGCTCGCTGATCTCCTCCGGCGCGCTCGCCCGCCTGATCGCCGACGACGGCGTGCGCGGCGTGACTTCCAACCCGACCATCTTCGAGAAGGCCATCGGCGGCTCGTCCGATTACGACGAGGCCATCCGCCGCCACGCCCGCCCCGGCCAGGCGCCCGGCGAGCTGTTCGAGAAGCTGGCCGTGGAGGACATCCAGGCCGCGTGCGACCTGTTTCGCGGGCTCTACGACGAGACGAAGGGCGGCGACGGGTTCGTGTCCCTGGAAGTCGCGCCGTCGCTCGCGCGCGACGCCGCCGGCACGGTCGCCGAAGCCAAGCGCCTGTGGGCGCTGGTCGCGCGGCCGAACCTGATGGTCAAGGTCCCGGGCACCGTCGAGGGCGTGCGCGCCTTCGAGGACCTGACCGCCGAGGGCATCTCGATCAACGTGACCTTGCTGTTCGCCCAGGAGCGCTACGCCGAGGTCGCCGAGGCCCACCTCAAGGGCCTGGAGCGCCGCGCCGCCGCGGGCAAGGACCTGTCGAAGATCGCGTCGGTCGCGAGCTTCTTCGTCAGCCGCGTCGATTCCGCGATCGACGCGATCCTCGAGAAGCGCCCCGAGCCCGAGGCCAAGGCCTTGCTCGGCAAGGCGGCCGTCGCCAACGCCAAGCTCGCCTACCAGCACTACAAGACGCTGTTCGGCTCGGCGCGCTTCGCCGCGCTGGCCGCCAAGGGCGCCAAGGCCCAGCGCCTGCTGTGGGCGTCCACCGGCACGAAGAACCCTCTCTATAAAGATGTCCTGTACGTCGAGGAGCTCATCGGCCTGAACACCGTCAACACGATGCCGCCCGCGACCGTCGACGCGTACCGCGACCACGGCGCGGGCCGCTTCAGCCTGGAGGACCGCCTCGACGAGGCGCGCGCGCAGTGGGACGCCCTGCCCGGCCGCGGCGTGGACCTGGCGGCGGTCATGGCCAAGCTCGAGGACGAGGGGCTGAAGTCCTTCGAGAAGTCGTTCGAGACCTTGATGGGCAAGCTCGCCGCCAAGCGCGCGCTGCTCGAGGCCGAGAACGCCTCCGCGGACGCGGGCCTGACCGAGCTGGAGGCCAAGCGCTTCGCCGAGCGGCTGTGGGCCAAGGACGCGAGCGTTTGGAAGGACGACGCCGGCGCCCAGAAGCAGATCAAGCACGCGCTGGGCTGGCTGACCGCGCCGGAGTCCTCGGCGCTGGGCCTGGGTCCCGTGCGGGCGTTCGCGGAGGACATCCGCGGCGAGGGCTTCACCCACGCCGTCGTCCTGGGCATGGGCGGCTCCAGCCTCTGCGTCGAGACGATACGCCGGGTCCTTCCGCTGGCCGCCGGACGTCCGCGCCTGCACGTGCTGGACTCCACGCACCCGGACGCGGTCGCCGCCGTCGAGAAGGAACTGGACCTGGACAAGACCTTGTTCGTCCTGGCCAGCAAGTCCGGCTCGACCATCGAGCCGAACTGCCTCTTCGACTATTTCTGGAGCGCGATCGCCAAGCGCTCCGGCGCGAAGGCGGGGCGCCAGTTCGCCGCGATCACGGACCCGGGGACCTCGCTCGAGAAGCTGTCGCGCGAGCGCGGCTTCCGCAAGACCTTCCTGAACCCGAGCGACGTGGGCGGGCGCTTCTCGGCGCTGACCTTGTTCGGCCTGGTGCCGGCCGCGCTGGCCGGCGCGGACGCGGGCATTCTGCTGGAGCGCGCGCGCGCGGCGGCGAAAGCCTGCTCCGCGTCGGTCCCGACGCGGGACAACCCGGGCCTGCGCCTGGGCGCGGCGCTGGGCGCGCACGCGCGCGACGGCCGCGACAAGCTCACTATGGTCCTCGACCCGCGCCTGGAGGCGGTCTGGCCGTGGATCGAACAGCTCGTGGCCGAGTCCACCGGCAAGGAAGGCAAGGGGATCGTGCCCGTCGCGGGGGAGACCTTGGGCGCTCCGTCCGAGTACGGCCGCGACCGGCTGTTCGTGCGCCTGTCGCTGAAGGGCCGCGCCGACGCCGCCGTCGACAACAAGCTCAACGCGCTGGAGGCCGCCGGCCACCCGGTCGTGCGTCTGGAACTGGCCGACGAGCTGGACCTGGGAGCGCAGTTCTTTCTGTGGGAAGTCGCGACCGCCGCGGCCGGCTTCTTCCTGGGCGTGAACCCGTTCGACCAGCCCGACGTGCAGTCCGCCAAGGACCGCACGAAGGACCTGCTCGAGAGACTGGACGGCGGCGCCCTGCCCGCCGAGAAGGCCGACTTCCGCGCGGGGGGGCTGGCCGCCTTCGCGGACGCGGGCCTGAAATCCGCGCTGAAGTCCGACGGCGGCCAGGACCGGCCGCTGCGCGAGGTGCTGAACGCGCACCTGGCGCGCGTTCAGCCCGGGGACTACGTCTGTCTGCTCGCCTTCCTGGCGGAGACCGACGAAAACCGCCGGCTCCTCGACGACGCCCGGCGCCTGGCGCGCGCGCGCACGACCGCGCCGGTGACCGTGTCGTGGGGGCCGCGCTACCTGCACTCGACCGGCCAGCTGTACAAGGGCGGCTCCGGGCGCGGGGTGTTCCTGTTCCTGTCCGACGGCGAGAAGACGCGCCTACCGGTGCCGGGCAAGAAGTACACCTTCGGCACGTTGTGCCGGGCCCAGGCGCGCGGCGACGCCGCCGCGACGTCGGCGGCGGGGCGGCGGGTGCTGCGGCTGGAGCTGGGCGACTCCGCGGGCGAGGGACTGCGCGCGGTGGCCAACGCGCTGGCCGACGCGGCGGCGGCGGCGCGGTGAAGGTCGCCGGCAAGGCGCTGACGGCGCGCCTCAAGAAGATCCGCCTCGTCCTGACCGACGTGGACGGCGTGCTGACCGGCGGCACGATCTATCACTTCGTGGACACGGCCGGCGAGCTGGTCGAGTTCAAGGGGATCCATTCGCAGGACTCGATCGCCATGGCCTGGCTCGGCGAGTCCGGCGTGATCACCGGCGTGATCAGCGGGCGGGTCTCCAAGGGCACCGACGCGCGCCTGCGCGTCCTGAAGGTCAAGCACATCTACCAGCACCGCCTGGACAAAGCCGCGGTCTTCGCGGAAATACTGCAGGCCGAAGGCCTGACGCCCGAGCAGGCGCTCTACGTGGGCGACGACCTCCCCGACCTGGCCGTGATGACGCGCGCGGGCCTGTCCGTCGCGCCCGCCAACTCGCGCCCCGAGGTGAAGGCCGCCGCGCACTGGGTCACGAAGGCGCGCGGGGGGGACGGGGCCTTCCGCGAGATGACCGAGGCCCTGCTCAAGTCCCAGGGGCTCTGGGCGGCCATCCTGGCGCGCTACCATTAACGCGTTGACGCCGGGCCGTCCCCAAGGCTAGAATCCATCCGATGATCGATCTCTTCGGCATGGGCCGTCAGGAACCCAAAGACCCGCAGGAGCCCGAGGCGCACGCCGCGCCCGATCCCGCGGACGAGCCGCACGCGCCGCGCGGCTCCCACCGCCTCTGGGCGTTCCTGCTGGTGCTGGACTCGGTGTTCGTCATCGTTTTCGGCGGCGCCGTGGCCGCCAAGGTCTACCAGTACTGGAAGGCTCCGGCCGTGGTCGTCGCGCCCGCGCGCCCGCATCCGCGCGCGAAGGCCGCCGAGGCGGCGAAAGCCCCCGAGCCCGCCGCCTCCACCGCGGCCGCGCCGGCCAAGCCCGTCGAGCCGCCCAAGGCGGCGGCGCCCGAGAAGCCCGCGCCGAAGCCGGAGGCCGCCCGCCGCGCCGACGCCCCGCGCCCTCCCAAGCCCTCGCTCTTGAGCGACGGACCCAAGCCCCACGCGGCGCCCGTCCCGGCGCGAGCCTCGGCCGTCGCGCCCGCTCCCGCGGCCGCCGCTCCGGCGGCCGTCCCGGGAAAAGCGCTGCCCGTGGTCTTCAAGATCCACGCCCCGTCGGCCGGCTCCGTCCACCTCGTCGGCGCCTTCATCGTGCGCGGCGGGCGCAAGGAAATGACCAAGGACTCCGGCGGAGACTGGTCGGTCAAGCTGTACCTGAACCCCGGGCAGTACCGCTACTTCTTCGCCGTGGACAAGAAGAAGACCCTGGACCCCGAGAACCCGCGCTCGGACCGCGGAGCCTCCGTGCTCTCGGTGCCCTGACCGGGCCCGACTTGATTCTGTAACACCCCGTGGCTACACTCAGCAAGACCCCACGTCCTGCGGGCCACGAATGAGGATCGGACACAAGACACGCAGCTTCGCCGCGGCGCTCGCCGCGGCCCTGTTCATCCTCGCGGCCCCCCGCGCCGGCGCCGTTTTGACGCCGCGCGCCGCCCACACGGCGACGTTGCTGCCCACCGGGAACGTGCTGATCGCGGGCGGCATCAACCGGGCCGGAACCATCCTCAACACCGCCGAGACCATGAACGCCGCGAAGGACGGCAGCTACACGAACACGGCGAACAACATGAGCTCGGTACGCTCGTCGCACACGGCCACGACTTTGGCCAACGGCTGCGTGCTGATCGCCGGCGGCTGGAACGGCGCCGCCGCGCTCACCTCGGCCGACGTCTACGACCCGGCCACCAACGCCTTCGCGGCCGTCGGCGCCATGACCACGGGACGCTACAATCACACCGCCACCTTGCTCAACAACGGGAAGGTGCTGGTGTGCGGCGGCTACGTCGATCTCGCCGGCACCGTGACCAACTCGTGCGAATTGTTCACTCCGACCGGTTCCACGGGCGCGGGGAACTGCGGAGGGGGCTTCACCGCGACTTCCAGCCTTCTGCAGGCGCGCGCCTTTCACACGGCCACCTTGCTCAAGGACGGCAAGGTCTGGTTCGCGGGCGGCCGCAACCCGGCGGCCGGCGCGACGAACGGCTGGCTGCAGACGACCGAGAGCTACGACCAGGCGACCGGAGCCTTCAGCTCCCGGACGCCGCTGAGGACCGCGCGCGGCCTGCACACCGCGACGGTCATGGGCGACGGGCGCGTCCTGATCGCGGGCGGCTTCAACGCCAACAACCTCCTGGCCAACGTCGGCATACTGGACACCTTGGAGATTTTCGATCCCGTGTCCAACAGCATGCTGCCGGCCGCCTCGCTCAGCAGCCGGCGCCAGAATCATTCGGCCGTCCTGTCGGCCGACGGCTCCGTGGAGATCTTCGGCGGCCTGGGGAACATCACCACCACCTACCAGGATCTCAACACGACCTGGAGCCCCGGGTCGATCATCACCCTGGCTCCCACCACGGTGCCCGGCGTCGCCAACATCACCAGTCCGGCGGCGTCGTTCTCGGGGGGGGAGATCAATCTGATCCAGCCCGTCGTCGGCACCTTCCACGACGCCAAGGTCGCGTTCTCGACGCCGTCGCTGACGTTCAATTCCGGC
>Ga0315268_10004819_pt1 | contig 14570 bp, 11 predicted proteins | sample C1_top_MG_FD_204535 | JGI IMG/M metagenome (GOLD analysis project Ga0315268, IMG submission 204535) | Sediment microbial communities from Yellowstone Lake, YNP, Wyoming, USA - C1_top | ecosystem: Environmental > Aquatic > Freshwater > Lake > Sediment | place: USA: Wyoming | collected 2017-08-01
CGCGAAGCGTCTTTGCGAAGTGGGGAGGCTGTTCTCTAGCACGCTGAAGCGTGGTCTCAAATATAAAGAGCACAGGCTTTAGCCTGTTCGCAAGCCTGCCTGCCGGCAGGCAGGCTGAAGCTTGAACTCTAAACAAACCAGAGCCCAGCCTTTCTTGCCCCGCGAAGCGTCTTTGCGAAGTGGGGAGGCTGTTTCTGAAAATACTTGACAAATGTAAGTATGTAAGATATTCTTACTTATAGCGTTAAGTTAAAACTAAACAAGGAACTAAAATGGCAAATTTTATCACATCGCCAACTAGTAAGGGACAAGTAACAATTCCGTCGGCAATCAGAAAAGAGTTTGGTATTGACACGAATACTATGCTCAAATTTTCTTACGATAGAAATCAAATTATGATTAAACCGGTTAAAATTGACGAGCAGAATACTTTGCGCGAGTATTCCAAAGATGAGATAGGCAGTTTCATCAAAGAGGACAAAATTTGACCGCCGCCATTTCTTTACAGATAAAATTAAAAAAGCCCGGTTGCCATTTGAGATAATGCTGCCGGGAGATTTTCTAAAATTGTATCGCAACAAATTATGATGTAAACCCTAGATTGCCGCGACCGCAGACCTGCCTGCCGGTAGGCACGGCGGTCTCGCAATGACGATTCGTTGGGGTTATCGGCTTTAATCTGCGTTACGATCTGCGTAGTTACTCCTTCGTCACTCTCCAAACTTCTTCCACCGTTGTTACACCTTGTAGTACCTTAATTAAACCGTCCTGTTCCATGGTTATCATACCAAGAGACTGGGCGGTTTTTTGGAATTCGGCGATGCTGGCTTTTTTAGCCACAAGTTGTTCAATTTCATCGCTTGGAATTAGAACCTCTAGCAGGGCTTGTCTTCCGGAATAGCCGCTCTGGCGGCATTTATCGCAGCCACGACTCTTTAGTAGCGTTGGGTTAGGGCTATTTAGTATTGATTGCATATTTTCATCTAGCATGGTTTTGGCTGGTTCAAGAATCTTTTGTATTTCTTGCCAAACTTCTGGTCTAGGATTGTATTCTTCTTTACAAACGGGACAAATACGGCGCACCAGCCGTTGGGCCATGACCAAGTTAACTGATCCTGCCAGCAGAAACGGCTTCACACCAATTTCCAGTAAGCGGACAAAAGCACCCGGCGCAGAGTTGGCATGGATAGTGGAAAGCAATAAATGACCGGTCATAGCGGCTTGTATAGCAATTTCCGCCGTTTCCGGGTCGCGAATCTCCCCTACCATCACAATATCCGGGTCCTGCCTTAGAGAAGCGCGTAGACCTAAAGCAAAAGTGTACTCCTCTTCTTTATTTATTTGACTTTGTTCAATGCCGGGAATACGGTATTCCACCGGATCTTCAAGCGTAATAATTTTAACTCCGGGTTTATTCAACTCTTTTAGTATGGCATACAAAGTTGATGATTTACCTGAACCGGTGGGGCCAGAGGTTAAAATCATACCATGTGGCTTGACAATAGCTGAACGTAAAACTGTTAAAGCGTCTGACCTGAATCCCAGTTTGTCTAAATCCATCATTTCAATTTCTTGGCCCAAAAGACGCATCACTACACTCTCGCCTCCGGAGGAGGGCAAAGTTGAAATTCTTAGGTCAATATTTTCACCGTCTTGGGCTTTGACAGAGAAACGGCCATCTTGCGGCTCGGCACTCAAATCCATCCGCAATTTAGCTAAAAATTTAATACGGGCCAATAAAGTTTTGAAGCTATTCTTGGGCAATCTAACAACATCTTGTAATACACCATCTATACGATACCGAACCAAAAAATCGGTTTCTGCCGGCTCTAAATGCACATCCGAGGCATGGGTTTTTAGTGCACCGTTTAAAATTACATCTAGGAGTTTTGTAGTAGTAACCTTTTTAGCGGCTGAAGCGGCGGACGCTAGGTCAGAAACTTCTTCCTCAAAAGTTTCCTCCTTTTCTTTTTGTTGCTTTAGGGCTTCATCCTGTTTTTCTTTTTCCTCTTTCTCATAGGCCAATATTCCGTAGAATAGGCTCGATCTGGATATCAATACCGGCAGATATTTTAATTTTGTTTGTTGTTCTAACTTGGTCAAAAAATCTTGTGTTGCTTTGTCTTTGGGATTGGCTACGCCAACCTTTACGCTCGATCCGATTTTTAGATAGGAAATGACTTGAAACCGTAGCGACATTTCTTTGGGAATCAAATCCAAAACTTCGTTAGTTATCGGATAATTTGAAAGATTTATGTAAGGCATATTTAACTTCTGCGCCGCTTCCTGTGTATGCCGCTCCTCCTGCTCGCGGTTTAAAAAATAGATTGTTTTGTTGATATCGGGCACTGTGCGCTCCGCGCTAATTTAAAGTTTAAAGTTTAAAATTTAAAGTTATTGAATAAATCACTATTTTCAGTATAGAACATCGATAGTAACAAATCCAATAGACAGGAGTGGCTTAAAGTGTTAGAATTTGGACTAGCTTTGGAAGCGTGCCAGAGCGGTTTATCGGGCTTGTTTCGAAAACAAGTGTGGTCGAAAGGTCACCAGAGGTTCAAATCCTCTCGCTTCCGCCAACAATAATTAAAAGTTCGTATGATTTAGAACGATCCCACTTCACTAAAGTTATGAGGGACACAGTCGTCTTATTTCTTACGAACTTTTTAAGCTTAATAGACCATTTCAATTTTATCACCGACTTTGATATTATTTTTATCAATCCAGCCGGCGTTGACTTCGAGAGCACGATCAATGTCTGCGTTAGGATAGTACTTTGTCAGATCAGGATCATATTGAACCGGAAGGTTTTTAGTTATGTCGACGATTTGATTATTGTTAATCCAAATAATATCAATGGGGAATTTCATATCTTTCATCCAAAAACTCGGCTTTTCGGCGTTTCCAAAAATAAATAACATGCCCTGATCCGATTTTATGCCGGTAAAAGCCGATAGCCCTGTTTCGCGTTCGGCAGCTGTTTGAGCCAAATAAACATCCACAGTTTGATCTTTAATTGTAACCGTGCCTTTTTTCCACTCCCTGCCGGGACTTTTGACTTTATTGGCAGAATTAACAAAATAAAACGCCGCCAGAGCTGCGCAAGCTAAGAACAAAATTATAACCCGACTTTTAGAACCGGAGGGACGAGACATACAAATAATTTCCAATGATCAATTTCCAATTTCCATTTAATTTATCAATTTCTAAATTTTCAAATTATTGGAGAATTGAGTCATTAATTGAAAATTGTGAATTGAAAATTGAAAATTAGCCCAAAAAAGCTACTTGGTAGCTTTTTTGGGCTTAATCACCACTTTCCTTTCTCTGCCTTCTCCGGCGCTCTCCGTTTCAACTTCAGCAATGTCTGCACAAACCATATGGACAACCCTGCGCTCATATGAGCTCATCTCCGGCAAAGTTTCATCTATGCCGGTTGATATAACCAAATATGCCTTATCTCGAGCCAATTTTTTTACATTCTCAATTTTTTTATCGCGATAACCAGAGATATCAACAACAATATTTGTGTAAGTAATTTCTTCGTCACGCGATATTAACAAGCGCAAAACATGCTGAAGCGCATCTAGTCCTTCCCCACCCCGGCCGATAAGGAGTCCCGGCTGGTCGATTAGCAGATTAACAAAAATGATTTCCTCTTGTTGAGTCACAATTGGCTCGGCATCAAAGCCGAGTTTTGCAAGAAGCTCTTTTGAGTGTTTTTTAATTTTTGTATGATCTTTGGGCATCTTGGCTCCGCTATTATGAATATCGTATTCCACCTCCACCCCACTTCGCTAAAGCTACGAGGGGCAGGCTGAATTTTTTCATCCGCCTCGGCTTCGCCAAAGGCGAGACGGGCAGATTCTCACTGAAGTTTCTGTATAATTCAGCGAACAAGATCTGTCGTACCCCTCGTAGCTTTAGCGAAGTGGGGTGTAGGTGTATTTAAACTAATTTGTCTTCGTATTTTCTAGAATATAATAAAAAATGGCTTAAGACAAGCCAAGGCGGAAATTTATAATTTCTAATTGCTCTAATTTCTAATCAAATCCCAAAATTCCAATTCCCAATATGTTTAGGTCAATTAGAGCAATTAGGTTAATTAGGTTAATTTATTCTTTCTTCCTAATCGTAATCTCCACGCCTTTTTTTCTGTCCTGTTTGTTGAGACGGTTCTGCATTACCCTTGTCATCATGTCGGATCTCTTTGGCTTCTTGGGCGCCTCAATAGTATCTGTCATCCCCGACTTGATCGGGGATCCACTGATAGATCCCGAAACAAGTTCGGGATGACCGGAGTCAGTTTTGAGCTTTGCCTGTCCGCCGTAGCCTTGGCGTAGGGGGGAGATTTGAGGTTTGAGTTTCTTGTTGACGTACCACTGCTGACCCAAGCCAAACAAAGTTGTTATTACCCAATAAAGCGCCAGTGCGGCCGGTAAAGACCGAGCAATAAAAACAGTCATAATTGGAAAGAGATATGTCATTTGCTTGGTCATGGCTTGAGCCGGATCAACTTTTCCGCTGGCATTAGGAACTGATTTTGGCATAGATATTAAACTTAAAGCCAGTTGCAAGAGACCAGCCAAAATCGGCAAAATCCAATGCTCCGGTTTTGAGAGGTCAATACCAAAAAATTGCGGGTGAAGCACCTCCGGACGAGGGGTAAAAGAGTAGAGCATATCATATCTGGAAGTATCAAGACCAACTCTAAAGACTCGATAAAGAATAAACAAGATCGGTAATTGGATCAAGAGTGGTAAACAAGCCCCAAGGGGGGAGGCTTTCTCCTCTTTATAAAGTCTGGCCATTTCCTCTGTCTGTTTCTGCTTGTCGTCTTTATATTTCTCTTTAATCTCATTCATCTTCGGTTGCAAAGCCTGCATCTTAGTGGTAGCTTTGGCGGCCTTAAGAGAAGAAGGCAAAAGAATCAGTCGAATTAGAACTGTTAGTAAAATAATTGACCAGCCAACCGATCCATTTGTCAGATATGCAAAAAAAATCAACAGATTGTAGATTGGTATGTAAAATATTTGCCGGGCGATTTCTTTCATAAATATTCCTAAAAGTTAGTGAACCAGTTGTGACACAATGGTTAATACAATGGCGACACAATTGTTTACGACTGGTTTACTACCGTGTTCACAACTGTGTTACTACTGGTTAACCGCTATCTTAGCGGATCGCTCCCCCCCTTACTCCACGGATTGCACCTCATTACCCGCCAGATTGTTTTGCCTCCGCCGCGGATAACACCATGTTTTTCTACTGCCTGCCGGCCATACTCTGAACAGTGAGGCGTAAATCTGCAGAATCCGCCCGGATATCGCGCTCTAAACCAGCCAGTATCGGGAGATAGGGTTTTTTGATATATGGTGATAATTTTGATAACAACTCTTCTCATAATTTTCAATTATCAATTTACAATTTCCAATCAATGAATCAATTTCTTAATTTTCAATGTTTAAGTCATTGAAGAATTGGAAATTCAATGAAAATTGAGAACTGAAAATTGAAAATTTACTATTACAGTCCTGCTATTTTCAACCCCTTCTCAACCTGCTCTCGAATTTCTTCTTGTTTGTAGGGGTAATTGAAATCTGATTTTACCATAATTATTATGTCGTAGCCAGTTTTAATATCGGTCATCTCATTCTCGATGATTGCGCGCAGTTGCCGCTTTAGAGCATTTCTTCTTGTCGCAAGCTTGCTGATTTTGTTGGAAATCACAAATCCAAAACGTGAAAAGTTTGCGGTTTGCGGTTTGCGGTTTGCAGCATTTCCTGCTAGCTGCATACTGCTAACTGCATACTGTTTTACTACACGAAAAACAAGGTTCTCTGCATATATTGGTCTTGAACCTTTAAACACTCTCTGAAAATCTTTTTCTTTCTGCAAACGATTTTCTTTCTTTAACACAATTCTACCTTATCATTAAAAAATGATTAGTCCAATTGAACTAATTTGTCTAATTAGACCTATTTCTTCTTAAGCGCTTAAGCGCTTTCTACCTTTTGATCTGCGGCGAGAGAGAACATTTCTTCCGGCATTAGAAAACATACGGGCTAGAAAACCGTGTTTTTTTGCTCTTCTTCTTTTGTTGGGTTGGTAAGTTCGCTTCATAACACAGAGAGAATACCAGAAAAACGGGCACGGGTCAAGAATAAATATTAATTTTCAATTTTCAGTTCTCCCGCCTCGGCTTCGCCTTAGGCGAGACGGGCAATTTCCAATTAATGACTCAGTTCTTCAATAGTTTGAAAATTAAGAAATTGATAAATTAATTGGAAATTCCTGCCTGCCGGCGAGGCAGGGATCATTGATCATTGGAAATTACACATGCTTCGCACTACGAAGCACCAGTGCCGAGCATATCGAGGCATTGACAGGGGCTGTGGATAACTTAGTATATTCTTATGGAACTAAAAATTATCAGAAAGTAGTTTATGGATCTAGTCGAAATTTGGCGAAATGTACTTGGAGAGATGCAGGTCAGCGTAACGCGGGCCAATTTTGTTACTTGGTTTAAAAATACTTTTATCTATGATTATAAAAAAGGCATTTTTACAATCGGGGTGCCAAGTTTTTTCTATGAAGACCGGCTTAAAAAACATTATCTAAAAGACATTCAGACCGCTCTTTCTCACCAAACTACCGAACCGATTACTCTAATAAAATTCAAGGTTGCAACACCACAGCCGGATCAAGTTATTACCTTTGACAAAAGTAACGTTATCCACAGGCCTGTGGATAAGTCATCAGCTAAAAAAGAATCAATTACGGTTCAATCGCTACCACAAAACAGCTCTCTAAACAGTTATTATAAATTCTCTAATTTTGTGGTTGGCCCTTCTAATCAGTTAGCCTATGCCGCCGCAGATGCGGTGTCCAAAAAACCAGGCCAGGTTTACAATCCCCTCTTTATCTACGGCGAGTCTGGCCTGGGTAAAACCCATTTGATGCAAGCTATCGGCAACGCCATTCTAGAAGAGTCAAATGCCAAAATTTTATATGTGACAACGGAAGATTTTTTGAATGACTTTATCAATGCAGTAGAATCCGGCTCCGGCAAAGCCAAAGATTTTAAAAAGCGTTATCGTGATGTGGATGTTCTGTTGATAGACGATGTTCAATTTTTATCCGGTAAGGAGGGTACGCAAGATGAATTTTTTCATACCTTTAATCACCTGCACCAAAAAAACAAGCAGGTAGTTTTAACCGCTGACCGCTTCCCAAAAGCCATTAGAGGCCTTGAGAAGCGTCTGCAAACGCGTTTTGAGGGCGGAATGGTAGCTGACATCGGAGAACCGGATTATGAGACCAGATCAGCCATTTTACGACAGAGGGCTAAAAGAGAAGGTAAAGAGGTGCCAGACGAGGTAATTGATTATTTGGCCGAAAATATAAAATCTTCTATCCGCGAACTAGAAGGCGCTTTTACAAAGGTTTTGGCTACGGCCGAGATTACCAAGCAAGATCTTTCTCTTCAACTAGCAGCCGATGTTTTAGGCAACATAATTTCCGAGATGAGACAAACTATAACACCAGATTTAATTATTCGTGAGACTTGTCGATATTTTCGTGTCAGCCGAGAGGATTTATTGGGACCAAAAAGAACCAAAGAAATTGTTTATCCTCGTCAAATCACAATGTTTATTATCCGGAGTGAAACAAATATCTCCTTCCCAATTATCGGTAGAGAAATGGGAGGTAAAGATCATACCACCACCATGCATGGCTGCAAGAAGATAGCGAAGGAAATTAATTCTAATCCACAGTTAAAAGAAGATATTTCCTCAATAAAAGAGAGAATAAGGCAAACAAATTAATAATTTTCAATTAATGATTTAAAGTTTGAAAATTTAAGAATTGAAAATTATTTGAAAATTGGAAATTGATCATTGAAAATTTATAAGTTTGTCCCCAGGTTTTTATAAGGTAAATTTAATAAGATAATTAGTAATAGTAATAATAAGCCCTGTGGATAGTGGGGATAAACCAAAATATTAAAGACAGCACTAAATAAAAAGCTAGCATATACTGTGCATAATTGAGGGATAAAGAGTTTATAACCTGTGGTTAAGTCGCGTAACCCTGTGGATAATTTTTTAGCGGTTGTTTATATGTCTAAAACTTATCAACAGTTATGAAATATTATCAACAGGTAAAAAGGAGTTATCCACAGGGTTATACACAGCTAAAAATAATCTTATTACTAGAGCCAATATATCGTGTCTAATATCACCCGACTTTTCCACAGGCCTGTGAATTGCGCACATCTGTTGATGCTATATTATGGTAATGCCATCTCCACAGAATTAGTTCACTGATTAACACAGAAATTCAGTGGCTTTCTGTGAAAGAAATCAGTGGAGGTGGGGCTCAAAATTAATTAACAAGGAGAAAAGATGAAAGCAACGGTTTTACAAACAAATTTTGCCCATGCCTTAAATTCAATATCAAGGATAGTTAGTACGCGCACCACTCTGCCGGTTTTGGGTAATATCTTAATAGAAGCCAGTAAGGGAAAGCTGGTTTTTTCCGCTACGGACCTAGAAATTGCAGTTTCGGCAGAGAGCGCCGGAAAAGTTGAAGCAGAGGGAAAAATAACCATTCCCGCTCGCCTTTTAATTGATTTTGTGGTGAATAATAATGATGAAAATATCAGCTTATCCCTAAAAGATCTGACACTTTCTTTAAAGTCAGCAAAGTATCAAGCCAACATTAAGGGCATATCTTCGGAAGAATTTCCTACAATTCCAGTTGCGCCAAAAGAGAAGTTTTGTTCGCTAAAATCGGAAGATTTATTGGATGCTTTGCGCAAAGTGGTAATGGCTTGCGCCAACGACGAGACAAGACCTGTTTTGGCCGGAGTATATATGAAATTTGATGGTAAATACCTTGTGATGGCGGCAACCGATTCGTATAGACTAGCGGAAAAAAAGCTGGAAATATCCGAGGTCAAAGAAAAGAAGGATATCATTATTCCCTCCCGCGCCATGAACGAACTATTACGAATTTTGTCATCAGAAAAATCAGAGAGTGTTAATATGATTGTGGATGAAAATCAAGTCTTTTTCTTGATCGGCAGTGTTCAAATCGTCTCGCGCTTAATCGAAGGTTCTTTCCCGCCCTACGAGCAGATTATTCCAAAAGATGAAAAGATATCGGTTAAATGTAACTTGGCGGAAACATTGTCGGCGCTTAAAATGTCTGCCATTTTTGCTAAAGACATTGCTAACAACATAAAGTTCAAAATCGATAAGAGTAAGCTTCTTATATCATCCACGGCCAAAGAGATAGGCGATACCACATCGGAAGTTAAAGCGACAGTTTTGGGCGAGGGGATTGAGATCGCCTTTAATGCGCGGTATCTGCTGGATGTTCTAAATATTTTAGCCGGAGAAGAGGTAATAATGACTTTTAACGATGACGCTTCGCCATGCATTATCCGAACAGAAAAAGACAAATCATATACCTATCTTGTTATGCCGCTTAAGATCGACGCATAATATAGGAAATTCCAACACAAATCTCTCACACAAATCGGCACAAATATTTGTGATAATTTGTGTAATAATTAGTGTAAGAATATCAATATGTTAAAGCACATTGTGCTCGAAAATTTTAGGAATCATAAAAAGTTTTGTGCCGATCTAAATAATACTTCAATTTTGATTGGCTTGAATGCAACGGGTAAAACCTCGGTTTTGGAGGCAATATCGTTGGTTTCGGCTGGGCGTTCTTTTAGAACCGACGATAAGAAGAGTGTTGTAAATCTGGCATCGGACTATGCTCGGGTGACACTTTGGTGTCATCCCCATGAAGATGGGGATCCACTAATAGTAGATTCCCGCCTTCGCCACGCTGAGCGTGGCCTTCGCGGGAATGGCAGAACGGAGTTGGAAGTCTTTATCCAGAAGAATCCGCGGCTTTTGATGCAAGCCAAAGAGCGGGGAGTAAAAAAAAAGTTATCCGAATTTATCGGTACATTAAAATCAGTTGTATTTTCGCCGGAGACGATTGATATCATCACCGGAGCGCCGGCCGAACGCCGGAGATTTTTAGATATTATGATCAGTCAGAGCGACAAAGGATATTTGCGGGCTTTAAGCGAATATACCAAGGTTAGGCGGCAAAGAAACGGTTTATTGGAAATGATAAAGCATGGCCGCTCGCAGGAGTCCGATCTATTGTTCTGGGACAAGGAATTAGCAAAACAGGGGATCATTATTACCCAAAAAAGAATTGAAGCGGTTGAGTTTTTAAATATGACTTTGAGCAAAACTTATCAAGAAATATCCGGTCCTATCCGTCATTCCCGACCTGATCGGGAATCCACCGATAGATCAGGAAAACTATTAGTGGATCCCCGCCTGCGCGGGGATGACAAAAAAGATAGAACAAAAGATCAGTCTTTAGTATTGATTTATCACAACAGTTCGGGGGATGATTTGGCGGAGAAATTACGCCATAATAGGGCCCGAGAAATCGCTTATGGCGCCACTATTTACGGTCCGCATCGTGATGAACTGGAATTTGGCTTAAATAATACCAATATGCAGGAATTCGCCTCGAGGGGGGAGTTAAGAAGCGCAATTTTGGCTCTTAAGATCGGAGAGATTAAATTCTTGGGACAGGAAGCCAATAAAACATCATCACTTGAGCAAAAACCGGCCTCCCCGATACTGTTACTGGACGATATTTTTTCTGAATTCGACGCCGAACGCCGTAGTCATCTGAATCGATTAATTTTGCAATATCAATCGGTTATAACTACTACAGACAAAGAACATTTGACAGAGGAGATCTTCAAGAAAGCAAAGATTATTGAACTTTGACTATTATATTTTTTTAGGGGTAAGAGGCAAAAATGATTATGATTCAATTAATATTGAAAAAATATTTTTAAATTTTAAATTTTAAATTTTAAATTTCTCTAATTATTATACACCCAATGCAAATAGATGTCACCAACTTTGGTCACTTCTTTATCGGCTGTGTTTTCTAACCGTGCTGATAATGTAAATGTCTTGCCGTCGGATTTATAACCGTAGTACCAGCCATCGGCGGCCTTTGGATCGGCCGGGATGCCGGTAATATATTCAGCCACAAGCGCTTTTTGAACCACATTATCTTTAGCATCTAAATGAATCATTGCGTTGGCTACCGGAAATTTACTATTAGCAGTTTTATATTTTTCTAAAGCGGTCTTGATATTTTGCAAATCGCTTTTTCTGGTCTGATCCTGTTCACCCATAGTTACGGCAGCCGCTACGCTTGGAGTTGCAGTAGCAGTTGAAGCCGCACTGGCGGTAGCAGTTGAATCGGCGGTAATATTTGCAATAATTTTGTCTGCCAGAGCCGGAATTTGTATTGAATTTTCAATACCGTAATCATACATTTCAAGAGTTATACTCATCTGCGAAATTGATGAGGAAATTGAAGGAATTATTTTTAGATCAATTTTATGTAGATAATGGTCGGCAACGCCAATCCAGATATTACCTTCAATTTTTTGCACCGAATCTTTTTTAATACCAAGAAAATCCAGCGAATCGCCAATTTCTAAGTTGTCAATTGAGTATTTAAAACATCTTATTGAGCCAACTTTTTCATTTCCGCTGCGTCGCCCAATAATGGAGAAACCCTGGTCTAGCTTTATACTGGCTAAGTCTTTAAACGGGTTCTCGCTTTGAATATTATTGATATTGAATTCTAACCATTTACTCGATTCGGCGTTACCGGCAAATTTGATGTCTTGACTGGATTTTACAAACAGTTGATTCTTGGTGCTTAAGAGTGAAACTGTGGAACCGCTACCCACCAACTTTTTGATCGCCAAATCAGTTTTGATAGCTTGATCGCTTGATTGACCTTCTATGTCTGCATCTACCTGTTTAATTGTGCTCTCTTCGGGTTGATATGCACTGTTGCTGCTTTGATCACCCAGGATTGGAGCGGCAGTTGATGTGCTCGAGTCTGTTCCTGCTGACGAATCTGCAGTCGAATCAGAGGTTGAGCTATCGGTTGTAGCCGAATTCGATGTACTGTCACCGTAATAATCGTACTGCGTAGTGATTGCTTTGATTCCGATAATAGTATTTGTGTCTCTTAAAGCAAACGGCAGATTGATGGCAGAAACCAAGGGCGAGGTAATCGGCGATTTAATGGTTTTGTTTACCGTCATGGAAATTGAACCCTTGATTTTAAAGTCAAGTTGTTTTTGCATAGCTTGGGCTGACATACCCAAGGCCTTTTCCGGATTTCTGGGCAACCCGCCCCAAAGACTTTCGGCACCGACTAGACCATAAACTTTTTCCAAGCCAATGCCGAGTATTCCTGCTTCGGTTAAATATACTCCTACAACAAACAAAAATATTGCCACGGCAGGAATAAGAAATTTTGCTCTCTTATAAAACGGCGGATTATTGTTTGTTACCGGTTTTTTGATCTCTGGCGGAGCGGGCTTTTTTTGATCTTGAGTCTTATTTTCTCTCTTTGGCATATTGGTAATATATGCGGGAGGTTTTAGCTCATCCTCGGCTTCCATGTCTATTGGCTTTGAAATATCCGGAAGAATCGGAGGTGGCAGTTCTTTTTCAGTAATCTTTTCTGCCGGTTTAATATCTGCCAATGTTCCGGATTCCGCTTCTATATTGGCAACCGGGGCCGGATTTATTGGAACTTTTATCGCTGGCGGAGCCGACTTAACTTCTGTTGCGGGCTTAGCAATTTTAGGCATCGCAATCGGTTTTGGCGGTATAGCGATAGGCTCTTTTTTGGGCTGAATTAATTCATTTACACCGGCACTCGGTCCAACCGGTTTGGAAGTTGCGTTTTGAGTTCCCGATATTGGGATTGATTTTGGAGCTTGCGGCTGGATAACCGGAGTAATTTTTGGAGTATTTACGGATTGGCTTTGTATTGGGGCGGTTACCGGTTTTTGCACCTTCTCAATTGGAGCTTGGGCAAGTTTTGTATTCGGCTGCTGGGAATTTGCAATCACCGTTTGAGCCGGAATTTTTTTACCGACTTTTTCATCAGCCACATCGGTAGGAATATTAAAAGGAACCGGTTTTTTATCCCCTCCGGGTAGAGTTGAATCGGATGATTTGGCATCTAGCGATCCTACCACATTGGCTTTTTTTGGTTCTTCCGGTGGCAGTTCTTCGTCCCAAGGCGAATCGAACTTCTTCTTAGAAGCATCACCATCTGACGCAGCCGTGTTTTGATTTTGATTGATATCAGCCATACCCCTCACATAAATTTTCAATTTCCAGTTCTCAATTTTCAATTAATGACTCAATTTTTCAATGATCAAATGTTTGAAAATTTTGAAATTGATAAATTAAATGAAAATTGAAAATTGATCATTGAAAATTATTTAGACAATATTTCCAACGCTTTATTAATATAGTCCTCATCCGTTGCATCTTTATTTTCAATTATAATATCTGGCTCAATACCAACGCCGTCTATGGTTCCTCCATTAGGTGTGAGCCATTTTGCCACAGTAATTTTAACTGCTGATTTATCGGATAACTCCTCCAAAATTTGCACGCTACCCTTGCCAAAACTCTTTTGACCGATGATTGTGCCGGCTTTACGGTCCTTAATGGCTCCTGCTAGAATCTCCGACGCCGATGCAGATCCATCGTTGATCAATACTGCCAATTTGTAATCTTTGAGAATTGCCTTCCTGGTAGTTTTTGACTCCTGTTTTATATTGTTTCTATCAACTTCCGAGACAACAATGCCGCCGTCAAGAAAATAACTCGATAAATCTACCGCTGTTTCCAAATATCCACCTGGATCATTTCTTAAATCTAAAATTATTCCGGCATAATTGTTCTTCTTGATTTCGTTGGCGGCTTTCTCGAACAATGAAGATGTGTCATCTCCAAACTGTCTGACCTTAATGTAATAGTATTGCTTGCCCTGATAATTTTTTACTTCAGTGGTTACAGACTCAACGGTAATTTTTGCCCGCGTGACTGTAATTTTTAGCGGTTCTTCCGAACCAGATCTAATTACAGTTAGGGTCACCTTTGTTCCTTCTTTGCCACGAATATTGTTAATAACATCGTCAAAGGCCATCTCCGATGTTTTTTTGCCATCAACTTCTGCGATCACATCTTTGGCGCGTAAACCGGCTTTTTCTGCTGGCGAATCTGGCAGGGGCGCCACCACCGTTGGCATGCTCTCCACTTGAGTAATCTCTACACCAATTCCATCAAATTCTCCGGAAATATCATCCATAAAACGCTGATTGTCCTCCGGCTTTAGATACACAGTGTAAGGATCGCGGGTTGCCGCAAGCATTCCGGAAATTGCACCTTGTACTAGTGTTTTAGCATCAACCTTACCGACATAATTTTGGCTTAATTTACCCCATGCTTCCCAGAAAGTGGAGAAATCGACATCGGCCGGTTTACCGGAATTTTTGTTAACAATCCTCTCAACCGGCAAAGTAGCACCCAAATTGACACCGCGCAAACCGCTGGCATAGCCCAAAAGAAAGGTTGTTCCCAAAACAACGCCAACAACAAACACAACTGAAACGCGCT
>Ga0315268_10004820_pt1 | contig 14567 bp, 10 predicted proteins | sample C1_top_MG_FD_204535 | JGI IMG/M metagenome (GOLD analysis project Ga0315268, IMG submission 204535) | Sediment microbial communities from Yellowstone Lake, YNP, Wyoming, USA - C1_top | ecosystem: Environmental > Aquatic > Freshwater > Lake > Sediment | place: USA: Wyoming | collected 2017-08-01
TATCACGTCTCTGAGACTCATGCCGTCAGGAGATTCAAGAATTCCCAACATCAATTCTCGCGGCAACACGACCGGATGGCCTCGTCTGTCTTGAAGGGTAGGAATTACTATTCGATCCGGAAACCGGCGAAAGGTCCCGGCTATTGCTTGATAGGTCTCTTTCTTCACGAGGGGAAGATCGACGAGTGCTACGACCGCTCCTGAAACCGGCGGGCCAGAATCCTTTTCGCCCAGCAGCTCCGCGGCTCCCGTCTTCAGGGAAGAAAACTGACCTCTTCGCCAATTGTTATTGAGTGCGAATTGAACACCCAGGCGCAAGGCCTCGGCTTTTACACGCTCCGCCTCGGCTCCGCCCACGATCACAACCGGATCGCACCCTGCGCCAAGCATGCACGTCGCCACTCTCTCGAGCGACGTAACGCCGTCGATGACCAGCAGAGCCTTGTTCTTGCCGATCCTCTTTCCTTCCCCCGCGGCAAGGACTATACCTGCGACGCTCACGCTTTTACACTCCCGTCACTGGTAGAAGCCCCTTTAGCTGACAAGAATCTCTCCGGAGCAATCCCGTAACTATTAGAAATATATCAGCCAATCGGCTTCTTGCAAGGCAATTTTGTTGATATGGCAGGACCGACGGTCTATAATCATTCGGGACTTCGGGCACGGCATGGCACTGCAACAACGTGTTCCGGTGTCCCACTATTTTAGTAATCAGATTTGCATTTCCCGTCAGGAATTTGACAAGCCTCAAGAAATGACAAATCAAACAAGGAGGATCCAGCATGCGGAGTTTCGCAGGTCGCGACATTCTATCGCTCAAGGAATTTGAACGCAGCGAGTTCTTTCACGTGTTCGGCGTTGCCGAAAAGATGGAAGTCATAGCTCGCGGGCGCAAGAACGTCGATATGCTCAAGGATAAAACGCTCGTCGCCGCGTTCTTTCAGGCCAGCACGCGGACGCGCCTTGCGCACGAGGCGGCAATGCACAGGCTCGGCGGGCACGTCACAGGCTTCGCCGATTTCAAGATGACGCGCGCGGGCGATTTCTATCAGGAATCCATAAAGGACACGGTCAAGATGCTGGAGTTCTACGGCGACGTCATAGCGATGCGTCATTTCCAGAAGGGCGCTCCGCACGAGGCGGCCAAATGGGCAAGCGTGCCCATCATAAACGGCGGCGACGGTTGGGGCGAGCATCCCACGCAGATCCTGAGCGATCTCTACACGGTTCTGCGCGAAAGAGGCCGCATTGACGGATTCAAATGGCTGGCCGTCGGCGACATGCGGATGCGGACCATGCACTCTCTCGGCTACGCTCTGACACAATTCGACTGCCCCGTCACGTTCGTCTCGCCTGGTCCGAACGCTCTGTTCCCCAACTCACCGGACATGCGGATGCCCGAGGAATACAAGGCCGACTTCAAACAATACTCCCTCAACTTCAAGGAAGCCGAGCACGTCGAGCAGGCAATAGCGGAGGCCGACGTCATCCTGGTCGAGCCGGTCGTGCAGCCTGATTACACGCAGGCCCGCCAGGAGGCCACCAAGGACAAGTATCTCACGCCCGCAAACTTCAGAATCACCCGCGAGCTGTTGGCGAGCAAGGCAAAGAGCGACGCAATTCTGCTGCACTCGCTTCCGCGCATGGACGAGGTACCCGTGGACGTCGACACGACGCGCTGGGCCCGTTACTGGCAGGAGGCATTTAACGGCGTCGTAATCCGAATGGCTTTGATCGCGCTCGTTCTGGGAGCGGCGGAATAGGACCCCGTCAGTTCTGGGGGCGGTGGAATAGTACCCCATCAAGGGAGATGGCACGATAAAGGAGATGGCACGATGCAAACTTTCTTACGCGGTCGCGATCTGATCGGCGATCTTGACTTTTCGAAAGAAGAGGTCGAAACAGTGCTCGACGTTGCGTTTGACCTGAAGCGACAACGAGCCCTCAATCAAGCTCATCCGATACTGCGCGACAAGGTCCTGGCGATGCTTTTCTTTTTCTCTAGCACGCGCACGCGCGGCTCGTTCGAGGCCGGCATGGCGCAGCTTGGAGGTCACGCCGCGTTCATAGAATCGCGAGCAACTCAGATTGCCCACGGCGACACGCCCAAGGAGATCGGAGAAATATTCGGCCGATATTTCGACGGAATAGCAATACGGCACGTGGACTGGCGAGTGGGCAACGGATACTTGAACGGAGTTGCGAAGGCATCGAGGGTTCCCGTTCTCAACATGCAGTGTGACATATATCATCCTTTCCAGTGCCTAGCGGATCTGATGACGATCATCGAGAAGAAGGGCCGCGACCTGCGCCGCAAGAAGATGGTCGTGTCCTGGGCCTTCGCCTCTTCGTATCAGAAGCCGATGTCTGTGCCGCAGTCACTCATTCTTCAAATGCCGCGCTTTGGAGTCGACCTCGTTCTGGCGCATCCGCCGGAATTCAAGCTGATGCCGGAGATCATGGAACAGGCTCGCGAACAGGCAAAGAAATTCGGATCGGGCTTTGAGATCGTCGACGACATGGACGCCGGTTTCAAGGGTGCAGATATTGTGTACGCCAAGTCCTGGGGCGCCATGGTTCATACGCCTGACGAGAAAGAAGGGGCCAAAATCATAAGCAAGTACTCCTCGTGGATAACTGACGAGCGCCGCATGAAATTGGCCAAGCCCGAAGCGATATACATGCATCCTCTGCCGGCTGACCGGAACATCGAGGTCACTGACGCAGTGATGGACGGCCCGCAGTCCGTGGTTTACGACGAGGCGGAAAACCGCATGCACACCCAGAAGGCCGTGATGTCGCTCACGATGATCTAACTGGAACACAAGTCTATTCATTACAACATATTAACACGTTAATTTAAAGTAAAACTGCAAAGAACAGGAATCAAGACATCGATGGAAAACCGTAAGACGAAAACCACCGGCCGCAAGCTGGCGGTGGTTGCCATAGGCGGCAATTCACTCATCAAGGACGCTGCTCATCAGTCCGTCGAAGATCAACACGACGCTCTTCGCGAGACTGCTCACCACATAGCAGACATGATCGAGCAAGGCTGGGACGTTGCAATCGGTCACGGAAACGGACCCCAGGTCGGCTTTATCTTGCGCCGCTCCGAGATAGCGGCGAAGGTTGAAGGAATGCACGAGGTCCCTCTCGACGTTTGCGGGGCCGACACTCAGGGCGCAATCGGATACGAGCTGCAGCAGGCGCTGCAGAACGAGCTCCATCATCGCGGCATCAAGAAGCGCTGCGCGACGGTCATCACACAGGTGCTGGTCGATCAAAATGACCCGGCGTTCAAGAATCCATCCAAACCTATCGGCGGATTCATGGATCAGACCGAGGCGGTGCGCCGCAGGAATGAAATGGGCTGGAGCGTTGTCGAGGACGCCGGGCGCGGCTGGAGAAGGGTCGTTCCGTCCCCACTGCCAAAGGAAATCGTCGAGCAATCGACCATCGAGACTCTGCTAAGGGAAGGCATCATCGTGATCACCATCGGCGGAGGCGGAATTCCGGTCATCGACACCGGTAACCGCGAGCTGCGCGGAACAGCAGCCGTCATAGACAAGGACTTCGCGTCGAGCCTTCTGGCTCGCGAGGTCAAGGCCGATCTCTTTCTAATTGCAACTTCGATCGAAAAAGTCGCGATCAACTTTGGAAAACCGAACCAGAAATGGGCCGACAGGATGACCCTGGCCGAGGCGAAGCAGTATCTGGCCGAAGGCACGCATTTTGCCCAAGGCTCGATGGCTCCAAAGATCCAAGCGATAATCTGGTTTCTGGAAAACGGCGGCAAGCATGCCATAGTCACCGACCCACAGAATATCGGCCGGGCGCTGCGCGGTGAAGCCGGGACTCATCTGGTCCGAGGATAGAATACTCGAACGTGCCGCCGGACTGACGCAAGGAAGAAATGAACTATCACTTTAGATGCACCCTGTGCGGAGAGGAGTACGACAAGGACGCAGTCCGCTACGTCTGCCCCAAACACGGAGACGACGGCGTCCTTGACACAATTCTGGACTACGCGGAAATCCGCAAGGCCACGACGGCTCGAAAAGTCTCCGATTCAACCGACTTCTCGATCTGGCGCTACGCTCCCCTACTTCCGCTCGATGACGTGCGAAGATCCGCGCCGCTACTGAGCGTCGGCTGGACGCCGTTGTATCCCTCGACGGCGCTCGGGCAGAAACTCGGGCTGGAGAAATTGTATTTTAAGGACGACGGACGAAACCCGACTGCTTCGTTGAAGGATCGCGCCAGCGCCGTCGTGGTTGCCAAGGCGCGAGAACTTGGGGTCGAAATCATCACGACTGCGAGCACCGGAAACGCGGGCGCTGCGCTGGCAGGTATGTCGGCTTCGGCAAAAATACCCGCGGTCATCTTCGTCCCGCAGACTGCGCCCCAGGCAAAGATCGCTCAGTTACTCGTCTTTGGCGCGCGAGTCTTGCTCGTCAAGGGCACGTATGACCAGGCTTTCGAATTGTGCCTGGAGGCCTCAAAATCCTTCGGCTGGTACTGCCGCAACACGGCGTACAATCCCTTCACAGCCGAAGGAAAAAAGACGGCGTCATTCGAGATTTGTGAGCAACTGGCCCTGTCTCAGGCATCCGGGTCTGCCGAATGGAAGGCCCCCGACTCGATTTTCGTTTCCGTTGGAGACGGGAACATCATCAGCGGGCTTTGGAAAGGAATGCGGGACCTATCGGCTCTCGGATGGATCAGCAAGACGCCAAGACTCTTCGGCGTTCAGGCTCAGGGCTCGGCCGCCTGCTACAACGCGTGGAAGGCCGGGACGGAAAATATCACGCCCGTTGAAGCGCGGACGGTCGCCGACTCCATAAGCGCCGATCTGCCTCGCGACGGGGTTCGTGCGGTGAGGGCCGTCCGGGAGACAGACGGTGCTTACGTCACGGTTACAGACGACGAAATTCTTGCCGCGATCCCGGAACTAGCTCGAGGCGAGGCGCTCTTCTGCGAACCTGCTGCCGCGGCCGTTTTCGCCGGGTTGAAGAAAGCCGTGTCGCAGGGTCTCGTCGGATCGAGCGAGACAATAGTTTGCCTTCTCACCGGAAACGGCCTGAAGGACGTCGCCAGCGCCATGAAAGTCGCAGGCACCGGAACAATAATAGAGCCAAGTCTTGAAGCAGTTAAACGATTGGACTTCGGAGGAAGCCTGCGCCGGAGCCGATGAGGCCGTTGGGTCTCGGGCAACATTTCGACGGGCCCGGCGGAAATGCGTGAATTCAGAGGAAATTGAGGAGCAGCAAATGTCAAAGCTAATTCTCGGCCCCACTTTTGAGGAAATGCTTCATCCCGACAAGATTGCGCCTGAGATACGGAAGCTCGCGATCGAAGCCAGAATCAAGGACCCGCTTGACCCCATCAACCTCTTCAACATCACGTGGCGGGACGGCAACAACGACATCTACTACTTTGTCATGCCGAGAGAATTGACTGGAGTGGACGCCAACGTCGTCGTGCTTTACAGCAAGGATTTTCCCAGCGGCTCCCACAAAGTCGGCGCTGCCTACTCAGTGCTCATCGAAAAACAGCTCTTCGGCGAGGTGGATCCCGGCAAACACACGCTCGTGTGGCCCTCGACGGGCAATTACGGAATCGGAGGCGCGTACGTCGGCTGCCGCATGAGCTTCGACAGCATCGTTGTCCTGCCCGCAGGAATGAGCCAGGAGCGTTTTCAACGGATCGAATCCTACGGTGCCAAGATCATCAAGACGGTCGGTTCCGAATCAAACGTAAAGGAAATCTACGATGAAACGCACCGGCTCAAACAGAATCCCGGGGTACGGATACTGAACCAGTTCGAGGTGATGGGAAACTATCGTTTTCACTACTACGTCACGGGAAACACAATTGTCGAGCTCGCAGACCTTCTCAAGAAGACGGGCGTGGGCAACGGAAAGATCTCGGCATATTGCTCCGCCATGGGAAGCGCCGGCACAATCGCCGCGGGAGACAGATTGAAACAGGTCTGGCCGGATCACAAAATCATAGGGCTTGAGCCGATTCAATGCTCGACTCTCTACAACAACGGATACGGTTCGCACGACATACAGGGCATCGGCGACAAGCACGTCACCTGGATTCATAACGTGATGAACATGGACGCAATAATGTGCCTCGATGATATCGAATGCAAGAAGGGCCTGCAGTTGCTCACCGAGGAGGCAGGATGGAAGACTCTCGTTAAGCGATTCGGCGTCCCGCAGACCTCGGTGGAGAAGATGGCGGCCATTTTCGGCATCAGCGGTGTGTGCAACGTGCTGGGCGCGATAAAGACCGCCAAGTTCTACGGCCTCGGCAAGAACGACACCGTTGTCACAATTTGCACTGATGCAATCGACCGTTATCATTCCGTCATGGAAGAGATGACTCGCGCCTTCGGCAGGATGGATGAAGCAGAGGCGTCCGCGCGGGTGCAGATTTTCCGCGACAAGACTACTGACTGGATTCACGAAGGAACAACGGACATGAGGCGGCAGTGGCACAACTTGAAGTATTACACCTGGGTGGAGCAGCAGGGAAAGACACTGGAAGAGCTCGAGGCGCAGAAGTCTCAGGATTGGTGGGCAACAGAGCAACAGACCGTGACGGAAATTGACTCGAAACTGAGGTCGGCTCGAGGGTAACACGGGCGCCGGGCAACGAGCGGGGCCGCCGGCTCGTGAGCCGGGACGCAGCGCCTTTAGGCCGGACCCAAGGGTAAGGTGGGAGGAGAAGATCACTTTATGCAAAACGATACAATAAAGAAGCGAACCGGGCTGCCGAGCGATCGCGGCGATTCTCTTTATGACCTCAACATGTTTTTGACGGACGCGCAGTTGAAAGCAGAGCTCAGGAAGTGCGACTACTGCGAGGACAAGCCCTGCACTGCGGCTTGCCCGTGCGACTGCTCGCCTGCCGACTTCATTATGGCCTCTCAAGTGGGCTCGCCATCGGACATCAAGCGCGCCGCCGCGCTCATCATGGGAAAGAACCCGCTCGGCGGGGTGTGCGGGCAGGTCTGTCCGGAAAAACACTGCATGGCGGGTTGCGTCCACAAGAAACTCAACGGTTCCGTAAACATTCCGGCGGTTCAGGCAACAATCGTCGAGAAGGCAAAGCGATTAGGGGTCATGCCCGTGATGGAGCCGGTGAAGTCGAACGGCAAAAAGGCGGCAATCGTGGGCGCGGGCCCGGCCGGCCTCGGGGCCGCCTCGACTCTCTCTCGAAAAGGATATTCCGTGACCGTCTTCGAGAAAGAATCGGCTCCGGGAGGCATGTGTAATCTTGTCCCCGAATTCCGTCTGGACAAGAGTGTTCTCAAGACTGACATAGATTGGAACCTCGGCCTGGGAGACGTCCGGCTGGAGCTGAACAAGGAGATCACAAATCCCCAATCCCTGCTGAACGCAGGTTTTGACGTGGTGATCGTCGCCGCCGGGTTGTGGTCCCCTATTCTTCCCGGCATCAAGAACGAGGACAGGGCCGTCGTCGGGATCCCCTTTCTCAAGAACCCCGGGCTCTTTGACGTGACGGGGAACGTGGCCGTTATCGGAGGCGGTGCCACGGCCTTCGATTGCGCAATGACGGCGCTGACGCGGGGCGCGGCCGGAGTGGAGCTCTTCGCCCTGGAAAACTTGAGCGAAATGCCTCTCACGAATCGAGAAATGGCAGAGCTTACAAGAAGCGGGATCGACGTAAACGGCAGGATTCGCGTGAACGGGATCCTCTTTGAAAAGGGCGCGATCAGGGGCGTCACAACGACGAAGGTGAAGTTGCCGGAGGGCGTGAAATTCCGTCCTGACGCGGTTGAACCGATTGCAGGGACTGACGCGGTGCGCCGCGACATCGAAAAGGTGATAATAGCCATCGGAACTCGGTGTTCAATACAAAAGGTCCAGCATCCGGGGGTCTTCTACGCCGGCGATTGCGTCGAAGGACCCACTACCGTTGTCGAGGCGTCGGCGGCCGGAAAGAACGTTGCCGAGCAGGCCGAGGCCTACGTGAACGGAGCGCCGATTCCGCGCTTCGAACGCAACACGAACGGGCTGATAAAGAGCTTCATACAAATACCCGGCTACAATTTTAGACCCGTTCCGCTCGAGACCGATTTCTTCGGTCGCGCTATCTCGTCTCCCTTCTTGCTTTCGGCAGCGCCGACTACGGACGGGCTGGACCAAGTGAAAAAGGCGTACGAAGCCGGATGGCCCGGCGCAATAATGAAGACGTCCTTCGACAACGTGCCAATACACATACCGGCCGAATATATGTTCGCGTTGGGCGATGCGACCTATGCGAATTGTGATAACGTCTCCGGCCATCCTCTCGATCGCGTTTGTCGCGAGATCGAAGAGCTGAGAAAGCTCCATCCGGACAGACTCACCGCGGCCTCGACCGGAGGCCCGGTCTGCGGCAAAGATGAAAATGACATGCGTGGATGGCGGAGCAACACGCAGAAGCTCGAGAACGCGGGTGCCATGGCAATAGAATACTCCCTCTCGTGCCCGCAGGGGGGCGACGGTACTCAGGGCGACATAGTCTCTCAGAACGCCCAGCTCTCAGCTAAGATCGTGGACTGGGTGCTCGACGCGGGCGACGGCTCCATTCCGAAGCTTTTCAAGCTGACGGGTGCCGTCACGTCCATCGCACCCATCGTCTCTGCAATAAAGCAGGCCTTCAACCGCCACAGCGGAAAAAAGGCAGGCATAACGCTTGCCAACACTTTTCCGACCCTCGTTTTCCGACCCGGAAAGAAGAAAGACTGGGAAGAAGGCGTCGTGGTGGGAATGGGAGGAGAAGGCGTCCTCAACATCAGCTATCTCACGCTTGCGAAAGCCGCGCCGCTCGCAGTGGAGATTTCTGGGAACGGCGGGCCGGTGAACTACAAACACGCCGCGGATTTTCTGGCGCTGGGATGCAAGACCGTTCAGTTCTGCTCCCTTGTTACCAAGAACGGCTACCACATAATCGACGATCTGAACTCGGGATTGAGCCACCTTCTTCGCGACCGCGGCCTCGGCTCCGTAAAGGAACTGATCGGCGCCGCCTTGCCGGAGCCCGTCACAGATTTCATGGCGCTTTCCCCCGTGAAGAGAATTTCGCAGGTGGACAAGGATCTGTGCCTGCATTGCGGCAATTGTAAACATTGCCCCTACCTGGCAATCAGCTACGGCGAAGACGGCTTCCCGGTGACGGATCCGGAGAGGTGCGTCGGCTGCAGGATGTGCAACTTCCTGTGCTTTGCGCTAGCAATGAGCATGCGTGATCGTACACCGGAAGAAGCTGAGGCGCTCAAAGAAGTGTGATCGCATTGGAGAGAAGACGAATGAGCGAATACTTGATCGGCGGCGGAACAGTAGTCACTCTCGGCAAACAGAATCAGGTCATCCACGACGGTGCCGTGTACCTGAAGGACGGACTTATTGCCGACGTCGGGCAGACCGAGATTCTCACAAAACGCTACTCCTGCGAAGTGACGGTGAACGCAAGGAACAAGGTCGTCCTGCCCGGCTTCATTTGCGCTCATCATCATCTTTACAGCACCATGGCGCGCGGATTTGCACCTCCGGGTGAGCCCGCCACTTGTTTCGGCGAGATCCTGGAACGCCTCTGGTGGAAGCTCGATCGGGCACTTCTCGAAGAGGACGTCTACGTGAGCGCGCTCGTGCCGCTGATCGAGTGCATAAGGAACGGGACCACGACGATAGTGGACCACCACGCCAGCCCGTCTTTCCGCGACGGCAGCCTTGACCTGATCGCGCAGGCCGTTCTGGAAAGCGGAATGCGCGCCTCCCTCTGCTACGAGGTATCAGACCGCAACACGCCGGCAGGCGGCCTTGCCGAAAACGAGAGATTCTTGAAGCGCGTGGCTACGGAAAGATCTCCGTTTCTCACAGGCATGATGGGCCTTCATGCTTCCCTGACCGTGTCTGATGACACGCTTTCAAGGTGCCGCACGGTGGCCGAGCATTTTGGCGCCGGTTATCACATTCACGTGGCTGAAGGTTCCGAGGACGACAGAGATTCTCTCAAGAAATATGGAATTCGAACCGTCGAACGCCTTGTCACGCGCGGCATATGCGGGAAGAACTCTCTCTTCATTCACTGTGTCAACGTCAACGACCGGGAAATGGACTTGATCAAAGAATCAGGAACGACGGTGGTGCATAATCCCGAGTCAAACATGAACAACGCGGTGGGGGTCGCCAAGGTGCTCACGATGATGGCGAAAGGGATTCTGGTGGGCCTCGGTACCGACGGTATGGCTTCGGACATGCCTGCCCAGATGCGATGTGCCTATCTTCTCCATCGGCTCGACAATCGGGACCCGCGAGTGGCCTTCTGCGAGGCGCCGCAGCTTCTCCTCTGGAATAACGCCGAAATTGCCGCGAGGCTCTTCCCTACCCGTCTCGGCGTCATAGAAAAAGGCGCCTCGGCCGACTTCGCTGTTTTGGACTACGACCCGCCCACCAAACTCGATGCGAGCAATTTCCTGGGGCATTTCATCTTCGGTATGGTCGACGCTACGGTCGACACCACGATCGTCGCGGGAAAGATTCTCATGCAAAACAAGCAGATTCTTTCTCTGGACGAGGAGAAGATCGCTGCAAGATCTCGCGCGCTGGCTTCCAAGGTTTGGGAGAGGATCAGATAGTAGGCGGGCCTTTCCTTCTCGACTCGATCAACTCTGCAGCAATTGCGAGCGCAATTTCGTACGGACCTTCTGCTCCAATGTCCAGGCCTATTGGTGTGTGGACCTTGCTCAGGAGCGATTCGTCGATGTCGTAGGCCTTGAGAAATGCGGCCGTATCCGAGATCTTTGATTTCGAGCCAATCATTCCGAGGTACGCCACGTTCTTCCCGATCACTCTTGCAAGGACTCTTCTGTCGATCACGTGACTGTGAGTCACTATTACCACGTAAGACCTCGCATCCAGTGACGGTATTCCGTCGTCATATTCCGCATTTGTGAGGATAGTTTCGACCGGCTTTTCGTAATTGCCGAGGATGTCTCGCCTGCTGTCGATAACCGTGATTTTGAAGTCAAGGCCGGCCGCTATCTTGACCAAATCCCTGGCCACGTGTCCGCCGCCAAATATGATAAGCCTGTCCGGCGGGGCAAAAACTTCCATGAACACGTCTGCCTCTCCACCGCAGCACATTCCAGTGGCCTCGGGCCCGCTTCGAGAAAATCGATACGTCTTGAGAAGCGTTGGTGAAGCGCTCAGTGAAGGCTCGCCTTTTGCCATCTTCCCCGCCGGCGCCTTCTCTCCGGCCTCGTCACTCAGGTCGCCGGCTCTTTGTCCTCCGAGCTCCAGCAGGGCAAGGCAGTCGTCTATCACCATCTTTTCGAAAGTGCCGCCGCCTATCGTGCCGGAAATGCTTCCGCCCGGGAACACAAGCATTTTTGCGCCTACGTCCCTCGGTGCAGAACCCTGCGTTCGCACCATGGTGGCGAGGACGAACGTGCTGCCCGCCTCACGTTTCTCGACTACTTCTCTGAAGATGTCTGCCACCAACCAAGCTCCCGAGTCTGGCTCATCCGCACAAAACGGCGCCCCCGTTTACGTTCAGAATCTCACCGGCAATGAAGGTGGACAGGTCCGAGGCAAGAAACAGAACCGGACCCGCGAGCTCCTCAGGCGTTCCTACTCGTCCCAGGGGTATTTGACGCACGACCTCCATACCATCTCTTCCTTTGAGAGCAGGACGCGCCATGTCCGTGTCCACCCAGCCGGGGGCAACGCAATTGACTCTGATATTGTGAGGTGCCAGCTCCACTGCCAGAGATTTTGTGAGGCTTATGACGGCCCCTTTTGATGCAGCGTAGGGGGAGTGAAACGGCTCTCCCCTCTGGCCCGCGGTGGAAGAGATCGTGATGATCACACCGCTTCTCCGTCGCTTCATGTGCGGCACCACGGCCCTGATCGCGTAGAAGGTCCCGAGAAGATTTACGTCTATCGTCTCTTTGAGAGAAGGAGTCTTCATCTTCTCGATTGCGTGTTCCTTCCATATGCCTGCGTTGCAGACGAGAATGTCGACCCTTCCAAATTCGCGGACCGTCGTGCGAACCATCTCATCGACCCGCTTTTCGTCAGCCAGGTCTGCTCTGAAAACTTGCGCTCTCACGCCCAGTCTCTCGGCAGCGCGCTTGACCCTGCCCGCGCCGGCAAGATCGACGCGGTAATTTATGACCACGTCGCTCCCTGCTCGAGCGAACATGAGCGCCACGGCCCTTCCGATGCCTCTCGATGCGCCTGTGACTATCGCCACCTTGCCTCTGAGGCTAACGTTGAAACTCTTTCCGGACACTCGACTTTCCCCTCGCCGTCAACCTTTCTTCTGGGTTTGCGCCTTTTCGATCTTTGCCCACGTATCCCGAAGCGTCACAGTTCTATTGAACACAAGCTTGCGTGCGCCCGGACCCGCGCCCGAATCGGGATCCACGCAGAAGTAACCCAGTCTTTCGAACTGACAAGAGTAGCCCGGTTTCGCGCTGGCCAAACCGGGCTCCAATTTGCACGAACCAAGTACTTCGAGGGATTTCGGATTGAGATTCGACCTCCAATCACTGCCGGGCGCCACATCGTCGGGGTCCTCTTTGGTGAAGAGGTGATCGTACAATCTCACTTCGGCATCGACGGCTTGCGCCGAAGAAACCCAGTGTAAAGTAGCCTTCACCATGCGTCCGTCCGAGGATCCGCCGCCGCGCGTGGCCGGGTCGTAGGTGCAGCGAAGCTCGACTATCTCGCCCGTCTTCTCTTCCTTCACTACCTTGTCGCACGTTATGTAGTAGGCGTATCTCAACCTCACCTCGCGGCCGGGAGACAGCCTAAAGAATTTCGGAGGAGGGTTCTCGCGAAAATCTTCCTGCTCTATGTAGAGGACTTTCGAGAAAGGAACCTTTCTTGTTCCCGCCCCCGGATCTTCCGGGTTGTTGATCGCTTCAAGCTCCTCGACTTGCCCCTCGGGATAATTGTCGATGACTACACGAAGCGGACGGAGAACTGCCATGACGCGAGGAGACCTCTTGTTGAGATCTTCTCGGAGACAGTGCTCGAGAAAAGCGACGTCCACGACGCTGTCCCTTTTTGCCACGCCTATCCTATCGCAGAAGGTCCGGATGGATTCCGGCGTGTACCCTCGTCGCCTTAGGCCCGCAATCGTGGGCATACGGGGGTCGTTCCACCCAGCGACGATGCCGTCCTCAACCATTTGCAGAAGCCTTCGCTTGCTCATCACAGTGTGAGTCAGGTTGAGACGCGCGAACTCGATCTGCTGCGGGTGATGAACGCCCAATTGATCCAGATACCAATCGTAGAGCGGGCGATGGTCCTCGAACTCCAGCGTGCAGACGGAATGAGTGATGCCCTCGATCGAGTCCGACTGTCCGTGTGCGAAATCGTAAGTCGGATATATGCACCACGCGTCTCCCGTTCTGTGATGCGTGGCTCGCAGAATTCGATACATGATCGGATCGCGCATGTTGAGATTGCCGGAGGCCATATCGATCTTCGCACGAAGAACCCGCGCACCATCCGGGAATTCACCCTCGCGCATTCGGCGGAACAGATCCAGATTCTCCTCCACCGAGCGTTCTCGATAAGGACTGTTCTTGCCGGGGTGCGTCAGAGTGCCTCGGGTCTCTCTAATTTCGTCGGCGCTCAGATCGCACACAAACGCCTTTCCCTTCTTGATGAGGATCAGGGCAAATTCGTACAACTTCTCAAAGTAGTCGGAGGCATAATACAGTCTGTCGTCCCAGTCGAATCCGAGCCACGCAATGTCACTCTTTATTCCTTCTACGTACTCCTCCTCTTCCTTGACGGGATTTGTATCGTCAAAGCGAAGATTGCAGAGTCCCCCGAAGTCTGCGGCCAGCCCGAAATTGAGACAAATGGATTTCGCGTGACCGATGTGAAGGTATCCGTTCGGCTCTGGCGGAAAGCGCGTGTGGACTCTCCTCTGGTTCTTGCCCTTCTTCAGGTCTTCGGTGATGATGTCTCTGATAAAGTTCGAAGGAGTTATGGATTCACTTCCGGGCATTGCCTGATCCTTCTTGTGATGATGGTGTGCTGCTTGCCTTTGAATGCCGCAACGATCTTGAGCGTGACTTGGCTCACCGACTGCTTCCGACCGCGTCCTATTCGATGTCGACCTATTTCACAATTTGCGCGATCTCTCTGAACTTATCGGCCTTGGCGGTTCGCAACAATTCAAACAGGACGGTCTCCGTACTGGTGAGGCCCGCTCCTGCTTCTCTCATACGCTCGAGGCCGATCTTCATGTTGTGCTTAGTTCTCGATGAAACGGCATCCGTGACTATCTGAACCTCGTATCCCTGCTCCAGCAGGTCGACAGCGGTCTGGTAGACGCAGACGTGAGTTTCGATGCCCACGAGCAGAGCTTGTCTTCGATTAGAAGAGGCGAGGGCACTGGTGAACTGCCCGTCGCGGCAGCAACTGAAGGTGAACTTGCTTATAGGTTTGATGTCGCTCAAAAGCCGTGCCACTTCCGGAACGGTGGGACCGAGGCCTTCGGGATTCTGCTCCACCCAGATG
>Ga0315268_10004821_pt1 | contig 14565 bp, 13 predicted proteins | sample C1_top_MG_FD_204535 | JGI IMG/M metagenome (GOLD analysis project Ga0315268, IMG submission 204535) | Sediment microbial communities from Yellowstone Lake, YNP, Wyoming, USA - C1_top | ecosystem: Environmental > Aquatic > Freshwater > Lake > Sediment | place: USA: Wyoming | collected 2017-08-01
AAAACTTCAAATCCTTTATCTTTAACATTTATAGAAAAATGTTTGCATGAAATAATACCAAACAGTTCACAAGTCCAGCATATTTTACGTTATATAAAAGAAAAACGAGAGATTAAAATTAATTCAGAAATAAAACGGTATTATAATAATTAATTAAAAATGATTAGATATAATATATTTTATATATTTAATAGGGAGTTAGTTAAATATATAAAATATATAATTATATAATTCAAATATGTTTGATGCGGCAAAAGACTTTGTGTTTACAAATTCGGAGGATGGAAAGACCATTACTAGCGGCGGTTATAGAATAAGCAAAATGCTTGGCGGTGCAAAAAAAAAACAAAGAGGTGGTAGAAGAAAAAAACAAGCGGGTGAAGAAGAAGAAATTGAAAACTTATTGTACAATGAAGAGTCTGGAATTCCGATGGGTTTATTATATTTTAGTCCGAAATTTATTGTTGAGCAGCAGCGTCTACGTGCACACGCACAGTCGCCTCGAAGAAAAGAAGATGATGAACACAATGAACACAATGAACACAATGAACACAATGAACACAATGAACACAATGTCATCGATATTGAACTTGTAATGCCGATGGCGTCGTCACCGTCACATTACAATGTTGAAAATGACAATATTCATAATATCAACAATAACTGTGGATTAGAAGATGCTAAAGACGTGGTGGACGATGATTTATTTTGTAAATTTTTAGAAAGTGCATCGTTGGCCGATGCTAGTTCTCATTCAGAGAGAAAAATGACAAGAAAACGAATTGAAAATAATATAAATTTTAAAAATTTAAAGGTGGACAAGGCGAACAAGGTGTACGCACGAAGAAAAACAAGAAAACATTTTAAATAATTAATTAAAGAATCGACCAAGATGAACGATTAAATGGCGACAATAAAATTTCTGGAATGCGTTTTTTCCAATAATCAATTCGGTTTTGTTTTTCAATATCCTTCAATGTTGTGGGATATACAGACGCATTTTGCATTTTTTGTGTTTCTGCAGGTGTAATAAGCGGTTTGTAACCGTAACAGTTTACACCAAATTGGACATTTTTATTGTCGATGAATCCGCCGTTTATGCCGGGTCTTCCGCAATCATGTTCGTGACCTTTTATTTTTTGCAACTTGTCCCATGTTTCTTTTTGGGTGGGAAAAAGCGCCATCTGATTATCGGACCATCCATAGTTGCACCACTCTCCTCCAGTTTGATAAGATGACTCTACTTCATCATAATTTGCAAGTTTTGCGCCATATGCCGCACAAATCGCCTTTGCGTCATCATACGTGTATTCATTATTCGGAATATTGAAAACCTCCTTTTTGATTTTCATTTCTTGGACCGGTTCATCTTGAGGCACCTCCATTGTAATTTCCAATTTTGGCTTATCTGTAAAAAAATTCACAAATCTTGTGGTAAGATTTACATTGAAAAAATATTGAAATCCGTTCAACAAAATCAACATGATAAATACTGACCATAACAACACTTCGAAAAAGCGTAGTCCTAGACTTTTTGTTCCTGATGAACTTGACTCGGTTCCAGTGGACCCGCTTCCACTACCACTGACACTACTGCCACCTAAAAGTGCAAAAAGGAATCCATATATAATAATAATAACTACAAGCGCAATGAGCATGAATATTCTAGTGTCTGCCGTTAATTGATTGTCTTGTTTTCCATTTTTTGTAAGAATTTCCTTTAAATATACAGTTGGGTCTGTATTTATTCCGCCTATAGAATTATAAGTTAAATCCATTTGTTTATTTTTATTTATATTTATTAAATATTAAATATTAAAATATTTATTATATTATAATATTACATTACATTAGTTTTTTTTTCTATATTTCTTCTATTTTTTTCTATAGAATAAGCAGTATGGTGTATTTCCAACAATCTCGGAACCTTTTATAGAAATCTCCTTGACAACTGAATCGTTGAAATTAAACCATCTCGAGTCTGCCATTTTTATAGTTGAGGTGTAGTGTCCGAATTTTTCATCCCCGTGATGATTACAAATTCCATAAAGGTCGTACACGTAACTATCCTTGTTGTAACCTTCTACATATTTTGAAAAACTCACATTTTCAATCGGTATTTTTATATTTGATTGATTTTTAACAAATGAATCCGTTTTATAATCATATTCAAATCTTTTTATGTCAATCACCATAATTTCTGGTAAGCTCCAATATGCCAATCGCTTATAAACATTTTGTTTTTTCCCTAAAGTTTCATTAAACCATGCATTCTCACCTTCCATTAATTCGCTTTCACAATTCAAATCAAAACAATCCGTTAAAGAAATGTGGTCTGAGTGTGATGGTGGAGCCGAAGGAATGGGTAAACTTATTACCATAAATGGTTCAGGGCGAATGCTAAGATATTCGTCATTTGATTTTCCTGATTCAACACCTGTTAGTGTTGACACATGAATACCATAAAACATGTTTAAAATTTCAGAGTAATTTTCGGTATATCCCTTTTGCATCATTTCATAACACATTTTTGCCATTTTGTCTCTTTTGTTTTTCGGGTGACCGCCAATTGTCATTGTGACTTTCCTTTTCAAAGCAGTGTGAAAAATGTCAAACAAAAATGTTAAAAATTCTGGCATGTCGTTTTGAGAAATAGTTGAAAACATGTTATTTTTTTTTATCTTTGATATTTTACGAATGGCGTGTATAAAACCTCCCGGAGAGATTGTGCAGTTTTCACTCCACATTAGCAACCTTAATTCATCCCAAGATGCCAACAATTCCGATTCAACGCATTTATTCAATTTAGACTTGTAATCACCATTCAATAACTCATTCAACTCGTACGTGTGCGAAATAATCTGCAGCAGCGCATTGATAAAACAAGTGTCTCCTAAATTTGCAAGTCCCGATATTCCTTTGTTCTTGTATTTTTCCAATTTCTCCTCAGTTAACTTTTCTAGTTGAAGTGACGGTTGTACTATTTTTTTATTTACCATACTCATAATTTGTACTTTTTTCAGTCTAATAACCATATCAGCATATCTTTAATACAGTTACATGCATTACATTTAAAAGTTTATTGCATCATTGGACACTGGATGTATACGCCATTTATATATTAAATAAATTTGATAATATATTAATATATTTTTATTATTATAAGTAATATAATAAAGTAATATAATAAAGTAATATAATAATAAAAATATTAATATTATAACTAATAAATAAGTAAATAAACTAAATAAAATGAATGACCGCATTCCAGATTCATCGAATAATAATAATAATAATAATCCGGATATGATTTATTATAATTTAGTAGAATCATATATTTCATCAACGAAGGAAATATTAAACGGATTCCTGACATTTGAACGTGGATTGATTAGAATCCTGAATAATCGGATTATTTTTAGAAACGTAGCGGCACCACCGGCAACAACAGCGGCACCACCGGCACCAAGAGCGGCACCACCGGCACCACCGGCGGCACCACCACCACCAACAGTGGCACCACCACCAACACCACCACCAGCTGTAGCGCTTCCTCTAACTGCAACTTTTATTAGGTACAGGCTGCCGCTACCTTCAGTTACAACAAGGGCAACAAGAGGCATTGCTACACCCAACTTATCCGTTTCATTATCTTCGTCACCTCCACAATCGCCTCCGCCTCCACCGCCGCCACAGTCGTCGTCGACATTGACACGGTCATTGTCACCAATTTTTTCCAATAACTCAAGAATAAACAGCTATGAATGGTTGAATTTTATTGAAACAAATAATATGAATTATTTAAATTCTATTAATAATTCCATTAGTTCTTCAAATTCTATGAACTCAACTATACAGCGTCGAGAATTAAGTGGAGATAGAGACATACACTTAAGCGATTTTCAACACAGATTGCAGCAACAACGAGTAGAGCAACAGCAACGAGCAGAGCAACGAGAACAGCAAGAGCAACAGCAACGAGAACAGCAACAGCAACGAGAAGAGCAACAGCAACGAGTAGTGCAACGAGCACAGCAACGAGCACAGCAACAACAACGAGCGCAGCAACAAGTAGAGCAAAATGAAAGCGACCATGACCATAACCATGTAAGTTATGACACAATTCAAATTGCAACAACGTTGATTCCTTTTTGCACTATTATTGACCCAAAAAACGAAATTTGCCCCATCTCGCAAATCCAGTTTGAAGAAATTGATTGCATAATGCAAATCAAACACTGTAAACATAACTTTAATCCGTACAGTTTATTTCGATGGCTTGATTCAAATTCAACATGTCCAATGTGTAGGTATAATTTAAATCTTTATTCCAATAATAATAATAATCATCATCATCGACATCATTCGGATTATGAAATATCGGAATCGGAATCTGAATCTGAATTTGATTAAAGACACTATATAATTTTACTTGATTAATATAATTAAAAAAATAGTTAATTATATTTTATTATATAGTTGTATATTTATTCCTCAATTTATCCCTTTATTATATACGATGTCAAATGAAAACAAAAGTGTAAATTATTCGCATTTTGATGACAACCAAAGTAAAGAAAAATATTATGACGGTTATACCGCGCATCCCGTCTCTACTCAATATAAAGAATTGTACACAAATACAACCACAAAGAACAATACAAAAACAATAATCGGTCAACATTTCGTAAAAGACCTTACAAAACCGTTTACATATCACTCCATTTCAAGCGAAACATACCATAATCTTAACCATTCACATTCACACGATGAGAGCGATTGTGATTATTATCCTCATGATAAACCCAGTCTTGAAGATGACGGATGTTTAAAATTATATTTTTGTGGTTTAATCGGGTGTTGTTTACTGTGCATGTTTGGATGCAAACACTTTTAAAAAAAATCTTTTAATTACTGAGGCGGGGTCGGTCATCATAGGGGGTGCTCGTCGCCCCCCCTCCTACCTACTTGAAGAAGTTCTTAATGCTCTGATTTTTATTAATGGCATTGTTTGCTTGTGTCAAAAACTCGTCAAATAGCAGCACCTTTACTTCTTTTTGCCGCAAATCAGTAATCTTTTTTTGCAACGCTTCTTTGTTTTCGGCTCCAATCTTATTTGTTTCAAACTCGATTCTGTCTTTAAACGCTTCTTGACGTCGTTTAAATCCAGGAATCTTTTCCAGCACCAGCGCAAAAAGCTGCTGCACCGGTTTCATAATTTGATTCGTAATGTAAAACGTATAATTGGGACGTATATTATTTTCTCGAATGTATGTGGGATGCTCAATTCTTTCACCTTGTAGCGCCTTTTTATCCGGATTGTGAATGTATATGAATGGAATTCTGTCACCGACGCTAGGCTTGTTTCCGGAATCGCGCTGTCCCATTCGGTCTGCAAGGACTTTATGCGCAATTTGTTGCGGGTTTTTATAGTTTGAATTCAGCGACTTGGTAATGATGAGCTTTTCCAACGGAATTTTCTCACTCACCAGATTTCGCAAATAGTCTTTCAGAAATGAAATGGCGCGTCCCGTGTCTTGTTCCTTCATAAGTATGTCTATAATTCCACCGTACACGTCTTTTACAATTGGCGCATTGTCTCTGCGCTTCAAAACAATTCCCATACTTTTTCTTGTTCCTTTGTTTGCATTCGTCTCATAGTATATGCCGACATATCCCTTTTTGCGAAGCAGACAAAATGGCATGATTGATTTTTCGTAGACCAGCGAATGCGGCGCTTTCAAGAATGACGAAGCCAGCTCCCCCACTTGCTGCGCAAGCTCAATCGTGATTTCCAGCGCTTGCTTGCCGCGAATCGGTATTCCGTCTTTGTCGGCCAAATTAAATGTAAAGAATACAGAATCCGTGTCTCCATACACGTGCTCTGCCCGCGTTTTTACGACACCATATTTGCTCGTTTGGCATTCAGCATTCCCATATGTTTCTTCAACAACACGCTTGGCATATAGGAGCAACTTTCTGCCTGTTGCCGTTGTGGATGCCGCCACATCAATTTCATAGAATGAGCTCGTTTTGGCACCGCATTGACCGTACAGCGAATTCGCCGTCACTTTATAACCCAGCTGGCGCTTATCCAAAATATTCTTCATGAAGTCGTCCGTCTGCTTTGGAATGAGTTTGCGCGTGGCGCTTCGAGCTTCAAGCAGTTCCTCTAAAATCGAAGGCATGATTGCCTTTTCACCGACAATTCCGCTTACAACATCCATCTTTGGTTGCGCAAATCGACACACCTTTTTTCCGTTGACCGTTTTTATCGCCTTCCCCCTGGCATTGTGTTTCCACACATATGTGTCATACTCCACGTCGACATATTCGTATCCGGGCAAGTTGTCGTATATGAACACGCCTTCGCCGTCCATTTCACCTGTAGAACAAACAAGTATCCCGTTCAAATTATATTCCTTTGTCCATACTTTACTGTCGTGTGACAAATTCTCGCTAATCATTGACGACGGATACAATGATGAATAATCGACGCACGCAACCGGATTGTCTAAATACAAGTCGCACTTGGGCGGAAGCACGATTGCACCATCATAACTTTCATTTCCGAATCTTCGGTCAAGTACTGGAATCAGCGTTTTTTTATCGCTGCATTTTTTTGCGATAAAACTGGTGAGTTTAATTCCCTGTCCGCGAAAAACCAGAAAGCTGACTGGAACGCTGCAAATGTTTGCCATTTCAATGAATCCGGTTAAAACATCGATTTTGCGCATCAAGTGGTGAACGAGGTTGCAATCCTGAATACAGTATTTTGCAATGATTGCACGCTCTGCTGGACCTTCATTCGTCATTCTGAAAATATCTTGCGGTGTCACGTCGTCTTTTGCTAGCCCCCATCGCACCTTTTTTTCCATGTTGGGCATCTCCTTGCCCGAAATTTCAAATACTTTTGCAGTAGCATCTAGCCGAGTTACTTTGAACTTTTCGCCTCCCTTGTATCCGTCGGTTGAATTGCTCGTTTCTTCAAAGCTGATGTAACTTCCAACGTCCAGTCCCATGACATTTCCTGTGTAAATCGCAGTAATATCTTGTCCAGATTCGTTAATCTTGTGCTCGATTTTCGTAACTGCGTCGCCTATAAAATATCCTGAAACATAATCCAGCTTATAAGACGACATGTTGTAGTCTCGTCGCAAGTAGTTGTACATGTCAATTTGCAACCTGCCTGGCATTTTAATGTAATGTAAATCATGCTGTCCGCTAGCAATAACAATGGTGCTTTCCTCTATTTTAAGCTTTCGTGTGTTGGGGTCGATTTGTCCGCACACTTTGTCTTTATTTCTAGACAGTTTCAAAAATTCTGGGGCACAATCGTTTTCTAAAGCGCGATAAAACATGAAGTTATAATCAAAACCGAAAATATTGTATCCGATTATGATATCGGGGTCTTCACGCTGAATCAATTTTGTCCATTCCAACAACATGTCGCACTCGCCGCGACAAACTTGTATTTCTGAATTCTGCACATCGTGAATATTGTCGCACGTGTCGATAGTTAAACAGTGATTTAAATACGGGCGCTCTTCTCCTGATTTCAAAAAGGTTGACCCAATAAACGTTACTTTATCGCCTTCAACTTCTGGAAAAACGCCTGATAATGCGGAATTAAGATGAGTTATTTTCACTTCACGGGTGTGTGCAGGTGCACACGATTGAAGCAAGTTCAAGATATTCATGTTTTTATCAGCTGGTGCCAACGAGATTGTCATAGTTGCAGCAGTCGTCTTGGTGTTCGATTTTTTCACCTCTTCCACAATATTCATGGTGACACCATTGTCAGAAGGTTCGTCTTCGTCGTCACTGTTTTCTGCATCGCTTTCGCCGTCGCCATTACCACTTGCCTGTGCTGCTGTCGCTAACGCAAGTTTTTCTTTGATGGCATTAAACAACTTTTCAATTTCAGTTTTTGTATTATTTTCTTTTATTAAATTTTTAAATTTTTCTGTAATTAACTTATCCACTAGTGAATCAACTTGGCTTTTTGTTAATTGTCGTTTTGAATATATTTTCTGAACGTTTCCATTAATATATTCATTTTCGCTTTTTGTATTTGAAAATGCAACGTGAATCATTTCTCGCAACAATTCATTACTCATTATTCCACCGTCATTTTGAATGCACTGAGACACATCAACAATATTAGTCGCGAGCTTTTTGTGCGTTTTAACTGGAAGCGGAAAATCGCCGTGACTGCTGCTCGCCTCAATATCAAAACTGCATATCTTGTACGGGACACGAGTTTCTTTAGTGGGTTGCGCGCGAATGTCTTGCATGCTAATTACAAACTCGTGCACGCATGTTGTTATTTTATTTTCTTCTGAAATTTTGGTGTCGCTTTGGTTTGAAAATTCTACCCACCCAGATGGGCTGATTTCATTCATGTGAAAAAACCGCAAGAGTGGAGGAATGTTTGATTCATAAATCCTAAGAGATGTCCCGTTGTAATTGAACCCCTCCGGATTCAAGTCATACGACGACGTTTCGGGACAAGAAATGTACCACAAATTTTTCACCCTGTTCATAATTGTCAAGTTTTTAAAATATAATACTAAAAATTTGTGCATTTTTCCACCATCAAATCCATAAAGCTTTTTCCGCTTTACAAGCGCGCATTTTTCTTTGATAATCGAGCCATGCGAAAGTCCCAGTTTTTTTGTAACCTCGGTGATAAATTCATTTTTTGTGCATTCGGTCCAGCAGTCAGAAGGAATCAAAACATAGAAGAATGGATTCATGTCTTCAACAAAAATGGCACACGATTCCCCCATTTCATTAAGTCCGAACATTTGAATTACCATTTTTTTTCCTCCCCCTGTCCTAGTGGTTATATCATCATATATATTGAAATCTAAAAGACGAATTGACACCTTATCGTCGTCAACTTCTTTTGTCTGTTGTTGTTGTTTTGGCTTTGGTTTAATTACAATTTTCTTCTTTTTATCATCTGTTGTTGCTGTTGTTGACATTATCCAATCAAAATAGGTCCGTGGAAAGTTTTTTCTTGGATATATATCTATATCTGCCTACCTTTAACTTTTATAAAATTCAATTTTATATTTTATAAATGTTTTTAAATATAAAATTAAGCCCTTTTTACTCTTTTTGTCTTTTTTACTCTTTTTGTCTTTTTTACTCTTTTTGTCTTTTTTACTCTTTTTGTCTTTTTTACTCTTTTTGTCTTTTTTGAGCCACCACGCATGCCATGAGCGTGCTTATTATTATGTTGTCCACGTTTATGTTTTTCTTTTATGTCACGCTTTACAACGGTATTTATCCATTCGGTAATATCTTTAGCCTTTCTAGGAATGTTTACTGCATCAATTTTCATAATGGCTCCATTATTGTCTTTCAGCGGTTTTCCGACTTCGTCGAATGTAATGTATCGAATTGTCGGGTATCCATCAATTTCACCGAATAACTCTTTTGCATCTGAATATTCTTTATCTTCGACGGATGTCAGCGTTAACAAGTCTTTCAATTCTTCATCGAAACTATTCGATGGAACAATTTGATTATCAAACACCGGCATAAATTCTTTACAATGACCACACCATTTGGCGTGTATAACCACAACGCACGGTCCCTTTAAGTTTCTTGCACTCGTTTCAGGTTCATGTTTAAGTCTAACCATTTTTAAAATTTATTTTAATTTTTGAATAAATAATAATATATATAATATGATATATTTTATTCTTTACCTATAATATTAAACAAACAAAAAAAAAATATTTATTTATTGTAACCATGCAAATTCCTGATATTTCAAACCAACTCGCATTTTCAATCATAGTTTTTATTCTCGGACTGTATTTCGTTCTCAATTACTCGTCGTTGCACGCAGCCGAAGGATTCGCTACAACCGAACAACACCGGTGTCCTAATCTTTTAATCCAAAAAGGCACTGAAATTTACTTGTATAATTCAAAAATAGCTAAAGTTCCAGGAGTAAATCCGGTAAAATTCAATAATTTAGAAGATTATGTTGAATTTATGGAATGGCAAAAAAGTCAGGGGATTGTCTGCCCGGTTTTATATTTGCAGCACATGAATGATGCGCAAGGAAAAGACGTTTATAAAATTAGGCCGTCCCCAGTTGATTTACAGGGCGGACTGCCGCCCATGGTTGATACGACCGCGGGCATTCAGATGCCCACTGTGACCAAACTCATGGATTCCAATCGAAACGACCCGCCGTTTAATACAAATTCGTATCCCGGATTTGACGCATCCGGATTCAATATGGGCGATTTTACGCCGCTGGATGCGCTTAATTTCATACAGCAAGACTCCGGTTTAAGCCCGAATCCAATGGATGCAAATTGGGGAGGGCCAAAATTTACGCAGCATTTAGTTGATTCCGGATACTATGAAGACGACCAGGTGAGTTTATACATTCCCTAATTCACTAATAAATAATTTCGAATATTTTCAATGCACTGCGAACTAATTTTCCGCTTTTTACCATTTGTCTCCATGTAAATGTTATTCAAACAATGCGCATCCTTTTCGAGCGACTTTATTAAACCATTTATAGTTTTGAACTCCTTCATAATTACTATCGCCGTTTTAGAACTTATTCCTGGAATGGTGCAAAGCATTATCTCTCCAATGTTACCTGGAGTAATATTGCCATTTTTTTCTTTTTTTATCTTGAACACGTCGCAATAATGCGACTCGCGAACAAGTACAGGTTCAGCGGGTTCAGCGGGTTCAGCGGGTTCAGCGGGTTCAGCGGGTTCAGCAGGTTCAGCAGGTTGAGCTTGTTCTGGTTGTAACTCTTGTTCTTGTTTTTCCATTATTGCACCACCACTACTACCACTACCATTAAAACTATAATACGGCTTTTTCGCACCCTTTTCTCGCTGAAGCTTATCCGCCCAATTCAATATCAGCTCACACGTCTCTGTCATATTCATGGTTCTTATTACAGAAAAGCCCTTGTAATAAAGCATGGAACACATTGACGATAACAGCGTTTTTTTATTCACCCTGTTCTTGCAACCATATTTCGTATTTTCTTTCCACTTTGATAAATCGCCCTCAATAATGTAAACAATGTTATGGTTCGGAACGGACTCGTAGCCACCTAAACGAAATGACTGTTCCGCATACCTGCCGTCTTTTATGCTCGACGCCAAATCATTCAAACTTTTTCGTTCAAATAAAAGCAACTCATTGCCACTATTGCCACCATCATTATCATGACTTATAATAATATCCCCCAATTTTAAATTTTCTACATTTAGTTTTATTTTTTCTATTATTTTTTCCTTTTTTTTCTCTTTTCCTTCTTCCGTTTCCGGTTCTATTTCATCAAGCAATTTCAATCGACACAAATCAATGAGCTCTTTCTCTCTGTAATCGATGGTGACAAGCATGATTATATTATGTGAATCTAACTATGTGATAATGATAACGCGTGTAATTATTATCATTATCTCTCTATATCTGAATTCGAAAATATTATCCACGTATGATTTATCCGAGATTTGCGCCGTATGCGCGCCTACCAGCATTGATGTATGGCGTCCAGTTGAAGAGATAGTTTGCATTCAAAGCCGGAACAGCAATCATATTTCGGTGTGCGAAAGGAATCATAAACCCAGTAGCTGACGGCTGCGCACCTCCCTTCCTCATTCCGCCGCCATTATTCGTATTCGTATAAAAACCGTCCGTTTTGCCGGTTGCGCTAAATATCGCTTTTCGTGCAATTGCCGACCTCCCGTTTTGACTTCTTGGTGTATTGCGTGCCATTATAATACGATTATACTATGTATGAATATTATATTATATTATATTTTAATTATTTGTTTTATATTTTTACTAAAATAAATAAACCATTAAAATAATAAATAACATTAAATAAATATTAATTTTAATTATTATTTATTAATATTTTTATAAATTGCACATTTAAGTATTTAAAGAAAATAATAATGTTATCTATATAACGATTAATTATGAGTCAAAATTCTGGAAGAAATCAGCCACCTCCCTCAGAGAGCAGTGGCGGCAGCAGCAGTTCATCGTCGGGTTCAGGTTCAGGTTCGTCTTCGTCTTCGTCTTCATCTTTTCGCATGCCGTCACAGCTCTGTATGCAACATGCCGCAAAATTAGGCATCGTCGAAGACCGTCCCATAATGCTTGATTACTGGACGCTTTCGCTTGAAAAGAAGGTTATTATTGGAGTGAAAGAAAACGGCGAAAAACTTCTCGTTAAAAGTGAGGACGAATATACAAGTCCCGTTTCAAAAATATTTAAAATTGAAACCGAGTACATTATTCTTACCGAAAATTCAATCTACATTGTTTCTTCCGATATTCAATCCAACCGCATCAACTAATATAATCAAGTATTAAATAAACTAATAAACTAATAAATGTCAATAATGTAAAAATTAATTTAAAATGAATGAATAATTTTTATTTTATTCATTCATTCAATAAATCATCTGATTTTATCTATGGTATTTTTTTTTGGATTTTGCCATATACTTTATTATCTTTGTTCTTTTAGTTGGTTTGCTTGTTTTTTTACCACCTGCCGGAACATTCTCGGTATCTTTAATATGTACTAAATTCTGTAGATATGAAAAGGCTTTTAGAGTTTTTTGAAACGCCGGAGTCATCATCGTCGCCGGAGTTAGAATACCATTTCTACTTCCAGCAGTAATAGCATTAACTTGTGCTTGTACTTCTCTGTTTATGTGGTCATACCTTGCTGATTCACGAAAGACACTATTCAAGGCTGCTGCAGGTGATTTTTTATAATATGAACCAATTGGAGGAGTAAATGATACCGCTCCACTACTCTGATTGTAGTACATAACCATATCATCAGCTCTCACCAATAAAGAAACACCAGGTGGAAACACATAGATAGATTCATCGTAAGGAAGAAAATAGTTATATGCACCACCATAATATTTTACCCATAGCTCAGCACCATCTCCATGTTCGGATGCGAACGGTCTACCAATAATATCTGAGTCGGGAATTCTTTCCTCTCCTACACCTGTCTTTTTCAATAATAACATGTCTCCTGACAAAAAATTTGGAAACGTGTACCTTTCGTTTAGAATTGCCTGGTCTGTGGTTTTTTTTGTAGTTAAAGGAGTCGCAGGATGTGCTTTTTCTATCGCTTTTAAATTATTTGAATCATATGACATCGGATATGCGTCTCCGACATGACCCTCGATAATTGTTCTATTTTCAGTAAATCTTACTGCAATCCTCGAAGGACCAATCACAATCGCATTAGCTGCACCAACTGTAAATGAAATATCTGGCATGTTGTATTTCTGATACGTCACACCTTCACGATTTTCAAAATATTCTAAACCATCAGCTTTTTGAACTGGTGATACGGCTAGAGTCAAATAATCACCAAACTCCAGAAGGCTTTGTGTTTCATCCACATCATCGCCACGAACATCCTTCGTAACTAACTCAGTACGCTCGTTATGGTTGAAAGGAACTGGATCGTTTTTAAAAAACCATGCTAAATATTGTTTGATAGCCAACTGTTTATAATCAAGTGAAATTATGTCGACAACAAAACCCTTCGGTATCGCCTGTCCATGCTGCAAACTATATCTATTGGCAGCCTCTTCAATCTGTTTTAAAAACTCTTCTTGAAATCTCATTGTTTTTACCATTTGATAACATCTAGCGTCACTAAAACGTGCACTTCCCATTACGTATTGTCTTACTTGGGCTCTTTGAGTCGTGTTATCTATTCCTCCATTAGCTAAATCTTCTAAAAAAGTTAATGCTTCTCCTTCTCCTCCATCGTCGGCATCCGCTGAACGAGAACTCGCATCAGACCTAACAGAAGACATTAAAGGTGGACGGCCTCTAGAAAACATTGCTATTTTTTGTATGTATTTTTGTATATATATATATATATATATATAAAAATATAAAATATATACAAAAAAAATAATAAATTATATCATGTTAGAAAATTATTTTATTTTAATTAATTCGAGTACAGTAAATATTTTCCAATAAGAGTATTTGATTCTAAAACTTGTTCGGGTGAAAGTCGAACAAACCATCCAAAAGCAATACGTTTCAATAATTCTTTTTCTGGAATGTATAATCCGACGGCATTTTTGTCTAAATCAATATCTTGGTCGCCCATTAAATCGTCGATAAGGATGGCGCTTCCACCTTGGGATTGAATTCCAAATAAAGTCGAAGTAATTGCGCTCATATTTCCGGAAATGATTTCAGAATAGCACCATCGTCCACATTCGCCTAAAAAGTCCATTTCGTTGGTATAATCTTTGGAAATTAAAACTTCTAAATATGAAATGTACTTTTGCATAACCGGACTGTTTCGTTTACATCCCATAATTTCGGTGCTGGGGAAAAACTCCGCAACGGTAGACACGGAAGATGTTGCCAGCATTTCACCTGCAAAAGCGCTAGCCGGAAGCAGTGCCGTATTATAAATAGAAAATATATTCTTGAAGCAAATAAAAGATGGAGGAATCCGCATTCCGCCGTACATTTCAAGCACTTTTGCAAATGCGA
>Ga0315268_10004822_pt1 | contig 14564 bp, 9 predicted proteins | sample C1_top_MG_FD_204535 | JGI IMG/M metagenome (GOLD analysis project Ga0315268, IMG submission 204535) | Sediment microbial communities from Yellowstone Lake, YNP, Wyoming, USA - C1_top | ecosystem: Environmental > Aquatic > Freshwater > Lake > Sediment | place: USA: Wyoming | collected 2017-08-01
GACCCCACATACACCGTCCCGTCCGCCCCAATCGCCGGACAGGAAAGCACCTGACCGCCGGTCTGAAATTCCCATCGTTTCTGCCCCGTCGCCCCGTTCAGGGCATAGACCTTCTTGTCTGGCGACGACGACCCCACATACACCGTCCCGTCCGCCCCAATCGCCGGGGAGAAAAACACCCCATTACCAGTCTGAAACTCCCAGAGCTTCGTCCCCGTCGCCCCGTTGAGCGCATAGACCTTGCCGTCATGCTCACCTGACCCCACGTACACCGTCCCGTCGGCCCCAATCGCCGGGGAGAACCACACCGCACCCCCGGTCTGGAATTCCCAGAGCTTCTGCCCCGTCGCCCCGTTCAGGGCATAGACCTTGCCGTCCCGTGACCCCACATACACCGTCCCGTCCGCCGCAATCGCCGGGGACGAGTACACCGCACCACCGGTCGGAAACCGCCATCGTTGCTGCCCCGTCACCCCGTTGAGCGCATAGACGTTGCCGTCCTCGGAGCCAACATAGACCGTCGCGTCCGCCCCAATCGCCGGGGAGGAGTGCACACCACCCGCGGTCTGAAACTCCCAGAGCTTCTGCCCGGCCGCCCCGTTCAGGGCATAGGCCTTTTTGTCATAAGACCCGACGTATACCGTCCCGTCCGCTCCAATCGCGGGGCAGGACCACACCCCACCCCCGGTCTGAAACTCCCAGAGCTTCTGGCCGGGTTGAGCGGCATCCAAGGGGCACAGTGACGCCACCACAGGCGCCAAACAGATAGTCAGCAACATCTTCATAGGTTTCATACGAATCGTGAGTTTGAAGTTCGCCAGCAGCAAGACCTCATGCCACGCCGCCTGGCGCCACAAACGATGAAAATGAGGCCAGAGCCTCCTCACGTCGGCTCCTACGCATTTTCTGGTCAAACCACATGCTGCACGCGGCACCACAACAATGAAAATGGGATGGGGCTGCCTGGGCCGCGAAGCGTCTTGGAGTGCGCCAGTCCTCTGGCGCTTTGGCCTGCGCACTGGTCGCGAAAGCGGCAGCGGACTGCCGCACTCCAAGACGCTTCGCGCACACGCACCCAACCGCCATTTTGAGGTCAGTTGAGGCGACCCAACACCCGCTCCTGGCAGCGCCGGCAAAGCCGTTGCCAAAGAAACCATCATCCCCGCGCGCCGCCGCCAGTACCGTGCTCCAGCGCGTCCACGCGAACCGGGCCAAGGCTTGCGCTGGCGGCGCGGAGGAGTTGTTCTCGGCCTGCATACTGTCGGCCTCTCGTTCCCACGGGCGCTTGCGCCCCCCAAAACAAACACCCCGCTGCGCCTGGGGGCTGGAAGGCAATTCTCCTTATACTCCTGCGGGCGGCCAGCCAGCAAGGGCAAAAAAGGGCAAAAAAGACGTGATGCGTGATGCGTGAAACGTGAAACGTGCTGCGTGAAGAAAGTTCCACGGTTCCCCCCCCGGTTCACGCGTCACGCATCACGCACCACGGCTGGCCGGCGTCGAAAGGCGGATTCTCATTCACACCCCACTTCAGTGGGGTGCAAGAACGCCGGTGCTGCGCCTGAACCGTTTTCAACGGTTTCCCGCTCAGCGGCCATGCCGCCGCGAGAAGCCGTTGAAACGGCTCGCCCCTCCCAGCCACGGCAAGCACCCCGCTGAAGTGGGGTGTCAATGAGAACCTGCCAAGGATGCTCTTTCTGTGTTTCATCCGTGGTGAAGACCCATTTTCTGGTCAGACCACATGCCACGGTGTGGCGCCACAAACGATGAAAATGGGATGGGGGGCATTGGGCGCGAAGCGTTTGGAGTGCGGGAGCTTGCTCCCGCTTTCGCGCGCCCCGGGCCATCAAAAAGGGCCGGCAAGCCGGCGCACTCCAAACGCTTCGCGCGGTCGCCGCCGGCCTGCATTTTCTGGTCCGGAGACAAGATTGGAATTTCCGGCTTTCCAGGGCGGCTGGTTGCGGCATCATTGGGGCGTGATTTCGGACATTCGTTCGATTCATTTCGTCGGCATCTGTGGCACGGCGATGGCTTCGGTTGCCGCCGCGATGCAGGCCAAGGGCTTTACGGTCAGCGGCTCCGACCAAAGCGTGTACCCGCCCATGTCCACCTTTCTGGCCGAGCGCGGCATCAAAGTGATGGTGGGCTACGGGGAACGAAACCTGGAGCCACGGCCCGACTTGGTGGTCATCGGCAACGCGATTTCGCGCGGGAATCCGGAAGCCGAAGCCGTGTTGGAACACAAACTCCACTACTGCTCGCTGCCGGAGTTGCTCAAGGAGTTCTTTATCCGCGGCAAGCGCTCGTTGGTGGTGACGGGGACGCATGGCAAGACGACCACCGCCGCGCTGCTGGCGTGGGTCTTTGAGCACAACGGCCTCAATCCGAGCTATCTGGTCGGGGGCATCCCGCTCAACTTGGGCGAGGGCGCCCGTTTCACCGACAGCCCCTGGTTCATCATCGAGGGGGACGAGTACGACACGGCGTTTTTCGACAAACGCAGCAAATTCGTCCATTACCTGCCCGAAGTGGTCATCATCAACAACCTGGAGTACGACCACGCCGACATTTTCGAGAACCTCGCCGCGATCACGACCGCCTTCCGGCGGCTGATAAACTTAATCCCGCGCAACGGGCTGTTGCTGGCCAACGGCGATGACCCCAACCTCCAGGCCCTCGCGCTCGACACCCATTGCCCCGTCAAGCAGTTCGGTCTGGGCGAGCACAACGCCTTCCGCGCGTTTAACGTGCGGCTTGGCCCCACCGCCTCCGAATTCGAGCTGCCCAGCTTCAAGTTCCATCTCGACCTGGTGGGCGAGTTCAACCTCCGCAACGCGCTGGGCGTGGTTGCCTGCGCGAAGCATTGCGGCCTCAAGAACCACCAAATCCAGGCCGCTTTCAGCACCTTCAAGGGCATCAAACGCCGCATGGAAGTCAGAGGCATCCCCGGCGGCGTGATGGTGATTGACGATTTTGGGCATCATCCCACGGCAATCCGCGAGACGCTCCGCGCCCTGCGCTTGAAGCATCCGGGGCAGCGCCTCTGGGCGATCTTCGAGCCGCGCACTAACAGCACCCGGCGCAACGTCTTTCAAAACGAGCTGGCCGCCGCTTTCGACGACGCCGACCAAGTCGTCATCGCCCAAGTGGCGCGCCTGGAGCTATTGGCGCCCGCCGAGCGCCTCGACCCGGCCAAGCTCATGCGCGACCTGCAGGCCAGAGGCAAAACCGCCGCGTACCTGCCGGACGTCGAGGCGATCATCGCCCACGTGGCCAAGCAGGCCGTGGGCGGCGACGTGGTGTGCGTTCTTAGCAACGGCGGCTTCGGCGGCATCCACCAGAAGCTGCTCGACCGGCTGGAGCGGAGGACCTAGAGCCTTAGCCCAGGAAGCCAGGCCCTCGCATCACGGCTGTTGGCGGCCATTGCTTGCATCCCCTGAGCGCCGAACGGTGGAATTGCAAATTGAGAATTGTAGATCGCAGATTGCAAATTGGATTCTTGCCTGACGCCGGCCGAGTGTCGGAAGTCCAACAAGGTGCCGCCAAAGGTGGCCAGGGCTGGCCACTGCTCAATTTGCAATTTCCAATCTCCAATTTACATTTTTCAATTCCCTGCGTTTTGGCTGCAGCCCTGCCAAGCTCTGATCCTTGCGCAAGGAAGCCATGTGCCCTCCGTGCGCGCGGTCACTTCTCCTCCGCCGGCGGCGGTGGCTGAGTCTCCTTTTCTTTCTGCTCGAGGTTCCGGGTGAGCCGTTGCTTGAGCACGGCCAGCTCGGGCCGGGTCACGGCGGCGAGGTGCCGGCGGGCTTCCTCAAAACGCCCGTGGGTGAGGCAAAGCCGGGCCAGATGGATGAACACACCCTCCCTTTCGCCCTCGTCGCCGGCAAGCTTCTGGGCGTCCTGCCACGCGGCGAGGCCCTCGTCAAGGAGTTGCCGCTCCGCTTGCTCGGCCGCTTGCTTGTCCGCCGGTTGCGGCGGCTTCAGATAGTAGTAGGTCTGGGCGAGGTGCGTGGCCAACTCGAAGTTCTGCGGATCGAGTTTGCGCGCCTGCCGATAAAGCTCCAAGGCCCGCCGGAAGACTTGCTGATCGTCTTCAAGTCCATAGAGCTCCTTCGCGTCCTTGCGGAAGATGAAGACGCAGGTGGCGAGATTGTGGTAATAAACCGGCTCCTTGGGATCGAGCTCGCTGGCCTTCGCATAGTAGATGAAGGCCTTCTTGATCGGCCCGCGGTGGCTGAAGTAGTTGGCCAGGTTGTTCCAGGCGGCGGGATTGTTCGGTTCGAGCTGGCGGGCCTTTTCCCACTGCACCATCGCGTCGGTTTCGCGCCCAATGTCGTTGAGGAAGCTGCCGTAAGCCAGCCGCGCGCGGGCGTGTTCGGGATGGTGCAGCAAAAAGTCCTCGTAGCCCCGTATGACCGGCTCGAACCGCTGGTCAATGCGGGCGTTCAAGGTGACAGCGGGGATGCTGGCGCCTTGCTCGCTGAAGGCGTCGTTGTCCTTGATCCATTGGCCAACCTCGGCTTGAGCGGCGTCGTCTTCGGCCATCAGCCGCTGAAACTGCTTCTCCACCGGGTCGTTTGGGTTCACCACCGGCAGCGCAATGCCAGTCGTGCGGGCGACCAGGTTGCTGGCCGCGAGCACTTGGTTGGTGCTCAGCAGCACGCTCAGCAGACTACTAAGGATGCTGTCCATCGCGCCACAGGAGCACTCCGGCTGCCTGACCGCTTGCCTCTGCGCCCCGTCCGTGTCCGTCCGTGTCCATCCGCGCCTCGGGCGCGCCCTCCACCTAGACCTTCGGCAGCGTGTACGGCTTGCGATAAGTCCGTCCCAGCAACGCGGCCGCCCGCGAGTTGTGCGGGATGGTTTCGTGCTCGCCGTCCCACTGGATGCGCGCACCGACCCGGTAGGCGATGTTGCCCAAGTGGCCGGGGATGCTGCCCAGGTGGCCCAGTTCCACGTCGGAGTTGGGGCGCTTGCGCGAGCGAATGCAGTCAAGGAAGTTGCGCTTGTGCTGTATCTCCATCCCCTGGCTTGGCACGACGCGCGGGTGGGCGCGGTCATTTTCCGGAAAGAGCGTGTAGCCGTTGCGGTTGATCCAGAGCGTGGCCTGCGTGCCGTAGAACTCCAGCCCGTGGTCCATGCCGCCCCAAGGCGGGTTGCCGTTGCCGTGCCGCAATTCGTACGTCCACACGTAGCCGGGGCAGTCGAAGAGCACCGCCGCCGTGTCCGGGGTCTCGCGGGCGTCGTTGAAGACGAATTTGCCCCCGGTGGTCGTCACCGAGTTGATGGTTGGCCCCATCGCCCACGTCACGATGTCGAACAGGTGAACGCCCCACGCCGAGAGCATTCCGCCCGAATAGTCCCAGAAATAGTAGAAGTAGAAATCGTAGTGGCGCGGGTTGAACGGCCGCTTTGGCGCCGGGCCGAGCCACTGGTCATAGTCAAGGCCGGGCGGCGGGGCGCTGTCCGGCGGATTGCCCATGTCGGCGTGAATGCTCTTGAGGTCCCAGCAGTTCCAGGCGCGGACCAGGCTGACCTTGCCCAATTGGCCCGACTTGATCATCTCCACCGCCTCGATCCAATGCGGCCCGCTGCGCTGTTGCGTGCCCACCTGCACCACGCGGTTGAACTTGCGCGCCGCCTGCACCATCGCCCGGCCTTCCTTGATGTCGTGGCCCAGCGGCTTTTCCACGTAAACGTCTTTGCCGGCCTGGCAGGCCAGAATGGTTGGGATGGCGTGCCAATGGTCAGGCGTCGCCACCACCACCGCGTCCACGTCTTTGAGTTCGAGCGGTTGGCGATAGTCGGAGAAGGCCTTCACCTTGGGCATCGCCGCCGTGACCCGGTTGCGCTTCTCGGCGGAAGCATCAGCCACCGCGACAATGTTGACATCCTCCATTTCGGAGAACTCCTTCAAATGATAGGAGCCCCGCCCGCCCACGCCAATGAAGGCCAAGCCGATCTTCTGGTTCGCTCCCTGGGCGCCCAACGACGGCGCGGCACCCAAGGCGGCTCCCAGGGCCAGGGCCTGACTGCTCTTCTTGACAAACTCCCGACGTGTCATTGTTGATGGCTCGTTCATCGTGATTCCTTGCGTTTCGGCAACTGGCCGAACTTAACCGCGCGCCCTGGCGTCTTCAAGCCTTTTAGCTCGCGGCTCTGCCGGCTGTCCAATTCAGCCTTTCGGAGCGCGGAATTCATCCCGCTACATGGCAGAAGTATGGTTTGACGACCGGGTGCAGTGTTGGTTTCATCCCCAGGTGCGGTGACGCGGCCGCAGACTCGGGAGTTTCCCGATCGGCTGGATTGTTGCGGCGCCAACTCGGCAGCGTTCTCGCTGGGGCGGAACAGAACAAGCCAGTGGACACCAGCAAGCGCGGTAGGTAAACGAACATCATGAAAACAATCCATGCGGTCTTTGAACAAGGCGTGTTTCGCCCCCTGGAAACGGTGGAACTCCCGGAGCGGACGGAAGTGGAGTTTGAGCCCCGTCCGGTCCTGTCGTTAGCCGAACAGAACGGGAGTCTGGAGGCCATATACGCCATCCTCTCAGAGCGTTATGAATCGGGTGAGCGCGACGTGGCCGCCCGCCACGATCAGCACCAGCCATGACCGTCTTTCTCGACACGGTGGGTCTGCTGGCGGTCTGGGACGAGAGCGACCAATGGCATCTGGAGGCGCAGGCGTGCTTAGCCGGCTTGCTGGCGGCACGGGCGGATTTGGTCACCACCTCCTTCGTGCTGCTCGAATGCGCCAACGCGGCTGCACGGCGCCCATATCGGTCTGCCGTTAGTCGCTTGCGCCGACAGATGGAACTGGGCAACCGTTTGATCGCGCCCACAGACCGCGACTGGCAAAGCGCCTGGGCGGCTTACGAGCGTGAAGAAAGTGGCGGGGCTGGCATCGTTGACCATGTCTCGTTTGCCGTGATGCGTCGGTTGGGCGTTTCCAAGGTCTTCACCAACGACTGGCATTTCCGTGGCGCCGGGTTTGAAACCCTATTCTGATGTCGCTGCTGGACGTAGGTTGCCGGTCGTTGAAGCTGCACGCGTGCGGTTGTTCAACCAGACATCCACGCGCGGCGTGTCCCAGTTGTAAGGCTTGTTGAGGATGTCAACGTTGCCGTCGCCATCCAGGTCGGCCGCGCGCGCTTCATGGAAGCCCTGGCCTTTGGCCAACTCTGTTTTGCGGAAGTGCCCCGCGCCGTCACCGTAGAAAATCCACGCGGTCGCGCCCGGATTGTCGGGTTCGGTCTTGTTTTCCGACCACTTGGCCATCTCGGCGCAGAAGACGTCCAGGTGGCCATCGCGATTGAAGTCGGCGAGTTGGAGGGAATGGCCATGCACGACGTTGCGCTCCAGCAGGTCATGGCCGAGCCAGTCTTTCGGTTCCGCGGGATTGCCGGCGCATTCGTACCAGCGCAGCGGCCCTACCCCGTCGCCAGGGGCGATGACGAGCTGCGGATATTTGCCGGGCTTGAAGCGGCCGGCGAAAATCAGCCCGCCCACCTCGGCGATGCGAATGGCCTTGAACTGCGTGCCGCCCAAATGCTTGAACCAGGTATTGCCGGCCAGCAAGTCAAGCCGCCCGTCGGCGTCCACGTCGAAAGCCGACATTCCCTCGGGGTAGCGGAAGGTTTGGCGGCTGCTCTCGCCTGCTTCCCCTGAATAAATCGGCATCAACGGCCAGGCGTCGGCATGGCGCGGGTCGCTCGGAATCTCAGCCAGGAAGATCGTCTTCGCGCCTTGGTTCCAGAACGCCAACTGCGGTTTGCCCTTGCCCAGCAGGTCCGCGAACACCTGGTCGTGATGCTGGGTTTTGCCGTCTTTCTTGATCGTGTGCCGTTTCCAGGAGACGTTCGGATCGAAGTTCGGATAAGGGTTCTCCCACCACCAGACCTCGTTGCTCTGCCAGTCACCGCCAAACACCACGTCCATGTCGCCATCCCCGTCAATGTCACAGACTGCTCCGCCCGCCTCGATGGTGAGGTATTCTTGCTCGATGACGCAACGCTCCCAGCCAGTGGCCGTGCGGCGATACCACACCAATGCCGGCGGCCGCTGGCGGAAGCCGAGGATGAAGTCGTTGACGCCATCGCGGTCGAAATCCCCAACCACGGCGGCGGTCTGTTGGTGGGACTGGCCCGGCGCCGGCAGGTCGCCGTTCTTGCTGGAGAGCTGCCGCCAGCGCACCTCCTGGCCTTCGCTGGCCCCGGCCGAAACCGCCGCCAGCGCCAGCGCAGGCACGCACGCAAGCAGCTTTGGGAGAAGTGGTCGCAATGACCGGCCTTGCTGGCTTCTGTTCATGTTGCAGATGCTCGTTGCCACCGCGCAATTGAATCGGAGCGCGCAATTCATGCCCCAACTGGCGCCGGTTGTCAACTGACCAGAAAATGACCACCGGCCCCGTCAGCGCGAAGCGCTCTTTGCGTCCTTGCGTCTTTGCGTGAGGACAACATCATCGCCCGACACACAAACAAGGGCCTCACGCAAAGACGCGAAGCCCGCAAAAAGGATCGAAAAAGGATGGAACGGTGATACTACGGTAACATGCTTGAGGTAGGGTCGTCCTGCAAAAGCGAACAGCAAACGCTTGAATGCAACCTGAGAAACCTTAGAATGAAAGGGACAGACCATGAAAAACCGCACTCATCCCATCGCAGTCAAAGCCTTCCTGAGCTTGGTGCTGGCGCTCGCCACCCTCGGCTTGGCTGCCGAATCGCTCTCCGCGCTCCTGCAAAAGGCGATTTTCGCCGAGGAGACGGAGGGAAATTTGGATGCCGCGATCAAAATCTACGAAGGCATCGTGAAGGAGGCTGAAGCCAACCGCTCGCTGGCGGCCCAGGCGCAATACCGGCTGGCGGTATGCTACCAGAAAAAGGGCAGCAAGGAGCAGGCGGTGGCCGCCCTCCGACGGCTCATTACCGCGTTTCCCAACGAGGGCGCGCTGAACGAAAAAGCGCAAGCCTTGTTGCGCGACTTGGGGTACGGCCCAAACGAGAACATCATCATTCGGAAGATTTCAGTGCCGGCGTCATCGGTGGTTTCGGTTTCCCCGGATGGGAAGTGGATTGCCTACCTGACGAATTACAACGTCGCTCTTTTTGACACGGTGTCTGGGGAGAGCCGGACGGTTATAAAGGGGAATGCGGACGAGTCGGTTGGGGGCAACATCGTGTTTTCACCCGATGGCCAACAGATCGCTTACGGTTGGAAGGATGGGACGGAGCTTTACGTGGCCGGCATTGAGGACCCGAAGCCCAAACGGATCTACCGCGCCGAAAGCGGGTTGCAGCTCGAACCTGATGATTGGTCATCCGATGGGCGAGAGCTGGTTCTCAGGATGGGGACGGGAACCGACGACGTGCGGATTCGCACCTTTTCGCTCGCCAGCGCAACCTTTAGAGAGATTCAAACCAATCAACTGCCAGAGCTCACTCTCCGCGTGTTTCTGTCCTCTAATGGCGAACTGCTGGCCTACCGGATACGTTTCGGTCGCGAGGAAAAGCTGGGCATCTACGTGGTCCACATCCCGACGGGCAACCAAGTGAGGGTTAGCGACCGGGAAAACGACGAGCTGGTTGGCTGGGCCCCCGGCACGACCAGGCTCGTTTTCCTGAGCGACCGCACTGGCGTGACGGGACTGTGGAGCGTTGATGTCGCCAGCGGCAAGCCAGCCCGTGATCCTGAACTAGTCAAGGCGAACGTCGGCAACATCTCCCCGGTGGGAATGGCCAGGAATGGCGCGATTTATTACACCGAACAGGTCCCCTTGCTGGATGTCTATCTCGCCGAAGTGGATTTTGAAACGGGAAAACTCGCCAGTCCTCCGAAGCGAGCGACCCACCGTTTTCCCGGGATGAATACTCTCCCGATTTGGTCGCACGATGGGCAAAAACTCGGTTTCATCCGCTTGCCGACCGATGGCAGTCAGCGGGGCGGTTACTTCAGCGTCCTCACACTCAATACGGGTGAGCAGAGAGACTTCCCGCTCAGTGAGGCATTCCCTTTCCCAATCCGAAGGATTGATTGGTCGCATGACGGCAGTTTTCTCCTGGTGCAATCGGCGATGTCATTAGGGAAAGGCGGCGTCCACAAATTCGATCTCGAATCGGGCAGGGCCGAACCGCTCGTGGCTCGAAGCGCCCCCGGTTCAGGAGACTGGATCAGTAACCCTCGCATCGCTCCGGATGGCAAGTCGTTCTATTACGGCCGGCGGAAATTCACTTCCGAAGACAAGTATTCTGACTCTATCTTTCGGCGCGATTTGGGCACGGGCCAGGAAGAACTGGTGTATGAATCTCCGGAGAGCTTAAACATTTGGAGCAGCCCAACAGAGATTTCACCCGACGGCAAGGAACTTGCAATCACGGTTGGTGAGCAAATGCCCAAACCTCGGACCATGCCGGAGTCAATCAAAATCGTGCCGCTGGGCGGGGGCACCGTCCGAACTTTGGTCACGGTGCCTGCGCCGGTTACTTTGGACTGGGCCCGATGGGCTCCCGCCGGCAAACGCATCGTTTTTCTGAAGGGGTTAAGCGACAAGGAAACCGAGATCTGGAGCGTCCCTTCCGCCGGCGGCAACCCGACCAAAATCGAGCTCCAGGTTCCGCATCCCGCCAGTTTTAGCCTCAGTCCCGATGGACGCCAGATTGCGTTTCAGGCCGGGGGGAAGGGCACACCCCAAGTCTGGGTGATGGAGAACGTCCTCCCACAACGTGCCTCTGCGAACTGAACCCGCGCCGTTCTCGCGCCTATGCCCCAACCCTGGTTCATCGAGCGGGAAGCACTCTGCCTCTCCGAAGCCGCTTTGGAGCTGTTCTTCCTGAAGTTCATACTCAAAGCACTGCTGGTGTCGGCCGGTTGCGCGGCAGTTGCAGCGATGGTCCTGATCGTGGTGCTCTGCTGGGGCGAGGTGTCCGCCTCCCGCAAATCCACCGCCACGAGGAACGACGCTCCGAAGGCGTTCCCGGATGTCCTGCCGTTGACAACCAGCCATTGGCCGGCCGATTCCGCCCGGGCACGCACAATTCGGGATGGAGACTTGTCCCCACCATGTGCTAATCTTACGGAGCGGTCTATGGGATGGACTACGCTGCGACGGTAGGGCGCGCACTCCGTTGCGCGCCGCTGATCTGGCTTTCCAGGGCGTTTTCGGCGCGCTGGGGACAGCCCGCCCTACCAGCCTGTCGCCTATCCAGCCGGCGCTTTTGTAACACGTTGCCAGATGAATCTGTCAGAAACGTATCGCAAGCTTCCGCGAAATGGAGGCTGAATGAATTGGCCGGTTGAGCGATCTATTGGCGGAAACCGGAGCTTGGTCTCCGCCTTCGCCGCCCTGCTCTTGGCGGCGTTGGTGCCGGCGGCCTGCGTGCTCTGGTTCATGACCGTGGCGATGCGGAACGAACGGCTGGCTGTGGAACAGCGGCTCACCGAGGTCTATCTCAGCCATCTAACCTCGCTCCAGCGGCAACTCACCACCTTCTGGAGGAATCGGCAGGCCGCGCTCCAATCGGTCAGCAAGTCCGCTCCGGCGGAGACGTTTGCGACGATTGTGCGCTCCAATCTGGCCGACAGCGTAGTCGTCTATGACCGGTCGGGGAAATTGCTCTATCCCTCGCTGGCCGGCCCGGAACTGTTCGTCCGGGCGGAGGAGCGGGACGACTGGGCGGCGGCGCGGGAGTTGGAGTTTCAGAAAACCAATTATCTGCTGGCCGCCGAGGCTTATGGGCGCCTCGCCGAATCGAGTCAGGAGATTCATGGGAAAGCCAGGGCGATGCAGTCGCAAGCGAGTTGTTTTTTGAAGGCTGGCCGAAAGGACGGCGCCCTGAAACGGCTTACGGAACTGGCCAACGATCCGAGCTTGCGCCACGCCCGCAGCGCGCCAGGGGTATTGATCGCGCCGAATGCGGAGTTGCTGATCCTCAAGCTGGAGGGGGACCCGGCTAGCGAACTTCGCCGCCGAACCCAGGGTGATTTGACCCGCTGGCTCAACGACTACGGCGACGCTGAGCTGGGCTCCAGTCAGCGCCGTTTTCTGATGGAAGAACTCAAGACGTTGGGCGTCAGCGGGTCCGTGTTTCCCACCCTCCCGGCGGAAGTCTTGGCCCTGGAATACCTCGAACGCAGCCCAGCGTTTCCGACCGCGCCCACACTGCAACGGACGCCGACTCCAAACCTGTGGCAATTGCCCGCCGCCGATGGAACCGTGGTCGCGTTGTTTCGCGAAGACCGCCTGCGCAGCGAAATGGCGGCATTCATCAATTCCCTGGCCCTGCCCGAAGTGGTTGTGGCCCTGCTGCCGCCGGGCGGGTCACTCGCCCGGCAGCACCCCGTGCCCCCTCAACCGGCCGGCGAGTTGCTTCCGGGCTGGCGGCTGGGGTTGAGCTTCAAGGGCAACGATCCGTTCGCGGCGGCCTCCCAGCGCCAGGCTCGGTTGTACCTCTGGAGCGGCGTTTTGGTGGTGGCGGTCATCGGCATTCTGGCGGTTTTGGCGGCGCATTACGTGGGCGCGCAGGTGCGGCTGGCGCGGCTCAAGGACGAGCTGGTGTCGAACGTGACCCATGAATTGAAAACACCGCTCTCGGGAATGCGGGTCATTGTGGATACTTTGCTGGCGGAGCGTTACAAAGACGGCGCGCAGCTTCGTTCGTACCTGGAAATGCTCGCCAAAGAGAACCAGCGCTTGAGCCACCTGATTGAGAACTTCCTGTCCTTTTCCCGGATGGAACGGAACACGCAGCGATTCGACATGGCGCCGGTGAGTCTGGCCGCGGTCGTGGCCGACGCGGTGAGCGCGTTGCACGACCGGCTGCGCGGGCCGAACTGCGCGTTGGAGGTGAACGTTCCTCCCGATTTGCCCGAAATCCCAGGCGACCGCGAGGCGCTCACGACCGTGGTCATTAACCTGCTGGACAACGCCTGGAAATACACCCCGGAGGAGAAGCGGATTGAGGTTCGCGCCCTTCGCGAGGGCGGCGCGGTGGCCCTGCAAGTCACCGATAATGGCGTCGGTCTGACCCGCACTCAGGCAGCTCGGGTGTTTGACCGGTTTTATCAAGCCGACGGAAGTCTGTCGCGGCGGGCCGGCGGGTGCGGGCTAGGGCTGAGCGTGGTGCAGTTCATCGTCCAGGCGCACTCCGGTTCGGTCGAGGTGCGGAGCGAGCCGGGCAAAGGCAGCCAGTTTACCGTGCGGCTGCCGATTTCAAAAGGAACATGAACCCATCAAGCATTCTGATCATTGAAGATGATCCGACGATGTTGCGCGTGCTCAAGGACAACTTTGAGTTCAGCGGCTACAAAGTGCGCACGGCGGCCGACGGCAAGCGCGGCCTGCAAGCGGTCCGCGACTCCCAGCCGGACCTACTGATCCTGGACATCATGCTGCCGGAAATCAGCGGCTACGACCTCTGCCGGCGGGTCCGCCAGGAGGGGTTCACGCTGCCGATCATCATGCTCACCGCCAAAGGCCAGGAGTCGGACATTGTGCTGGGGCTGAACCTTGGCGCGGACGATTACGTAACCAAACCCTTCAGCCTGGAGGTGCTGTTGGCGCGGGCCAATGCCTGTTTGCGGCGGCGCCGCGGCGGGCCAGCCCAGGCGGTCTCCGAGTTTGGCGACTGCCGCCTCGACACCCAGTCCCACAAGCTGTTCCGCAAAGGCCATGAGGTGCCGATGACACCGAAGGAGTTCCACCTGCTGGAGTACTTGGCACAAAACGCCGGCCGCGCGCTGACGCGGGAGAGAATTCTGGACGAGGTCTGGGGGCAGGACGTGATCGTGACCCAGCGGAGCGTGGATCGCTGTATCAACACGCTCCGGAACAAGATTGAGGCCGACCCGCAACAGCCGCGCCTCATCCAAACCATTCGGGACGTCGGCTATCGGTTTGAGACGGACCCTACCCCCCCACTGAAACCCAAAGCCTCAAATCCCGTTACCCCGTCCACCCTGTCCGTCCCCTCCACCCCGTCCAAATAGGGAAGCAGAGCCGCGCCCCCTTCCACCTACTTCCTCAACTTCATCCCAAACAGGAATCGGAGCACGAGCAGCCGCCGGATGGCCAATTCGTAGGCCGCCGCCATGACGGCAAACGCGCTGAGGAGAAGGACGGCGTACTTCACTATCACCCCGGTCTCCCAACTAATCAGAAAGTAGGCCAGGCCTACGATTACCGTCTGGTGCAACACGTAGAACGGCATGACCGCTTCATTGGCATACTTGAGAGCGCCGTTGGTGAAACTCAAGTACCGGCTGCCAAAGCCAAACATCGCCACCAGGCAGAACCAGGAATGGAACGCCCGCAGGAAAGCGAAGCCAGCGGCGCGAGACGAGTGCCCAGACCGCCCGAGCAGAACGCCTGCCGTCAGGGCGGCCAGGGCCAGAATCACTGCGACCACCCGGTGTCTCTCCATCGCCGCGCGGCACCGCCCGTCGCACGCCACCAGGTAGCCCAGGCAAAAGAACACCAGGTAGGTCAACGGGCTCCAGCCGCCAAAGTCCCGCCGTCCGATGCCGCCCGGCTGCAGGTTCACAAGGCACTCCATGCAACCGATGGGCAGGGCGAGC
>Ga0315268_10004823_pt1 | contig 14564 bp, 9 predicted proteins | sample C1_top_MG_FD_204535 | JGI IMG/M metagenome (GOLD analysis project Ga0315268, IMG submission 204535) | Sediment microbial communities from Yellowstone Lake, YNP, Wyoming, USA - C1_top | ecosystem: Environmental > Aquatic > Freshwater > Lake > Sediment | place: USA: Wyoming | collected 2017-08-01
GGTGAAGATCATCGAGGGGACGGCCCTCAGCGTGGGCATCGAGGTCGTCCCTTAACGGTGGCAATGCAAAACTGACAACGGACAACTGACGACCGACCATCGACGTTGACCGGTTGTCAGTTGTCAGTTTGAAATTTGACATTACCCGGCGACGGTCGACCTCACCCGTCGTCCGGCATCTGCGAAGGAGGGAGCCAGCTATGGCGAAAGTCGGCAAGCGATACGCGAAGGCCGCCGAGGCCGTCGGCCAGGCCGCGGGAAAGAACGGCGGGCTCGACCTCACCAAGGCGGTCGAGGTGGCCAAGGCGGCCGCCACGGCCAAGTTCGACGAAACCATGGAGATGGCGGTGCGCCTGGGGGTGGACCCCAAGCACGCCGACCAGATGGTCCGGGGCACCGTGGTGCTGCCCCACGGGACCGGGAAGAAGGTGCGCGTCCTGGTCTTCGCCAAAGGGGAGAAGGACCGGGAAGCGAAGGAAGCGGGCGCCGATTACGTCGGGGCCGAGGACCTGGTGGAGAAGATCCAGGGCGGCTGGGTGGACTTCGAGCGCGCCATCGCCACCCCGGACGTGATGGGCCTGGTCGGCCGTCTGGGGAAGGTCCTGGGACCCCGCGGGCTCATGCCCAACCCCAAGACCGGCACCGTCACCTTCGAGGTGGGGAAGGCGGTGCGGGAGTTCAAGGGCGGCAAGATCGAGTTCCGGGTGGAAAAGGCCGGCATCATTCACGTCCCCTTCGGCAAGGCATCCTTCGGGGTCTCGCAGCTCACGGAAAATGCCATGGTGATCCTGGAGGCTCTGCTGCGCGCCAAGCCTGCGTCCAGCAAGGGACGTTACCTGAAGGGCGTCTCCATCTCGTCCACCATGGGTCCCGGCGTCCGCGTGGATGTCAACGCGGTCCAGGCCCTGGTGAAAGTCTAACAGGAGGAAGCTGTGGGGCGCACGGAGAAGGCCACCAGCATCGAGGAGCTTCGCAAGAAACTGGGCGCCGCGCGGAGCGCGGTGCTCACCGACTTCCGGGGCCTGAGCGTCGCCGAGATTACGGAACTCCGGACCCTCCTCCGCAAGAGCGGGGTGGAGTACACGGTCGTCAAGAATACCCTGGCCAAGATCGCCGTCAAGGACACGGAGCTGGCCGGGTTGGCAGCCTACCTCGAGGGCCCCACGGCGATCGCCATCAACCGGGGGGACCCGGTGGCCGCGTCCCGGGTCCTGTCCACCTGGAGCAGGACCCGGCCCACCTTCGCGGTCAAGGGGGGCATCGTCGCAGGGCAGCTCGTGGGCCCGGCCGACATCGCCGCCCTGGCCGACCTGCCGCCCCGCGAGGTGCTCCTGGCGCGTGTGGCCGGGGCGTTCCAGGGGCCGCTGCAGGCCCTGGCGAACGTCCTGGCGGGGCCGGTGCGGGCGCTGGCGTGCGCCCTGGATCAGGTGCGGGCACAGAAGGAGAAGTCCGAGTAGCCGTGGGAAGCCCTCGTGGCTGTTCCCTGATGCCGCGTGAACACATCCGAATGAGGAGGTCGCAATGGCCAAGGTGACGGTAGAGGACGTGCTGGATTCCATCGATGCCTGGACGGTCTTGGATCTGAACAAGCTCGTCAAGGGGATCGAGGAGAAGTACGGGGTTTCCGCGGCGGCGCCCGCGGTCGTGGCGGTGGGAGCGCCGGCGGCCGGAACTGGCGCGGCCGCGAAGCCGGCCGAAGAGAAGACGGAATTCACCGTCGTCCTGGCCGGCGTGGGCGAGAAGAAGATCCAGGTCATCAAGGAAGTGCGGGCCATCACGGGGCTCGGCCTCAAGGAGGCCAAGGACCTCGTGGATGGCGCTCCCAAGCCGGTGAAGGAGAGCATCTCCAAGTCCGAGGCGGAAGAAATCAAGAAGAAGCTTGAGCAGGCCGGGGCAACCGTCGAACTCAAGTAGCGAGGGATAGCGCGCATGGCCGTCGTGAAGAAGGCCGGTGTCGAGGATCGGACCAGTTTCGCCAAGATCCGCGAGATCATCGGGATTCCGAACCTGATCGAGATCCAGCAGCGGTCCTATGAACAGTTCCTGCAGACGCGGACTCCGCCGCAGGAGCGCGAGGATTCCGGGCTCCAGGGGGTGTTCACCAGCATCTTCCCCATCGCCGATTACAACGACTCGGCCTCCCTGGAGTTCGTCCGGTACGAGTTCGGCGATCCCAAGTACACCGCCGAGGAGTGCCGCGAGAAGGGGATGACCTACTCGGTGCCCCTCAAGGTCACGCTGCGGCTGGTGGTGTGGGACAAGCAAACGGGCAGCGAGGCGCGGAGCATCCGCGACATCAAGGAGCAGGAGGTCTACCTGGGCGAGATGCCCCTCATGACCGAGCACGGGACCTTCATCATCAACGGGACCGAGCGGGTCGTGGTGAGCCAGCTCCACCGCTCGCCGGGGGTGTTCTTCGATCACGACAGCGGCAGCACCCACAGCAGCGGCAAGACCCTCTACTCCGCCCGCCTCATCCCCTACCGGGGATCGTGGCTGGAGTTCGAGTTTGACGCCAACGACGTCCTCCACGTGCGGGTGGACCGCCGGCGGAAGCTCCTCGCGACGATCCTGCTCCGGGCCATCGGCTACCACAGCAACGAGGAGATCCTGAGGCTCTTCTACGAGCGGGATACCCTGCACCTCGCCAAGCGGGACGTCCTCCTCGACGTGAGCGCCCCCGGCGCCATGGGGTACCGGGCGGCTCGCGAGGTCGCCGAGGGCAAGGAGACGATCCTGGCGGCGGGCAAGCGGCTCCACCGCGCCGGGCTGAAACGCTGCCAGGCCCTCAAGATCAAGCAGGTGGCGGTCAGCCGCGAGGACGTCCTGGGACGGTTTTTGGCGCGCGACGTGGTGGATCCGCGGACGGGCGAGGTCCTGGGCGAGTGCGGCGGCGAGGTGACGAGCGAGCTGCTGGACCGCCTGCAGGAGCGCGGGGTGGAGTCGTTCCAAGTCCTCTCCGGTCCGGACAACCGCGAGCTGTTCGAGATCCGCGAGACTCTCCTGAAAGACACCACGCGGGGGACCGATGAGGCCCTGGTGGAGATCTACCGGCGCATGCGGCCTGGCGATCCCCCGACCCTGGAGAGCACCAAGGCCCTCCTGGAGAACATTTTTTTCAACCCGCGCCGCTATGACCTGTCCAAGGTGGGCCGGTTGAAGATGAACAAGAAGCTCGCGCAGGAGGTGCCCCTGGAGGAGCGGGTCCTGCGCAAAGAGGACATCGTCGAGGTGATCCGCTACGTCATCAAGGCCAAGCGGGGCGAGGGCCAGGTGGACGACATCGACCACCTGGGGAACCGGCGCGTGCGGGCCGCGGGGGAGCTCTTGGAGGACCAGTTCCGCATCGGGCTGGCCCGGATGGAGCGGGCGGTCCGCGAGCGGATGAGCACCCAGGAGTTGGAGACGCTCATGCCGCACGACCTGGTGAACGCCAAGCCGGTGTCGGCGGCCCTGAAGGAGTTCTTCGGCTCCTCCCAGCTTTCCCAGTTCATGGACCAGACCAACCCCCTGGCCGAGCTCACCCACAAGCGGCGCCTGTCGGCCCTGGGCCCCGGCGGCCTCTCGCGGGAGCGGGCCGGGTTCGAGGTCCGGGACGTGCACCCCACGCACTACGGGCGCATGTGCCCCATCGAGACGCCGGAGGGCCCCAACGTGGGCCTCATCGCCTCGCTGTCCACCTACGCCCGGGTGAACGACTTCGGGTTCATCGAGACCCCCTACCGCAAGGTGCGGGACGGCCGCGTGTCGGACGAGATCGAGTACCTCACGGCCGACGAGGAGGAGCGGCACACCATCGCGCAGGCCAACGCCGAGCTGGACGCGCGCAACCGGTTCACGAGCGAGCGCGTCTCGGCGCGGGTGGCGGGCAACTTCGTCATGGTGTCCCCCAACCAGATCGAGTACATGGACGTCTCCCCCAAGCAGCTGGTGGGGATCTCCACGTCCCTCATCCCGTTCCTGGAGCACGACGACGCCAACCGGGCCCTGATGGGGGCCAACATGCAGCGGCAGGCCGTGCCGCTGCTCCGGCCCACGGCCCCGCTGGTCGGGACCGGCATGGAGTTCGTGGCGGCCAAGGACTCGGGGGCCGTGGTGGTGGCCAAGCGGGGCGGTGTCGTGGAGGCGGTCTCGGCCGACCGGATCATCGTGCGCGCCGACCCCAAGGAATCGCGCTCCGACGGGCAGGACAACGGCTCGGGGGTGGACATCTACACCCTGTTGAAATTCAAGCGGAGCAACCAGAACACCTGCATCACGCAGAAGCCCATCGTCAGCAAGGGCCAGACGGTGGTGCGGGGCCAGGTGATCGCCGACGGTCCCGCCACCCAGGAGGGCGAGCTGGCCTTGGGCCAGAACGTCCTGGTGGCCTTCATGCCCTGGGGCGGCTACAACTTCGAGGACGCCATCCTCATCAGCGAGCGGCTGGTGAAGGACGACCGGTACACCTCGATCCACATCGAGGAGTTCGAGATCGAGGCCCGGGACACCAAGCTGGGCAAGGAAGAGATCACCCGCGACATCCCCAACGTGGGCGAGGAGTCCCTGAAGGACCTGGACGAGAGCGGGATCATCCGCATCGGGGCCGAAGTCAAGCCGGGCGACATCCTGGTGGGCAAGGTGACCCCCAAGGGGGAGACCGTGCTCACCCCGGAGGAGCGGCTGCTCAGGGCCATCTTCGGGGAGAAGGCCGAGGACGTGCGGGATGCCTCCCTCACCGTGCCGCCGGGGATCAGCGGGACAGTGGTGGACGTCAAGGTCCTCTCTCGCAAGGGGGTGGAGAAGGACGAGCGGGCCAAGACCATCGAGGACGAGGAGGTGGGCCGCCTCCGCAAGGACTTCGAGGACGAGATCCAGATCATCGCCGCCGAGCGGGACGCCAAGATCCGGGCCCTCCTCGAGGACCGGATCGTGGGCAAGGACGTGCGGGCGAAGGGGGGCCGCAAGATCATCGTCCCCAAGCGCCACAAGCTCACGGCCGAGGTCCTGGCGGACCTTTCCACCGAGGACATGGTCGAGGTGGCCCTGCACCTGGACGAGGAGGCGGCCAGCGAGGTTTCGCGCCTGGCGGAAACCGCCGAGAACCAGATCCACGTCCTGGAGACCCTCCTGGACGAGCGCATCGGCCGCGTGAAGCGGGGGGACGAGCTGGCCCCCGGCGTCTTCAAACTGGTCAAGGTCTTCGTGGCCATGAAGCGCAAGCTGTCGGTGGGAGACAAGATCGCCGGGCGGCACGGGAACAAGGGGGTCATCGCCAAGACCCTGCCCGAGGAGGACATGCCCTACCTCCCGGACGGGACGCCGGTGGAAGTCGTCCTCAACCCCCTGGGCGTCCCCTCGCGCATGAACGTGGGACAGATCCTGGAGACCCACCTGGGCTGGGCGGCCTCCGCCCTGGGGCTCCGGGTGGCATCGCCCGTCTTCGACGGGGCGGCCGAGAAGGACATCAAGGCCCTGCTCAAACGGGCCAAGCTCCCGGCCTCGGGGAAGACGGCCCTCTACGACGGGCGGACGGGGAAGCCGTTCCACCAGGAGGTGGCGGTGGGTTACATCTATCTCATGAAGCTGGCCCACCTGGTGGATGACAAGATCCACGCGCGCTCCATCGGCCCCTACTCGCTGGTGACGCAACAGCCCCTGGGCGGCAAGGCCCAGTTCGGCGGCCAGCGCTTCGGGGAGATGGAGGTCTGGGCCCTGGAGGCCTACGGCGCCGCCCACACGCTGCAGGAGATCCTCACCGTCAAGTCCGACGACGTGATCGGCCGGACCAAGATGTACGAATCCATCGTCAAGGGCGAGAACGCCCTGGAGCCCGGCCTGCCCGAGTCCTTCAACGTGCTGGTGAAGGAGCTGCAGAGCCTGGCCCTGGATGTGGAGCTGGTGAAGGAATAAGGAATCGCGCCATCGCGATTCCTAAAGGAGAAGCACCTTGGAGAAGTTCTTCGGGTTCTTCGACGAGAAGCCCATCGACCCTACCAGCTTCCGGGCCATCCGCATCGGGTTGGCCTCGCCGGAGAAGATCCGAGGCTGGTCCCACGGCGAGGTGAAGAAGCCCGAGACCATCAATTATCGGACGTTCAAGCCCGAGCGGGACGGGCTGTTCTGCGCCAAGATCTTCGGCCCGACCAAGGACTGGGAGTGCAACTGCGGCAAGTACAAGGGGATCAAGCACAACGGGGTCATCTGCGACAAGTGCGGGGTGGAGGTCATCCGGTCCAAGGCGCGGCGCCAGCGGCTGGGGCACATCGAGCTGGCCTCGCCGGTGGTGCACATCTGGTTCTTCAAGTCCATTCCGAGCCGGATCGGCTACCTCCTGGACATGTCGCTTCGGGACCTGGAGAAGATCCTGTACTTCGAGGAGTACGTGGTCCTCGACCCGGGCAAGACGCCGCTCACGTTCAGGCAGGTCCTCTCCGAGGAGCAGTACCGGAAGGCGACGGAGGAGTACGGCGATTCCTTCCGGGCCGGCATGGGGGCGGAGGCCATCCGGGAGATCCTGAAGAAGATCAACGTGCCGGAGCTGGCCAACCACCTGCGGGCGCGCATGACCAAGGAGACGTCGCAGCAGAACCGCAAGAAGATCACCAAGCGCCTCAGGATCGTGGAGGCCTTCCTCAACTCGGGCAACAAGCCGGAGTGGATGATCCTGGAGGTGGTCCCGGTCCTGCCGCCGGAACTGCGCCCCCTGGTCCCGCTCGATGGCGGGCGCTTCGCCACCTCGGACCTCAACGATCTCTACCGGCGGGTGATCAACCGGAACAACCGGCTGAAGCGCCTCATGGAGCTGCGCGCCCCCGACATCATCATCCGGAACGAGAAGCGCATGCTCCAGGAGGCGGTGGACGCCCTCTTCGACAACGGGCGCCGCGGCCGGGCCCTGAAGGGGCAGAACAACCGGCCGCTCAAGTCGCTCTCCGACATGCTCAAGGGGAAGCAAGGCCGCTTCCGCCAGAACCTCCTGGGCAAGCGGGTGGACTACTCGGGCCGCTCGGTCATCGTGGTGGGGCCGGAGCTGAAGTTCCACCAGTGCGGCCTGCCCAAGAAGATGGCCCTGGAGTTGTTCAAGCCCTTCATCTTCCGCAAGCTCCTGCGGGACGACGAGCACGTCGCCACCATCAAGAGCGCCAAGAAGATGGTGGAGCGGGGCCGCCCCGAGGTCTGGGATGCCCTGGAGCACGTGATCCGGGAGCACCCGGTGATGCTGAACCGGGCGCCCACGCTGCACCGGCTGGGGATCCAGGCGTTCGAGCCCATGCTGGTGGAGGGCGAGGCGATCAAGATCCATCCGCTGGTCTGCGCCGCCTTCAACGCGGACTTCGACGGGGACCAGATGGCGGTGCACGTGCCCCTGTCGCCCGAGGCGCAGCTCGAGGCGCGCCTCCTGATGTGGGCGCCCTACAACGTGCTGTCGCCCGCCAACGGGACGCCCGTGGCGGCCCCCAGCCAGGACATCGTCATCGGCTGCTACTACCTCACCCGGGAGAAGCCCGGGCAAAAGGGCGAGGGGATGATCTTCGCCGACATGGACGAGGTCCGGGCCGCCTACGACGCCGAGGAGGTGGGGCTGCTGGCCAAGATCAAGATGCGCTGGAACGGGGAACGGATCGAGACCACGGTGGGCCGCGTCCTCTTCAACGAGATCCTGCCGCGGGAGCTCCGCTTCATTAACCAGGAGATGAACAAGCGCGAGCTGACGCGCCTGGTCTCCCAGTGCTACTACCTGCAGGGCAACAGCGAGGCGGTGAAGCTCCTGGACGCCCTCAAGGACCTGGGCTTCCGCTACGCCACGCTGGCCGGGATCTCCATCGGGGTGGACGACCTGCACATCCCGGCCAACAAGGGGGAGATCATCGGCGAGGCCACCCGCGAGGTGGTCCGGGTGGAGAAGGAATACCAGGACGGCCTGATCACCAAGGGCGAGCGGTACAACAAGATCATCGACATCTGGACCCACGTGACGGAGCGGGTCTCGGATGAGATGTTCAAGGAGTTCGAGAAGCAGGAGCAGGGAGAGTTCAACCCGGTGTTCATGATGGCCGACTCGGGGGCGCGGGGCAGCCGCCAGCAGATCCGGCAGTTGGCCGGGATGCGCGGGCTCATGGCCAAGCCCTCGGGGGAGATCATCGAGACCCCCATCACCGCCAATTTCCGAGAGGGCCTCACCGTCCTCCAGTACTTCATCTCGACCCACGGCGCGCGGAAGGGCCTGGCGGACACGGCCCTCAAGACCGCCGACTCGGGGTACCTCACCCGGCGGCTGGTGGATGTGGCCCAGGACATGATCGTGACGGAGCTGGACTGCGGCACCCCCAACGGCATCTGGGTGACCCCGCTCATCGAGGGGGGTGAGATCATTCAACCGCTGCGGGACCGCATCCTGGGGCGCGTGCCGCTGGAGGACGTGACGGATCCCTTCACGGGAGAGTCCATGGCCCGCGCCAACGAGGAGATCGTCGAGCTTCTGGCCAGCAAGATCGAGAACGCCGGCACCGACCGGATGCGGATCCGGTCGGTGCTCACGTGCGAGGCGCGACGCGGCTGCTGCGTGAAGTGCTACGGCCGCAACCTGGCCACGGGGCGCCTGGTGGAGCTGGGGGAGGCGGTGGGGGTCCTGGCCGCCCAGTCCATCGGCGAGCCCGGGACGCAGCTCACCATGCGCACCTTCCACATCGGCGGCACGGCCACGCGGGGCACGGAGCAGACCCAGCTGGAGAGCAAGCTGTCCGGGACCGTGCGCTTCCAGAACATGCGCACGGTCAAGACCGCCAGCGGCGACCTGGTGGTCATGAACCGGAACGGCACCATCGCCGTCGTGGACGAGAAGGGCCGGACCAAGGACACCTACCAGCCGGTCTACGGCGCCCGCCTGAAAGTGGAGGACGGCCAGCCGGTGCACTCGGGCCAGGTCCTGGTGGAGTGGGATCCCTTCACCACCTCCATCCTGACGGAACACACCGGGACGGTCCACTTCCGGGACGTGATCGACGGGGTGACCATGAAGGAAGAGGTGGACGAGGTCACCGGCCTCAGCCAGAAGGTGATCGTCGAGCACGGGACCAAGGAAGAGCTGCAGCCGCGCATCTCCATCAAAGACGGGGGCGGGTCCACGGTCTTCAAGTCCCAGATCCCGGTGGGGGCGCACCTCATGGTGGCGGACGGCCAGCGTGTCGAAGCGGGGGACGTCCTGGCCAAGATCCCGCGTGAGACGACCAAGACCAAGGACATCACCGGCGGCCTCCCGCGGGTGGCGGAGCTGTTCGAGGCGCGCAAGCCCAAGGATCCCGCCATCATCTCCGAGATCGACGGCCGGGTGGAGTTCGCCGGCACCGTGAAGGGCCTGCGCAAGATCGTCATCCGCGGTGAGGCGGGCGACGCCAAGGAGTACCTGATCCCCCGGGGCAAGCACGTGACGGTGCTGGAGGGGGACGAGGTCAAGGCGGGCGATCCGTTGATGGACGGGCCCATCGACCCGCACGACATCCTGCACGTCAAGGGCGTGGAGGCCTTGCAGAAGTATCTGGTGAACGAGGTCCAGGAGGTCTACCGCCTCCAGGGCGTGAACATCAACGACAAGCACATCGAGGTCATCGTCCGCCAGATGCTGCGACGCGTGCGGATCGAGGGTGTGGGGGGCACCAACTTCCTGATAGGGGAGCACGTGGACAAGGTCCTCTTCGAGGAGGAGAACCGGCGGGTGAGGGCAGGAGGCGGCGAGCCGGCCACGGCCGAGCCCATGCTCCTGGGGATCACCAAGGCGTCTCTCAGCACCGACAGTTTCGTCTCGGCAGCCTCGTTCCAGGAGACGACGAAGGTGCTCACCGAGGCCAGCATCAACGGCGCCCGGGACGAGCTGCGGGGGCTGAAGGAGAACGTGATCATGGGCCGCTTGGTCCCGGCGGGCACGGGCATGCGCTGGTACCGCGAGACCCGCATCGCCACCCCCGAAGTGCCGGCGCCGCGGCCGGATGAGGCGGAGGCGGCCGCGCACCAGGAGACGGCGGCCGAGATCCTGCAGGCCATGGATGTCACGCTGTCGTAAGGCGGAAGGGTGCCAGAATCCCCTTGACAATTAAGGGGCGACCGCTTAGACTTCCGAGGTTTCGCTGGCCAAAACGGACACGCACACATGCCGACGATCACACAGCTCGTCCGCCGCGGGCGGAAGCAGATTCACAAGAAAGAGAAGGCCCCCGCCCTGCAGGCCTGCCCCCAGAAGCGGGGGGTGTGCGTCCGTGTCTATACCACGACGCCCAAGAAGCCCAACTCGGCCCTGCGCAAGGTCGCCCGCGTCCGGCTGACCAACGGGATCGAGGTCACCACCTATATCCCTGGGGTCGGCCACAACCTGCAGGAGCATTCCATCGTGCTCATCCGGGGCGGCCGCGTGAAGGATCTGCCGGGGGTCCGTTACCATATAATCCGCGGTGCACTGGACACCGCGGGGGTGACGGATCGGAGGCAGGGACGCTCCCTGTACGGAGCCAAGCGACCCAAGGCTAGCTAAAGGAACCGGCACGGGAACCCCCGGGGGACATCCGGGCTTCCGTGCCGGTTTTCTTCTCTGCCCCTGCCTCTGGCGGGGCGGGGCCGCAAGGGCGAGGAGTCGAGGATGCCGAGGCGCAAGGTTGCCGAAAAACGGGATGTCCTGCCGGACCCCGTGTACGGGCACAAGCTGGTGACCAAGTTCGTGAACTCGATGATGGCGAAGGGCAAGCGGAGCACCGCCGAGCGGATCTTCTACGGGGCCATGCGCGTCATCGAGGAGCGGACCAAGATGGACGCGCAGAAGCTCTTCAAGCAGGCGGTGGACAACGTGAAGCCGGTGCTGGAGGTGAAGTCGCGCCGCGTGGGCGGCGCCACCTACCAGGTCCCGGTGGAGGTGCGGGCGGAGCGCCGCACCTCGCTGGCGCTGCGCTGGATCATCGGCTTCGCCCACAACCGCACCGAGAAGACGATGGAGGAGCGACTGGCGGCGGAGCTGATCGAGGCGGCCAACAGTCGGGGCGCCTCGGTGAAGAAGCGGGAAGATACGCACAAAATGGCGGAGGCCAACAAGGCCTTCGCTCACTATCGCTGGTAGGCCCGAAGGCATCCGCCTTCGGGCGGCGATGGTAGGCCCCGCCGAAGGCGGGGTGGGGTGAGGCGACGTGGTCGAGACGTATTCGCTGGAGCGCACTCGGAATATCGGCATCATGGCCCACATCGATGCCGGCAAGACCACTACGACCGAGCGGATCCTCTACTACACGGGGAAGACGCACAAGATCGGCGAAGTGGACGAGGGCTCCACAGAGATGGACTGGATGGAGCAGGAGAAGGAGCGCGGGATCACCATCACCGCTGCGGCCACGACCTGCTACTGGAACGACCACCGGATCAACATCATCGACACCCCCGGGCATGTGGACTTCACCGTAGAGGTGGAGCGTTCCCTGCGGGTTCTCGACGGGGCCATCGCCGTCTTCGACGCCGTGGCGGGGGTGGAGCCGCAGTCCGAGACCGTCTGGCGCCAGGCGGACAAGTACCGCGTCCCGCGCCTCTGCTTCATCAACAAGATGGACCGGACGGGGGCCGACTTCGACCGGTCGGTGGCCATGATCGCCGAGCGGCTGGGGGCCAACCCGGTCTGCATCCAGCTCCCCTACGGCAAGGAAGACCGGTTGAAGGGCGTCATCGACATCATCAAGATGAAGGCCGTCGTCTGGGAGGAGGAGACGCTGGGGGCCGCCTTCCGCGAGGAAGAGATCCCGGCCACCCTGCGGGAGGCCGCCCGGCGCGCCCGCGAGAGGCTGCTGGAGGCCGTGGCGGAGCAGGACGAACAGCTCATGCACAAGTACCTGGAGGGGGAGGCCCTCGCGCGCGAGGAGGTCCAGGCCGCGCTTCGGCGGGCCACCCTTCGGCTCGCGGCCGTGCCGGTGTTGTGCGGGGCCTCCTTCAAGAACAAGGGCGTGCAGCCGCTCCTCGACGCCGTGGTGGACTACCTCCCCTCCCCGCTGGATCTGCCCCCGGTGGAGGGGAAGAACCCCAAGACGGGGCAGACGGAACAGCGCCGGGCGGATGAGCGGGAACCCTTCTCCGCCCTGGTCTTCAAGATCATGGCGGATCCGTACGTGGGGCAGCTGGCCTACTTCCGCGTCTACTCGGGGGCCATGGAGTCCGGGTCCTACATCTTCAACTCGACCCGCGGGGCCAAAGAGCGGATCGGCCGGCTCCTCCGGATGCACGCCAACAAGCGGGAGGAGATCAAGCGGGTGGCGGCGGGCGACATCGCGGCCGCGGTGGGTCTCAGAAACGCCAAGACGGGGGACACGTTGTGCCTGGAGAGCCGGTCCCTCGTTCTCGAGGCCATCGAGTTCCCCGAGCCGGTGATCTCCGTGGCCATCGAGCCCAAGACCAAGGAGGGCCAGGAGCGGCTGTCCCTGGCCCTGGCGGCCCTGGCCAACGAGGATCCCACCTTCCGGACGATCACCGACGAGGAGATGGGGCAGACCATCATCTCGGGCATGGGGGAGCTGCACCTGGAGATCATCGTGGACCGCCTCCTGCGGGAATTCAAGGTGGAGGCCAACGTGGGCAAGCCCCAGGTGGCCTACCGGGAGACGGTCACCGCGTCGGTGCCGGCCGAGGGGCGCTTCATCCGCCAGACGGGCGGCCGCGGCCAGTACGGGCACGTGAAGATCCAGATCGAGCCCTTCCCCGGGGGCGGCTTCGAGTTTGTCAACAAGATCGTGGGCGGGACGATCCCCAAGGATTACATCCCGGCCGTGGAGAAGGGCGTCAAGGAGGCCATGGAGGGCGGCGTCCTGGCGGGCTACCCGCTGGTGGATGCCCGAGTGATCCTCACCGACGGATCCTACCATGAGGTGGACTCGTCCGAGATGGCCTTCAAGATCGCCGGGTCCATGGCCTTCAAGGACGGGGCCCGGCGGGCCAAGCCGATCCTGCTGGAGCCCCTCATGCGCTTTGAGGTCATCGTCCCGGAGGAGTTTGTGGGACAGGTGATCGGGGACCTGAATTCGCGGCGCGGGCGCGTCCTGGAGATCGAGGCCCGGCCGGCGGCGCAGGTGATTCGGTGCGAGGTGCCGCTGGCGGAGCTGTTCGGGTACGCCACCGATCTCCGGTCCGCCACCCAGGGGCGGGCCAGCCATTCCCCACTCCAGTTCGCCCGGTACGAGGCGGTGCCGGTGCAGATCGCCGAGGAGATCATCGCCCGGATGGGCGGTCGCGCAGTAGCGTAGGCACCCGGTACGCCCCGCCGCCCGGGTACCCAGCCGGGCACCCTTTGGGTGCGCTGGGTGCGGGCGCGGGGTGGCCAGCAGGGGGCCCCGCCTTAGCGGGGCCCCGTCAGAGGGAGAGTTCCATGGCCAAAGCGAAGTTCGAGCGGACGAAGGAGCACATGAACATCGGGACCATCGGCCACATCGACCACGGGAAGACCACCCTCACCGCGGCGATCACCAAGGCCCTGGGCTTCAAGAACCCGAAGGTGAACTTCGTCCCCTTCGACCAGATCGACAAGGCCCCCGAGGAGCGGGAGCGGGGCATCACCATCGCCATCGCCCACGTGGAGTACGAGACGGAGAAGCGCCACTACGCCCACGTGGACTGCCCGGGCCACGCCGACTACATCAAGAACATGATCACCGGGGCGGCCCAGATGGACGGGGCCATCCTGGTGGTGGCCGCCTCGGAGGGGCCCATGCCCCAGACCCGGGAGCACATCCTGCTGGCCCGCCAGGTGGGGGTCCCCTCCATGGTGGTCTTCCTGAACAAGGTGGACATGGTGGACGACCCCGAGCTCATGGAGCTGGTCGAGCTGGAGATCCGGGAGCTCCTGACCCAGTACAAGTTCCCCGGGGACCAGATCCCCATCGTGAAGGGCTCCGCCCTGAAGGCCCTCCAGTCGGCCAGCACCGACCCCAAGGCCCCCGAGTACGCCTGCATCTACGAGCTCATGGACGCCGTGGACCGGTACTTCCCCACCCCCAAGCGGGAGATCGACAAGCCCTTCCTCATGCCCGTGGAGGACGTCTTCACCATCTCCGGCCGGGGCACCGTGGTCACCGGCCGGGTGGAGCGCGGCGTGGTCAAGGTGGGCGAGGAGGTGGAGATCATCGGCCTCCGGGAGACCCAGAAGACGGTCTGCACCGGGGTGGAGATGTTCCGGAAGCTCCTCGACCAGGGGCAGGCCGGGGACAACATCGGGGTGCTCCTGCGGGGGATCAAGCGCGAGGAGGTGGAGCGGGGCCAGGTCGTGGCCAAGCCGGCCTCCATCACCCCCCACACGAAGTTCCAGGCCGAGGCCTACATCCTCACCAAGGAGGAGGGCGGCCGGCACACCCCCTTCTTCGACGGCTACCGCCCCCAGTTCTACTTCCGGACCACGGACGTCACCGGGGTGGTCCGCCTCCCCGAGGGGACCGAGATGGTCATGCCCGGGGACAACGTGCGCGTCACGGTGGAGCTCATCCAGCCCATCGCCATGGAGAAGGAGCTCCGCTTCGCCATCCGGGAGGGCGGCCGCACCGTGGGCGCGGGCGTGGTGAGCGAGGTGCTGGCGTAGC
>Ga0315268_10004824_pt1 | contig 14562 bp, 8 predicted proteins | sample C1_top_MG_FD_204535 | JGI IMG/M metagenome (GOLD analysis project Ga0315268, IMG submission 204535) | Sediment microbial communities from Yellowstone Lake, YNP, Wyoming, USA - C1_top | ecosystem: Environmental > Aquatic > Freshwater > Lake > Sediment | place: USA: Wyoming | collected 2017-08-01
CCAAAGGTCATGTAGACGGGGGGCGCTCCGGCGTCGAGAAAGGCCTGCAGCGGCGCCGGCATCTGCCAACCACGTGGCTCCTCGGCCAGGGACAGCTGGCCGCAGACATGGTGGTGTTGGGGCCAATCTTTCGGCCGCGGAAACAGCGCCGGACTCACCGCCACCAGGTTGAGCAGCGACGAAAACCAGATCTGGTCGATGAAGCTGCGCACCGGCGGCAGGCCAAGATCTCGATAGAGCTTTCGGGCTGGTCCACCAAACATCTTTTCGATGACCCGGCGGGCGACCCACCAGGTGAAGCGGTTGCCGAGCGCGCCCAGGTCTGGCACCCCGGCCGCCACATAATAGGCCGACGGGTATGCGGGTGCGGTGAAGACCGCGATCCGCGGACGATCATATTTTTGCGCCAGCGCAGCCAGCGGGTAGCTCAAGAAGTGGCCGACGATGACGTCATTGTCGCGGCACAGCACCTCGGCGTCCTGCACCAGCTGCTGTTCCATCGGGTACAGCAGGTGATCCAGCACGGTCGCGATCTGGACGTGCGGTGGCTTGGGCTCGGTCAGCAGCAGACGCGACAGCCGGCGAAATTCGGCGACGTCGTTGGCCGGCGGGATCGACGTCACGGCGTGGGCCGCGGCCAGTTCGACCAGCTGCGAGGTGATCGTGAACGAGACGTCGGCATACGACAGCGAGACCGCGTGGCCGGCGGCCGACAGTCCGGCCGACAGCGCAAAGAACGGCCGGAGGTCGCCCTCCGAGCCCCAGGTCTGGATACCGATCTTCACGATTGCGGCAACCATACCACGCTGGCCGCTGCCGGGCAGACAGCGATCGTGGACCAGCAGCTTGCCGCCGGCGCACCGCGACGGTATCGTTACCGGTAGCGATGAAATCTCGGACCAGAACTGGCTCTCTGTTGGCAATGACGCTCGCCCTGACCGGCGGCGGGGCCGCGTGCCTGATGTTTGCGAGCCAGCCCCCGTGCAACAGCAACAGCAACTGCCCGCAGAACCAGATCTGCGATCTCAAGGCCAGGGCCTGTGTCGACCGGACTGCTGGCCACGACAGCGGAGTGACGCCGCCAGACGCCAGCCAGGTCGACGGCGCAGTCTCCGATGCAAGCCAGACCGACACGTCGCTGCTCGACTCGTCGGTACCCGACGCGGCGGCAACGGACAGCGCGAGGACCGACAGCGCGGGCCGCGACCAGCAGGTGTCCGACGCGACCGGCAACGACCAGCGCGTGCTCGACGCAACGACCCCGGACCAGCGCCAGCCCGACCGCTGGCGTCCGGACATGTCGCTGTTCGACTCCAGCGGCTGCGTCGACAACGATCATGACGGCTACGGCGTTGCCTGCCCCCTGGGCCTGGATTGCGACGACAACGACGTCAACGTCTACGACGGCACTCCCTGCAACGACGGCAACGGCAGCACCAGCTACGACACCTGCCGCAACGGTGTGTGCCGCGGGGTCTACACCAGCGCGACGAGTTGCTCGGGCGGCTGCGCCACCTGCCCGGGGAGTCCGTGCTGCACCAATGCCTGCACCCGCCCCTACTGCCCCAACTGCGTGGCCGGCTGCTCGTGCTACTTCACGTTCACCGACTCACCTGGCCATGGTATCTCGCTGGCCTGTCAGCCGGGCTCGAGTTGCGCGCTCAAGATCAACAACGGCGCCAGCGCGAGCACGACCTGCGATCACGCGACCTGTTACCAGGACTGCAGCAGCATCAGCGGCGCGTGCTCGATGGATTGCCTCAACGGCGCATCCTGCATCCTTTACTGCAATGACAACCAATCGAACTGCACGATCACCAGCTGTCCGGGCGGCAAGCAAAACTGCAGCGATGGCCACACCGCAGTCTGCAACGCCACCTGTCCGAGCTGACCAACCAGCTCACTCGCCGCCGGCCAGCAACGCGATACCGAGGCCAGCGCCACCAGCGACCAGTCCAACCACGGCCACACCGGCCAGCACACGCTCGGCCAGCAGCATGCCCGAACGCGCGTCGTGGTCGCCTGCGTCGCTGTAGAGCAGCGTGCTGTCGAGCGCCAACGCGCCCAGACCGCCGAGCAACGCGACGCCACCGCCACCGCCGGCAATGCTCCAGCCCACGACGGCGAGCACTGGACCCGCCGATTGCTGCGCACTGGCCACACGCCTGGGCTTCACTGGTTTGGGCGTGGATACGCTGGGCGCGGGTTGCTCGGGCTGGGTCGTCGCCACGGCAGTGGCGTCGGGCGCGTCCGGCTGTGCGGGCAGCGGCTGCAGACTCGGCTGCGCCACGGCCACGCGCTCCGGGGCGAGCAAGCGAAGGGCCAGTTCCTGCAGCCCCGAATTGCGCGCGGGTCCGGGGGCAGCGATCGCCCCCTGCGCCGTGATCAGTCGCTCGCCGCGCTTGGCATCGACCACCACCAGCGCCAGCTGCAGCGAATCGTCTTTCGGCTCGGCTGCCGCGGCGATGACGCGCTGCACGCGCAGCAACGCGGCCAGTTTGCGCAAACAGGCGGTGTCATCGAAGGCGCAGTCGAAACCCATGCTGCGCGCTGCTGTCAGCTCCGGCTCGATCCGCGCGGGGTCCTGCACGGCGCAGCCACCTGCCTCTTGCAGCGCCGCGAACAGCGCCGGCAACAGATCGGCTTGCCGCAGAGTCGCCTCGACCGCCGCGCTCGGCGCCAGTGCGCAGGTCGGGGCGGTCGCCGCGGCCGCCGCCGTCGGTAGCGCGGCAAACACTGCCACGCCGATCACGCTGAGCTTGGTCATCATGGGCACCGCTCCATGTCGTACGGGCTCCGATAAAAACCGCGTGGCCGCATTATAGCGCGGCCAGGAAATAACAATGGAGGCTCCATTTTGTTATCCTGAACCGGGACGTGGGCTCGGCCGACAGGAGAACGAGGCTTGAGCGCTGGCAACACATCAGGCGGCGGCGAGCTTGCACCGTTGCCGCGCACGTTCGGGCGCTATCTGCTGCTCGATGCTCTCGGTCAGGGAGGCATGAGCGACGTCTACCTGGCCAAGCAGGTCGGGATGGCCGGCATCGAGCGCTACTGCGTGGTCAAGATCGTGGCCACCACCCGCGGCGCGGCACGCCACAACATCGCGCGCTTTCTGGACGAGGCGCGGGTCGTGGTCCACCTCAGCCATCAGAACATCTGCAGCGTGTTCGACGTGGGCGAGGTCGATGGCGTGCTCTACCTGGCCATGGACTACGTCGCCGGCCAGAACATCAACGCGTTGCTGCGCGAGCGCAAGACGCAGGGACAGCCGATGGCGCTCGGCCTGGCGCTGTTTGTGCTGTGCGAGCTGCTCAAGGCGCTCGACTACGCGCACCGCCTGACGCACCCGACCACGGGACAGCCGCTCGGTATCGTGCACCGTGACGTCTCGCCCGAGAACATCCTGGTCAGCTACGAAGGAGAGGTCAAACTCATCGACTTTGGCGTCGCCTTCTCGGCGATCAAGGAGGAGAAGACCCGCCAGGGTTTTGTCCTCGGCAAGCTGACCTACATCGCGCCCGAGCAGGCCCGTGGTCAAAAGGCCGGCATCCCGGCCGATGTCTTCGCGGCCGGCGTCGTCGGCTACGAGCTGATCACGGGCGAGCGGTACTACGGTGGGTTGCAGCAGGATTTTCTCACTGCGGTCAGCACCGGCGATCACGTTCCCCGGGACTGGGGCAAGATCGAGCCGGACCTGGGAGACATCTTGAGTCGAGCGCTGCGGCGCGAGCCGCCCACGCGCTACGACTCGTGCAGCGAGTTTCGCAAGGCCATCGAGCAGTACCAGCGGGACCACGATCTCACGGCCGGTGCGGACGAGCTGCGTGATTGCCTGCACCTGCTCTTTCCCGAAAAACCGGAGGAGACCAGAAAGCTGCTGGCGCGCTTTGCGGCAATCGCAGCGCCCGTGCCGGCGCCAGCTCCGAGTGCGGAGCCGACCGTCGATGCAGTGCCCGAGCCCGCGACCCTGAACCTGCGCCGGGACGACGTGCTGGCCGCTTTTGCTCGCGAGCCAGAAGCAGCGGAGCCGTCCGCCGTGGCGCAGGCTTTTCCGGCTCACGACACCGACATCTCGAATGCGGACGCAGTGCCAGCGACGACCGCGAGCCGTGCCGAGCCCACGTTCTTGGTGCACCGGGACGAGGCGCCGGATCCAGCCGTGGCGTTGACCGGCACCGAGGCCACCGTCCTGATCCACATGGACACCGAGCCCACGCCGTTCGAGCCAGCACCGCTCGCGCCGATCGAACCAGCGGCGCCTTTTGTGCCACCTGAGCCGGCCCCGCTGCTGGCGCTGAACGAGCCGCTCCCCGCCCGGCGCGGACCGCCAACCAAGGATTCTTTCCTCGCCTTTCAAAAGCGGCGGGCGGCAAAAAAGCTCTGGCTCAGTGTCGCCGCAGTCGGCGCGGTCGCGGTCGTCGCCGTGGCCGTGCTCGTGCTGGTGACCCGCGACCGATCGCCCGAGCCGGAACCACGCGCCGTCGCCGTCACGGTCGACGCGGCGGTGCGCATTCCGGCGACCCTGGGCGCCGCCGTCGGGTCCCCGGTCGATGCCGCGACCGCGGACGCAGCAGAAAAGGTCGGCGTGGAGTTTGCCGGCGACGAGATCAACGACGACAACAAGACCGGACGCACCGGCGATCGACACAGCGGCCGGACGCGCAAGCCTCGCCCGCGCGATACCGGCAGCAAGACCGGCGCAGCGACCGACGCGGTAAGAGAGACGAGCCCGGCGCCGACGACGATGAGCGAGAAGCTCGAGCTGATGAAGAAGTGCAAGCGCCCGTGCGCGCGTCAAGTGCGGGACAAGAGCGAGCACCTGCGTGACCTGGATTTTGAACAGGTGAAGAAGTTCCCGGCCGAGCTCGACCGCTGCGTCAAGGCGTGCCGACGCTAGAAGCGGACGCCGAGCGAGAGCGCGGCGCGAACGAACGAGAGCGGCACGCCGGCGGCCGCCCGATAGCTCGGCCCGTCGGAGACGCCGGAGCACTGGTACCACTCGAGCGTGGCCTCGAGCCGCGGCTTGACCAGCGGCAGGAAGTGCAGCTCGACGCCCAGCGTCCCGAACAGGTAGGGGTCGAGGGCCAGGTCGGTCGGCCGCGCAACGCTGAGCGCCTGTTGCGGATAGCGCTGCCAATCGACCTGCCAGACCCCGGCTCCGACGCTGAGGTCGCCGCTGAACACTGCACGCGGGTGCAGCAGCAGCTTCAGTGCAACGTGGTTCTGCACCAGCAACTCATAGAGCGAGCTCGCTGCATAACGGCGCGAGAATTCGCTGTGCAGCGAAAGCCAGTTGAGATCGAGCATGCCCAGCGATCCCTGCAGCATCAGCGTGCCAAACGCCCGGCCCACGTTGGGCAGGTCAGGGACTTCCCAGCCGACGAACAGGCGCATGTCCCGGTCGAGCGCCATCGCGTCTTGTCGGATGCCAAAGCCAAAGTGCGCCGGCAGATCGCGGTCGCGCGAGTTGGCAAACGAGCTGTAGCCAACGCCAGCCTCCACGAACAGTCCCATCAGCCCGGGGCTCATCCGCAGATAGGAGTCCGCGACCAGCCCGCCGAGGCCAGCCTCTGCCAGACCGGCCGCAGCCACGACGTCACGCCGCTGCGGATCGAAGATCTGGGCGATCTCTCCCGTCGAGTTGACCACGCCGTGCTGGGTGTAACGGCCGAGCCAGAGCGAGCCGCCAAGGTCGCCCTGCCAGTCGCCGAGGTTGATCGCGAGCTCGGTCGCCAGCGTGTTGGTCAGCCGCGCGATCGATTCGCCGTAGAGCGCTGCGCCGATGGGTAGCGGCGCCCCCTGCACGTCGACAAAACGGCCAGGGGCGATGCCAGCGTTCACCGTGTCGAGGACCAGCACCCGCACCGGGTCGTTAGCGTATTGGACCTCACCCTGCAGCAGTCCCGCCGCGATCAGCGAATTGCTGGTGACTTCACGGCTGGCGCCCGCAGCGCCGGCCAGGCCGGCCAGCGCCCGGTAGTCGAGCTGCGCATCGAGCCCGAGCACAAACTCGTCGAGCGGTAGCTTGACCATGACCGCGGGCACCAGTTTCACGAAAGCGTGCGGGGACAGGTAGGGCGCCTGGTTCCCGTCATTGTTCAGGCCCCCGGTGTTGATCCGGTAGGGGTTGGTGTCGACGCCGAGCTGGACATTCAGCGCCGGCCGCACCGGCCCGAGCTGCAGCTCTTCGAGGCTGAGCGCGCGGGGCGACACTTCTTCGGTTGCAGCCGTCGCCGTCTCATCGGGCTTGGGCTCCGCCTGCGGCTCCGTCACTTGTGGTTCCGACTCGTCACTCGGTTGCGACTCATCCTGCGGTTCCGCTCCAGTGGCTGGCTGCGGCGCGGAATCGGGAGGGGAAATCGTCGCCTCGGCCGCGGCGCGCGCTTTCCTGCCGTGCGGAGCATTTCTTTGCTCAAGGATGTTTATCGATTTCTGGTTGCCAGAGCGTTCGGCCAGGTCCCGTACGGTGAAGCCAGCGTTGTTCTCGATGGCGAGCGGTGTAAACAGCATCAGCATTTCGACGGAATCGGCGAATCCCTGTTCGGCCGCACGGTGCATGGGCGTATTGCCCTGCTTGTCCTGACGAGCGGCATCGGCGCCGCGATCCAGTAGCAGCACCACCATCATGCTACTCGCGACGGCCAGGTGCAGCGGGGTTTCTCCCTGATCGTTGGTGGTGTTGACGTCGGCGCCGTCTTCGAGCAGCGCCGTGGCCCAGAGGATGTTGTCGGTCGCTGCCGCCTTGAACAGCCTTTCTTCTCGCGTGGCCTTTGGTTGTTCCTCTTTGGCCTGTGCGCGGTTGGTGACGAAGAGCAGAGAGCTGACCAGGAGAGCGACAACCAACCGTGTGTGTGGCATCTGGATTCCTGCGCTCACTTGCCGGCCGTGAAGAATAGATCGAAGCGGCTGGCGCCGGCGCTGCTGACGACGTTGAAAACCTTGACCAGCCGCTGCTTGCCCTCCCCCGTCTTGTAGACGAAGCGCAGACCGGTGACGAGCGTGATGCTGGTCGCTGCAGCCGGTGGGTCGGGCAGCGCATTGACCTCGGCCAGGGTGAGGTCGGGCGAGATCGCCTTGAGCGCGCCGCTGGTCGCCACCGTCGCAAAATCAAGCAGTCTCGGCAGTCCCTCGGCGATCGCGCTGTACCAGTTGGGGTTGGTCAGGCCGCCGCCCCAGCCCACATGGCAGGTCTGCAAGAAGCAGCCATAGCCCGAGCCGTCAAAACCCTGATCACCCATGCTGACGTTGTCGCCCACCACGACGTCGTCGAGGCCGGCCCGACCAGCAGACGTCTTGTCATGCCCGACCAACCCATCTTCATGTTTTGTACTGCCAACGCTCGCACAGGGATCGAGGCGCTGACAAGTGCGTGGCAACGATCACCGACAGTCGGCCGGTCAGCGCGCCCGGTTGATCGCCAGTGCAAAGATGGCGCGGCCGTCGTCGGGCTGCTGCTGTTCGCGGAGGCACGCGGTGACCGACTAGGCGACCGTGGCGCCCTTGCCACCGGCGACGAGCGATGCAGAGCCCAGCGCGATGTCGCCCGTGATTCGCAGCAGGTTCGCCTTGAGATCGTCGCGCTTGGCCCCATCGGTTCCGCCTAGCTTCTTGTGCTGGTGTAGCACCTTGAACAGCTCGCCAAAGCCGTGCGCCACGCTCTCGAGCGCGCCCTTGGTCGCGGCGTTGCCCTCGCCAGCAGCGACCTTGGCCACCTCGTCCCCGGCGTACGAGGCGAACTGGCTCAGCGCGTCCACCTGATGACGCTCGAGCACGCCCGCGCTGGCAGCTTTTTCGGTCGCCTCGGCGAGCCCCTTGAAGGTCTTTGCCGTGCCCGATTGCCCAGCGCCTTCGAGCGTCGAAGCGAGCAGCCGCGCCGGTCCCGCGACCAGGCCCGCGGCGTCTTGCTTCGACAGCCCGGAATCGGATGGCTTGCCCTTTTTGGCGTCCGTGACCGCCAGCTTCGCTGACCAGCCGATGTCGACGACGTCACCGGCGAGCGCTGCCCACGGGAACCCGATACCGACGGCCTGCAGCAGCGTGTTGAGTCCGGTCTTTGCGATTTTTTCACCGTCGCGGGGATTGGTCGCGAGCTCCTTCACCAGCCCGGTCGCGGCCAGACAGGCGCTGCCCACCGAGATGACATTGCCGAGGCCGGGGACCGCCTTGCCGCCGGCGGCCGCCACCTTGAGCCCGGTCTTGGCCGCGACTTCGGTCCCTTGCTTCGCGGCCACCTTGCCGACGCTCTTGGCGACTGCCGCAGCCCCCTCTTTCGCGACGGTGACGCCGAGTTTGCTGCCAACGGTGGCGCACGTCTTGGTCAAACCCTTGGCGAGCTCCGGAGCAACTTTCTCGGCCAGCTTGGGGAAACCTTCGAGCACGACCTTCACGACGGCCGGGTCCATCATCGAGACACCGGTCGCGGCCGTGAACGCCTTGGCGACGTCGGGGGCCGCCTTCTTCATCGCCTCGACCACGCCTTCTTTGCCGACCTTGCCGACGATGCCGGCGACGCGACTCATGGCTTCGGGGTCTTTTGCCAGCTCGGCTGCGGTCTTGTTGACGAGGTCCACGACCAGCGGGCCGACGGCGTCGATGGCCGCCTTGGCCGCCGGCTGATTCTCGGCCAGGTGCGCATCGATCGCGTTCTTCAGCTCGGCGCCGACCAGCTTGGCGGCCTTGAAGTGCGGTGTGAACTCGCTCTTTGAAACCGCGTGCCCGGTCTGACCCTGTAGCCGATACTCCTCGATCTGGTTCTTCGTCTTGACGACCTCGCCGTGCGCCACAGCGTCCTTCGCTTTGACCAGGCCCTCGGCGAGCGCATGCGTCGCCGGCGCGTCGGTCTCTGCCACCGGCTGCACGGCAGCGGTCGTCACGGCGTTTTCCGCCGCCGCAGGCTTTTTGACCTCGCTCGGCAGGGAGACGTTTTTCGCGATCGAAGAAGCCTCTGTCTTGCGGATGGTCATGTCGTCTACCCTTGGCAGGTCGCTGCAACACCCACCAGCACTCATACCCTCGAGGGTCGGTGTTTGGATGGCAGCAAGAGGAAGCGTCACCGGATCCAGAACGCGGTGTAGGGCCCGACGTACATACCATTACGGTTGTTGTCGCCGAACAGCATGGCCCCGGCGCTGCTGTTGCCGCCGATGTGCGTGCTCTCCCAGCAATTGCAGCCGAAGTCACCGTACTGGTACTGCTGGTACTCCTGACCGGCGGTCAACGCCGCGCCCACCGCGGTGTTGGACACCAAGATCGTCGCCATACCGACCCAGCTGTTGGAATAGCCGCTACTCGGGCTGTTGCCGCAGCCGGTGGCCGCGCAATAGAACATGTTGCGCGAGTCCCGGTTGTCGCTCTTCTTCACGTCCAGCAACCGACCGCTCGAGCTGTCCAGCGTGGTGCCCCGGTACTCGCTGGCACCGATCTCGCTCCAGAGCGCCCAGCGTTCCGACAGCGACGCGCCTTCGATCCAGTTGCTGGCCGCGAAATCGCCGCTCAGGTCGAGCGGGAAATTGCGGCCGCTGCCACCGGCCACGAGCAGATAGTAGTTGGGAGACGCATCGCCGTCGTCATTGCGCAGCTTGAAGGCGAGGATCCAACCACCGCCATCGGTGGTCATGTCGCAGTAGATCTCGAATGCGGCCGCGTAGTTGGTGAGCTTGATCCAGTAAACGCCGTCGCCGATGCTGTCGCCCCCGCCCTTGATCGCCGAACACGACGCGCCGGGGTTGTCCGAAGACGAACCGATGCGTGTGGCGTCGGCGCCGCTGGCCTGGTCGCCAGCGCTCACGTCCACGGCGGGACGATCCAGCGTACTGGTGTCCGCAACCGCGCGGTCGAGGTCGAGCTGATCGGGCTGACCGACATCCACTGCTGCGCGATCCCGGCCGTTCGCGTCAACCAGCTCGCGATCGCGGCTGGCGTCGGGGATGCGCACGTGGTCGGCAGGAGCGGCATCGAGGCCGCTGTCGCGCTCGCCAGCGTCGGTCGCGAACTGGCACACGCCGGCCTGGCAGGTCTCGGTGCGCGCGCAGACCGAATTGGAGTTGCAGGTGCGGCGGCAGATGCCGTCCGTGCACAGTTCGCCCTCGTCGCAGTCGCGGTTGAGCTGACACGGGACCTGGCGAGTCTGACAGCCAGCGGCGCAGACGATCGCCGTCGTCAACCCGATGGTGCTGCCAATCCTGCGCATCACGTGCCACCACCGACCACGATCGCCATGGTTCACGATACTACCATGGGCGAGCAAGAAAGCAGGGCCGTCGCAGGCGACGGATGCTGCCAGAGCGATCAGCGCAACTCTATCAGCAGCTCGCTCAACGTCGGCGACCAGACCTGCAGCGTACCCTGGCCGGAACCGTGGGTCAGCACGATCTCGACGCCCGGCGACAGGTCGCCGCCCAGCCGCGTCACGTCGCCATCCAGGCAGTTGCGATCGATTTCGGTCTGGCAGGTCGGCAGCGCCGCACCGCCCCGGCGCGCGGTCTCGATCGGTCCCCGGTCCAATTCCGCGCCGCGCCACTGCCAGCGCAGCTCCCCCAACTCCGGGTGATCGAGCGCTCCGTCGTCATCGCCGCCAGCGACCAGCAACAGCATCATCGCGTCGAGCGGAATCGGTGCCACATCGAGCGGCCGCGGGATCGCATGCTGGCGCGTGCGCGCGAACTCAGGTCGAGGCCGCGCAGTGCGCGGCGGTGCCAGGCCGTCGTAGTCGCGCGCGAGCAACGGCAGCGCCGCACCCGCGCGCACCAGCAGCGGCGTCTCTTCGGTCGCCGCGTCGAGCACAACGTCGGCGCCGCCGACCAGCACTGGGTCGAACGGGGCATCGAAGGCACGCCAGCGTCGCCAGCGCCCGGGCGGCAGCGGCAGCTGGCGCTCGGTTGCGCCCTCGAGGACGACCGGCGCCACCAGCAGTTTGTCGCCGACCAGAAAGGCGTCGTCGACGGCGAGCAGTTCGCGCTGCTGCTCGGCACCCCACCACAGCGGCCGCACCGCCGGCCAGCCATGCTCGTTCGCCTGCGCGGCCACGCTCGTGAAGTACGGGACCAGCCGCTGGTGCCAGCGCGCGTAACGGCCAAACTGCTGTAGCAGGTCCGCATCGCTCGACCACTGCAAGTTGGCGTCCGGGTTGGACGTGTGGTGGGTGCGAAAGATCGGGGTAAAGGCCTCGAGCCCGAGCCAGCGCAGCAGCAATTCGCGCGTGCGCACCGACGAGCCGACGCTGGTATAGCCGCCGATGTCGCTGTGGGTGAGCGCTATGCCAGACAGACCAGCCGACAGGTAGAGCGGCACCACCGAACCGAGCCCGTCGTTGCGATCGAACGACGTCAACTGATCGCCCAGCCAGTGCACGTGCTGCACTGCCGCGCAGCCAGTGAAGCCGGACCGACTGAAAAAAGCAAAATCGCCGTCCGGTTGGCGGCTGTCCCAGAAGCGGCGCGACATCTCGGCCCACAGCCGCGGGTAGTCGTTGTGTGCCTGCGCACCGCTGCGGCCATCGGCCAGGTGCGCGCTGTAGGGTAGCGCCTCGCCATAGTCCGCCATCCAGCCATCGACGCCCTTGGCCACGGCGTCGCCGAGAAACTGATCGAACACATCCTGCGCCGCGGCTGCGGTCGGGTCGACCAGTGCCGGTGGCTCGCCAAAGGGAAAGCTCACCTCCAGCACCTGACCGGCGTCGTCGCGCACCAGCGCGTTGGCCGGCTCGAGCGCGGCCCGACTCGCCGCGTCGCGCGGGACATATGGATTGACATAGACCAGAAAGCGCAGCGCCTGCTCGTGCAGCAGTGCCGCGGTCGCGGCCAGGTCGGGGTAGCGCGCGGGGTCCTCGCTCCAGTCGTAGGTCAGGTTCTGGCCGCCGAGCGTCCGCAGAGTGCCGACCCAGTCCTCGGCCCACAGCGCCGACGCCGGGATGCGCTGCTCGCGCAGCAGCGCAGCCGCCGTTGCCACCGCCGCTGGCCCGCCGAACGAATCGAACCAGGGCGCAAAGGTCCAGCGGTTGAGTCGACGCGGTCGCCCCGTGCGCGCCGTGAACTGCTCGACCGCCTGCGCCATATCGGTCGCAGGAAAAACCACGAGCCGCAGCGCGCCACCCTCGGCCTGCACGCGCAGCGTCTCGCCCTGCTGGCAAAAATCCCACTCGCTGCGCTGTGTGCCATCGAGCCAGAGCCCGAGCGGGCGCGTGCTCAGCGCAAACGGCACCGGCGCGTAGCTGTCGTAGTGGGCGCCGGTCACGCCGAAGATCATGGGCGGCTCGCCGCGCGCGGCCTTGCCGATGCCCTGTTCCTGGGTCCAGACCGGCACCCGGTAGCCGCGGTGCTCGACGCTGACCTGGGCGCCCATGCCAAAGAACCGTTCGTCGTCACCGCAGGCAAAGCTCATGGCCAGCCGGTCGCCCTGCGCCGCGGGCAGCTGCCAGGAAATCTCGATCGCGCCGTCATCGGCGATGGAGATGGTGCCGCTGCCACCGCTGGAGAGTTGCAGCGACAGCCGCGACCCGTCGACGGTCGCCTGTTGCACGCTGACGCGGACAAAGGGGAACAGCCGGTCGTAGAACTCGAAAAAGCCAAACACCTCGTCGACCTCGCGCCGCTCGGTGCGGGCGGTCGCGAACGGCGCGTAGGCGTCACCGGCCCGTTGCCGATCGCTGCCCTGGGCGGCCGGACCGCTGTTCGAGCGCAACCGCTCGACGCCGTCGCGCGACAGGGTCAGCGTGCCATCGGTCGTGAGCTGCACCTCGACGCCGGCGCGTTCGAGTCGCCACGGCTCGGGCTGACACGCCAGTTGCGCGGTGCAGGCCACGGCTGCGCTGGCGAGAATGACGTTGCGCCAAGTCATCCGCTCGAGCATAGCGAGGCCTGACCGCAATTGTCAGGCTGTTGTCCAGGCCGCTCGAACCAAAACGATCTCGAGATTCGCCGAGCCGTCTACTGGCAGGTACCAGCTCCCGACGGTTGCACGACGCAGACCTGTGACGAGCCGCAATGCGACTGGGTCCATAACCCGCCGCTGCCGCAGATCCAGATCTCGGTCGCGCTGTTCCCGCTGCCGCATTGCTGGCCGCCGGGCAGGACCAGGGCGTCGCCGTCGTTGCAGTCGTTGTGGTTGGCAGTATACCCGGCAGCTCCGGGGCAGACCTGGCGAGCGCAGGCCGCGGTCCCGGACCCGTCGCCGTCGGAGTCGAGGTAGCCGGTCACCAGCACGCCCTCGTCGATCTGCCCATTGCAGTTGTTGTCGATGCCATCGCAGATCTCGGCCGCGACCGGACTGATGTCCGCGCGCGAATCGTCGCAGTCGGGGCCGCACAACTGGGAGAGATCGCGCTGCACGTTGCAACAGCCCGAGCTGACGAAACCATCGTTGTCAGCGTCGGTGCTACCCACGGTCAACGGGTCGCAGTCCTCGTCGCGCAGGTCCAGGCCGTTCGGGCAAAGCTCAGGATTGCCGGGGAAGCGGTGCTCGTCGGTGTCGTCGCAGTCGTCGCCGCCGCAATCGATCGAGACATGGCCGTCGCCGTCCGCGTCCGCGGCGTGCGGGCAGTAGAAGACACATCGCTGTTGCCCCTCGTCGCAGCGCTGGTACTGGACGCACGGACTGGTGGACGACGCGACGCAGCCGTGGACATCGGCACCGGATGCTCCTGGCATGCAGCGCTCGACGCCGTTGCAGAAGAACGGGTCGGCGCAATCCTGGTCGACCACGCAGGTTGCCCAGGTGCAGGTGCGGCCGGTCTCGTCGCAGGTCCGCGGTGCCACGCACGGTGCGATTCCGGCGTAGCAGTTGCCGCCGCTGCACTGCTCGATCCCGTTGCAGTACCAACCGTCGTCACAGCCCGCATTGACGCCGCAGGAGCAGGTCCAGGTCCCCTCGTCGCAGGAATCTCCCGACATGGCGCACGGCGACACCCCCGGATAGCAGACGTGTGCCAGGCAATGCTCGACGCCATTGCAGAAAAAACCGTCGTCGCAATCGCTGTCGATCCCGCAGCGGCACGTCTGGGCCGCCTCATCGCAGGTCTGGGTGTCGGAGCAGCGGGGAACCACTGCCGAATGGCAGGATCCGCCAAGGCCACCGACGAGGATGCAGTACTCGGCGCCATTGCAGAAATTGCCGTCCTGACAATCATCGAACGAGGCGCAGCGCGTGCAGCGGTGGAGCGATTCGGAGCACGCGCTGAGGCTCTCGCACGGCAATGCCGTCGGCAAACCGCAGATGCCGCGGTCGCAGATCTCCGCGCCGTTGCAAAAAGATGCGTCCTGGCAGTCGCTGGCGGTGAGGCAAGGCTCGCCACACGCGCGCGCCGACTCCACGCAGGTCAGGCCCTGGTCGCAGCTCCGGGGCGTGCGCTGGCAGTAGCCAGCCAGACAGACCTCGTCGCCGTTACAGAAGGTACCGTCGTCGCAGCCGCTGCCCACGTCGCAGGTTCCGGTCGAGCCCACTGGCGGGCACACCTCGCAGCTTCGGCTGGCCTCGTCGCAGACCACCGCCCCACACGGCCCGTTCGCCGGCGCAACGCAGCCGCGACTGTCGGCTCCGGCGGCCTCCGGCTGGCAGCGACGAGGC
>Ga0315268_10004825_pt1 | contig 14560 bp, 14 predicted proteins | sample C1_top_MG_FD_204535 | JGI IMG/M metagenome (GOLD analysis project Ga0315268, IMG submission 204535) | Sediment microbial communities from Yellowstone Lake, YNP, Wyoming, USA - C1_top | ecosystem: Environmental > Aquatic > Freshwater > Lake > Sediment | place: USA: Wyoming | collected 2017-08-01
ACGTGGAACGGGAAATGGCCCTGGTCCGGGTCAAGGCCGAAGACAAGTCCCGGGCCGAAGTGCTTAGGATCGCTGACATCTTCCGCTGCCGGGTGGTGGACGTCAGCCCCAACACTTATACCCTGGAAATCACCGGGAACCACGAGAAAATCGGGGCAGTGCTGGGCCTTCTGAAACTCCACGGCGTCCAGGAAGTGGTGCGCAGCGGCACCCTGGCCATCCAGCGGAGCAAGAAGGATTAGAGGTCAGTGGTCTGAAATGTAGGGTGCGCACGACGCACCCATAATTCAGGGTGGGATGGACCTGCTGATAAATCTTGCAAGCTGCCTGCTGAAAGCTGATAGCTGACAGCTTCTCAGAAAGGAAACCGACCGATGAAGATGTACTATGACAAAGATGCGGATTTGAAGGTCCTCAAGGGCAAGAAAGTGGCCATCATCGGCTTCGGCTCCCAGGGTCACGCCCAGGCCCTCAACCTGAGGGACAGCGGCGTGGACGTGGTGGTCTCCGAGATGCCGGGAACCCCCAACCATGACCTGGCGGTGAAGTACGGCTTCAAGCCGGTGGCCGCCGCCAAAGCCGCGGCCCAGGCCCAGGTGGTGCAGATCCTGACCCAGGACCACGTCCAGGCCATGCTTTATGAGAACGACCTGAAGCCCCACATGACCAAGGGCAAGGCCCTGCTCTTCTCTCACGGCTTCAACATCCATTTCGGCCAGATCGTGCCGGGCCCGGAGATCGACGTCATCATGGTGGCCCCCAAAGGCCCCGGCCACCTGGTGCGCAGCGAATATGAAAAAGGCGCGGGGGTGCCCTCATTGGTGGCGGTCCAGCAGGACGCCTCGGGCCAGGCCCTGAAGACCGCCCTGGCCTACGCCAAGGGCATCGGCGCCACCCGGGCCGGGGTCCTGGAGACCACTTTCCGGGAAGAGACGGAAACTGACCTCTTCGGTGAACAGTGCGTGCTCTGCGGCGGCGTCTCGGAGTTGGTGAAGGCCGGCTACGACACCCTGGTGGAGGCGGGCTACGCCCCGGAGATCGCCTACTTCGAATGCCTGCACGAACTCAAGCTCATCGTGGATCTCTTCTACCAGGGCGGCCTCAGCTACATGCGCTACTCCGTGTCCGACACCGCGGAGTACGGCGACTACACCCGGGGCAACCGCATCATCACCGAGGAGACCCGGGAGGAGATGCGGCAGATTCTCTACGAGGTGCAGTCCGGGGAGTTTGCCAAGGAATGGATCCTGGAGAACCAGGCCAAGCGACCCGTTTTCAACGCCCTGCGGCGCATGGAAGCGGCCCACCCCATTGAAGAGGTGGGGAAGAAACTGCGGTCCATGATGGGCTGGCTGAAGAAATAGGGCGAAATTAGGGAAAAGGGGAAAAGGCGAAATGGAAAAGACCGGGCCCAGGCTTAGTCCATTCGCCTTTTCGTTTTTTCGCCTTTTATCTCCGGAGGCGGTGGGTTTATAATGGCGCCAACCACCGGGACAGGTGGCGGCTGGATCGCGGCGCCGGGTTACCGCTTCCTGGCCTCCAGCGCGTTGCTGATTTTGCTGGGCTGGCTGTTGCGCTGGAGCTGGCTGCTATGGTTGGGTTTAGCGGGCCTGGCCTTCTTCGGCTACTTTTTCCGGGATCCGGAGCGGGACATCCCGCCGGGGCCGGAGACGATGGTGGCCCCCGCGGACGGCAAGGTGGTCTTCGTGGAGGACCTCCGGGAAGACCGCTTTCTCAAGGGGCCGGCCCGGCGGGTGGCCATCTTCATGAACGTTTTCGACGTCCATGTGAACCGGGTTCCCATGGCGGGCAAGGTAACCGAACAGGTCCACCAACCCGGCGCTTTCAAGGCCGCCTTCCGGCACGAGGCCGGGATCCAGAACGAGCAGTTGGCCACCGGGCTCACGGGGGAAGGCGGCCGCCGGGCCTTGGTGGTGCAGATCGCCGGGCTCCTGGCCCGCCGCATCGTGCCTTACGTGAAAACGGGCGAAGAGTTGGCCAAAGGCCAGCGGTTCGGCATGATCTGCTTCGGGTCCCGGGTGGATGTCTACCTGCCGCCGGAGGTCGAAGTCCAGGTGCGGGTGGGGGATCGGGTCAAGGCGGGCAGCAGTATCATAGCTCTGTGGAGATAGCTTGACCTTGCGGGAACCTTTGCCCTTAAGTTGGTTAAACAAAACCGGAAACCGAAAACTGGAAACCCACTAGGCAGGGGGTTGGCATGGCTCTCCGCAGAAAGCGCAAAAGAAAAGACCGACGCCGCTTCCGGGGCGTTTTCCTGCTTCCCAACCTCATCACCACCGGCAGCCTGTTCGGCGGATTTTATGCTATTGTGGCGGCCGTTGACGGGCGCTTCTATGCCGCGGCCTGGGCCATTTTTATTTCCCTGGTGTTGGACGGCCTGGACGGCCGCATCGCCCGCATCACCAAGAGCACTTCCGGGTTCGGGGTGCAGTACGACTCCCTGGCGGACCTGGTGGCCTTCGGAGTGGCCCCGGGCATCCTGGTCTATCTCTGGGCCTTGAGGCCCTACAAGCAGCTCGGCTGGGTGGCTGCCTTCCTCTTCGTGGTCTGCGGCGCCCTCCGGCTGGCCCGCTTCAACGTCCAGCAGGGCTCCATGGACCCCCGTTACTTCAACGGGCTGCCCATTCCCGCGGCCGCCATGATGATCGCCACCTCCATAGCCTTTTATTACGAAATCGGGGAGTGGGCCCCGGAAAAACACGTCTATATCCTGGCCATGATTTATGTGCTCTCCTTCTTGATGGTGAGCAACGTCAAGTACATCAGCTTCAAGAAGGTGGAGCTCTTCCGGCGGCACCCGTTCCATACTTTGGTGGCCCTGGTATTGCTCTTCGTGGTTATTGCCGCCTCCCCGGAAATCATGGGGTTCCTGTGTATGCTCCTTTACGTGGGCTCCGGCCCCATCAGCACTTACATGTACTACCGCCGGCCCGTGGAGTTGGACAAGGGGGAGGCCGAGACCCCCTCGCCGAAGCCTTCCAACCCTTGATGGACGGATTTCGGGACCATGGAAATATAGCGGCGCCGCCCTGGGCGGCGTCAGAGCCGGACACCCGAGGCGGGTGTCCCACGCGACCTCAAGAAGCCCCGCCTTTTCGCCACCGGCCGTTCCGCCTGCACCTGCCCTGAGGTTCGGGCAGGTGTGGCATGATATTCACCCATGAAACTGCGAGACGCGCTATTTAAGCTCATAAGCATCGTTATCGGCTTTTTTATTGCTTTTGGAATTGCCGAACTGGCGGTCAGGTTGATAGCTCCCCAACGGACCGGGCCCGTGGAGTTTGCCCTCGACCCGGTCCTGGGCGACATCATGGCGCCCGGACAACATGGCCGCCAGACTCTGCCCGGAAACTACAGCTTCACTTACCACAATAATTCCCTGGGGTTTCGGGGAAGCCGGGAATACGGAGAGCAGAAAAACGGCCGCCGGGTCCTGCTGCTGGGAGATTCCTTCACCTACGGCACCGGGGTCAATGACGACCAGACCTTCGCCTTTCTGGCGGAACAGGAACTGGCGGCACAGAATCGACAGGTGGAAATCCTCAACGCCGGCTGCGCCGGCAAGGGGACCGATTACGCGTTGAAACTGTTCCTGACCCTGGGGAATAAGCTAAAACCGGATTTGACGGCCCTCTGCTTCTTCGGCAACGATTTTGTGGATAACGCCCGGGGCGAATATTACCGGATCGGGGAAAACGGGGAATTGGTGGCCAAACCAGCGGGCCGGGACCGGTCTTTTTTCAAAAAGGCGTTGTTCCATGTTCCCGGTTACAACTGGCTGATTTCCTGGTCCCAGGCCGCCAATCTGGCGAAGCAGGCCGGGGTCGCCTGGGTGATGGGACAAAACCAGGTCCGGGACGCCGGGGGCGGCAAATTGGTGATCTCCTACAGCTATGACGGCAGGGGCTACGCCGACGACCAAAACCGCCGGGATTCCGCCGTTTATCTTGAAAAGCTGCGCCAGGCCGTAAAAAGTTCGGGGAGCGGTTTCCTGCTCTTTTTCCTGCCCAACGAACCCGAACTGCAGCAATACCGGAAAAATGGCGAACTGTCCCACGATGAGCGGGCCTTGCGGGAGATTGCCGACAGCCAGGGGGTGACGGTTTATTCCCTGACGCCGGTGCTGGCGGCCTCGGGCCAGAGTATCAGGCAATTATATTATCCCGAAGGCCATTGGACCGCGGCGGCCCACCGCCTGGCGGGGCATTTTGTGGCCGGCCAGCTCCGCCAGGCCCTGGAGCAAAAGGGCGGGTTGGAGGAATCGCCCCTGAGCAGAAAATAAAAAAATCTGGTAGTTCTTGCGCACCCGGCCAGGATTTGTTAACTTGTAAACCAGCAAATTGCCGGTACAAAACTTATGTATCCTGAACCCTGTTTCCCAAGAAGCCCTTTTGAGGTCTTGTCCCTGTCCCTGCTCTTGCCTGTCCCCCAGGACAGGCATCCATATTTCTAATTTAAATTTCCGCGAAAAAATGTTATTTGAATACCTTACCCGCCGCGGCGGGGGCTTAAGGCCCTGGTCCGCGGCGGCAGGCATGAGGGGAGATGAGCTATGCCTGAAAAAATCTTCATTTTCGACACCACCCTGAGGGACGGCGAGCAGACCCCGGGGGCGAACCTCAACGTGGATGAAAAACTCCAGATCGCCCGCCATCTGGAACTCCTCAACGTGGACGTCATCGAGGCGGGGTTTCCCATCGCCTCCCGGGGGGATTTCGAGGCGGTGCGGGCCGTGGCCCGGGAGATCCGGGGCCCCCAGATTGCAGGGCTGGCCCGGGCCTTTGTCAAGGACATCGATGCGGCCTGGGAGGCCGTCAAGGAGGCCACCAACCCCCGCATCCACACCTTTATCTCCACTTCCGACATCCACCTGAAGTACCAGATGAAGAAGTCCCGGGAGGAAGTCCTGGAAATGGCGGTGGCCGCGGTGAAACACGCGGCGAAATATACCTCCAATGTGGAGTTCTCGGCCATGGACGCCTCCCGGAGCGACCTGGACTACGTGGTCCAGGTGTTCACCGCGGTCATCGACGCCGGAGCCAAGGTGCTCAATTTTCCGGACACCGTGGGCTACGCCATTCCCCAAGAATTCGGGGCCAAGATCAAGTACCTGACCGAGCACATCCCCAACCTCCATAAGGCCATGCTCTCGGTCCACTGCCACAACGACCTGGGGCTGGCCGTGGCCAACAGCTTGAGCGCCATCATGAACGGGGTCCGGCAGGTGGAGGTCACCATCAACGGCATCGGGGAGCGGGCCGGCAACGCCTCGATGGAAGAGGTGGTCATGGCCCTGGCCACCCGGAAGGACCTGTTCGCCTACTACACGGACATCGTCACCCAGTACATCTATCCCACCAGCCGCCTGACCAGCCGGCTGGCGGGGGTGCCGGTGCAGCCCAACAAGGCCGTCGTGGGGGCCAACGCCTTCGCCCACGAGTCGGGGATTCACCAGGACGCCTTCCTCAAGGAGGCCAGCACCTTCGAAATCATGACCCCCACCGCGGTGGGCATCAAGAAGAGCACCCTGCCCCTGGGAAAACTGTCCGGGCGCCATGCTTTCCGCAACAAGCTCCAGGAGATGGGCTATTATCTCACCGACGAGGAGCTTAACCGGGTCTTTTTCCGCTTCAAGGACCTGGCGGACCGCAAGAAGACGGTGTTCGACGAAGACCTGGTGAGCCTGGTGGAAACGGACGTGGTTTACAAGTCGGTGCCCGAATACTTCAAGCTGCTGGACCTGGTGGTCCTCAGCGGCACCATGGTGAAGCCCAACGCCACCGTCAAGATGGAGGTGGGCGGAGTGCTCCACAGCTACTCGGCCTTCGGCGACGGGCCCATCGACGCCACCTACAAGGCCATCACCCACGTGGCCCAGAGCAAGTGCAAGCTCCTCAAGTTCGCAGTGAACGCCATCACCGGCGGCACCGAGGCCCTGGGGGAGGTTTCCGTCCGGTTGGAGGACGAGGGCCACATCGTCACCGGCCAGGGGGTGGACCCCGACGTGGTCACCGCCAGCGCCCGGGCCTACGTCAACGGCCTGAATCGCCTCCACTTCCTGAAGGAGCACGGCCCCCGGGGAGCCAAACCGGAAGAGATGCGAGAGTGAGCAGTGAGGATGTAGAAACCTCCCACTGCCGGCCGCCGTCAGAGGCGTAAGGCGCGTATCACGGGCCTTATTGGGAGCGAAAAATAACCCCTTTGTACTAAAGGCAAATCCAAATCCCCCTAAATCCCCCTTTTTCAAAGGGGACTGTAAAAGCCGTGGCGCGAAGTTCCCCCCTTTGGAAAAGGGGGGATAGGGGGGATTTATTGAAAGATCGCGATATCCAAGGCTCCATCTTAAAAGATCTTTGGACGGGAATCAGCCCGGCCACCATCGCCAAAAACCAAAAACTAAAAACTAAAGACCAAAAAAGAACCAATGACCAAACCTCAAACCATTACCCAAAAAATCCTTGCCGCCCACGCGGGCAGAGACTACGTGGAGCCCGGGGAACTGATCCAGGCGAAGGTGGACATCGCCCTGGGAAACGACATCACCGCGCCCTTGGCCATCCAGGCCTTTAAGGAAGCCGGCGCCAAACGGGTGTTTGACCGGGAACGGGTGGTGCTGGTGGCGGACCACTTCGCCCCCAACAAGGACATCCCGTCGGCCATCCAGTGCCAGATACTGCGCCGCTTTGCCCGGGAGCAGGACCTGGTGCATTTTTATGAGGGCGGCGACATGGGGGTGGAGCACGCCCTGCTGCCGGAGAAGGGCATTGTGGTGCCCGGCGACCTCATCATCGGCGCCGACAGCCACACCTGCACCTACGGCGCCCTGGGGGCCTTTGCCACCGGGGTGGGTTCCACCGACCTGGCCGCGGCCATGGTCACCGGGGAGTGCTGGCTCAAGGTGCCGGAAAGCATGCTCTTCGAATATACCGGCAAACTCGGGCCCTGGGTCACGGGCAAGGACCTGATCCTTTACACCATCGGCGACATCGGGGTGGACGGGGCCAATTACCGGGCCATGGAGTTCACCGGCGACGCCATCCGGACCCTGCCCATGGCCGACCGCTTCTCCATGGCCAACATGGCGGTGGAGGCCGGGGCCAAAAACGGCATCATCGCGCCGGACGCAGTAACGCTGGAGTACGTTCAGGGCCGGGCCCTGCGGCCTTTTGCCAGCGCAGGTCTGTTCAGCGACAAAAATGCCGCTTACCTTGAGCGCAAGGTGTATGACGTGAGCCGGCTCACCCCCCAGGTGGCCGTGCCGCCGTCGCCGGAAAATGTGGTGCCGGTAGCGGAACTGGGCCCGGTGGCCATCGACCAAGCGGTGATCGGTTCCTGCACCAACGGCCGCCTGGAGGATCTGCGCCTGGCGGCCCAGGTTCTGAAGGGGCGGAAGGCGGCCAAAGGGGTGCGTCTCATCGTCATCCCGGCCACTCCCCTGGTGTGGCGGCAGGCCATGGAAGAAGGCTTGATGGCTGTTTTCCTGGATGCCGGGGCCGTCATCGGCCCGCCCACCTGCGGACCCTGTCTGGGAGGGCACATGGGCATCCTGGCCCCGGGCGAGGTGGCCGTCGCCACCACCAACCGCAACTTTGTGGGGCGCATGGGCCACACCCAGTCCAAGGTTTACCTGGCCAACCCCGCGGTGGCCGCGGCCTCCGCGGTGGCCGGCCGCATCTGTGGCCCCGACGACCTGTAGAGCTGGGCGTTAGCAAAGGCGCATTAGGGGATTGAGAAGTTGGTTCCGAAGGTTTGATAAAGAAGTGCAAAGGCGGCTGTTACACCTTTGCCTCCCTGGGAAGCTGAAATTTTTCGACCCAATTGGGGCAACCATCCCGGCACTGGCCGGGATGGGGGAGGCAGCCATGCGCCGGTGGCAGAAATGGTGGTTGGTGGCGGCTTTGCTGGCGGGGATCAGCGCCGGGGGCTGCACCGGGATTATCTCGGAGAGGGTGGGCGATGATGGCCAGGCCGACCGGCTGCGGATCGGCACCGTCCCCAGGTGGAGCACCTGGGACCGCAACCCCACCAAGCAGGACGAGTCGTGCATCATGTTAAAAAAAGAATCGACTTTTTAATCCAGTTGTGCCATCTTTGAGTCAAATTCGCTAGTTAATCAACGGCTGGCGGTAAGCTGGGTATGGTGGGTCGGCTCAGAATCCGGTGGCTCGCAGGAGTTCTGGCGACGTTGCTGCTGGCGGGTTGCTCCGGCGCCCTGCTGGAATCCAAAGGCCAGGACGGCCGCGTCGAAAGGGTGAAGATTGACGGCACCGAGTCCTGGGAGAGCTACGACGATAGACCGAGATATCCCTCCAGCAAGAAAAAGTCCCAGGATGATCTGGGCATCATGCTTAAACGAGAACTGACCTTCTAAGCCGCCCCCGACCGCCGTCCCCGCACCACTCGCTCAATCCCTGAATAATCCTTGACCTTCTCCAGGCGATCGTAAGCCCCTGTTTGCTGCAATAACTCCACCAGCCGGGGCGCCTGTCCTTCCCCCACCTCCAGGGCCAGCCAGGCTCCATCTTCCAGGTACTGGTGCGCCTGCTCCGCCAGGGGCTGAAGCAGGGCCAGCCCGTTTCTCCCGCCCAGCAGGGCCTCCCGGGGTTCGAAGTCCCGGATGTCTCGAGGGAGCCTTTCCCATTGGGCCTGGGGGATATAGGGCAGGTTCGCCACCAGCAGGGAAAAGCGGGCCTGGGGCTTTACCGCGGACAACAGGTCGGATTGTAGAAAGAGGATGCGATTCGCCACACCGTGGCGCCGGGCGTTGTCCCGGGCCAGGTCCAGGGCCTCCGCGGACAGGTCCAGGGCCAGCCAGCGGCTATCGGGCAATTCCCTGGCCAAAGCCACCACCACCGCGCCGGAGCCCACCCCCACTTCCAAGCCCAGGAAGGGCGCGTTTTTGGGGTGGCGTTTTGCTGCTATGGCTTCTTCCAGGTATTCCTTCGCCGCCTCCAGGGCGGTTTGCACCAGGATTTCGGTCTCCGGCCGGGGGATCAGCACCGCCGGGGTGACCTGGAAGTCCAGGGACCAGAACTCCTTGCGGCCGGTGAGGTAAGCCACCGGTTCCCCCCGGCGGCGGCGCTGCACCAGGGCCTTGAAGCGGGCCAACTCCTGCGGGGTAAGGGGCTGCTCGTAGCGCAGATAGAGGTCCAGGCGGCTGACGTTCAGAACGTGGGCCAGCAGCACCTCGGCCGAGGTCCGGGGCTCGGAGACTCCCTTTTCCTGGAAGTGGTCGGTGGTCCACCGCAGCACCTCCAGGATGGTCCAGGTTTCCTTGGCCGCGGAACTCATAGCCTGCTTGAATTATCCAGGTTCATTATGGGAGATAAAGGCTGTTTGACAAAAAACGGCAGACGAGAATCGAAAGACGGCATCATCACGCCTGGGCCAACGCGGCGGTGCGGTGGTGGGCGGCCAGGGCCTGGAGGAGTTCCTCCAGGTCGCCGTCCAGGATGGCGTCCAGTTTGTGGAGGGTCAAGCCGATGCGGTGGTCCGTGACCCGGGATTGGGGAAAATTGTAGGTGCGGATGCGCTCGCTGCGGTCGCCGGTGCCCACCATGCTCTTGCGCTCCTGGGCGATCTGGGCCTGCTGCTCCCGCTGGGCCAGGTCCAGGAGCCGGGCCCGCAGCACTTTCAGGGCCTTGGCCTTGTTCTTGTGCTGGGATTTCTCATCCTGGCAGGAGACCACCAGCCCGGTGGGGACATGGGTGATGCGCACCGCGGAATCCGTGGTGTTGACGCTCTGGCCCCCGGGGCCCGAGGACCGGAAGACGTCGATGCGGAGTTCTTCCGGATTGATTTGCACGTCCACTTCTTCGGCTTCGGGGAGTACCGCCACCGTCACCGCGGAGGTGTGGATGCGGCCCTGGGACTCCGTCACCGGCACCCGTTGCACCCGGTGGACGCCGCTTTCATACTTCAACTGGCTGTAGACCCGCTGCCCGGAGATGGAGGCGACGATTTCCTTGAGGCCGCCGATGCCGGTGGCCGAGTGGCTCAGAACCTCCAGCTTCCAGCCCCGCCGCTCCGCCAGGCGGCTGTACATGCGGAAGAGGTCCGCGGCAAACAGACCGGCCTCCTCGCCGCCGGTGCCGGCCCGGATCTCCAGAAGCACGTTCTTCTCGTCGTTGGGGTCTCTGGGGAGGAGCAGAACCCGCAGCTCTTCCTCCAAACGGGCGGCTTCTTCTTTGAGGTCCTGGATTTCCTCCCGGGCCAGGGTTTTGAGCTCCTCGTCCGTCTCCTCTTTGAGCAGGCTCTGGTTGTCCGCCAGCTCTTTCTCCACCTGTTGGTAGCGCCGGAAGGTCTGGACCAGGGGGGCCAGCTCCGCGTGCTCCTTGCGGTACCTGGTATAAAGCTCCTGGTTCTTGATAACCTCGGGGTCGCCCAGGAGGCCTTCCAGTTCCTGGTAGCGCTTTTCTACAGTTTGTAATTTTTGAGGGAGCATATGTTTTCTGTGGCGGCTAGGCCGCCGGTCCTTGATGGCTAATTATTTTATTATAATGGAAAAAATGGTTTCAGGCAAGCTTAATGCGAGGTTGGCGGCTAACTCTCCGCCAGACGGCGGATGATTTCCGGGATGGTATTGGTGGCCAGGTGGGACAGGGAGCCGCCCCCCAGCACCACCTGCAGGGGGATGTCGGCCTCGGCAGCTGCGGTAATCATCAGGTCGCAGATATCGAAGTAGACCGCCTCGGTAAGGCCCAGGGAGCCGTAATCCTCCTGGTGGGTGTCGAAGCCGTAATACCAGATAAGGAGGTCCGGCCGGAAGGGTCGGATCAGGGGGGTGTGCGCCCGCACCTGCTCCAGGTACTGGGCGTTGGGGTCGTCCCGCCAGTTCATCCGGTAGACGTTGACGTCCACCTTGGTGCCGTCGTCGGAGCGGTAATCGACGCCACAAAAACAGAGGTGCAGGACTTCGGGGTCGTCCCGCACCAACTGTCTGGTGCCGTCGCCGTGGTGGGCGTCGGTGTCCGCGATGGCAAAGCGCCGCCAGGAACTGATTTCCCGGACCCTGGTCAGGGCGATGACCACGTCGTTGAAGCAGCAGGCGCCCCAGAACTGGCGGTAGCCCGCGTGGTGGCCGCCCGCGCCGATGAAGCAGAAGGCCCGTTCGACCTCGCCTCTTGCCAGGGCCTCCATCCCTGCCACCACCGAGCCCACGGACTCATAGGCGGTGGAGCAGAAGGAGTCCATGGCCACCAGCCGCAGCATCTCCCGGTCATGGACCTTGAGGATGAGGTCTTCCGAGGCCCGGGGCGCCTGGAAAAGGCGCACGTTGGGCTTTTTTAAAAGCTCCTCCAGGGCCTCGGGAAAGTCCCGCAGCCGGTTGCCGATGGTCATGTAGCTCTTGCGGCTGAAGGACGGGTGGTAAAAGACGCCGACGGTTTTCATCTCTAAATTCTAGATTATTTCAGGACCGTAAAGGCCGAAGACGCCGGTAAGGCTGTCTCCTTTTAGGCTTTACCCGAACCGCTCCCCGGCCTTGGGCTGCCGGGCGGCAATGAACTCCGGGGCTTTCACCTTGCCCAGTTCCTTGGTGCGGAACCGGGTGACCAGGACGGCGCCGCCGGCGACCGCCACCTTGATCCCCTTGTCCGTCACCTCCAGGATTTCGCCGGCCGGTGCTTTAGAAGATTCCTCCAGGAAGCGGGCGTTGTACAGCTTCACCTTCTCGCCCCGGAAGGTGGTGGTGGCCCCGGGCTGGGGGTCGCAGCCCCGGATAAAGTTGAAGACCTTGCGGCCCGGTTTGCTCCAATCAAGGCCCGCGACCTTCTCGTCGCAGGGCGGGTCATAGGTGGCCTGGCTGTGATCCTGGGGAAGGCGCGGAGCCTGTCCCTGGGCGACTAAATCCACCGCCTCCAGGCAGGCTGCCACCCCCAAGGGGTAGAGCTTGTTGAAATAGACCTCGCCGGTGGTCTCGCTCTCGCCCACCTCCACCTTTTTCTGCAGCAGGATGTCCCCGGTGTCGATGCCTTCGTCCACCCAGAAGATGGTGAGGCCGGTTTCCTTCTCGCCGTTGATCACCGCCCAGTTGATGGCGGAGGCGCCCCGGTATTTGGGGAGAATGGAGGGATGGTAGCAGATGGAGCCCAGCTTCGGGGCGTTGAAGACTTTGGCAGGCACGATGTCGGTGACGAAGGCCAGCAATCCCAGGTCGGCGTTCAGGGCCGCCATCTGCTCGTAGGCTTCCTGGTCCCGCATGTGGCCGGGTTGAAAGACCGGGACACCCACGGCCGCGGCCGCCTCTTTCAACGGGTCCGCCTTGCCGCCCCGGTCCGGCGGGCAGAACACCCCCACCACCTGATGCCCCCGCTGGAGCAATCCCTTCAACACGTCCGCGCCAAAAGCCGCCTGACCGATCAAGGCAATCCGCATGGCTCCCCTCCGTCTTTGGTGCGGGTTCCCAACCCGCTTAAGGGACTGGGGAAGTCGAGGCCGGGGGCCTGGACTTCCCCTGCCTAAAATTTTAAAGGATTGGTGGCAGGGGCTTGGGGAGGGGATAACAGCCCCTTATGAAAAGCTGCCAGCGCCCTCCCCAACCTCCGGAATCGTCAATGATGATGCTCTTCCGGGGGTTCGGGCTGCATGGTGGCGGCCCAGAAGCAGAGGCCGCAGCCCGCCAGGATGGCGCCCACGGAGATGATGGCGCTGCCGCCCCAGATGGCCACTCCCAGACAGACAAATACCAGGACCATGATATAGGCCTGTTTTTTCCGGTAACCCTGATTTGCTTCAGCCATTTTCAAAACCTCCAGTTCCGAAAAGTTCAAAGGTTCAAAGTTCCAAGTTGCGCAGGGGCGGTGGGCCGTGGCGCTGGCTAAAGCCTGCGGCGACCAAGGTACTTTTGATGATTTGCGTCAACCCCCCTGGGCCCATTTTATGGCATTTTCAATTCGATTCAAGGTCTTATCTTTGCCGAGGATGCTGATGATTTCATAGAGCCCGGGGCTGGCCGTTTTGCCGGTGAGGGCCAGCCGCACCGGCTGGGCCACGTCTTTCATTTTGCGCCCGGTCTCTGCCGCCAGGGTGGTGAAAATCCCCGCCAGGGCCTCCTCCGAAAGCGGTTCCAGGGCGGCAATCCGCCGGGCCACCTCCTCCAGCAGGGGGACGTTGGCGGCGGTGAGGAATTTGGCCGCGGCCTTGTCCTCGTAGGGGCGGGGGTCCAGGAAATAGAAGCGGGCCATTTCCGCCATTTCCACCAGGGTCTTGGCCCGGGCGCTCAGGGTGGCGGCCACCTTCGCCAGGTATTCCGGATGCGCGGTCACACCCAGGATCCGCTCCACAAAAGGGGCCAGCAGGCGGGCCAATTCCGGGGGCGGCGTCTCCTTGAGGTAATGGCTGTTGAGCCAGAGAAGCTTTTCTTCGTCATAGACCCCCGGGGAGGTGGTTACATGCTCCAGGGAAAAATAGCGGATCAACTCCTCCCGGGAGAAGATCTCCTGGTCGCCGTGGGACCACCCCAGGCGGGCCAGGTAGTTGTTCAGGGCCTGGGGCAGAAAGCCCTGCTCCCGGTAGGTCAGGATGGAGAGAGCCCCGTGGCGCTTGGAGAGCTTGGCCCGGTCCTTCCCCAGCATCAGGGGCATGTGGGCGAACAGCGGCGGCGGCGCCCCCAGGGCCTGGTAGATGAGGAGCTGCCGGGGAGTGTTGGGGATGTGGTCTTCCCCCCGGATGACGTGGGTCACCCGCATGGTGATATCATCCACCACCACCGCGAAATTGTAAGTGGGGATGCCGTCGGCCCGCTGCAGCACCAGGTCGTCCAGCTCCTGGTGGTCGAAGGCGATGGGCCCCTTGATGGCGTCGTTCCACCGGGTGACGCCGATGGGCGGGGTCTTGAAGCGCACCGCGGTGTCGGGGCCCTTGGGAAGGCCCCGGTTCCGGCAGCGGCCGTCGTACTTGGGCTTGTCGCCCCGGGCCAGGGCGGCCTGGCGCCGGGCCTCCAGGTCCTCCGGGGGGCAGTTGCAGTAATAGGCGGCCTGCTTCTCCAGCAGGCGGTTGATGTAGTCCTGGTAGATGGGCAGCCGCTCGGACTGCCGGTAGGGGCCCTCGTCCCAATCCAGGCCCAGCCACCTCATGGCGGTGAGGATTTCCTCCACGAACTCTTCTTTGGAGCGCTCCTTATCGGTGTCTTCGATGCGCAGGATAAAAGTCCCGTTAAAGTGCCGGGCGATGAGCCAGTTGAAGAGCGCGGTGTGGGCGCCGCCCAGGTGCAGGGAGCCGGTGGGGCTGGGGGAAAAGCGGGTGCGTACCTCTGCCATTATCTGCCTCTCAGAGTAAGTGAAATTTTTAACATATTTCGGAGCGGGAGGCCAGGGTTTTCAACAATCCCTCCGGGAGGGTGGCCTAAACAAACCGGCGCATCCATTCCCCGGTGAGGTTGTCCACGTTTTCCGGGGTGATGCCGTTTTCCCGGCAGAGTTCCGCGACCCGGGCCACCCGGGCCGGGTTCTCCAGGTCCTGGAGGCGAGACATGGCGCCGGTGCGCCGGCCCACCTGGAAGAGACACTGCCCCTCGGGGTCCAGGGCCAGGAAACTTTCC